>Ga0209509_1000541_pt1 | contig 33898 bp, 19 predicted proteins | sample BioC13SIPDNA_FD_185743 | JGI IMG/M metagenome (GOLD analysis project Ga0209509, IMG submission 185743) | Anaerobic biogas reactor microbial communites from Washington, USA - Biogas_R1_A C13 SIP DNA (SPAdes) (version 2) | ecosystem: Engineered > Bioreactor > Anaerobic > Unclassified | place...
AGGTGCCTGCCAGTTCTTCAAAATGCGCTTCCACGCACCGGTAATATTGGTTTTTGCGGGGGATTCGGGAGGTATATACATCAGCATTCATAATGCAGGCAGGCATCATAGGCCACCACCCCTAAATAGAACGTATGTTCTATTTAGGGTACCGTATATTGCCAGTAAAATCAAGAGCCCGGTGATTGCATTATTCCCACTTCATACCTGGCTGCCTGATGCTTATACTTATGCGTCCTCAGCGGTCAGTGCCTTGATGGCTTCAACCGGAACCAAGGTAGGGGCATACGGTTTTATTACAGCTGGACGAAAGGCCAGTCTATATTACCCCATCCTGGTCGCCAACAGATAATCTGCTTGCTTATACCACCCAAGCCCCTCAAGAATGGTATAAGGGGGCGGATAGAGGCGAGGAAGCATATCTGATCAATGTATGAATTTAATTAGCAAACACAGGTTCCCGGGCGTATGGATAGCTGGGGAACCTTTTTTAGTTCGCCTTGCATGGGCATAGTCTAACGGGTGAAAGTCCCTAACACGCCCTGATAGTGGGAAGTGTACAGCCAAAGACAAGGGTGTCCTCGGCGACGAGGAATCTGAAGGAAGTCGGCGGCAAATCTCTGGCCTGACGAACAGAAACCACATAGAAGGCAGGGCATATCGGGTAAGGTTGCTAAACAAACTGAAGCCCAATAACTATCCGAAGGTATGCAATGTAAATGTGGCAGGTAGATGGAGAGAAAGACTATGCACCTTAACGGGGGAGATCTGCATGGCACGCTCTGCATAGCGATAATATTCGCTACTTAGTAACCTTTGCCGCAAGGTAAAGCTGAACATGCAGAAGTCAGTTCGGGCCATAGTATCGCAGATGCTGGTGAAAGTCAGCGGAGAAAAGGGCTCGACGGTTACAGTAAATTCAGACGTGGTTTACCAAAATAACAATAATAGCAGTTGCCCTCAAGGGGTTGCTTATCTGAAAGTAGGCTGGAAGCCGAGGATAAATGGTAAGAACGCTTAGTTATGCAGGATAAACCATGCAAGGCATGCGCCAAGTTTACTTTAGCCGAACCGCCGCTTGCGGAACCGCATGAGCGGTGGTGTGAGAGGACGGGGGTTAGTCACCCCCTCCTACTCGATTGCACGGTATAGTAATGGGTGTTACTATTGAGGTTTTTGCACCCTTCACCCTGTCGGGTGCGCTTGATGCTCCCTGCGGTCGCTATTTAAGGTTGCGGGTACTCCTGGTGTTCCATCCTTCGGATGTCACTATTAAGGTTGGGGGCATGGGATAATTAGCAAATTAAAAAAGGTGGGATGGCCGGTGGAAATAGGAAGCAAGATTGTATCAACCGCAGCTATCAGGATGCCTTTGTCAGCTTCCCGGCAGGAGGAAACCCGCTTAAAGAAAGAGCTGCTGGAGAATTGGGAGGTCAAGGCCGTAGCGATCGATTATGGTGGAGAATTTATAAGTTCGGTGGGCAAGATTGTTGAACGTGCGGTAGTGGCGGCCAAAAGAGAGGGAGTAATCAAAGATGCCCATGCTGATGAAGGAGCCGTTGCCGGTGCCGCCAGGGAAGCCATTGCCCAGATTATGCCCAAGGCTCTGGGCCTGAATGTTGGGGGTAAAATTGGGGTGGCTCGTCATAAAGATCATGTCAGTGTGGCTATATTCTTGGGAATTGGCCTGTTGCACCTGGACGAAGTGGCTATCGGCTTGGGACACCGGGCAGTAGCCTGAGTTTAAGGGAAAGGGTTTGATTATGCAGCTGAGAGGCATAAGGGGAGCTACTACTGTAAACGAGGACCGGCCTGAAGAGATATTGCGGGCAACGCGGGAATTGCTGCAGCAAATGCAGAAGGAAAATGCTTTTACGGTGGAAGAGGTAGCCAGCGCCTTGTTTACAGTAACCGTAGATATCAGATCCGCATTTCCGGCAGCGGCGGCACGCGCTATTGGTTGGGATAAAGTGCCACTACTATGCTTCCAGGAAATTGAGGTGCCGGATTCTTTACCCCGGTGCATAAGGGTATTGCTGCATGTCAACACCGTTAAAAGCCAGCAGGAAATAAAGCATATCTACCTCAAAGCAGCCCGTTCGCTTAGAAGAGACCTGAATCGCTAAACAACATATATCAAAGCAATTTAGGGAATTTGATAAAGCTATAGATGACGTAATTACTGATCGCCGAGGGAGGCCAGTTAAAAAAGAAAACCCTGTTCAGCCTGCGCTGGATGATAATACTAAGGTAGAGTTAGAAATAAAGATATTTTTGTTGCAGACGGTAAAACATCGATATGCCGCGTGTCTGCCGTTTAAAACCTCGAAAAAGAAAACCTGTGGAGCATAAGATCGACAAAGCTTGCCGCATTGGACGTACTTACACTGATTTCCTGGAGTTCATCAATCAGTCCGGCGGTATTAAGGCCGTCGAGATGGATACCGTCATTGGCCGTATTGGCGGTAAAGTCCTGGTTACTTTTATGTTTAAATCCTGTGACTTGATGCTAGCCTTCATTAGGGAACGGAATACCGCCCAGTCCGTTATTGACACCTTTAACTTAATGCAAAAAAACCTCGGGGTTAAACGTTTCCGTTCCTTGTTTCCAGTAATCCTTACGGATAACGGCTCCGAATTTTCTAACCCTAATGCTTTGGAATTGACTTCAAAAGGTACCAGGCGCACTAGAATTTACTACTGTGATCCAGGGGCTGCTTATCAAAAACCTAATGTGGAACTTAACCATGAGTTTATAAGAAAAATATTACCTAAAGGGCGATCATTTGACGCTTTTAACCAGGATGACATTAATCTTATGATGTCTCACATTAATTCATACTCTAGAGAGAAACTGCAGGATAAGAGTCCTATTGATGTCTTCGAGTTCCTTTACGGGTCTAATGTTCTTTCAAAGCTGGGGATTTATAAAATTCCAGCAAACGAAATTATTCTTAAACCTTCTTTGTTGAAAAAATAGTATTTATTTTTCCCGCAAGGCACCTAATTTATGGAAGCATCTAAGGGGTTGCATTTTCTCTGTCCGAAAAACAGGTTTTTGTAACTCTTGCTAACTCATACCCTCATTTAGATGTTAAGCGCTTTGTTTTTGTCTTTTTATGTCCATTTATTTGTATAGTTTTTATATTTTAACTTTTTGGGGGCTTTTTTTGTATAACTTAATGCAACCAGGTCTATTTTACTCTGTCAAAGGTTGCATTTACTTTGACCGCTCACCATTCTTAATTTTGAATTAACGTTGAAATGCTTCGCATTTCTTTTATTACATTTGTAATGTATTGTCATTATTGGTTGCGTGTAGCCTTGGCACCAAGTGTTTGCTTAAGGTAGTTGTTAAGGCCTAATTATAATGCTTTATCGTCTATTTCTTTTCTGATTTTATCGCTGAATTCATCCAGGGGCATGGCTCCCAGGTCACCCTGTTTACGGTGCCGCACCGCGATGGTTCCGGCTTCTACTTCCTTATCCCCCAGGATAATCAGGTAGGGTATCTTCTGTAGTTGCCCTTCCCTTATCTTATAACCAATCTTCTCACTGCGAAAATCGCTGTCTACCCGGATATTTTGTTTTTCCAACTCTGCCACTACCTGGCGGGCATAATCATGCTGCCGTTCCGTAATAGGCAGAACCCGCACCTGCAGGGGTGCCAACCAGGTAGGAAAAGCTGCGGCAAAATGTTCGGTCAGGATACCGATAAATCTTTCGATACTGCCGTAAATAACCCGGTGAATCATTACTGGACGGTGCTTTTCCCCATCCTCGCCGATATAAGTCAGGTCAAATTTCTCCGGCATCTGAAAATCGAGCTGGATGGTACCACACTGCCAGGTTCGATCTAAAGAATCCTGCAGGTGAAAATCAATCTTGGGACCATAGAAAGCCCCATCACCTTCATTAACTACATATTCTATACCCTTCTCATTCAAGGCCTGAATCAGGGCATTGGTAGCAGTCTCCCAATCCTCTTCGCTCCCCATGGAATTTTCCGGCCGCGTCGATAGTTCTACATGATAGGGAAAACCAAACAAACTATAGAAACGGTCTACCAGGTTAATTACACCCTTGATTTCATCAATAATCTGTTCCGGCAACATGAAAATATGGGCATCATCCTGAGTAAAGGCCCGCACTCTCATCAAACCATGCAATACTCCTGACATTTCGTGGCGGTGCACCAGTCCCAGTTCTCCCATTCTAATGGGCAATTCCCGGTAGCTATGCAGGTTCTGCTTATAAATTATCATACCCCCAGGGCAATTCATGGGTTTAATGGCATAGTCGCCTTCATCAATAGTGGTAAAATACATATTCTCCTGGTAATGATCCCAATGCCCGGACCTTTCCCACAATTCCCGGCTTAAAATAATAGGAGTGCGCACCTCCTGGTAACCGGCTTTGCGGTGTTCTTCCCGCCAGAAGTTCTCCAGTTCATTACGCAGAATCATACCTTTAGGCATAAAGAAGGGAAAACCCGGCCCTTCATCAACTATGGTAAATAAGCCCAGTTCCCGGCCCAACTTTCGATGGTCACGCTTTTTCGCCTCTTCCAATTTATGCAGGTAATCATCCAGCATAGATTTTTTAGGAAAAGAGGTGGCATAGACCCGCTGCAGCATAGGATTATTCTCACTGCCCCGCCAATAGGCTCCGGCCAGGCTCATCAGTTTGAGAGCCTTAAGTTTGCCGGTAGAAGGAACGTGAGGCCCGGCGCAAAGGTCTGTAAACTCTCCCTGCTGGTACAAGCTAATAGTTGCATCCTCAGGTAAGTCCTGGATAAGTTCCACTTTATAAACCTCATCTTGCCCGTTAAAATACTCCAGAGCTTCTTCCCGGCTTAATTCTTTGCGGATAAACGGATAATCAGCCTTAATAATGGCATCCATTTCTTTTTCAATTAGAGCAAAATCCTCCGGGGTAAAGGTATGGGAACTATCAAAATCATAGTAAAAACCCTTATCAATAGCCGGGCCTATAGCCAGTTTAGTATCTGGCCACAGTCTTTTTACTGCCTGAGCCATGACATGAGCGGAAGAATGGCGGTAAACCTCAGCCCCCTCCTGGTTATCAAACATTAGTAAATCCAATTCACCATCTTCATAAATCATGGTATTAAGGTCGGTCAGTTTGCCATTAAATACTCCGATAACCGCATTTTTAGCCAGCCGGGGACTAATATCTTCTGCAACCTGAAGCAGGGTAATCCCTTCCGGATATTCACGCTGGCTGCCATCTTTTAAGCTAATCAAAACCATCTTAAAAACCTCCTGCTATAGAAGCCCTTTAACCTAAGAGCAATAAAATGCCATCCTGCACAATACCTATAATAAGGCCTAAAACCCCACCTAATATTTCGATCGCCCGTATTTCCGGGGAGGAAATCCCCCTGATCATCTCTTCCAACTGATCCAGGTCAAAATCGTTTACTTTATCTTCAACAATTTGGCTGACCTTTATTTCATTATTCAGGTACTCCTGTCCCGCCTGGAAGGACTTCCTGATCAGGTTTTCCGCTTCCTGGCGAATTACTTTTTCCAACCCGTCAGCAATTACCTGAGTTACTTTACCTGGTACGATACGGGGCATTATCTCCCCCAGGCGGCTTTTCACCGCGTTAATAATTAGCTTGCTTATTTGGTCCCGAACTTCGGGAGTATTTATTTTTTCAAACAGGTCGTCCAAAGATAACAGTTGTTCCTCTACCAATTGGCCCAGGCTGCTGGCCAGCTCAGCCCGACGCTTGGGGAGCAAGCCATGCAATTCAAAAAATAGAAGGTTAACCGGCTGCCGCGGCCAAAATAACATTCTTATGGCTACTACATTGGTAAGATAACCAATCAGGGCACTGACCAGAGGAATGAGAATAAATTTGTACATCTATTTCACCCTAAATCAAAGGCATAATACATTACTTAAAGAATATATCAAATTTTATAGGTTGTCGCAATAAAATTGGGGATAGCCAAGAAACCGGAGGGAGGGAAAAAGTTAACAGACGCGGATAACGCGGATCGGTAAGGATTTACGCGGATTTTTTCAAACATACCCATAGGCCATACGGATGCGCTCTACGTCGCTATTAAGGGAGCTGAAGGACACTGATAACTATGAAATACACTAATGTATTAATTTATCATCTTTTAACTCCGTATTCACTAATTTGCAATAAAATTAATTTCAATTATAATAAATCCGCGTAATTCCCTGTAAAATCCGCGGTTTCCGCGTCTATAATCTGGAATGTTTTAGTGTTTATGCTGATCTTTGCTTGGAGCATACTGATAACAACGTTCACAGCCGGGGCAATGGCTGATTTTTTCCTTGAAAACACTTTTTATCATTTCTACCGGTTCACTATTGAGATTAGCAACGTTATGAAGAATTATTTTTCTCGGGGCAATGGTGATGAGGATACTTATCAGCACATCATCCAGATTAATTTCATCCATTAGCATTTCATCCAGGTAGTAATTAATATAATTCTCTTCAATTTTAGTCCCCTGGCCATCCCAGAGGTAAAAAATGCCGTTTGCCCCCATCATTAGATTAACTTCATATATTTTGGGAGGCTGAGTGTCTACAAAATAGCGCAGCAGATTGACGAAATCATTGTATTCCTTCTGATTGCGCAATTCTTCCAGGGCCACTTCCACCGCGAATTTTAATTCAGTCAGGTAGTCCTGCATGCAAAAGTTAATAAAGCCTTCAACATTTACGGTTAGATTAGTGCTAATATAATCCAACAAACGGTGGGTAATACGATTTTTTCTACTGAAGTTCATCAACAAATTCAGGCTTTCATTATCATGACATTTCTTCAAAAAATCCGCCGCCCGCTGATGTACACTATTACGTTCGTCCAGCGGGAGGTGGCGACAGCTGCGCATGATTTCTCTGCGCAATAATTTATCTTCCCAATCCTTAACAATATGCTCAGCCAGGATTTCGGAAATCTGATGTTTAAAAATGTAAACAACATCCTCATTGCGAAAAACGCCACCCGACTGGTCACCTTCCAGGCGCAGAATCACCAGATTTACATTACCCTCCAGTTCTTTGCAGGAAAGAGAAGGAATATATCCTCTTTGCTTAATCCAGCGTAAACGATCGTTATAATTACCAAGCAGCGCATCTATATTAATATCAGTTAGCACCTGAAATTCATATATCATGAAAATGGCCTCCAGTTAAAAAGATACTTTATTATATGTTTAGCAGTTTTTCATTATTCAAACATGGAGGCCATGAAAAAACTGCTTTATAAACGTTTTTTTACCATACCCGAGTAAGAAAATAGGCATAATTACATACTTGTTTTGTTATAGTCATGAATCTACAACTAGATTAAATTTTTAGAGTGAGAGTGAGGGGCGAGGGGTTAAGGGTTAAGGGTTAGGAGTAAGAAAAGCGAACATGGGGACTGTCCCTGCTGTTTCGCCTGGAACCAAAGAAACAGAGGGACTGTCCCCGTATGCGCCTCCCCGTGTGTGCTCATCATTGTAGGGGCGAACCCGTGTGTTCGCCCGGCCGGGATTCATCTAATCTGCCATTAAGCAGCTTCCTCTCCAGGGAAAACTGCTGGGAAACCGGATTATATTGAACCATATCTACTGCCAGTAAACCAGAACCTGGCACCAGGTAAACAATAGCTGCCGAATAGGAAATACCCTTCTCCGAATATAGCCCTCGTAAGCCAGAAGCCCCGGTAGTTCCAGGGTTAATAAAAACCCCGTCCGACCCCTCTTCTATCCTGATACGATGGTCGTGCCCGGCCACCACCAGATCGGCCAGCGAGGTAAGTTCTTTTCCCAGCCGGGAATCATGCACTACCAGTATATCGGGGCGACCCTGGGTCAGAACCGCCTCCTCTACCCTTGCCAATTGCTGTTCAAAGGCTTCTCGTTCTTCTTCCGGATTCTCATACTCTACAGCCGGTACTGCTGACAGCGGGTGAGCAAAACCAAGTACCTTGACCCCATTAAGGGTAATCATCTGCCCGTTTAAAACATGGCTATTGGGTAGACCAGCAACAAAATTGATGGTTTCCGGAGTATCATGATTCCCACCGATAAACAACTGGGGTACACCTACCGTGGCCAAATCCTGGGTAGCTCCAGTTTCTAACTGTGACCCCATGTCGGTAAGATCGCCAGCGTTTATCAGGAAGTCTACCTTAAAACGAGCCGCCAAACTTTTACATAATTCAATTCCTACCGGGTTAGAATGCAAATCACTAACCAGCAACACTTTTACCACTTCACCCTGTTCCTCCGGATTGGCCATAACCATCAGACTATCAGCACTGGAAAAGAGCAAACCTAAATTGGATACAATTTGGCGGGTCTGATTGCGAATCTGCTTTAAATCAGTTAGAGAATCGCTGGCGAATTTAACCGCCGCCGGGGCCATACTAAGAACCCCCTTATATTCAGGCTCGTGAAAGGCTGTCGTATCATAGGAACGAAATATTCCGGTTAGGATTAATAATAGTATTAAGGTAGATGCAATGGTATACAGAAAAGACTTGACCAGACCTGGACGCCAGAGCAAAAAGACCAGCAAAAAGGCACCCAGAAATGCTACCCCTGCCTGGCGCAAGGCAAAGGCAGTTATTTTATCCCGAGCGCTGGTCTGCAACTGTTCTACCAGTTGTTTCTGGTCCGGTGGGTTGTCCATATGAGATTTGAAGGTGTCACTTCTTATCTGTTCCAGGCTAATAACCAGTTTCACCGGTCCCTTATGAGTTTTAGCCTCAACTACTCCAAAGGGAGGGAAGTGCAGCTCGGTAATACCACTGCGGCCTGGAGTTAACCCGGCTTTAAATTCAATGCCTTCAAGTTCGAAGGTGGTAGTCCCCAACAGCCATACAGCAAGTATGGCTCCAACCAGAGCAGTTACAAGAATGGCAAACATTTTTGCCCACCCAGCCAATCTCACCGGAACTCCTCCTCCAACAATCTCCTCCGACCTTCGTATTCCACCGCACTAGACTTATATGTACAAGCTTTGCCTACAGTATAACACGAAGATAAACCTTAACTTGCTGGAGACTTTTCCTAAAATCATCGCAAAGGAGATTTGGGCAGTGGACTATCTCGAATTAAAAGTCTTCTTCCAACAGCTGGACCGCGCCTTTTTTATTGATAATAAAAATAAAGAATATGCCTCCCTGGATACACCTCTACCCATCGGTTATGAGCAGACCATTTCCCAACCCAGCCTGGTTTTAGAAATGACCTACTTGCTGGCACCCAACAAAGAGTGTAAAGTGCTGGAAATCGGAACCGGTTCCGGTTATCAGACGGCCCTGCTGGCCGAGTTTTCAGGACAGGTTTATACCGTAGAAAGGATTAAAGAACTGGCGGAAAATGCCCGCGAAAAGCTCACTCAACTGGGATACTCCAATATAGCCTATAAAATTGGGGATGGCAGCCAGGGATGGACGGAAAACGCTCCCTATGACCGGATAATAGTTACCGCTGCCGCTCAAGAAATACCGCCGGAACTTATAAAACAGCTAAAACCCGGCGGGAAAATGGTAATACCAGTCGGCCCCCGAGGTATGCAAGAACTGCTCCTAATTACCAAAAACCAGTCCGGAGAAATAAACCGCGAAAACGTGGGTGAGGTAAGATTTGTGGAGATGAAGGGCAAGTACGGGTGGAGCGTTCGTTAATAAATCCAGCACAGGCTAATGCTTTCTAGTTATTTTGGATAGCCTTGTTAACTAAAAATCACTTATAAATTCTGCCGCGGTTACTATTTGAGGATTTTTTACGCCGGATTCCAAAAAATCTTTATCCCCTGTAATCAAGATATCCACTTTTGATGCCAATGCTGCTCTAAGTATAGGTCTATCTTTTACATCCCTGATCATATTCTCTGTTTCAGTCCTTTTATCTTCACCGGGTGTACTTACCACTTCAAAAAGTGCCCATGTAAAAAACCTTTCTATTAAGGGTACACTATCCGGAAATTTCCTATTAAAAACTCTTCGTACTTCATCAATAATTTGATCACATAATACTATTTTATAAGGTGGTTGAGCTGCTTTGGCATAAGCAGCAAATGGAGTTCCGTTCGGGTTGCGAATAGCTGAGATAATGATATTGGTATCAATCATTACCCTCATATCTCTTCTATCTCCTGGCGTATTTCTTTTACCAAATCATTTATATCATCGTCCGAATTAAGTCCTACAGCTTCAAATTTCCCTTGCATTTCCTTTTGCAGCGTTTTCATTGCATAAATAGCAGAATTCATAACAATAGCATAATCACCCTGGCAAATGAAAGTCACTCTTTCACCCTCAGTTAATTTGAGCTTATCCCGTATATCTTTTGGAATTGTCACCTGGCCTTTGGCCATGATTTTTGCATTATCTACGAGTGGTCGATCTATAGCCATTTTCAAGACCTCCTTTATTATGTAGGATAATTCCTGCTTTCCCTACTTGCAGTATATCAATTATCTGACATTGATGCCACTGCCAAAACCTCAATATCAATATCGCGGCTAAACAGGCCTCCCTGTTCAATTACTTCAAGAATGCACCGGTATTCGTACTAATCTATAAATATAATCATTTACATTTTGTATTTGCCTGATACTAAATCAAAAATTCAGACGGAGAACCGTAGCTCGTTATGCATGCTGACTTTTGGGCTCGAGTAAGGGAAACATAGAGTAGGCACCTTTCCGCAGTCATAGCCTCAATCTCGGCCACAGGATCTGTATGGGGGATTGCTGACGCTAAAGGCAAAATTCGATTATTTACTGCCACCACAAACACATGGAGAAATTCAAGTCCTTTAACACGATGCATCGTTGCTAGGCGAACGCCATCAAAACTTCTGTCATCCAGTTTGCTCCGTTTGATTTCATATGTCCTGATTCCGGCACGAGTAAGCTGGGCAATATAATCATCCAACAAACGGTGAGTTCTAGCCACAATACATATATTTTTTGGTTCTACACCCGAATCAATCAGTTGCTTAATTTGCGCTATAAGGAAATCCATTTCTTCTGCGGCGCTGTTAAAGACTTCAATTCCAGGTACATCACCATGGGTTAATGATTGACAGGTTTTACCGTCATCATATTCATCATCCAGATCATCAAAAGGAATTCCCTTTAATAAACCGAAAGCATACTTGCGAATTTCTTCTGTGGTCCTATAGTTAATTGTCAGGTAACTGCTGCGGCCACGAATATTTATGCCGCATTTGGACATAACCGCTTTATTTTTATAAATACGTTGGTGTGCATCACCAACAATAAATATATCGTTTGGATGTTCAGGACCTGCCAATGCTCTTAAAAGACGAAAAGCATTCATGCTTAAATCCTGACCTTCATCAACGATTATTGAAACATAGTGGGTGTTATCGGCAGATTTTTCGAGAATCTTTCTGCACTCATACATGGCGGTTTCCACATCTCGTAATTGTTTTTCTTTCATTAGACTTTGATACACTTCAAAAACACGCCATATCTTCATCCGTTTTCTACGATCCAAACGTGTTCCTCTGCCCAGGCGAGAGGCTTGTAAATAAAGCTCCAGTGAATATGCCTCCTGAGCGCATATTACTTTTAACCATTCTTCAGAGAAAAATTCCGCTCCAAATTCGATATCTTGGCCGGATAAGATGATTGCTTGTTCCCATACTTCGGTCAATGTATCGTCATAAGCAATTGAGTATGAATAACCAAGTTCCCTTATAAAATTTGCTACCCAGGCATCAAGATTTATCACCTCAATACGCTTTTGTTCCTCAGTAGTGCAAATTTTTCTTAAATTATCCTTTATATCAGCTGCCAAATTAGCCGTAAAAGTTGTAAATAAAATCTTCTCCCTGCCCCGTAATTGTCCGGCAAGCCATTTAGCTCGGTGCATGGCTACAACAGTTTTCCCGGTTCCCGCACCGCCAAGCACACGGGCGGGGCCCGAATATTCTTTTTGAACAATTTTTCGCTGGGTAGGATGTAGAAACACCCGCCACTTTTCAAGTGGTTCAGCCATTATTCTGCGCAGTTCTTCCTCCCCTTCAACAATTACGAAACTTCTCTGGCTACGGGGATTTTGCAACGCGGTCGCGAAATCGTTTTCTTCAATGACCTCTTCCTGTTGAGTTGAAAAAAGGCCAAGCACCTCCTGAGGAGTAAAACCATTGGCAATCCATTCTAATGCTTCGTAAGCATCTTCAGGTATACTGCTTTTTGAGGCATGGAAATCTTCAAGCGATGATAATCCCCGGACGATACATATCTGATCACCTGGTACTCCCAAAGCAAGCAGATCATTATCGGTAACATGTGCAAACAGATTAGAACTGTCTGTTTTTTGAGAGGTTGTTTTTGCTGCTTGTATATCAAACACTTGCACATTGCCGGTTGTAGGATTTACTTCGCATTTTTTACGTTTGGCCCAGTCGTATGCTTTATCATGATGATCAACCCAGAGTAATAAATACACACCGCTGCCTTCCTGACGAACCACAATTCCGCGATATGTATCATCGATTCGGACAGAACGCATATTTTTATCAGCCGCCTCATGAATTTTTTCATAATTAATCCCAGGCGATTTCGGATTGTTTCTAAATTTATTAACAAATTCCGTAACCTTGCCCTGTGTTGGACGTGGCAAAGCAGCAAATGCTGTAAAAAAATCAGAAGATATGGCAACAATGTTCTGACTCATTATCAAAACCCTCCCCGAAAGATCTCAACCGAGAATTCATCCTCAACAGAAATAACTTTCCATCCGTTTTCTTTGAATTTATCTATATATTCCAATTGAGTTCCAACCAGCAAAGCAATTTTAAGGTCTTCCCAGGCCATTTCACATTCAGCGACAACTGCGCCACCAGAGTCCGCAAGTTCATATCCAACTGCTGAAGGTGCTGAAATTCCCAAATCAATTAACTTATAGGCCCATTGCCTGGCCCTGTCATCAAATATTTGTTCTATTGTATCTGCCCAGGATTCATCAGATATACTATACTGCTCAGTTGATGCTGTATCATCCTGTAATGTTGCCGGGATTTCATGATAGACCATATGATTCAGCCCGTTTACGGTAACAGCCGCAAAACCAGGCAAGAATTGCATTACATTAAAGAAATGCCAGAAGCCGTTCCATTCCGACTCATATTTATCGGTTCGACTCTCAATGTCATCATTTAACAACGCGCATACAGATAAGTTCGCATTCATTTTATTTTTCTTGATATCTGACGCTGCTGCTCCGGCTAAAATAGTTAGATGTGCACAGGTGGATCTTGGAACCCATTTTCCGAACATAGTGCCGTTCAAATCAAAGTTGTCTTCACGCAAAGCAAGTGCTTCGATAATTGGTTCTATCAAATTACTCCAATCAGTAAATACCTCGCTATTCCCCATATTTTTAGGATCAAGCAGTGACATGGCGTATGCTTTCGCATGAACGGCAAACAGTCTCTCAGCATCGGCATTTTCTAAATAATTCATTAGTAGCTCCATTGTACTTGCTCTATCAGGATGCAAGTTTTGGGCATTTCCATTTTCTATAGTTGGTTTATATAAATGTTTACCGGATGGCATATTGTTGGGTGCCAGTGTTGCGGTCGCATATTCATCTTGTGCCTTAAATACACTCTGGACGTCTTTCCAGCTCAAACACCAAACCCGGAATCGATTGCTGCGACGAATTGCTTCGCGTTTAAGGGTATCATCTGCAACTTTGTCCTTATGGTACAGGAAGCCATCGGTAAAAATTGCAACCGGCTTCTGATCCCCGGAAGTTCTAACCGGCCAAATTATAAAATCAGCCCGCGATTGGACGGATACTCCATAAAGGTTATCCAGCACTACCTGCGGCTCAATTTCCCATAAACATGATCCTACCTTCAACAAGTAGCCTTCCTTGTTATTGACAAGTTGTTTAGTAATGGTTACGTTTCTTAAATCATGGCCCATCTGTTCCAATGAAGCTATGAATTTGCCTTCCAACTCACTTTCAAACAGTGAATTTTTAACAGGAATATTACCCAGTTTAGGAATCATTTCAATATTGTCTTTGCCACTTAATATTGCCTTTAAAAGGCGAATAGCTCTAACACGTGATATTTGACCGATATTATTGCTCTGCCGATAAGCATACAGGCAATGATAACAGCCATCCTTCTGGGGATCATTCTTGCAACTACAATCCTCAAGTACTGATAATGCTAGTTCAAATATTTCAATCATGGCATTATCGTGTTGCATTAACTGTTTTAAATAGCCAGTACCGCCCGGTACAGAATCATAGATTACCAGATATTGCTTGCGGTAATCGGCATCAGCTACGGGCACTTCACTTAAGCAGGCTCTAAGATGATCAACATTCCCGAAATATTCTTTCATTCCTAGCATAAATGCAGCGGTAAATGACTCCTTGCGCGTCTGGGTCGAATCCATCGTAGTAGCCGGGACAAGAATCCGTAATGCTTCGGTAACGAATTCACGATAGAGGAAAAGACACTCTTCATAAGGGTCGCCATTGCCTGGTTGCATATTTTTGGCTTTACAGGTATAGGTATGTTTCGGTTCACCCTTCTCAGGCTGAAGTTTACCGCAGAATTTACATATCTTGAAGCCTTTGCGTACTTCTTCCACACCAGATACGGTTAATTTTTCGCCATATATATCACTTTCACCGAAGTTTATTTCTCTTAACGTAGCCTTTTTGACAAATTCATAGCCGAATGTAAATTCATCATTATCCATGCGATATGCTTTATTATCTATTTCTTCATCAACATCTACCAGCATCTGCTTACAGTAGAATTTTGAACTTCGATCATCGCTTTCATCGCTGATAAAACTTTTCCTGTATTCCATATTGGAATAAACCATCTCTACCTTAAGCATTGAGCGTACCTGACCGGCATCAGCCCAGGCAGGGCTTCCACATTGTGGACAGGCTGCTTTATCCTTGCCGGTTTCATCACGCTGGGCGTGGGAACAGTTGGGACAGAGCCTCCATTTGGCAGTTTGTGCAGTCGTGAGGTCTATTTGATTAATGGTAAGTTTACGGCCATCAACGTAGAAATTGTTTTCAGGTGCAAACTCGCTTATGGCGGATGATGCAGAGCGGTTGTACTCAAAAAACATCTTTTCATATTTACGCTTTTTCTCATCGGGTGCTTCAGCATCGCCGTCATCTTTTCTGAATAATATCGCTTTTAGAATAATTCCTGCTTCCGGGAAGGCATAATTGGGCAATAATCCCTCATCGGATAGAAAGTTAAATACGTCCTTATGGTTAATACTGCGAACAACGTTCACCAGGGCCATTTGTTCACGTTTTAAATCTTTTATGTCCTCTTCGTAGGAGATGTCATGCGGTTTGCTTTCGAGCTCCTTGATCATGGTCTTTAACTGCTTTATGCTTTCATTTATAGCATCCCGGTGGTTTTTAAGGTTTCCAAAGGCTTCGTATATCTTCATATGCATGGGACTCTTGTCTAACTTGTCACCCTGCGCAAAACTTCGCAGCTCGGCAATAGTTAACTCATCCAAATCCTGAGCAAACATTTGAATAAAAGTACGTAGCAAGCGGGACAGATTATTCTGTACATAATTCAGGAAATTAAATGGGAACATATCATTGGAATGGTTGTTCAGTTTGGTTAGACAGGTGCCTATTTTCTTTGGAATGGCGTTCTCGTTCACACCCTGCTTAATCCAGCAGTCCATGCTATAAGCAACAAACTGTCTTTCCAGTACAGCTGAAGCGCGCAGAAACACTTTGGGCGGTTCGATGGTTCCGGATAACATCTCCAAGGGATCAGCATAAAAATATAGATCATGGGGACGGGCATTAGCAACTGCCACAGTCAGTGCATTACCATCTTTACGCCCTGCGCGGCCGGTTCTCTGCAGATACTGTGATTGTACCGGTGGAATATTGCATAACACCACTGTTGAGAGGTCACCTATATCGATACCCATTTCCAGGGTAGGTGTACAAGAAAGCAAATTAGCATCCCAGGGCATCTTCTCTTTACTGCTGCGTTTAAAAACACGTTCCAGTTCTTCCCGTTCATCACGTTCAAGCATTCCGGTATGCTCCCTGGCAATAACTCTCACCATATTACCGCTGCAATATAGTTTACCGTAATAACCGAGTGATGTATCAATACTGCGATGGAGATGCCCACGGCATCTGTTGCCGATACAGGGTGCACCTTCCCATACATCTTCGTTTTCCTCAGCTACTGATATCACGCTGCCGCAAACATCACAAACAAACTGACTAACATTGCCTGAGATAAACGGTTTTTGCTTATTAAGGCCCCAGATGGTATAGCCTGCAGGTGAGGGCATATTTACTACCAGACCGCTTTTAACAAGTTCGTTTAGAATTATCTTGCTAACCTCATTAAATATCTCATCCCCTAGAATGAACTCATCCGCACACGCTTCGATCCAGTCAATATATTTGGCACTTGTTAGCAGATCAAAAGTAGACAAGCGATTCCCGTTACCTGTAGGTATATAAATAAAGCGAGGGGTATTGCGGCCTGGCTGCAAACCGGGTAGCCACTTTTCTTTATTATTGGAGAGCAGATAACTCTTGCCTAAATTATTGGTATATGCATAAAATGCAGCATCATCAAAGCCACCATTGGAACGCATGATGTTTAGGAAACCAAAAATCATTCTTTCAAATGCCATATCATTTGTATGATGTAGAGCTCCCAGCTCGTTTACAGTCCGTTCTTTCACAATTAATGCAATTTCTGCGACTGTCTGGCGGTCAAATCCTAGAACAGAACAACCTGATTTCTGCAGGGTTCGTCCAATATGGCTGGTCAGTCCATATTCCAGCATGATTTCATATTTCAACCGTCGTTCAATGTCAGATATTAGCTTTTTTGCTGCCCGCCCCGAACCAAGTTTCTTGTCGGCTTTCATTTTTTCATAGGCACGCATCCAGGTCATATTAGGAGCAATAAATTGACTTACAAATTTTTCGTCAGATAAATATCTGTGCCAGTATTCAATAAACCGGGAAGAGAATTCCTCTAAGGATAAACCATGGCCTTCAGCCAATACAAAACGTTGAATTGCACTGCGCAGACCAAACCTCCAGGTACGTGAATTGAAGAAACCTGCCCGGTGGGCAGAATCCTGGACATTATCAGAGAAGGCCAGGGTCTTCTTGTCATCATTAAATTTGGAAGCAAACATCTGTGATACAGTGGCACTGATTGCAGTGGCACTGCGCAGACCTATGATAGAAAGACCCCGACTGCTGCAAAATGGGCAAACATATTGTTTACTATCTTCTCGCCCAACCGTATGAATTGTAGCAGGATAAATAATCGGAAAAGTATCCTCTCCGCAACAATATGGGCGTGTGCCGCTACCAGGATGAATTTGCAAACAACTGGGACAGACATAAGCTGCGTTCATGTAATAAGGTTTTTCGTCATGGCTATAGGGAAAAAACATGAAAACCTTCTTGTCCTGTTTGAAGAACAGGTTATAGAAGGTATTAAGGTCATTAATGGTTAGATTACCACGTTCATTGGTAATTGAAACCCAACCGGTTGCACCGCAGTCACGGCAGTTTATTACCGGCAGGTACTGTTTTGCCTGTTGCTCGTTTAAATCTGTAGCCAGGGCGTAGGTTATATCATTGGCCGAAACCCTGGCCAGCAAGCGTCTAAGTTCACGCATCCAAACCTGAACCTGAACGGTTAAAAACGGGCGCAGTTTACCAACTGAACCAAGTCGGGCATGGGATATCAATGCCAACAAAGCATCTAAGGCCGCGGTTTGATTTTGTAATGCAGCCAGCTGGGGATATTTTGATTTCAGTTCTTCGCAAACCAGAGAAGGATGAACGTAATCGCTGCCCATGTAGGCAAGCATAAGCTGGGTGAAGCTGTGCCCCATCAGTCGTGCACCGATGGCCAAACGAACCTCATCGGACATGATATTATCAAAAACGAAGGTATCGTCAAACCAGCTTTTTGCAACAGTTTTAAGGTATTCAGTCTCGTCATCATTTTCTACACAATTGATCAATTCATTGACCTGTTCTTCTGTCGGGACGGTAAAATCGATGACATCAAATCCGGCAAAAAACTCATCTGGCGAAAGCCGATCCTCCGTAATTACAGCATCATCTTCAAATTGTTCTCCGAATACATCACTGGCATATTTACGTATACTATCTGCACTATCCCGGGCACCCATGGTAGCTGAAGTGCCGATACAGCATAGATATCCGGTGGGAGTAAACAATCTTGCTTTCAGCCGGCGTAGCAAGCAGGCCAGATCAGTTCCCTGGGCACCATCAAAAGTATGAAGTTCATCAACCGCAATATATTTCAAAGTTTCCGGCTTGTTTTCCTGCCACAGGGTAGCATCTTTCGGCCTGACCAGCAGATAGTCCAGCATCTTATAATTAGTCAACAGGATATCCGGAGGGGAGGAAAGCATAGTCTCATGATCAGTTATTATCTGTGACTCATTCATCACCCGGCAAGGAGCAGATTCATACCCTCCTACGTACATTCCCGCTGTGATCTGATTATTCAATTCCGGGCTGTTATGTATAAGTTCGGCGATACGTTTGGCCTGGTCAGAAGCAAGCGCATTCATGGGATAAATGATTAATGCCTTAATTCCAGGTTCGCCACGGTGGTGATAACAATATTCCAGGATAGGATAAAGAAAACACTCGGTTTTACCGGAACCGGTTCCGGTTGCAATCAGGGTGGAACGTCCGTCTTCACCGGTTAACCGTTCAAAGGCCTTTTGCTGGTGCACATATGGGCTGTACTGCATATGAATGGCTGTAAATATATCGGACCCATCCTCAGCAATACGAAAAGGCAGACGTACAGCAAAATAGGGTTCCTGGAATACTGAGTCTTTGGTAGCCAGCAGTCGCTCCAGTGAACCTTGAAAAAAAGGATTGGTCATCGGGAAGGTTGTTTTAATATAATCTTCCAGACCCTGCTGTAGTTGTCCCGCAAGAACGGATGGTAACATAATATCCTCTCCCGTTATTTATCCTTATATTTCTCCTCGAAAAATGCCCAGGCAGTTTCGTAGTCCTGTTCCCGGTCACAGCGGTCAAAGGGTGCCATGTATTCAATGGTGCGCTCCACTGGACCTCCCGGCATGGTATCATCCATGATCGTACGGGTAAATGTACCGCTCTTGGCATCCTTTATCTCATTCCATTCAGGCCGCGAGAATCCGACGTTGGTTAAGCTGCGGTTATTGGTGAACACGATACGCCCGTTACGGTCATACCAGGTATCGGCCTCGTAAGACTGAAGCACCGGGAACTGAATGCGGTAGATGGTTTTGAGTTGGTCAAGGGTCATGCCTAATGCCATCGCTGTAAGCACATCAATTTCCACAAGCGCTTGGCGACGTTCGTAGTCGGTGCGAAGTGGTGTATCCCATGTCCATTCTGATGTAAGGGAAGTAAAGCGCTCAGGGCGGAGGCGAAAGTCGGATTTAGACCAACCACTAAAAATAAAATCATCAGAGAACTCCATTTCCCATAAATCAGTGTAAAAAGTATTTATACAATTTAGTAGTAGCGCTCTAACGATAATATCTGAACACTGTTGTTTTTTTAATAAAAGAGGTAAATTGGCAATGGCATCAAACCTTCCGTTTGTTCTTCCTGATGCTTTCACATAATAATCATATGGCAAAGAAGACATACTTCCTGCCAAAATAACAAGCCCCACTTTAGCTGCTATTCCAAACAATCCATCAATATGTCCAACCTCAGTTGGAACAATTGCTGGTACTAAAGTCCGTTCACCACTGATATTAAGCATTTTTCGTATAAGTATACGATATTCTGAATGATAATTAGTATTCCAAGGTGTTTGAGGGATTCTTTTTCTATAGTCTTCTACCGAACATGCAGGTCGGTAGTTACAACGTTGCATATAATCCGCTTGAATAGCCGTCAAATCTATACTGTCAAAATCACTCTTTAGTCTACAGACCCTTCTTGAGGTTTTAAACAACGGATTGGAAACACCTATATGTGGGCCTGAAAAAATAGTATCAAGTGCCGATTCAGGGAAATGTACATAGCGCTCAATTGTACCGCTTTCTTGCCCCTTCTTTTCTTCCCACATTATTGTTGTATATATTTGATCCTTCATATCATTCAATACAGTCTCTTGTTTAGTGAAGCAAGATAGAACATCCACTAATTGTTTCGTATGAATAGCAGGCAACCTTGCTTCATGCCAATTATGATTGCCATCAAACAGTTTGGCAAAAAGCAGTAATTCTTTTTTCCCAACAAGAATAATTCGGTTAATATGCCCTTTTAAATTCCAATTGCCAAATTCATCTTTAATACCAGGAACTTCTCCAACCCCATCTGATTCATAACATAAATCAATTGTTATAGGATCAAACAGGTTGGATATTGTCTCAAATTGTGCCGTCTTAACGTTACAGTATATATTTATTCCATACTTTCTTGTCCCTCCAATATCTGCAAATAATCCTTTCTCGTTCTCAAATTGAAAGTGCTTTCGAAGAACTTGGTAAATCTTTTCCCGTAATGATCCCCCGTTAGGGTCGTCGTATATACCCTCAGGATGCAAGAATGCCGAGACACCAATATTGCTGCAATAATTCCATGCCTGAGGCAAAAAGCATTTATAAAGGTTAGTCTGCTGTCCTCTTAAATCCGCATAGTTTTGTATAGCGTTGAAAAAGTTTTGGGTGCCTGATATTGACTCATATTCAGAATAATACAGAAAGCGAGTTTCAATATTTGTCAATGCCTCGTTTCTCGCATAAGCGGTTTGTATGGCATTATACTCTTTGATAGTAAATATTGGGTTTTTATCAGATAAAACTGCCTGTTCATTCCATTCCATCTTAATCCACGGTGGATTCCCAATAACCAAATCAAACCCGCCCCGTTCCTCAAACAGATCAGCAAACTCCAACTCCCAGTGCATGAATTTATTTGACTCAGCAATTTCCTTTGCCAACTGCAACCGAGGATTACGCTTACAAAGAGCTACAAGATCAACTTTAGGCAGATCTTTATAAAGATCTAACACTTCATTAGCCATTTTCTCAATCTCGGTTGGGAACAATGACCCCTGAACGCTTTGGCTCTGAGTAACAGAGACAATACCACCTTCCAGAATTAGAGACATATCAAATAAGAATTCGCTTCTGGAGGGTAAGAGATCTGCTTTTTCTATAGGCCAGAACCACAGAGCACACCAATAGTCCATAGCAAATTTGAGCCTGGCATATGGCCCGGCGTTCTGCATTTCTTCTGATTTATACAAACGCTTATAAATCAAATCTTTCTCGCGAATAGTAGTATGGGAAGCATTCATATCCTCTTCATGACCATAAACTGACAGCGCGTCTTTGGTCTGCTCTTCAACAGTTTTACGCAGTTCCACCTGTTTTGTCCACAGATCATCTATGACTGCCGAAAGACGCAGGAGGGTCTGGACATCTTCAGCATTATGAGTGCTGGTGAATTTCCGATTCCAATCTTTGATCTTCTTTATCTCATCTTTGGCCAGGTCTTTGATGACTTTGTCAGTATAGTTCACCATACCGGGGTCACCCATCAGGAAATGATAAACTTGTTTTTTGGGCATTCTCTTGCTGTTCGGCATGATACGCTCAGGAGCATTATCATACCATCTACCGGGTGCACGGTTGGATCGTAGTTGTTCAATACGGTAGCACTGTCTCCTAGCACCAATAAGGGAGTTACCGTTAACCAGTTGGGTGCCAAACCAGGGTACATAGGCTCCTTTGTAAATTGTATTGAGCCATAATGATACTTCAGCCAGCTCTACAGCAACCGGGTTCAGGTCAATACCGTATACATTGCGGTCTGCAATATACATTTTTACCCGCTGCAGTTCCTTATAGCGTTCTTCATAAGATATGGTTTCTCCAAGCTCTTTTTGCTTCTTATCCAAGTAGGCTTCTGCCAATTGATTAATCGCTTCGTTCAAGAATGCAGCACTGCCCATGGCCGGTTCGCAAATGGTAAGCTGCAGAATATCATCTGCCGTTTTATCTTCCAGCAGTTCTTTCAGAGCGTACTTGACCAGGCATTTCGTTAATACTTCCGGGGTATAATATGAAGCTGATTTTTCTCGTTCACGACCGGCCAGGCGATAGATAAAAGTGCCTTTTTCATATTTTCTAAGGCGGCCGTCAGGATATCGAACCCGCTCTGCTTCAGTGTATTGATCCAGTTCCCGTTCTGGTACGAAATAGCCTACATCCAGTTCGTCAAATTGATCTCTTTCACGCTTAACCTCAAATAGTCTCTCTTCTGCAATAAAACCCCTATAAGACAGCAAAGCCTCATAGACAGCTCCCATCTGGTTGATACCCAGATTGGCGTAGGAAATACGGCCACGGCGATCATTTCTGCGTCCGGTGGCACGGGTAATGCTCATCAAATCAACGATTTTAAGCATTACCCGATTACGCAATCTGGCGGCAGTAATAAGCGGGGTATATTGGGGATCGAAAATGTGGGCTTTTAAGGGCTCCATGATAAAAATATCGTGCAAGGATTCGCTCTTAGACAGTGCTTTAAGCTCTTCTTCACTACCCGGATAACCATTATAAATAAGTTCAAAAAGCTTAGAAATGGTCTCATGTAAGTAATATCCTTCTCCAACTTCGCTGGTTTCTTCCCTTACGTTATCAGCTATATCGCGAAGACTTTCCAGAGAATACCCCTGCACATAAGGCTGTGCTTTCATCGGCGCATAACCGAGTTCAGGCCGTGCCTCAATAAATAGCATAAACAGCATACGATACATATAGCGCATACATTCGATAGTTAGTTGGGAAGCATCCACCGGATCTGCATCAAGATCTCTGCCCTGTCTATGGGCTAAATCATAGAGTACTTCGTTACCAAGCAGTTCAATACATTCCCGCAGCGCATATTTTAGATCCTGAGACACACCGGAAGCATGGCGATGAGAGTTTTCGTCAAGTTTATCCAACAAGGAACTTCCTTCGTCCGGACAGAGGCTTTCCTTGTGTAACAAAACAGCCATAGCCTGTAAGGTAGTTTCCTCACGGCGGCTGAATATCTCTTCTAAATCAAATAGCAGATAGCGTTTTTCATTCCATTTGTTGCGGTCAATCAAAGCGATTTGATTCAAGCCAATAAACAGAAGCCAGCGAGGCGGCTCAGGCATGGTAAAAAGGATTTTAGTAGCCAGTTCTTCATTAGCAAGTGCTGTGCTTGTAACCTCATCGCCGTTATCATCATTAAGATTGACTGCATTGAAACAGTAACCCTGCATAATGTTTGTGTCACGTTCCTGGGTATGGGCCAGCAATACCCAAAGTAGCGGTGCACCGCTAGCCTTATTAATTTCCAGATATACCGGTATTTCAATCCCTTCGGCTGTTACAACTGAAACTGGATTAGGTGCTTGGAATCCCAACGACTCAAGATACCGGTCTGCCATATCCTGAATCATTGGCAGTGCCATATTTTCTCCCCGTAAACGTTGATATTTATCGTGTACACTATAATATTGGCGGCTGTTATCACGAAGACGGGACCAGGGGGTACGAAATTCGTCTGACTCTTTAGCACGGCTGCGCCATGCACTAATAGTTTCCGCCGCATTATCCTCAAATATCGATGAGAAATAGTGATTTGAATAATATTCGTTATAATTATTAATGCCGGTCAAATCCATACTCATTGCTACACCCCCGTCAGAACAGCAACGATGCGCAGGTAAGGATTATTTTCAATTTCAAGAGTATCCTTTACCCAGTTGGTAAACTCATTAAAAATCTCATCTACCTTGCGTTCCTGTTCACTTTTTTTACGTTCACTTTCAAACAAAGACATTTGATATGCTTTATGCTTGTCCTGAAGTTCAATTAGCTTATCAATTTCCTCATCTATCTGTGGATTTATCTTTTGGCGATAGTTTTCATAGTGACGCTCAAGAACTTTTTTCGCTTCCTCCACTACAACCTGCAGCAATCCCTCCGCTTGAGCTTTGCTTTGTTCAGTAAGATTTTGGGGGTTGGGAAGATCTATAGGGCCAAAACCAGTTTTAGCTATTACCTGCTCAATGGAAAGCTCGCCTACGAAATCACCATCAGATAAATGCAGGCCAAACCACTCGTCAACCACAGGGGTAGATTTACGATTAGGAATGGTCCCGGCAACAAGGAAAATATAATCTGATTTAGGAATTTTACCAGTGATTCCTACCAGAGGGGCTTCACCACGTCCAAATAGCAAACCAGCCTTATCATTTACCCATTCATAAATTGGATGAAGGGGCCATAAATATTGAGTGGTTGGCCAGGCTGTTTCTGACATATTGTTTTGCATACTGCGTTTCATTTCTGCCATGCAGAATGATTTATCCGGACTTAATCGCAAATATTCTGTTCCGGGCATAGCTTCTTCCGGAATAAGTGCGGTTAAACGGCGTTTTAAATCTTCGGTTATCTTGATTTCCAGACCTTCTACGGTTTGCAATTTTTGTACCGGATGACGCTCGGTCTGCATAAAATATGCGATGGCACTATACAGATAATTAATATCGCTATACAGTGTTTCATCGGTAGAAACTTCTGCAGCAGATGCAACTTCGGATGCACCCATCATCAGCAGTTCAAACGGATCAAAATCAGCAGATAAATCATCAATTTGATTGCTGAATTCTTCTTCAGTCAGCGCCTTTTCAATGGCTTCGGCGGTAATCTGCTCTTCTTCTTCAATATTGAATTTTCCCAGGAGTAGGGCGGGATCACCTATGTTCTTGTAAGCCTGTTCTTCTTTCTGAACTAATATCTCCATTATCCGCATATCGCCTTTAATTTTCTCATTGTTGCTGCTAATCATAAAATAGCGGATATCTGGTTGTTCTTGCTGTCCATAACGGTCAATACGCCCGTTTCTTTGCTGAAATACCATCAGAGACCAGGGAATATCAAAATGTATCAAACGGTGGCTCAGGTAATGAAGGTTGATTCCTTCTGAAGCTACATCCGAAGCAACCAAAATGCGAATGGGAGATTCCTGCCGACCAAAATTGTCAACAATTTCTTGCTGCTCGCTATCACTCATACCCCCATAAATCTCCTGAACAATACCTTCTTTCAAATTAAGATCCTGGCGCAACTGGGAAGCCAGGTAACGCATGGTTTCTATACGCTCCGTAAAGATTACAATTCTGTCATCACTTTTTTTTGCGTCCCATCCGTATTCACGGCTGTTTATTAATTTAAGCAGCCTTTGGTAACGGGAAAAATCTGTTGGTTCGATTTTTTCGAGTGCTTCTTTCAATTCTTTCAGGTTGGGTATATCTTCGAATCCATCCGGACCATATTTCTTAATCAGTTTTTTCAGACGCTCATCAATGCTTTTTATACAAGCTGCCGGACTTGAAAACATTGCCTTTTCAAGGCTTGTCTTAAATAGTTGCCCAGTTATATTGCGTTTGTTGGCATCCATTTCCAGTTCCGTGTTGGTAAATATGTCAAAAGCATGCTCCTCGCGTACTGAAGCAGTACATTTTTCAATACTGACACGTCTTTCTTTGAATGCACCCTGAACCTGATCCTTTATATCCTTTTTAAACCTACGGATACAAAGTCCCTTTATATCTTCCTTTCGGTAGTCATGGGGATTGGCAATTGCGGTTGGATCAAGCATATTCATCAATGAGGCAAAACTTTCTGCCTTTCCATCATGCGGGGTTGCTGATAGCATTATTAGAGTATCAGAACGCTCAGCTAATAGCTGTGCGAGCCGTGAACGTTGCGCCTGGTGACTACCGCGTGCAGCAACATTATGTGCCTCATCAATTACTATAATATCCCACCATGAATTTTCTAAATGGGTTCTGTACTCAACATCACGTTTGAGCGTATCAATCGATACAATGGTTTTGTCATAATAGAAAAACGGATTATAGTTTGAAGGCAGTTGGGCACGGATCTTTTGAATTTTTTTCGAATCCAGCCTTACTAAAGGAATAGTGAAGCGATTCCATATTTCCTTTTGGAACTGAGTCATCATACTTTTGACGGTAACGACCAGAATACGCTTGCCCTTCCCCCGGGCAATCAACTCTGCCATTAGGATTCCTGCTTCCAGAGTCTTACCCAGACCTACCGAATCTGCTATCAGAATACGCTGTCTCGGTCTTTGCAAAGCCATCTGCGTCGGTTGTAACTGAAAATTCAATAAATCCATAGCTGCCCGGTTGCCGATGTGAAGTGCATTATCGGTGGGAATTTTCTGCCTCAACTGACTTTCTATGTACAAACGGGATCTTCTGAAATAAGGAGAATCATCGATAACCAGATTTACCTTGGCAGGATCGACAGCCACAATATCTTCAAGATCAGTCAAAAATATGCCCTGATGATCCTTGACCAGCTTTGATATGCCAACGCAGTGGATGGTCTTTCTGTTTAAGCTGTTGGTTTCGACCTTCTTGATCATCCATTCTTCATCACGAATTATTACTCTCATTCCAGGTGACAATTCAATCATACACCTTACCTCTTTTGCCTTTTATAATGACGGGTTGTTCCAAATCATGTTGTTATTAGATTTGGAAACCTTTCGGTATACATACGTATGGTCAATATAAACTAACTCATGAACTCTAGAATAAAGCTATTAAGAAAATCGGTTGTTTCTTTACCGACTTTAAAATTCCAAATAGAATCTTTAATTATTTCCAGTTCTTGTTTAAGATTCAGCCAGCTTCTTATTTCCTCCAATCTAACATCCATCGGCAATCTCTTGTTGGCATTTGGCCTTGCCAGGGTTCGTTCTAAAGAATCTATCTTTGATGTTATTTCCATCTCCAGCATACCTGGTCCCACACTAGTTAGCCATTCCGGTTTTTCCTTAATAACCGGCATGGCGATGAACCATTCATTACACTTTATATCCTTATTCGCATTATTCGTATAGGACATGAGCAGCTCTATTACCGAACGACGTACTCCTCCGCCGAAATGGAAGATGCAACTGAATTCATTAAAGTTAACTACCGGCCACTCATTTTCTTCAAATCCAAGCCAATGTTTAACCGACTGTGCTTGTCCAGCACCGATCATCTGATTTCTGCTTACATACATCCACTGACCTTCATGCATAGCTTCCCGGGCTTTCCTTGTTTCAATTTTACCCTTTTCAATTCTGCGGACTTCCAGCTTCTGTCCACCAACTGTTATCGTACTTCCCCCATAATAAACAATCCCTGCAGCAATTCTCTCTCCGTCAATTTCATCAACTATCTCTGCGCCGGGCATGCTTGAAATATTTGAATTTATACTTCCACTCGATGACTTGTTCAACCAATCATCCCCCAGCCTGATTCCTTCATTATTCTCGATCAATTCTCCTGTAATAATCATATTGTGAAGAATTGACTGCCCTATCTGTTGAGGAATGCACCGTTCAATAAAACTCTGAAGCATTTTTCTTGATCGCGCTCGTTTACTGCCTTGAAATATATATGAGGCTATCTGCTGCATGGCAACTGCATATTGTGTTCCTCCCTCACCGACGCCTAGAAATCCTTCTCTTGCAGCCATAACCATAGCAGTCTGAATTATTGCTTCAGCCATATTGTTCGAACAGATCATCACTCTGGTTTTATCGCTTCTCCGATTGCCTCTTCCTATTCGCTGTAATAAAGCGGGTATATCTGGTGCGGGCCCATCCAATACGACTAAATCAATGTCACCAATATCAACCCCAATTTCCAGCGTTGAAGTAGTACAAATAACAATACGCTCTTCTATTCGTGATGCTTCCTCGGCCTCTTCTCTCATTTTTTGACTAAGACTACCATGATGGGCTTTCACAACATAATTGAGCTTATTTAGAGTACCTGCTAGTTCTTCAGCCAAATTATCTACTCGCCGCCTTGTGTTGCAAAATACCAACACCTTTTGAGCTTGATTAGATTCTGTCAGATAATGTTTCAAGCTTATTTGAACCGGGGCTGGTTTTGGTTTTAACTGCTCGTTTACAACTTCTATAGCTCTTTGCCCATGAACATGAATCACTTTTCCTCCAGGTATAAAACTATGCACAACCCCATCTGGATTCTCCAGCGTTGCACTTAGTCCCACTATCTGCACTGTCTGACTTTTACTCCAGCCTTCTTCTACCGCCTGTAATTTAAGCCTGCGCAGTCTTTCCAGCAACCAGCGTACCTGCTCGCCTCGGGGTGTGCCAGCTAACAGGTGCACTTCATCAAGCACTACAGCTACAACATTTGCTAAAACATGCCCTGCCCCATCGTTTAGTCTGCCTCTGCACATAAGGCTATCAAAAGACTCAGGCGTAGTCAGTAATACGCCATAAATATCGTTGCAATTATCTCTATGGTCTCCGGTTCTGCGCATTAGAGTTATACCCATCCTATGCAAAGGTACTTCCAACCGATAATAAAGATCATTTACCAGGGCACGTGTCGGACAGATATAAAGAATCGTCCATTCATTCCGCAAAGAAACATACCTCTGAACCAGTGGGGCACAAACAGCCTCTGTCTTTCCCGATGCGGTCTGTGAACAAATAAGGATCTCCTGACCCTGATATATTTCAGGAATAGCCTGCCGCTGTACGTCAGTAAGACGTCCGAAGGATTGAAAAAAAGCTGGCCAGGCTAACCTGAGAGTTTGTGCAATTTTACGATCTTTATCTAAATCCATCGAAGACATGTTATTATCCTCCGGATGGTCCATAGGCTTTATCCAAAGCAGCAATATATCTCTTAATAAAAGCACGTAGTATCCCACTATCATCTCCACCGTGCTTGCTTGCCTTACGTTCAATTTCTTTTGCCAATTGCTGATCAAACTGGGATTCGATATCATAAGCCTTGGAATAAAGTTTGTACATTCTTTGGGCCAACTTAAATCGTTCTGAAGGTTTCATTTCTGGAATCTCATAATAATCTCCGCCAGCAGATTCAACTAAATTATCAATAGAAGAATCACTTATATTTCCCTCCTGTCCAACAGTAGCAAAAAAGATGCTGACAGGGTAATTATTATGGTCCAATGTTCCATTGAAATATTCGGTCAAAACTGTAAGAAGGTCAAGGACTCTGTCAAATTTGGCGCTGTTAACTCTTTCAACTTCAAATTCATCTATGGTAACTACCAGTCCTTTGAATCCGGCTAATTCTGATACATGACCATGTCCAACCAGAGATTCTACAAAATCATAAGGTCGATCGCCCACTCTTTGTCCAATCATTCTTCTAACCGTTACCTCGGACCTGTAAATGTTTGGTTCCTTCCGTATCATGACTGCAACTTGGTTGGCGGTGTATTCATCGCTACTAGATACGATTATATCCAATACATCACCATATTTGTCCAAATGACCTCTCTCTTTTACCAATTTGATGGTTGAGTAGTTATCACGTATTCTGTCTGTACCCCTTGGAGCAATTTGTGGCGCAGGGTTGCCCCGCTCGATAGATTTAACATATAAATCTAAAAGCGGTGTCGGCGATTCATAATCTTTTGCCTCCAGGGTGCTCCAAAGACTCGACAATAATTTTTCAGGATCAGATAGGCTGATATTCTGTCCATCTACCTCAACTCGAACAACCGCATATCCTTCTCTTTTAGCGATATACCGTATAACACTCATGGTATGGCTTTTCCCACTGCCGAAGGGTCCAAATACTTCAGACACCTGTGGTAAATTATTATTAGCCGCCGGTAAACGGCCTAAAACCCACTTTTCTAACTCTGTAAATCCTATAGTCAATTGTTCAATGTATTTTTCAGGTACTAGTCCAAAACGCAATGCATCAACTGCTTGACGGTATTCGAATAATGGGAAACGAATAATAGGTTTACTAATCGGGGAAGCTTTGACTTCATCTGGATCATGGTTCTGAAACTGTAGATCATCCTCATTAAGCTCAACCACTTTCCTTTGCTTTTCTAATTTAACCCTTATCCCTTTGGCGGTAAACCCGATTATCTCCCCCAAACCTAGAATCGCATGAGTAACTCGCTCACCTATCTGGGGTTTCCCCATCGCAGCTTATACCTCGCTTTCTTTTTCCTCATCCACTACTGGGGCAACTACCTCCAAAACTCCACTCTGGTATAAGTTTAGTAACAAAGCCGCAGTTCTTTTGGCCATATCACGTCTATTGCTAGTAGTCAAATCGTTTTCGAACACTTCCCGCGCTAATTTTTCGATTACTTTACGGACATCTTCGATTGGCGTTTCAATTTCTTTACCTACAGATTTATAAAACATGTCAATGAATCCGTAGCCCATAGCTTTTAAATCTTCATAAGGTTCCATACGTAGTGTCAGGTCGATTTTGGGGGATAAAGTTGTTCCGTCGAAAAAGCCCTTACCGGGAAGCGGGTCGGCTAATCGCTGTTGAAGAGCTGCAAAACTATCAAACCGTTCCGCCAGATCGGGTGTAATCCCGTACATAATAAGTGCTGAACCATCAATTAAGTCAGCAAATGCATTAATGCCTGACTGCAGCATGGACAAGATTCTTTCCCGCTGTCTACTATCCCGGGCAAGACCCTGCTCGGCTTCATCAAAAGCAATTACAGTTCCTCTGAAGCCGGCATATTTTATGAACTGGCATAGAGAGAGGAGCATTCTTCTGCCAAACCTTGCCTGCTCGTTTCGTTGTATCCTGGCAATAGATAATTGTTTGGATAAGATAGCATCAGTTACCTCCCCTGAAAGCCAACGACATACTGCTTCAAAAGTGTCAAATTCTCCACGGTGATAGGAGTCCAAGCCCAATCCAACCATTCGCGCAAACTTGCTTTCCTTGAAATCAGCATTGGGCAATCCTTTTATCCAACTGCTGACCAAATACTCTTGCTCCTCATTGCTAGTTGTATCTTTAGCAACCTGATCAAGACTAGCCAATAATAAATTACGGATACCGTGTCCGCTTTGACCGGGAGCTCTTATCTCGCGCGCAACTTCGCAATAGACAGCTATATTATCAGTAAAATCCAGATCCTTATTTAACATAACTTCTGAAGTAACACACTCTTCATCCCGGGCTATCTCCATAAACTGTCTGAGGAAATGAGTTTTCCCTGATCCAAAAGGGCCGATAATAAACTTCTCATTCGATGAACCTGCTTCAAACTGTTCGAATAGATACTCTTTTTTTAGCCGTGCAAATGCATCATCATATATAGCACCAAATAATTTACATCCTTCCTGTGGTGCATGGCCATATTGAGCAACTGACTTGAGTATTGTAATTGAATCCATACTTATCCCCTCTTTTCAATTCGATCAACAGCCAAAGCTGCCAATACTTTCATCAAACTCCTACGGTATCCGGAACTTGCATCATTCCGGATGATTTGTTCGCCCTTTTTAATCATCAGCTTACGTAAACCTTCTGTATTCCCCCCGCATTCATTGACTAAACTTTCAAATTTAATACTGGCCGATTGTAAAAATTCTTCAGGAGTATTGGCCGAGGAAACACTACTGACGGTCAAGATCGGTTGACGCCAGGGATTGCTGTCCCTAGAATCATAAGAGACCTCTAATCTCTGTCCCAAAGCAGGGTAAGCATTTCCGCAGGCATCGATAAATCCTGGCAAAACTGCAAATATGACCCCGGTACCAACTAGAGTGCCGGAGGCACTGCCATCAACCAGCCGTCTCATTAGATTGGCCGAAACACGAATTTTTTGTGAGGGGTTGGCACGGTTAATTCTAAATATCTGCTCAGCTTCGTCAAATAACAATAGCGTCCCATTAAGCCCTAATAAAAATAAACCATTCAGTACGGTTTTAAGAACTTGCTCCGCATTCCGCTTAGATAGTGGGCCTTTTACTCCCCTTATGCCACTGCGAGCCAGTTCCCCAGCACCGACTTTTTCACCCCTGAGATAGCTAAATATTTTTTCCTGGGCTTGCGAGGGCATTTCATCATCCTCAAAGATCAAAAGCATCGCTCTTTGAAAACCAGGATGAGGTAGTATAGTGTTTTTTAATGCTTTATAATCAACCTGGCCCGAGCGTTTTAGGGCCAGCAGAATACTATCTAACGATCTGATTCTCTCAGCATCGATTCTTATCTCAATATTCTCCAGAACATTATTAGTAATCTGACGCCAGTCATCTAATTTAATGTCATGACCTAATTCTGTAAAACCAACCGCCATATTATTGTCCAATGCCAGCTCTCTTATCAAGTCAAGTAAATGGGTTTTGCCTGAACCATACGGCCCTTCGAAAAAGCGAACCGTAGAACCGCCTTGAAAAATCAGTGATTCCAAAACTTCTTCTTTAAAATAATCTAAAAACTTTCCCGAACCCACGTCATATTCCATAGCTGCTGCAATTTCCGGTACCCCATATTGGGCTACCTTTTTAAGTCCTGCAGATATTTCTTCTCGTTTCTTCTTTTTGATTTCGTTCATTACCCCTAACTCCCGACAGCTATCACATAGCAGAATGTTTTATAATCTTCCAGCGCGTCCAAGCCATTCAAGACGAACCCCATTCCTTTAGAAACTTCCATCTGGCTTCCTGCTTGGAAGCCTAATCTTGGTGTCTGGTCTGGAAACCTAATTGTTCGATAGCAATCCAAATTATATAAGAAAGCCCACCGCGGCATTTCAATATAATTTAATTTGGAATCAGGTTTTTTAGTTTCCAGCTGGGTCCTGACCAGTTGCGCTCTCAATTCACGATAAAAGGCATCAATTGGAACTAATTCACTATGATTAGCGCCTGGGCGATTTGACAGTATTTTTAAATTCTGATAAGTTTCCCAGCAGGTTTTGATTAAAGTCGGTTCCGGCAGCAAAGACTTTCCTAACATGTCTAGCGCTTTAAGTTCACTCTTTTCGATATCTTCCTTGCAAAAAACAGATTGCCATGGTAATAATACTTCACGGTTGTATAGGAATCTGACCCGAGATTGTTCGCGATCCATTTCTACCTCTAATGGTCCAATTCGCCAGCCCCTTGCCTGCTCTCGTACTGATTTATGCTGTTTACGCGTGTTTCTAATAAATTCCGCTTCAATCCTTCCAAAGGATTCCATTCTTGTTTGTTGACTTTGTTGGATAAAGCTAGTTATTTTTTCCCTTAACTCTTCCACAGCTGTGCCAATAATCTGTCCTGGTGGCAGTTTTTTAAGCCCTTTATTGAACTTGTCCAATGCATCAGCATCATTACTTTTTATTTTTGTAAAAGCAGAGAATACTTGTTCAATTTTTAAAATCTCTTTCTGTAATGCTTTCATTTGTGCTTTTTCATCAAAACTCACTAAACACACCTCCAAAATTTCTTATTTTCTATGTATCATGTTTATTACCTACATAAACAATATAACAATACTTTACGACATTTATATGTCACGTGTATTAGTTGTTAATAAACTAGTTGTTTTACAGGCAACCACCTATATTTACATAATACTCCAGCGATAACATTATTCCTGCAGAAAATAGAAATAACTAAATATTGCGTAGCGTAGTTAATGCAGATATTGTGAAATCTACTACTAATTAAGCATTAATAAATGTTACATGGAATTAATCGTAGTTAAAATTGAACCCGCAAGGGATTTCCGGCCTGGTAACTGGACATTGAATTAATTTTCAGTAACTATAATTAAACCACGCCCTGATTCTAAAACGGATTCTCAATTATCTTTACGTCCTCGCTCTTACATCCTTTACATTTCATTTCCGCATCCTTGGCTCCATAAATACTCTTGGCCCCGCATTCATTACATTGGATAACTATGAATTTGCTTTGCTCTTTCACTTTACTTGCCTCCTCCAA
>Ga0209509_1000546_pt1 | contig 33645 bp, 54 predicted proteins | sample BioC13SIPDNA_FD_185743 | JGI IMG/M metagenome (GOLD analysis project Ga0209509, IMG submission 185743) | Anaerobic biogas reactor microbial communites from Washington, USA - Biogas_R1_A C13 SIP DNA (SPAdes) (version 2) | ecosystem: Engineered > Bioreactor > Anaerobic > Unclassified | place...
GAAGGACGTCGCGCCTAGGCACTTTCGCTACGGCGCGCAAGGGCGGTACGGCTACAAGCAGCGGTCTCGCAAGTACCGCGACCGCAAAATGCGCGTCTACGGCCACCGCCGGCCGCTGGTGTATTCGGGCGAATCCGAACATTGGGTATTAACGCGTCGCGCACAGCCAAAAACACGCCGCACGCGTGTTGGCCTCACGGCGACGCTTCCTGTTGTCGTGCCGAAGTACTTCTTCATGTACCGGGGCGCGGGGCCTGACAAATACGCAGAGCTCACGGCCACGTTGCCGGAAGAATACGAGCAGCTATTTCAGGGTGTAGACGCGGTGATTGACGCCGCACTGCAACAGCCCACGCGGCCACGGAGGAAACACATTGGCCACGCGTAGACGCATGGTGTACGAGCTGGACGCTGAGGAAGCGAAGGCGCTTGACGCTTTCCGCACCCTCAACGCCGAACAGCGGCGATCCCTGGCCGAATCTGAAAAGGGCACCCAGGCGGCCGGCAGGCAAGGTAAGGTGGTACGGATTCTCATGGGCGAATGGAAGTCGCTCGTGGCTGCCGGCATGGGGATGATTGGCGTCAATCAGGCCATTCGCGGCGGCATTGAACTGCTTCGCGAATACGAGGACCACCTGAAAGCCATCAGCGAACGACAGACGAAAACAGCCGCGGGCGGCGTCTCGCTCGCGATGCTGCAAAAGAGCGGCACCGACGTCTCCCGTGTGCTGAAAGAGGCCGCCGTGTTGTCGGCGGAACAAGGCATTTCTCCCGAGAAGGGTTTTGAATTTTTCGAGCAGGGACAGGCCATCTATGGCACGTTTGAAAAGGGCGCGGAGGCCGCTGTCGAGGCGCTGAAACTGGCGCGCGTGACGGGCGAGCCCGAGACGGCTGTCGGCACAATCAAGATCGCCGAACAGCTCAAAATGACGCAGGAGGCGTTTAACTCATTGCTGGTGGGTGCTGCTGTACCCAGCGGCGCGAATGAGCGTGTATTCGCTGAAGTCGCTCCGTTCTGGCCGTTGTTCACCGGCAAGACGGGCGAGCCTGAGCCGTTCTTCGGCGCGGCGGCCACGACGGCGCTGAGCCAGCGAATCCCAAACGAGATGCTCGCAACGTACGTGCAGGCCGTCAATCGTACGCTCACCGACGTTGGCGTCGAGACGATCAAGGAGCTCAAAAAGAAAGGCGGCGCGCTGACCGTCCAGGAGCAGATCACGAAGGAGCTGCTCGGCAGCACCGGCAAGACGTTCCGCGATCTGAGCCAGGTTGAACGCCTTGAGGCGATTGGCGACATCACCAAGCGGCGATACGGCGGCGTGAATGCTGAGACGCTTCGCCTCATGGGCATCGAGGAACAGCGCGAGCGTACGGCGCTGGCGACAATCCTCACACCGGAGAACATGGCGCTGCTGAAACAGGTTCTGGCAGAGGCGCCCACGTATGCGCAGAAATACGATCTTGACGAACGCCTGCGAACACTCCAGCAAGATCCGACGCTGCGCAAGAAGTTTCTGAAAGATCAGGCCGTTGCCACGGCCGAGGCATACGCGTACATGGGTCCGGAATCCGACATCGCGCGTGCCAAGGAAGCGCAGAAGCTCGCCGCGGCCGCTGAGGTGGGCTACGGTACGGGCGCGGATCTGGAGACTGGCGAGGCAGGGTTCTGGAGGCGTGTCCAGACGGGTACCACGGGTACCATTGGCACAGGTGGCACAGAGCGCATGTGGGCATTCGGCCCGTATTACGATGTGCGCCCGCCGAGCGGGATGGAGCAACTGGATCGTCTTGAGGGCGCATTGCAGGAGAGCATCCAAGTGTTGCGCGAGATCGCGTCGAACACGACGCCTGCGAAGCGCGAGCAGGTAAGTCTTCGCACTGAGGGGGGCTTCTAAATGGCTGAGCCCTACATCGGAAACAAGACCTTCCTCGCAATGCGCGGGCGCATTCCGTATGCAGGCGAGATCCCGAAAGAGATTACGCGCCCCAATACGCCGGGCGTTGCGTGGAACATTGTCGGGCTCAAGGCTGAGCCCACGACAGTGGAGACGCGGACGCTCTGCTACTCCGATGCCGCCGTGGACAACGCCGAATACGCGTACTCGCTCATGCAGGGCTACATCTACGCCGTGGGCGATGAGTTTGGCAACACGCGCCAGCGCGTGCTTGTGGTGAGCGTCCGGCCGGTGCGGGCGGTAATGGTGCGTCCCACGTCGAGCCAGCCATCGGGCGTGTACGCCGTGCTCGACATGGAATGGGTGCTGCAGGACATCGACTGGTAATGGCCGTCACGAATCTGACAGCGAAGCAAATCAGCGATACGCGCTGGCGAGTCACGTGGGACAGCACGCTCGCCAGTCCGACGTATTACGTCTACCGGGACGGGCTGCTCATGATGCAAACCCGCCAGGAGTCGTACGAGTTCGACGTGGCGCGGCGCGAGCAGGTGCAGATTGACGTCCTCGACGATATGGACGACGCGCCGGCGGAAGTCTACCCCGGCAAGATGATCCTCTCGTGGGAGCCAGTGGACGGCGCCAACCACTACCGGATAGACGAGAAGGTTAGCGGGACGTGGACGGAGCGCGCGAGGATTCAGGAGACGGGCCTGCCGTTCTACTGGTACCAGACGCGCTGGTTGCAGGACATGACGGCCTATGAATGGCGGGTAGTGGCAGTCACTGAGGGCGGCGTTGACGGGCTGGAACGGCCCCTGACTGCCGTCATGGTTCGCCGGCCGGACGTGCCGGAACTGGGTTGGACGTGGGTATCGTTTGACGACGGGATCATTCTGAGCACAACCACATGAGTGCAGTGAAAACAGGAGCGGACGCAGTTCGCGCATATCTCACGGGCGCGGCCTCCGACGGGGGCGTGCAGCGCGATCCCGCCCTGTCCCTGGGTGGTTACCGCTCGCGCGAGCGCGTGTATTCCTGCACGTATCGGCGCGTGAACCCTATCCGTAATCTCGTTGTCGAGTTTGTGTCCGGCGGGAATCCGATTGGCCTCGGGCTTCTCCAGGCGTACCGTTCTGGCGGCGTCGATTACCTGCGCTGGGCTCCGGCGGGTGTATCACTGGAGAATCCGGCGATCCAGTCCGTAGCGATCGCCGCGGGCGAGACGAAACTAATCAAGGCTGTCCTGCCTGGTCACTACCTGATCGTCCGCCGCCCGACATCTGACGCGATCCCGTCCGGTACTGAGACGATCCAGATCATGCCGACGCTCAACAACGTGATCGGCATGGATAACATTATCTACCCGACGCCGTGGCAGTACCGGGCGATCATGCTGCGCAACGAGGGCAGCCAGACCGTCAACAACGTCGGCGTGTCGAACCCCGAATACGTTGGCGGCACGCCCGTGCAGTATAACAACCACATTGAGATTCAATGGGCGACGCCGGACGGCAACGGCGCTATCCCGGCACTCACGGACGCGTGGACAGACCCCGGGCTGGGCTCTTGGTACGGCCTGGGGGCGAGCGCGCGCCAGATCGCCACCTCGCTCGCGCCGGGCGAGAGTGTGGGCTTGTATATCCGCACCGGCCCGCTCACGTTTGAAAAATACTACCCCACAAAAAACGCCACTACATGGGGCGACCACGTGCGACTCGGCAACATGACACGGACACTCGGGCTGCACTGGGACTTCACGCTGCAAACAAAACTCGTGGGCGTGCAGCGTATCGGCAACGAGGCCCTGCACGACTACCTCGTGTTTGTGGGCATTGACGAGGAACCGTCAATCCTGCAGGTGGACTACAAAACCGGCTGGCCGGATGCCGAGTTTGACGAGGAGGACCTGCCCTACACGCTGACCGGCGTGTTTCAACTTGGCAAGACGCACTACATCCGCGTTGTGAAACAGAACGTCTATGGCGTGCGCGATGCCATAGGCCAGCTTATCACCGTGCCGGTGTCGGATGATGGCGAGCTCGACAGTGAGCCTCCGCAGGGCCCGAGCCTGGTACAGGTGACGCCTGTGGGTGAGGGCAAGTTCGAGGTAATCGCGTCCTACGATCCGCAGCGTGAAGGCGAGACGAAAGAGGATCAGCTGGCCTACGCGGCAACACGCTGGGCCGTCTACACCGCCGTGGGCGAAGATCCCGATCCTGACGTTGTTGTGCCGGTCACGGAAGACATGCGCAGCGGCCTGGGTCCGCGCCTGCTCGAATACACCACGGCCACGGGTTGTCTCGAAGGTGCCGAGGTGCATGTCCTCGTACGCACCCAACGCAACGACGGCAGCGATACGGCGCCCTACTGGGTGGAGTCCACGAACACCGACGTCTACACGGCGGAGGCCGTCTGGTTCGGCCCGCATCGCGTTAAAGGTGGCCTCGCCTTCGGGGATGTCCTGGGCGTCTACCAGCAGCCCGTGAGCGTCTCCGAAACTGTCTTCATCGACCAGGCGAAGAACATCTATTGGGAGGTCCTCGACGGCGAAACGCGGTTGTGGGCGGATACGGTGCTGGTGTGGAATCTGCGCTGGATTGGCACGGGTGATAACGACGGCCTTTATACCACGCTCGCATTCCAGGAGGCCGCTATCAGCGGATCCCAGTCCGCAGCGGTCGAGGTAGGGACGTGGGACGCGGGCGCAAAGGAGCTGCATTTTGCAGTGGCGGGCACGCGGCTCATGACGGTGGACGTCGTAGCCGGCACGCTGAAATGTTCGGCGCTCTCGGATCATCTCGAGGTCAACAATACGTACGCCGATGAGCCGCTCTGGCAGAAGGTGGCCGCAACGTGCCTACAGGTCTATGCAGAGCATTTGGAACAGTACCGCACGGGCGCGAGCTTGGACGCCGATGGCGTGCTGCGGCTGGGCGTTCCCTGGCGACAAAAACTGACTCAAGAGGAGTGTTTGTGATGAAGCGATTGCGTTGGGGCGCTGTATGCACCCTCGTGGCTGTGCTCGTGGTGGGCGCGGCAAACCAAATGTACCAGCTAGAAATCTACGAGTGGCTCCGGCTGCGAGACGGGACGCTCATAAGCTGGGGCACGTCGGATGATTTCTACGCCCGGTACGACGGCGTTAGCGCGGTCGAACTGCGGGCCGGGGATGGGTCCGAGCTCGCCACCGTGGATGCAGCCGGGGTAACCGTCACTGGCGATCTAGACATCGGCGGGCAGCTCGAAGCCGGGACCGGCAACCACACGCTCACGACGGAGGCGGGCCTGATAGACGGCGCGAAGATCGCGCCAGGCACGATTACGGGCACACAGGTGTATTCGAGCGGCGCGAGTCCCGGCGATCTGTTCATTGTCGATGCTTCCAACGCTTGGACAATCCTAGGCATCGGCGGCCACGGCACCTTGGACGGTACCGGGGCGCTCACCATCCAGACCTACACCGGCGCGACGGCCGTTGACGCAGGTATTGAGGGCCTGGTGCCTGACAGTACGGCCGGCGCGGCCAACCGGTTCCTTTGCGTGGACGGCAGCTGGTCTGTGCCGGGCATTGGCGCGGTAACAGGACCCGGAGCGAGCACGGACCGAGCTATCGCCGTATGGGACGGCACGGACGGGGATAAGGTGCAGAATTCGCTCGTGCTGATAAGCACCAGCGGCGGGGTTGTGATCCCGGGGACGCTGACGATGGGTTCGGGGGCGCATGTCCTAACGAATTCCGCCGGCCTGCTCGATGGGGGCAAGATCCAATCTGGCACCGTCACCAGCACGCAACTGAGCATCACAGGTGTTACGGCCGGGAGCTACACTGTCCCTGCAATCACCGTGGACAGCACAGGACGGCTCACAGCGGCCGCCAACGGCAGCCTGGGCCTGATCGACCTGGACGATGGCGAAACGGCCTACACGGGCGCGGCGGGGTATCCGCTGGTTGTGTCCTCGACAGAGGACGGCTGGGAGTTTGCGAGCGTGTTGGACGTGTCGGTGCTGCCCGAACTCGTGGGCGACTCGGGCAGCGGCGGGACGGCCGGTATCGTCCCGGCTCCCGGTGTGGGCGATGCGGCCGCGGGCAAATACTTGGCCGCAGACGGGACCTGGGCCACACCGGCAGGCAGCGGCAATGTGGCCGGGCCGGGAACGAGCACAGACAACGCCCTCGCCCTGTTTGACGGCGCGGGCGGCCAGACGCTGCAGGATTCGACGATCACATCTGCGGACGGCGCGAGTCTGGTAATCCCCGGCACGATTACGGCAGGTAGTGGCGCGAACGTGTTGACGAATAGTACGGGCCTGCTCGATGGGGGCAAGATCCAAAGCGGGAGCGTGGGGGTTGCCGCTCTCGACATTGCCGGAGGGATAGCGGCCACCACCGCCGATGACGCGGACCTGATCGCGATCTACGACGATTCGGCTACGGCCAACCGGGTTATGACACGGGCCAGTTTCCTCGCGGGCATTTCCGCTGGCGACGATATGGGTGCCGTCGATACAGAGGCCGAGCTCGAAGCAGCGCTCACGGATGTTACCGATGTATTCACGAGTAACGACACAAACTACGCCTATATGATCGACAGCGCAGGCACATCCGGCCAAGTGTGGACATCGGACGGTAATGGTCGCGGCGCGTGGGCCGCAGCCACGGGCGGTGCATCGGCGTTCACGGACCTGTCGGACGCGCCCTCTGCATACACCGGCCAAGCTGGGAAGGTCGTGGCCGTGAATAGCGGCGAAACCGCGCTGGAGTTCATCGCCGGTGGTGGTGGTGCGTCGGCATTCACCGATCTGTCGGATGCGCCGTCAGCGTATACGAGCCAGGGCGGCAAATACGTGCGCGTCAACGTTGGCGAGACGGGCCTGGAATTCGCCACTGTGAGTGGGGGCACAGGCGGCGGGCCGGACACGCTGTGCACGTTTTTGCCACACACGTCGTTTCCGCCCGCAACGGCCTACGCAACGAGGGACGTCAGGAACAATACGCCCGTGCTGGACTTCGACGACAGCGTAGACGAGGCGGCACTGTGGCTGGACGTGATGCCCGTGCGCTATGCGGGCGGCGGCCTCACGGTGGACATCATGTTTGCGATGACGAGCGCAACGAATGGGGATGTGGTGTGGTGCGCACAGTTCGAGCGCGTGGGCATTGAGGTGCAGTCCCTCGACTCGGACGGGTTTGCTTCGGCCAAGAGCGTCACCGTGACGGTAAGCGGCACCGCAAGCTATGTGCAGAAAGCGACGATTGCATTTTCTGACGGTGCGGAGATGGACAGCCTGGAATCGGGCGAGCCGTTCAGGCTGAAGGTGTACCGAGACGCGAATCACGCGAGCGATACCGCGACGGATGACGCGGAACTGGTGGCCGTACACGTGAAGGAGACGCCATGAAGATCACGCTGGACCTGCTGAAGCAGTGGGATGCGTGCGAGGACGCGCTGGAGTGGTTTGCCAAGGATTACCCCGACGGCGTTGATGCGACGCTACCCATCCTCTGCGACAAGGTGATTCCGAAAGAGCACCGCTTCGAGTATTCGACATGGCTTCTGCACGAGGTGGCCGCTCGTGAGAAAGGCCTGGAGGGCGATGAGGCGCTTGAGATGCTGGTAGAGCGGGCGGACGATTCGCGCCTGGCCCGGGCCGTCATGCGCATCACGCTCCGAGACACGTCCAAAGCGTTGGCGCGTTTGGTGAAAGAGGGATCGCCCGAGCACCTGGTGGCCGTGGTGGAGCGCGGGGCGGAAAAGGACGCCGCCCAGGCGGCCGAGGCGTTAACCGCGAAAGCCCCGGCGATCGCCAAATTCTGCGAACGCACGCTGCAACCTGAACGCGCGGCGTTCATCACGGCGGCGCGGAGGGCAGGGTAATGGCCTACCATTTCACGCGGCACAGCACCGACTCCGGGCTGGATGCCTACCTGCAAACGGACGCGGAGATCGCAATCAACCAGTCGACCGGGTTTTCCGTGTTCGCGCGATTCCGTGCCGAGGACGTTACGCAGGCCCACACGATTTTGAGAATCGAGTACTCGAATGGCGAGCACAACAGGCTCGTGGCGAGCGGCGAAGTGGCCAATGATCCTGTCCGTTGGATCTCGTGGGACGGGGAGAGCCAAAACGACGCGAAGACGGTGACAGGATACACGGCTGACACCTGGCATTCCGTTATTGCGTGCAAATCGTCCCTCGCAACCGGGACAGTATCTCTCGATGGTGCCGCGTTTTCGACTAGGTTCAAATTCAGTGCAAACGGCAACACGCCGCTGCTCAGCATATCGAGCGCGGGCGTCTACCGGGCAATCGCCGGGGACGTTGCCGAAGTGGCTATATGGGACGTGTTCATGAGCTCGGGGCAATACGCGGCCGATGTGGCGGCCCTGGCCAAGGGCATCAGCCCCATGACGATCCTTCCCGGCAATCTGCTGCACTACTGGGATTTGACGCGCGGCTTGCAGGACCGCGTGGGCGGATGCACGTTGACGCCGTTCAATTCGCCGACAGTAAGCGAACATCCACGGGTGATCCCGTAGAAAAGGAGCAACGATGAAAACGCTAATTTTTCTGGCGACATTCGCGAGCGTGACTTTGTATCTGCCGAACGCGGGTCAGACCGTTCTGGGCGCGGCCACCACGACGGCGCACCACAGGAACCACGGAGACTGATGGCAACCGTCACCATAGCCGGAGCTGAGTCGTACGCGCCCGTGGCCTACATCCCGCGCGTTTACGTGCAGGCGCGCCCGGACTGGCAAAGCGAATGGCAGTGGCGGCCGTATGTCTACGCGCTCCAGGCCAGCCAACAGGCGAGTCCACAGGGCTCGTATGCCGTCCTCGCATACGATTATGGAACGATCCTCCGCGAGGACCGCTTAGCCTTCCGCTCGTACTGGCCGATCGCGCTGAACGGCTGGTACGTGCGCCTCATCATCGACAACGGCTGGTCGGACACGCTCCCCATCATCTGGGTGGGCTACGTCGTGGACGAGGAGGACGACGGCGGCCGGCAGACGTTCCGCGCTGTTGGCCTGGAGCACTTCCTCGCAACGCGCATAGCGCACAGCTGGACACGCGACGGACAGATAGATCGCGCCTTGAAATTCAACGAGACGGGCGCGCGCGGCCAGGGGCTTATCGGCAACGCCTACGCGCCTGCAACACCGGACGAGACACTCACCTATCCAAGCTCGCTCGTGTTCGGCGGCGCGGCGCTGTGGACGAATCTCGACATCATCAAATACCTCATATCTCGCGCGCTCGCAGACAGTCCCGTGCCGTGGCTGCTGTCCGGCCTCGACGACGACGGATCGCCGCTGTCGAACGCCACACACATGCTGGCCGATCGCTACGAGGTGCACGACCTCTACGGCATGACGGTACGAGAGGCGCTGGATCGGCTCATCGACAGGCGGCTGGGCGTTGGCTGGCGCGTCAGGACGACGCCCGAGGGCTACGCGTATATCGAGCCGTTCAGCATGTTCGACAGCGACTACCACGTGGGCGAGAAGCACATTCTGCCGAACGAATCGCTTACGGAGCTGGCGCTCGACGGGATTCTGGACATCGAGCCGCGAATACGGTTCAGCGACCTGAACCGCTGGGATAAGGTGATTGTTCGGGGCGGGCCAATCTATTCCACGGCCACGTGGTGCGCCATTCCTGCGGCAGACGAATACGCGCCGCTCAAGCCGGACTGGCCGGATGCACTCGAACAGGATTATCAGAACGCGGCCGACGACGACGAACGCCGCTCAGAGCGGTTCGAGGCGGTGTACTGCCGTTTTCGCGTCCCGCAGGACTGGGACTGGACAATGGGCGGCAACGCACTGGTGCCCACTGTCGAGGCGGACGGTACGTGCAATTTTACGATCCCTGGCGTCGCGCATTGGCCGGGACACGTGTTCGAGCGCGAGCTACCGATCCCGTCCAACAAGGAAACAGGGCTCACGGTGGACCGGGACGATCTCCGCAGGCCGATGCTTTTCTGTTTCGAGCCGGAATCGCAGACGTACCAGTTACTGGATCGCCTGATTGTTGAGGAGCAGGAATACCCGACGCCGTTCTATTTCTCCGACAGGGAGCTGGCGTTCACGCTCCGGCCGCGCATCAATCACCTGTTCGCCTCGCTGCATTGGACGCCGCCAGAGGGCGCTACCGACATTGAGCCGGTAATCGCTTACGACTCGCTGTATCTCACGGCCATGGTGGAGACGGACGCGCGCCTGAGCGTGCAGGTGGATTTGCAGGACGCGGCCAGCCGGGTGCTCTACATCGACGTCCCTGACGCTGTCGCCTGGTACGTCGTGCCCGGGACCGTAATTGACGTGCAGGGTGCTGATAAAGAGGAGCACGAGGGCGGCTTCATGCGCAACGACGTTGCCCGGCTGCACGCGATTGCCTCGTTCGCGGCGGCCTGGTACGGCAAGTCGCGCCAGACGATTGACCTTACGATCAAGACGCTCTCCATCTCGCACCCGGTAGGCTCGCTGATCGTCGCCGCATCGTCTGGCGGATACACCATTCCGATCCGCACGGCCGTGACCTCGCGCGAGTGGGATTTCGTCCACGGCACAACGCGAATCAAGACGGGCTTTGACGAGTTACGCTTTAAGGACTTAGTGCAATGAGTGACAGGAGAATACAGCAGCTCGAAGAGGAAGTGCGCTGGCTTCGCCGCCAACTCGCCAACGTGCCTGTAAGGGTTGTCCACGGCGGGGGTGGGGGGGCGAGCAAAGGGATCACCTTTTACACGACCAACAACGCGACAAACCTGCGAAACCTCTACGGAGACGTTGAGGAACCCGCGTTGGGCTACACCACGGACTATGGGATCTACTACGCCAAGTCCGGCGACAACTGGATCTCAATCTCACACATGGAGTGACGAATGGCGTGGACGTACACAGAGTATGATGGCTTGCGGATACCGGAGCTAAGCCGCGTCCTATACGAATTCGCCATCGCCGTCAACGAACGGGAGCTCCTGTTGGGGCGAGGTGATTGCTCTGATCCTGAGTCCGTGTGGGCCGAGGCGCTCGAAACCGCTGACGAGATGGGGTGGACGGACGACTTCGGCAATGCGCAGGAGCCGCTGACGCGATGGCTGTGTCATGACGGCACGGAGCGCGTATTGCCAACATGGGAGCAGTGGAGCGCACCCTACCAGGGGCAGTCGCTTGCGGACGATCACGAGGCGTGGTTCGCGGAAAAGTGGGGCTTGCGGCCGGATTATCCTACATTGCGTGCCTTTATGAGTTTGCTCAGGTTTCCCGGAGATCCATCGACTGGCCTGTATTGCGCGGAAACCGGAGCGCAATGGTGTGGGCATTGGGCAGCGTTCTTCGCAGTAAACATCACGCGGCTGTATTTTGCGCTCTACAACATGAAGACGAACGGCCACGAATGGAGCATGCCAAGGCACTACGCCGCCTACCCAATCAGCAACCCCGAGGCCGGTGTTATTAGCCGCTGGTTTGTTGCGGACACACAGTTCGCGAGCTGGTTTGTTGACACCGGCACGTGGCCGCCGGAGAAACTAAGGGTATACATGGGCCGGACGCCGCAAAGCGTACACATCACTGCGCCCATAATGACGATGGGCGATGTAGCGGCGGACGCGAGGTGGGGCGCGGCGCGATGTCTGGAATGGGTCCGCGACACCCTCGACGCCATGAAACAATGCCTGTACGTGTTTGGGGCATACCGCCCGTGCGTGCTTGTCTATGAGTATTACCAGCAACAGCCGTGGGATTACAGATACCGCACGCTAGCCCCCGCGCGCCGTGTGCAGGAGTATCCAATATCTACAACCGTCGGAAATTCCAACGCCAGACTTGACCCGCTGACCACCTACGATCCAGCAATCGTCTGGGCAGAAATGATGGGCGCGACGCTGGAAACACATGCAGTTAGAACCCAGCCTATAAGCAGGGTGTATTGGCAGAAAACAAACAACATCAAAACATCCGTGACACCCAGCGACCCCTACGTTGTGACGCAAAGTGCATCTGCTGTCGAATATGACCTGTCGGCCTACTGGCCCGAGAGTCGCGTGCGGGGCGTTATCACGTCCATTGGAATTCCAGCGACCGCTCAGTCGCGCCTGTGCAGGGGAGCAGACTATGTGCTCCCCGACGGAACGGAAGGCGTAACACCGGACGGCCCGGCGGTGCCTTACGTGAGAGGCGGAACGCTAACAACGGATTCATTCCCCGTAAGCCTGTCATCGTTCTTTAGTTCCATTGCCGAGCCTTCACTTGACGAATCATACACATTCCGCGCCAAGGAGCAGATTGACGGGTTTTTCGCGAACCCAAACCCGCGATACGCACGGGAGGTGTTCAGCTGCACCGCATCCGTCAGCTACGGTAATTCGGCCGGGTACGCCAATCTATATACGCCGCCATCTGGATACGGCATACTTCCTCAATGGAGAATACGCTGCGCGGCCACCCCAGCCAATTACACGGCCTACAACCATGCCATAACGGACATCACAGGAGACCTCACCTATGGATAAGCAGGACATCCTCCGCCTCTGCCGGGACTGTGCCGCGTCCATCTACGGCACCGCTCCGCCCTGCACGAATCCACGTACGAGATCATGCTTACTACGCCGCCTGGGGAGGACATCTATTTGGCCGCATGCGCTGACGCGACCATCCCGGACATGGGTGATTGGGTCTTCAGCATGGATCTGGATCCCTGGCCGGAAACCTTCCCGGGCTATGGTCAAGGAGCATATTACCTGCTGCTGACGCGGGGCTATGACGAAAACGCCAACGAAATTGTGTACGGGTTGAGTAGCTTTGGCAGCCGAATACTCGGAATGTAAAGGAGCCACTACCATGAAACTCTGCTTAGTATCCATTGTTATCGGTGTCATGACGTGGGCCTCTGGCCCAGCCGAGCTCACCGTCCTCGTTGGCGACGAGTTCGCTGTGCGCGCAGCTGTCGAGCCTGAAGTCACACAACTTGGCGAGGACGGCGAAGTCATCGGCAGCCAGGTGCCCGCACCGCCATACGTCTACGAATACAAATACGCACGCGAGCTAATCGCATATACACGCGCGAGCGAGGGCGTCACGGCCACATTCACGGCGATTGAGGGCACGCCCTACGGCAAGCTGCACGTAGAGACGAACAACGCCGAAAGCCTCGTGTACTTCCGCGCGCTGAAAGTCACCGCACCGGTGAAGCTGCCGACGCAGAACGCCAGTGCAAACGGCGTCGCACTCAGCATCGCGAACGACGACACACTCGTCGTGAACCCGCGCACGGCTACGCTGCGCATTTCGATTGAGGCTATCCAACTCGACTAGGAGCAGTACCGATGGCCAGCATACCCAAGAGCTTATGCGACGAGCGCACGCACCACATCCTCGAAAAGATAGACGCCGTTGCCGTGTCGCAACACGAGACGCATACCACCGTCGTTGAGATTAAAAAGCTGCTCTTGGGCAATGGCGAGCCCGGCGTGTTCGAGAAAATCCGTGACATAGAGGAATGGCGTGAGAAGCACCAGGCACAGCACGCAACGGCCGTGCGCTTCGTCAAGGATGCGCTGCTTAACAGGGGCACGGCGCGTGCGCTCGCGTGGATTGTGGGCGCTGTCCTCGCGGGCCTTGGCGTTGGAGGAGGGCTGGCACTATGGCAATGAGCAGGGCAACGTCACGCGTCGTGCGCCTCCTGTGCGATGACTGCGCGTGCAGCATATACAACAGCACGGCACCGTCAATGGCCTACGCTGACAGAGTGGCGCGCCTGCTGTATATGACGGCGGCTCACGAGAGCGGCGGCTTTCGGTGGCGTCGGCAACTGGGCTTTACGCGCGACGACGACAGAGGCGCATTCGGCCTGTGGCAATGCGAGTGGGCGTCGATTGCCGACAGCATACGGTACGTGCGCACGCCTAAGCGTGTCGAGTTGTACAACAGGTGCGTGACCTGGCTTGACGGGTACGACAAGTACTTTCCCGAGCTGGCCGTCGACGAGGTGTCAAAGAACGGCATTCTTGCCGTTATACAGGACTCGCGCGGCGATCCATTGTCGTGCCTGCTCGCGCGCCTCCACTACCTGCGCGTGCCTGAGGCCGTACCGGCAACGGTGCAGGACATGGCAGCGTACGCGAAACGCTACTACAACACGCGCTTGGGCAAGGCGACGGCGTCGGACTACCTGAGCGCGTATGAAAAGTGGTGGAAGTGAAGACGCTCATTGTCCGCGCGCACAACGGCGGCTGGTGCGTGTTCTGGAAATGCGACGGCTACACCGTGTTCGAAAGCTATCACGCGACGCTCGACAGCGCCAACAAGCGCGTGGGCCAACTCGCGAAGGATTACGGCTATGTCTTCGAGAAATGACGAACGCTTAGAGACGGCTGCGAATCAGGCCGTGGCCGTCGCAACGACGCTGGGCGTCAAGGCGCTGTGGCAGTGGTGGCGCAAACGGCGCGAACGCAAGCGCGCGCGGAAGCAGCGCCATGGCTGAGGCGCGCGTGGACATAGGCAGCGCGACGCTATACCAAGGCGATTGCTTTGAAATCATGCATGAAATGGAAGGCGATTCTATCGACTTGATCGCCACCGATCCACCGTATTTTAAAGTCAAAAACGAGGCGTGGGATAGGCAGTGGAATAGCGCTGACGAGTTTGTGGCGTGGATGCGCCGGCTTTGTGAGACGTGGCGCGAGATGCTTAAAAGCAACGGCTCGCTCTATTGCTTTGCGTCGCAGAAAATGGCCGCGCGTGTAGAGGTGGAGATGTCGAGCCACTTTAACGTGCTCAATCGGATAGTGTGGATAAAGAGCGAGGGCCGGCACAAAGGAAGCCACAAAGAGAGTTTGCGCGCTTACTTTCCTCAGACAGAATTCATTGTGTTTGCCGAGCACTATGGCGCGGATAACATGGCGAAGGGCGAGGCCGGCTATGTGTTGAAATGCGACAAGCTGCGCGGCATTGTGTTTGAGCCACTGCGCGCGTATTTGGACGGAGAGAGGCGGCGCGCGGATGTGAGCCAGATGGAATGCAACGTCGCGTGCGGAACTGGCAGCATGGCAAAACACTATTTTTGCTCAGCTCAGTTTTGTATTCCAACGCCGGAACACTATACAGAACTACAACGCCTGTTTAACGCCAAGTGCAACGGCAGCGGGCCACAGTACTTGCGCAGGGAGTACGAGGACTTGCGCAGGGAGTACGAGGACTTGCGCAGGGAGTACGAGGACTTGCGCAGGGAGTACGAGGACTTGCGCAGGGAGTACGAGGACTTGCGCCGGCCGTTCAGCGTAAGCGCTGACATAGCATTTACGGACGTTTGGAATTTTCCGGTGGTACGGAACTATCGCGGCAAGCATCCATGCGAGAAGCCGTTGTTAATGATGCGGCACATCATATCGGTAAGCAGTCGAGACGGCGCTACCGTCTTTGATCCGTTCATGGGATCCGGCACCACGGGAGTTGCGGCCGTGCAGCTTGGGCGTAAATTCATCGGCATAGAGCGCGAGCCCAAATACTTTGAGCGCGCCTGCAATCGTGTTCGTGAAGCACTAGAAAGCCCTTCGCAACTGGAGCTTGTTGCACATGGCTGACGACACGCGCATAGGTGTCTGCTGTCCCGGCGGCGGCGCTGCAGGCGCGGCACAGGCGGGCATGCTGTGTGCGTTTAACGAATTGTTTCAGATTGGCAAAATCCACGCTGTGAGCGGCGCAAGCGTCGGCGCGCTCAACGCGTGCATGGCCGTGCAGGGCGACTTTAGTGAGCTATGGCAACTGTGGAGGGGCATCAAGCGCACGGACGTCTACTCGAAGTGGGCGCTCATGAAGGCGTTCTCCGGCGGCTTCTACAACACTAGGCCGCTCGCCAAACTTATCGACAAGCACGTTGATCCCGAACGCGTGGAAGGCGCGCGTACCAGGCTGTACGTGCAGGCATGCGATAGAGACACGGGTGCGCCTGTCGTTTGGCACACAGGCAACGGCTACGGCGATCTGCGCACCATGCTTCTTGCCAGCGCGTCTATCCCGGTACTCTTCCCGCAGGTAGAGGCGCGTAATACGTGGCTCGTGGACGGTGGCGTTGTCGACAACTCGCCTATGGAGTGGCTCATACGCGAGCAGTGCAACGAGATATGGGTGCTGCATTGTCATACCGATTCGCGCCCGAAGCGCAAGGAGGGCCAGCGCACGCGGCTGTCCATGCTCGCGCACACCGTGAGGCTGTTGTATAGGGCGAATCAGAAGCACGATCTTAGAATTATCAAAATGCACAACGCCCTGCTTAAGACATCCATCGGCAAACGAGAGATTACGGTGCGCGAGGTGTTCCCTACATTCGACGTGGGCACGTTAGATTTTGATGCACGCGTCGCCACGCGCGCGTTGGAGGACGGATACATAGCCGCTGTTGAGGCATTGAGAGGAGTCGAATGCTGACGACAGGACTGTTTACGACGCGCGTGTTTCCAATCATGATTCGGAGCATGCGCGAGCCTATACGCATTATCCCGTTTGGCGACGTCCACTACGGCGCGCCAGGATTTTCAGAGCACCACTGGCGCGAGTTCATTTCCTACGCCAAGCGCGTGCGCAACGCCTACTTTCTCGGCATGGGCGACTACTGCGACTTCGCGTCAACGAGCGAACGGCAGGCGCTCAGGGGCATCAGCCTGCACGACGCGACGCGCGAGCTGTTGGAGCAGGTGGCGCATAGACAGTTGTTAGATTTCAAAAAGCAAATTGCCTTCATGGGCGATAGGCTCATAGGCATTATCGGCGGCAATCACACGTTTGACTTCGCTGACGGCCAGACGTTTGACGAGCGGCTCGCGTCGCTCCTGGGCGTGCCTTACTTGGGCGTGTCGTCATTGATACGGCTGGCGATTGACTATCAGAGCTGCCGTTGCAGCGTGGACATATTCGCGCACCACGGACGAGGCGGCGGCGGCGTGACGGAAGGCAACTCTATCAATCAGGTGGCGCGCCTGCGCGGATTCATGCAGGCCGACATTTATCTTGAAGGCCACGATCACGACAGGTGGTGCAAGCCCGGGCGGCCTAATCTCGTGCCGCACATGAACAGCAAGACTGGACAGCTGGAAGTGCGCGAGCGACCCACGTTGCTGGCGCGATCAGGCTCGTTCCTGCGGGCGTGGGAGCCCGGGACGCGCTCATACGTCGTGGACGCGGCGAAAGGCCCGTGCCAGCTTGGCACGGTGGAAATACAGCTATGGCCCAGCAGGACTAGGGAGCGCGGCTTCGCGCTGCAAATCAAAGGCGTCGCATGACGCAAGGAGAGACTATGAAACACGTACTCGCACTCGCAATGATGGTGGCGCTGGTGCTCGGCTGCACCACGACGCGCACGCTGCCGGACGGCACAGTGGAGGTGGAGCAGCTCGATCCACAGGCGCTGGCCGCGTTCGTGGAACTCGCGCGCGCGGCCATAGAAGTGGCGGCTGCCACGAATGAGGCTGAGCCAGACACGGACGCGCCTGACGGCGATGTGTTCGCCGACGTGCTAGAAGCAGCGGCGCTGGCGCAGGCGGCGCAGCTAATCCTGCAGGACGGCGTGACTGCCGAGGAAATGGAATCGCTGAAAGAAATATACGCGCAAGTAGAGGCACTACTCGCGCGTAATAATGTGCGATTGAAGATCAAGACGACGCGCTAGGCGCCGTCCTTTTCGATTTGCCTGAGCATGATGCAGTCGCGCTCAGTAATGGCGCGCTGCCCGTGCTCCTTGCGCCAAACGCTATTGCGATCAATGCCTAAGCGCTTCGCGAGTTCGCCCTGGGAAAGCCCAAGGCGCTCGCGAAGCGCGCGAAGTTCCGCTGGCGTCATGGCTACTCGCTTGCTTTCGCAAATTCCGGAGTACCGAATACGGCGGAATATGAGGCGCAAACATCATCGAATGGCGTTGGGGGATTCCCTGCGCATATCACCCGCGCAGATGCCCCCATTGGATCGCCCAGGTGAAACACGACCTTCTCTTGCCGCTCATACGCCGCTCGCGCCGTCGCCTTATTCACTCGTTTCCATTGCTGCATTGCATCATCCTCCTTTGGTTGTTATGAGGGCCGGTTGCCCGGCCCCCGTGGTCGGCTACTCCGTGTCACACGCCGCGCAGATCGGGCCGTCTGGTGTCCGATAACCCACAACGTCATCGTTGGCCGCCAGCAGTTCGCCATGCTCGCTCTGCGCCCACGCCATGACCTCTCCACACCGGGCGCATTCGCCGATGGTGTTGCCCATCCACTCATGGCCACACCTCCAGCAGGTCGTACCGTTCTCTGCGCCCTCGTGGAGCGGATCGTCCTCGTGGATCGGGAGCCTGTAACCCACCACGTCACCGTCGGCGTTCACCCACGCATCGTCCTGGCAGACAAGGGCGTGAAATTCCTTTCCGCACAGTTCGCACACTCGAGTATTCCCGGTGTCCTCCCATTCGACCGCCTCTCGGAGCGAACGCGCGACGCGACGCCAAAAGACGTCATCGCCCGCGCCCGATTGAGTGGCTCGTTCGTCGGCCGCGTCCGCGTGTGTGAGGATCTGCGCGCGCGTTCCCTCGTACACCAGGTAGTCATCCCAATTGATGTCCGCTTCCTCTTCCAACGCCGACGCCCATCGTCCAGCCGAAGGTGTGTGCTGTGCATAGATCAGGAACGTGTAGTCGTTCATCTCTCATCCTCCTCCGTTGTGGTGACCGTTCCCGGCACCCGTGCTCCGTTTAACTCTATCTAGAGTCTACCACAGGTAGCAGCCTTTGTCAATACCTTGAGCACGAAAAAATTCTTATGTGGTAGGCGCGGAACATAAGGAACACTTATTAAAGTCACAGGTGCCCGACGGCAATGTGTGTGGTGTGGTGCTGTTCCATGCCTTTGGCAAAAATAGTTGTTGACACAGATAGCCGAATCTGTTAGTCTGGCGTTGAAAGGGGAACCCAAATGCAGCCTAACAGATTCTCGGAAGGCCTGAAAACATTACGCATTTCGCGTAATCTGTCTCAACAGGGACTAGCTAAACTCGTGCAAGTGTCCCGCCAACAAGTGGTCGGATGGGAGAATGGATTCAACCTTCCGTCCTGCAAGAGTCTCATTCGTCTGGCCGACCTGTTCGGTATCTCCATAGACGCGCTCGTTGGCCGGGACTCGCAGTCATGACACCTGTCACCACCACCAGCCTGCACAGCTTTGCGGACGCCGCGCGCCGCCTGCACATCGGCGTGCAGGCCGTGCGCCGCATGGTGGCCGCCGGCCAGCTCGTGGCCGTGCGTCCTGCCGGCTGCGCACGCCCGCGCATCCTGGGCGCGTCCATGCTCGCGCTGGCCGCTGTGCCGATGGAGCAGCCGAGCGAATGCGCCGTGCTGCGCGACGGCCCGAACGCGTTCGAAGACGTGTTCGCGAGGATGCAGGTATGACAGCCCCACAAAGCGCCGGGAGCCCTACCGCCGTGTTTCCCCCACGGACAGCCGCACCGCCCCTCTCCCGGCGCTTTCCTGTTTGCTCAATCAGCGCCTGTTGCGCTGTATCGCCGCCGTCGCACAACTCCATCTCCCACCACGCGACGCGCGACGGCGGCAGATTTTTTGTCAACGCCATTTGTCAACGCCAAAGGAGGACAGAGCATGGAAATTGACAGGACGGTAGAGGAGTACGTGCCGCGCGCGCTGACGCCCACGGCGCCGTCAGACACGTTCGCCGAAATGGTGCGCTTGGTGCGCAAATACGCGAACGACATTCAGGCTGAGAAACACCGGCAGGAGCTGCTCGACGTGGCGCTTCAGTGCGAACTGCCGACGGTGGAGGAACGCGCGTGCTGGGGCATTCAGCAAATCCGCGTCGCCAACGCGCTGCCTGCGTTCGTCGTCGAGGCGCTCGAAGAAATGGTACGGCGCGCCATGCGCTACGCCGCGCGCGCGGAAATCTATGAAGGGAGCACGAAATGAACGCAAAGCAGAACGTCGCCAGGAACAAGCGCGCGCTCAGCCTCTGCGACGCGCGCGTGGCCGTGCGCCGCTGGGCCGACGCCGACATTGTGCGCGTCACCGAGCGCGAGCGCGACATGATGGAGATCATTGCACAGTTTTTGGAGGAGGTGCCGGTATGAACTGCGATTTCGCATTTCCGTTTTTGGTGAAGCCCGGCGAGCGAATTCCCAATCCCGGCCTCACTAAGCGCGAGTTGTTCGCGGCCATGTTTTGCGCCGCAGCTATCGCCAATCCCGACGTCAACGTGCCCATTGGCACGATTGTTTCCGACAGCATCACCGTTGCCGACAGGCTGATTACCGCGCTAAACGAGCCGGACGAGGATGAGGAGGACGCATCATGACATATAACGTCATCGAGTCGTCGTATCACCGCTACCACGGCGTCGCTATCGACACGGACGGCGTGGAGCAATACCGCACGCGCGTGTACCAGACGCGCCTGAGCGCGTTGTCGGCGCTGTACAAGTGGGCCTACGGTGAAGGCGTGCTGCAGCATGCCCAGTGACGTGCAGCCCGACAAATGCGACAGGTGCCAACGGCAAAGCACAGATCTAGAGCTCGTCTACGGCGTCGGCTGGTACTGCAGCACGTGCCGCTTTATCCACGAGAAACAGAAGCACAAGCGCGAGTTGGACGAGGCGTTCGCGAGCCTTGAACGCGCCATGCTGGCCGTGCCGCCTGAGGTGTTCGAGCTCAGGCGCAGGCAGTTCGAGACGATGAAGAAGAACAGGGAACAGGACGAGGCCATGAGGCCGAAGACAAAAGCCAAAAGGAGAGAGACGTGGAAGAAGAACTGAAACGCAGAGGCTGCACGTGCGACTTGTGCCCGGGCGAGCCGGATAAGCGCAAGCCAAAGCCGTGGTGGGAAACGGAATACGACGCCGTGAGGAAACGGCAGGACAAGGATGAACAGGAGGATATGGACGCCGAGCGCGCGTGGCTCAGGCAAGGAGATCCCGATGCCTTCTGAAAAGGACCCGCGCAATCTGTACCAGCGCATACGCGACGTCATGGGCGAGATCGGCTACGTTCAGCGCGACAAACGCACCACGGGCGGCGCTATCTATCGGTATGTTAGCCACGACGCCGTTGTGCGCCACGTGCGCAGCGCGCTGATCAAGCACGGCGTTGTCGCGTTGGCGTCCGTCGTGCCTGACAGCGTGGTGCAGGACGGCAACAGGACGCAGGCCATTACGGAGTTGCGTTTGGTGAATGCCGACAATCCCAGTGAGAGCATTACGCTCTACGGCCTGGGATTTGGCATTGACTCGCAGGACAAGGGCCCGGGCAAGGCCGCCAGCTACGGAAAAAAATACGCGCTAATCCAGGCGTTCCTCCTGGAGACGGGCGACGATCCTGAGGCCGATTCCATTGATCACGAGCCAGCGCCCGAGCCGAAGCGAGAGACGAAGCGCGAGCCGAAGCGCGAGACGACGCCGGTGCAGAAGCCGACACGCAAGGAGGAACTTAAGGTTGCGTGCCTGCAAATCGGCGCGCCACTCACTGCCGTCACCGAATACCTGAAGCACCACACGGGCCAGACGGAATTTAACGCGCTGGACGACGAGACGCAGGAGGCCATTGTCACGGACTGGGAGGACAAGGCACAGATGGTGGCGCGGCTCAAGGCCGAGGGCGTGCCATACGAGCGCATGTTCGAGGCGTGCCGCGAGACGACGGACGCGACGCTGCCGAGTATCCATTGCGCCACGGCCACGATATGGCGCAGGTGGCTCACCGAGGCGAAGGCTGAGTAGCAACTATCCGGTATTTCCAGAAAGTTGAATCGAGTTTGCCCCGTGGTTGTGCGCTCGCAATGGCAGCGATTTGAAAACCTAAGGCCGGTGATACAAGCGGCCACGGGGCATTTTACGCGACCGGCTACGCGCCCGTGATAGCGCGTAGTTCCCAATGCTGGGCGCTGGCCTCCTCACTTGCGTGCTCCCAGCGTCCAGCACTTTACAGAAAGGACTTAGACACATGGCTGATTTGCGGATACCAGACATTGCGCGTGTGCAGCTCGCGGGCCGCCTCACGCGCGATCCCGAGCTGCGCTACAGCGCGAGCGGCAAGGCATTCACGACGTTCTCCGTGGCCTACACGCGCAATTACCGCGACAGGGACAACATGACGAAGCAGGAGTCGCATTTCTTTGACGCCAAGTGCTTTGACACGTCTGCCGAGTACGTGGGCACGAAGCTCAAGAAGGGCGCGCCGGTGTACGTCGAGGGCAGGCTCAGTACGGAGCAGTGGACGGACAAGGCGACGGGCGCGAAGCGGTCTAAAGTCGTTGTGCTCTGCGATAGGGTGCAGTCGTTGACGTGGGACACGCTGGCGCAGGACGCGAAGCCGGAAAGCAAGCTGGACGCGATGGCACAGGACGCGCCAGCGGCAGACGAGGACATACCGTTTTAATGGCTTGGCTCGGCAAGGCAGGCAAGGCGTGGCCAGGCGCGGCAGGGCTTGGCAAGGCACGGCCCGGCGGGGCATGGCAGGCAGGGCAAGGCGCGGCAGGCGAGGCAAGGCTTGGCGGGGCGTGGCCGGGCAGGGCGGGGCGGGGCGTGGCAGGGCAAGGCAGGCACGGCAGGCTTGGCGCGGCGTGGCTCGGCAAGGCAAGGCTCGGCTAGGCGCGGCTTGGCACGGCAGGCGTGGCGAGGCTTGGCATGGCCAGGCGAGGCATGGCAAGGCTAGGCGTGGTAGTTGAATGAAGCGAAAGAACAACAGGAGGAGACGAGATGAGTACAAAGAACGACGTTGGCGTGGTAATCAAGGCACCGAATTTCAGCACGGCTGAATTCAAAATCGTGGGCACGTCGCCTTACGTGCAGAACAAGTTCAGCGCGAAGGCCCGGCAGACAATGAAGGAGACTCAGGAGGCGGGAACGCAGTCGAGGAGCAAGCGCAAGCGCGAGGCGAAGGATTTCACTCAATGCTACGAGGACGCAATGCACAAAATGGTGGACGGCGGGCATGGCATTCCGGCTCCGGCGTTTCGCAACGCCATGATTGACGCTTGTCGCATGGTGGGATTCAAAATGACGCACGCCCGATGCAGCGTATTCGTCGTGGCTGACGGATTCGATGCGGACGACGCTACGCCGCTTGTGCGCATTACCAAGGGCGAGCCGCAATATCTCGAACTGGCCGTGCGCCTGGAAACTGGCGTCTGTGACATCCGGCCACGGCCTATGTGGGAGCCCGGGTGGGAAGCAACCGTGCAGATTCGGTTTGACACAGATCAGTTTTCTGTGAGTGACGTTGCAAACCTGCTTCTTCGCGCGGGTGAGCAGGTGGGTGTTGGCGAAGGTCGGCCGTTCTCGAAGAAGAGTAACGGCATGGGGTGGGGTATGTTCCGACTCGTAGAGGAAGGTGAATAATGAAATACAAAGACAAAGTGAGTCATGAGTTGGAGATGATTCGGCGCAAACACAAGGGCATTCTGAATCCGAAGGACGTCGTGGAGTTCGCGCGCAACAGCGATACGGCGCTGCACCAGGAGTTCGAATGGAACGATAAGATCGCCGGTGATGCCTATCGCATTCTGCAGGCGCGTGAGGTGATTCGCACGCGCGTCACGGTGCTCACGCCGGATACCAAGCCGGTGCGCGCTTACGTGAGCCTGCCGAATGACAGGAAGTCCAACGGCGGCTATAGGCGCATCAATGACGTGTTGGAGAAGCCGGCGTGGCGCGAACAACTGCTGAAGAACGCAATGGCCGACATGCGCGCGTTCCAAACGAAATACGCCGTTCTCAAGGAGTTGGCTAACGTGTTCTCGGCAATGCAGGAAGTCGAGGCGCGGCGGGAAGAACAACGCGCACATCCAGAACGCTTCCGGCCTATGCATTCACACGCTAGTGCGTCAGCAACGGTTTAGGCAAGGCATGGCCTGGCGAGGCTTGGCTGGGCTCGGCATGGCAGGCAGGGCGTGGCGAGGCGCGGCTGGGCTCGGCAGGGCTAGGCTCGGCGCGGCATGGCACGGCAAGGCAGGCAAGGCAGGGCTTGGCGCGGCCAGGCGAGGCAAGGCACGGCAGGCGTGGCGTGGCACGGCAAGGCGCGGCTCGGCCTGGCACGGCAGGCGAGGCTCGGCAGGCGAGGCTCGGCACGGCGCGGCAAGGCAAGGCTTGGCACGGCCGGGCCGGGCGCGGCGAGGCAAGGCAGGCACGGCTTGGCTGGGCAAGGCATGGCGCGGCATGGCATGGCACGGCAGGCGTGGCACGGCAAACAAGGCATGGAACGCACGGAGGTGGCTATGAACACCGAACGCAAGGACGACGGCCTGGACGCAGCGTGGTGCACATTTGACGCGGCCGTGGCGAGGCTCAAGCGCGCCGTGGGCGAGCTTGATCACGTGCTCGGGCGAAAAGTCGAGGACAAGTAGTAATGGCAAAGCACTCAACGACACAGACGCGCAAGTTCAAGGTAGCCCAGCACCGGCTCGGCATTCCCGGGCCACACCTACTGGGCCACCTTGAATACCTGTGGCAGAGCGCGCACGTAGATGGCGATCCCGTTTTTGCCAACGCCGAAGAGGTGGAGATTGCCGCCGAGTGGACAGGCGACGCCGGTGCGCTGTGCGCCGTCCTGGTAGACACAGGATGGCTTGATTTGCACGACGATGGCACGCTCGAAGTGCATGACTACTGGGAGCACGCGCCGAAGTATGTCGTGGAGCGAAAACGGCTTAGAGACAAGCGTAACAGTCTGAACAGTGTTGGAAAAAGCAGCCAACAAATTCCAACAAATTCCAACAAATTCCAACAAACGCCAACAAAGCGCCGATTGTTGGACACTACCAATACCAATACCAATACCAATACCAGCACCAATACCAAGAAGTCTCTAAGCAAAGCAAAGCAACCAAGGGGAGAGACTGAGAGGGGGCGCTCTCCTGAATCCGTCGGCGACGTCGCGTTGCGTTGCGTTGCTGATTTCGCTCCCGTCCAGGAGCACGAGCCGGACGACACGCTCGGCTACCACCGTGCGCTCATCAGCGAAGCCACCGGCGGTGCCTTCACGTGGCGCGGCGCGCACCTCCTGCGTCTCGAAGGCATTCTCGCGCACACGCGCGGGCCGGCGCTAATACGCGAGCGCATCGTGGACGCGTTGTCGAATAGCGAGAGCGAGGCCATCAGAGACCCGGCGGCGTTCGCCAACAGCGCGCTAGTGGAGCTGGCGCGCGAACTGGGAGTGACGATATGAGCCTTATAGCAATTGATCCCGGCGCTAACGGCGGCTTCGCCATCGAGGACTGGGACGAAGTACATGTAATCAAAATGCCAGACACGTATCCAGGCATCCTGGACGTGCTGCACAAACTCAGCATGGACATCATTCGCCCAAGTGTTGTCATCGAGGACGTGGGCTACCATGTGCAGGGCAACAACGCCAGCGCGTCCTGCAAATTCGCACGGCACGTTGGACACCTCGAAATGGCGCTGTATTCGGTGAACATGCCGGTGCAGCGCGTGAGGCCGGTGAAGTGGCAGCGCATGTTCACGTTGCCGACGGATAAGAAACAGCGCAAACGCAAAATGAAGGAACTCATGGCAGCGCAGTATCCGTACATCAAGGTGACGGATTGGAACGCTGATGCGCTCGGGATACTGACGTGGGCGCTAAAGGGGGGCGAGTGATGTTAGCGTGGCATTTTCTGGCAGAAGACAAACGGCTCGGTTACGGCGACGGACGGCTGGTAGAGGTAGGCCAGACGCTCGAATGCGAGGGCGAGCCGGAACTGTGCAACAACGGCCTGCATGGCAGCGCACGACTCATCGACGCTCTGAGGTACGCGAGCGGTCCTATCGTGTGCCGCGTGGAGATCGACGGCGACGTGATCGAGGGCGAAGACAAACTGTGCGGCCGCCGCCGCACGGTGCTGTGGATGGTGGACGCGACACGGATCCTGCACGAGTTCGTTTGCCAGTGTGCGGAGGATGCGCTCGCGCTAGTCGAGCAGCCCGACGCTCGCAGCGTGGCAGCCATCGAAGCGAAGCGTAAGTGGCTCGATGGCAAAATCACGGACAAGGAGTTGGCTGTTGCGTGGGCTGCTGCGTGGGATGTTGCGTGGGCTGCTTCGTGGGATGCTGCGTGGGCTGCACGGGCTGCTGCGCGGGCTGCGCGGGATGCAGCGTGGTCTGCTTCGCGGGCTGCTGCGTGGGATGTTGCGGGGGATGACGCGCTGGACAAGCAGAACAAACGACTCACAGCGATGGTAATGGAAGCGCATGAGAAGGAGAGCAAGTAATGAACGCGATCGAGTGCCTGGCTGTATGCCATGAGGAAAATGTGGCGATGGTGAAGGCGTTACTGCGCCCGGCAGAGACCGAAGACGATGCACGGAGAAGAAGCTCAAGTGACATAATCTTCATATGGCCGAGGGAGCCGGGTGAAATTCTCACTCCTATAAGCATACCGACTGAATATGACTATCGCGTGCGCCACGCGCAGGCGGCTAAGGACGCGCCATGAAGCGCTTATTGCTGCACTTAACGAGAAGGAGGGTGAGTGATGGATATGGATGAGGCTAACATGATGGACGACATGCGCAACGAGATCGTTGACTTGAAAGTAAAGATCGAAGAGTTGGAGTCGGACTTGAAGACGGCGCAGGAGCGAATAGACGAGATAATTGGACGTGCAAACGATCTTGTGCGTGATGCCTACGCTGAGGGCTTTACGGATGCAAACCAAGCGTATAGCGAGGCAAGCGGGTGGAACAATAGCTCAAGTCGCAGCAGTTTGAGCGGGTTGCGCTAAAGGAGGCCGAGCCATGAAGCGCACCACTGCGTGGGACGTGTGGTGTCCACACTGCCAGCGCTACTGGTACATGTGGAGGTGGACGGCGACGGGCAAGGCCAGCGAGTACGCGCCCGTGAGGGTGTGCCTGAAGTGCGGCAGCCATATCGGTGACGCAAACGATTCGTCGAGGCATACCTCGAACGCTGCTGGCGAGCCATCAACGAACGCGACCTTGGGTGAGGCGAACGCAATGAAAGAGTCGAGACATGAAGCGAATCACGTTTGGAAGCATCTGTTCGGGCATCGAGGCCGCCAGCGTCGCCTGGCTGCCGCTGGGACTCAAGGCGCTGTGGCTGTCCGAGATCGAATCCTACCCATGCCGCGTGCTGGCGCAGCGTTTTCCCGAGACGCCGAATCTCGGCGACATCACCGCCCCGGACTTTGCGACTCGGGCCGCGCAGTGCGGCAAGCCCGATATCATTGTCGGCGGCACGCCCTGCCAGGCGTTCTCTGTGGCGGGATTGCGGCGCGGCCTCGCCGACGAGCGCGGCAACCTCACCCTGCGATATGTGGAGATCTGTAATGCAATCGGTCCGACTGTGTGCGTTTGGGAGAATGTACCTGGAGTCCTGTCCTCCACGGACAACGCCTTCGGGTGTTTCCTCGGCGCTCTGGTCGGAGCCGACTGGCCGCTTGAACCCGGCCCCCGCCCCGCCGTGGGAAAGAGTTCCCGCCTCTGGCGTTGGCATCGGTCTGGCCGGCGACACCTTCCGCGCTGGCCCGGTGCTGGTTTTTGCGTCGGACCCGAAAGACGCGCGGCCTGGCGAATTCTGGACGCGCAACATTTCGGAGTGCCCCAACGGCGCCGTCGCGTCTTCGTTGTGGCATGTGCTGGAGGCTCCGGGATCGATCCCGCCGAGATACTTTTTGAGCGCGAAGGCGTGCGCGGGAATCCTGCGCCGGGCGGACAAGCGGGGACGCCAATTGCCCGAGCCGTTACGGCGAGCACTGGAGGCGCAAGCGGGAAGGAACAGCAAATGACCTTCGTCGGCGCCGACGGCGCGCCGCTTAATCCGCTCGAAACAGCCCACGCTCTTCCCGCGAGTCATGATGGCAGCGGCGGACCTTCCGGCGACGAGTGCCAGAACCTCGCTATCTGGCCCAAACGTGTCGCCCCATCACTGACGGCGCGATTCTTCAACGATCAGGCCACGCGACCGTACGGCGTGATGGTGCATTGGGCGCAGGGCGGCGGCGAGGTCGAGGATGAAACCGCCGGGGCGCTGCGGTCGAAAGCTGAACACAACTACCAGTTTCTGCGCCAGGAGATCGGCGTGCGCAGGCTCACCCCGCGTGAATGCGAACGACTGCAGGGATTCCCGGATGATTTTACGCTGGTCGACTGGCCGACGGCGCGCCGCCCCGAGGACATCGAGGAGATGACGGCGTACTTCATCGCCTCCGGCTGGCCGGAAGACCTAGCGCGCGAACTGGCAAAAACTCCCGACGGACATCGATACAAGGCGCTCGGCAACAGTATGGCCACGCCTGTGATGCAGTGGCTCGGCGTGCGAGTCATAGCAGCTATGGTGCAATGCGGCCACCATATCGGTGACGCAAACGAAATGGTACGGGAGGGCTAGTAATGCAGAAGGACGTGACGAAATGATGAAGGAAGAGCGCCAGTGCCTGGTGTGCCTGCAGTTCAAGGACGTACTGGAATTCCCACGAATCTGCGGCGGCGGCAACGAGCACACGCCTCGGCAGCATATATGCCGTGCGTGTAAGAAGGTCGCGTGCAACGCCGCGACGAAGGCGAAGAACAGCGCGAGCATACGCGCGCGCGACAGGGAGCGGAAGCGTAGAGAGGCCGAGCGCATACGCGCGCTGGGCTACGGCAAGGGCAACGGCACGTGGGAGTACAAGCCGAATCAGCGCAATCAGTACGCCGAACTCACGGCGCTGCGGTGCGTGGAGATACTAGGCGTCCAGGGCGACGACGTAACGGATCAGGCGTGGGAATCGCTGTGCCGGCTACTCGGCGGCGAACCTCTGCCGGTGGAAAATAAGTAACGCCGCAGCGGGTGTGACAGCACCCGCCACGGCATAGCCAATCACAAAATGGAGGTTCCGCGAATGGCTGAGAAAGAGAATAGGCGAAAGACTGGGACAATCGCAATAGCAGACGTTGTGTGGGATCCTAAGGTGTACCCGCGCAGCAAATACAGCACAGGCACCATTGAGCGTTATGCCGACGCCATGCTGGCCGGTGACGAGTTCCCGCCTCTCGTGCTGGAGGACGGCACGAACCGCATGCTGGACGGCAAGCACCGTATCGAGGCGTACAAGCGCGCAGAGATTACGGAAGCGCCTGTCGAGTGGCACACCATTCCCGACGGCATGAGCGCCAAGTACTACGCAGCCACGCTGTCATCGCGCCACGGCGACCGCATGAGCAACGCCGACTTGAAAGCGCTCGCTGAGGAAGAATTCGACGTTGAGAACATGCCTGACGTTGCCGAATGGGGCAAGCGCCTAGGCGTGTCGCAGCGCACGGTGTACTACTGGGTGTCGCACATCATCAACCGCGCGAAGGCCAACAGGGAAGCGAAGGCGTGGCATCTGTCGGCATTGGGCTGGACGCAGCGCGATATAGGCGAACGGCTAGGGGTTACACAGCAGCAGGTATCTCTGGATACAAATAAGTGCAAGCTTGCAAAAATTTGTAACGATCTTGGTGACCAGTGGAACGAGCAGGGCGTGGCCGAGTGGGCAAACCGCGTTGGCGTGAGCCTCACGGACGCGATGGCTGCCGCCATGAAGGGCATGGATGACGAGGCGCGTATGAAGCTGCTCGGCATCAAGGTGCAGCCATACGACGTGTGGAACTTTCCCGGGTGCCATAATCTCATGGGTGATAAGCATCCCGGCAGAATACCGGGTGAGATTGTTTGTCACGCGCTCTGGTACTGGACGAAGCCGGGCGATCTTGTGCTCGATCCTATGGCTGGTAGTGGCACCACGCTGGACGCTTGTTTGCTCATGGGCCGCTGTGCCAGGGGCTACGACATCGACGAGCGCCACGCGCGCGTAGACATCGAGAAGCACGATCTGTCTCAAGGCTGGCCGGACAAGGCCAAAGAAGCGGACTTGATTTTTTGGGATCCGCCATACTTTAGCAAGATGGATCACGGCACCATCGGCGAGGATGGCTATATCGAGGGCTCCATCTCTGGGCTTTCGCCTAACGAATACCTCGAGTGGCTCGGTGATCGTCTGGCCGAACTGCACGCCACGGCTAAGCAGGGCGCGCGCATTGCGTTTCTTATGTCTGACTGGGATCCTGAGAACGCGAAGGAATACGCCGACAGCAACGGCATCTTTGTGTGGGACTATGCCGACATCCTGCGCAACGCCGGCTGGCGTTTGTTTCGGCAGGTGCAGGTGCCGTTGCCTACGCAGCAGGTACACCCCGACATCGTGAACAAATTCCGTGCGTCCCGCCGCATGGCGCGCCTCAACAGATATTTGTTGGGGGGCGTGAAATGAGTGACGAAACATGGAGGCAGGGACATGGAAGGGATCCCATGCGTGAAGCAATTAGGAGGGACATGCCGAATTCAAGAGACGGCGTTGTATTCACGGATATTGACTTGGCCGTTCGCCACTTCGGCCCAAACTACGGACTGGATAGTGATGGCGACTTGATGGTTATTGAGTGCAAGACGCGCGGTGCTAGACTCACCAAAGGAAAGGGACAAGATCGCGTACTGTGCATGCTCGATGAGGGAATGTCTACTGGGCAATGGGGGCACAGGTGGCTCGGTGTTCACTTACTTTCCATCGAGTACCAATCTGAGCCTAGAATTTGCGAGACGTGCGAACAGCCAATCGAGAGCGCCGATGAAGCGTATGCGCGATTTCGTAATGCGACGCTTAGATGGGACGGTGTGGAAATAACGTACAGCGAATTCCTTAAAATCATGTCGCGCTGTCCCGACATGCTGGCAGCGTGCCGGGATATATAACATGACACCTCCCTGGGCAACTGACGGTACGGCCGTGCGCGACGACTACGCTGCCGGCTTGCATACGCAGCAGCAATCGGTATACGAGGACGGTGGCCTGTTTTTTGTGTGAAAGGAGACTGGCTATGGGTTGTAAAATCGGTATGGCGCAGAATCTCGACTGCGCAATGGAGCACAGTATCGTGTGCGACAATCGAGACGATCAGCTAAAGGCGCGCTTCTCGCTGCTGCCAGCGCAGGCGCTGAATCATGTGGCAATGGCCTTGACGTTGGGCGCGGAGAAGCACGCTCATGACGATTTCGAGGCCAATCCCGATATGCGCGACGCAAACACCGAATATGACGCGGTGTTCCGTCACTATGTGGCATGGCGTTGTGGAGCGCGCGAAGATACGGAGACGCGCCTGCACCCGTTGGCGCATGCGGCGGCGCGTGCATTGATCGCGCTGCAGCTCGCGCTCGACTGGGAGGAGTAGGCGTATGCAATGCCCATATTGCAAGCGCACGAACACGCGCGTGGTGCAAACGTTAAGGGGTAGGCAAAAATTGCCGGTGTACAAAAATGTACTGTACTACACTGCTAGTAAAAGGTACTTCCGGGCACCTAAAACACCGCGGCGGGGGAATCTCGATGTCTAGCATGTTGCGGCACAACGACTTAGGAGGTTGGTTTTAATCAATGGGCAGAAAACCGGCGAACAGAGCGCCCGGCGCGTCCGTATACAGCATCCTGGACTACCGGAAATGCACGGCCTCCCAAGTGGGATGGATGTTCGGGGTTCGGCCGCAGGCGGTCTCGGCGTGGAAGGACTGTCCACGGAACAAAGACGGCACATGGGACCTCGCGAGCGTCGTGCAGTGGAAGATGAAACGGGCACAGGAGGAAGCCGAGCTCGACGCCGGCATCGATGAGCGCGGGGACGGCCTGGAACGTTACCGGGCGGCCAGAGCGGATCGGGCCGAGCTCGAGGTAGCGCAGATGCGCGGCGAACTGGTTTCGAAGTCTGACGTCGAGGCGCGTTGGGGCCGGGTGCTGTCTCACTTGGTTCAAGCGTTTGACGGGATGGGTAAGGTGCTCGCGCCGAGATTGGCTATGAGGCACGAGAAAGAGATCGCACAAACGGTGCGGGATGAGGTACGCCACGCGATAGAGAGCGCCCGCGCGATGATGCTCGCGGACGAGGAGCTGTGATGGGAACCGTGCAGTACATCAACTGGGAGCTGCGCACGCTGCGCTGGCAGCTCGACCAAATGAAGCGCGCGCTGGCGGAGGAACCAGTGCAGTGCCGGCGCCCAACCAAGGCGGAGCCGCGGCCTCCCACGCCGGATGAGATTGCTGAGCGCCTGGCTCTCCGCTGCCTCGACATCCTCGAATTTCCACCGGAGAAAGTTTCGGACGCGCAATGGGATGAGCTGATCGTATTCTTCGGCGGCGAAAGGCTATCGGCGTAATTGGCCCGATCTAGTAGCATATCGACCCTGCCCTTCGCGTCCGCGAAACGGATCGTTGAGGACGTCCTCGCAGTGCCCGATCGGCTGCCCGCCTCCGCATGGGCGGAAGGCCGGCTGGTGCTCAACGAAAAGGACTCGCCGGAGCCTGGGCCGCTCAGGCTTAGCCGCACGCCGTATCTGCGCGAGCCGCTCGATTGCTTCAGCGATGAGAACGTGTCGGAAATCACCATCGAGGCGGGAACGCAGCTCGGCAAGACGCTGTTTTCCTTTGCGTGCCTGGGCTACGCCATCGACCAGGACCCCGGCACGTGCCTGTATGTAATGCCTGACGAGCAGACGGCCAAGAAGGTGCTGAAGACGCGCATCGTGCCGTTAATTCACAGCAGTCCGGATCTCCGTCGCCATCTCGCCGGCCAGCGGAGCGACATCAGCGAGGTGCGGCTGGACTTCGACCGGATGTTCGTGTTCAGCGCCTGGGCGCAATCACCCGCATCGCTCGCGTCGTTTCCTTGCCGGTATGTGATCCTCGACGAGCTGGATAAGTATCCGCGATGGAGTGGCCGCGAAGCGGACCCGGCGGCGTTGGCTGAGGAAAGGACGAAAAACTACTGGAACCGGAAGATCCTCCGCGTATCGACCCCGACAACACTGGGCGGCCTGATTCACCGCTACTACCGGCACAGCGACAGACGCCGCTACTGGGTTCCGTGTCCACGCTGCGGCGCATTTCAAGTCCTCGTGTGGCAGCAGGTGAAATGGGATCATGGTGCGCGCCTCGAACGCATCAAGGAACTCGGGCTCGCATGGTACGAATGTGAGCACTGCAAAGAGCGTATCGAGGACAGCCACAAACCCGCGATGCTGGAGCGCGGTGTCTGGGCGCCGGCCGGGTGCACGGTGGCAAATGACGGATCGCTAAAGGGTGAGCCGGAGGGTGGATCACACCCCGGGTTTCACTTATCTAGCCTTTACTCGCCGTGGGTGAAATTCGGTGACGCGGCATTCACATTCCTCGACGCCCACAACGATCCTGCCAAGCTGATGAACTTCGTCAACTCGTGGCTCGCTGAGGTCTGGCAAGAGAAAATCGACGAGGTTGACGACGAAGGCATACGGGCGCTGCGGCGTCCGTACAAGCTCGGGCGCGTGCCCAAAGACGCAGTGGTCTTGACGGCCGGCGCGGACGTCCAGGCTGATCGCGCGTATTACGTCGTGCGGGCGTGGGGGTATGGCGAAACGTCCTGGCTGGTCGATTACGGCCTGCTGTACGACGACGACGCCGAGCGCATCGCCGAACTGGGCGGCTCGCCGAAATCGTGCCTCGACAAGCTGCCCATCGGGAAAGCATATCCCATCGACGGCACTGACGACGTCATGCCGATCGCGCTGTGGTGCATTGACGCCCGTCACCGGACGGACGAGGTGTACATCTTTGCGCGAAGGCACCGGGACACCGTGCGGGCAATTATGGGTAGTCCTACGGATCTCAAAGGTGGTTTGTATTACGCGTCGAAAGTGGATCGCAATCAGA
>Ga0209509_1000555_pt1 | contig 33120 bp, 27 predicted proteins | sample BioC13SIPDNA_FD_185743 | JGI IMG/M metagenome (GOLD analysis project Ga0209509, IMG submission 185743) | Anaerobic biogas reactor microbial communites from Washington, USA - Biogas_R1_A C13 SIP DNA (SPAdes) (version 2) | ecosystem: Engineered > Bioreactor > Anaerobic > Unclassified | place...
GCTTTGTCACCTAATTTTGCAGCCAGCGCATTTCCTTTTTCTTCGTTAAGGTCAGCGATGACAACATTGGCACCAGCAGCGTGCAGACGCTCTACTGCTGCTTCACCAAGACCGGATGCTCCACCGGTTACGATAGCAGTCTTTCCAGCGATCTTCATACTATACCTTCACTCCTTTTTAAAATTTTTTGGGTAAGAGTAGATATTCGTCCGGGTCTTAAAATATAATGCCCTTCCTCAACCTCCTTATCCGTTCATACAGCATCTGCCATATATTAACCATATTAACACATTTATCTGAGAAGTGAAATGAGATATCTGCAATTAATTATATTATTCACAATTAAAAAAAGTGTGACAATTCATAACTGACGGAGATTGGTGGCCCAATAGGCTTTATTATCCTCTATTGAAGATTTGCCTTGTTATATTATGAACAATTGAGTGGGTAATATTTATTATCAGTATGCTATTATGAAAAAACAAATAATTATTAATGAAGCGGAGGTGGTGGTATGAAATTTGACGGAAAATTATTGTTTAGACTAACTTTAATTATTTTAGGGGGCTTTTTAATAATTAATGGTTTGGCAGACAAAAAAGCATCAGATCAATCAACCCAACCGGGTAATTCAACATTTAATGAATCAATTAATGCTGAACAGACTATTGCCAATGCTCAGAAAGAAGGACTGGCCGTCTGGGTTTTGTTTGGCACTGATACCTGTCCGTATTGTAAAGATCAGCTGGTCAGCTTTGATGAATTGCAGCCGGAATATGAAAAAAAGGCGCGTTTTGTTTATGTCAATTTAAGTAAAAGGGAAAATACCACGTTGGGGAATCAGTACAAGATTCAGGTTGTGCCAACCAGTATTATTCTGAACAATAAAGGTCAGATTAGCTTTGAACAGGCCGGATTGTTAGCCAACGATGTTTTAAAGCATGAGTTGGATAAAGCCACAGATTCAGAGTAGGGCAATTGATGGGCCTTGGGAAGCATATTTTTGAACCGACTCTGCCTGATTATTCTACGGTTTCGATATCGGTATTATATAAACTGCGATCCAGATCCGGAATAAACAGGGCAGATATTAAATTTAGAATGGCGATAAATGCAGCAGCCAGAAAAACCCACTGAGGCCCGGTATATGCCCAGAGAAAACCACCGGCAACGGGAACCAGCATAGATACCCCATGATCAAGAGTTACTCCCATGGATAGAGAAGGAGCAATATCTGACTGACTGTCAGCAATGCGGTTCAAGTAAGTCGCCCGGGCTATATTAACGGAAAACAATAATTGATCAGCTACATAACAAACCATTATTATTATGAGAGCAATTCGGGCCGGAAACCACAGGGGAGACATTCCATACAGGACACAGATGATTATGAGCAGTACAGACTCAATACTGATTACTATTTTTTCTCCCCAGCTGTCAATTGCCCGACCTAAAAGCGGCCTGAATACCAGACTTATTACCGTACCAATTATACCCAAAAAAGCAAAGGTTTCTATATCACAGCTGAACATCTTGATTAATACCCAGGGGGCAAAAGTCAGAAATATCTGTTTTCGTGCTCCAAATAAAATGTTTAATAAATAGAACAAACTGTATTTGCGTTTAATTAGCAAGTATTTTTCCGGGCGTTTAAGGGGTATGGGTTTAATTAACAGCATACTAAAACTGGCCAACAAGGCACAAATACCGGCAATAAGAAAAATCACACTGAAAGAAATATTTAAATGCGTAGCTCCCCAGTACACCACTCCCATACCCAATAGAATTCCAACTGATTCCAGTGCTCCAATGGCACCGAGCAATCGCCCCTCGTGGCCCCTGTCAGCCAGACGGAGACAAATTGAGTTTTTAAGTGTCATATATAGATGAGCGCCGGTACTCCAAATGAGCATCCATACTATCACCCAATTCATTTCCGGAGCCAGATATGCCTGACCTAAAAGCGATATGCAAACTAGAAAGGCAGCAAACATAGCAATGCGCGTGTCAGGTAAAAAGGCTAATAAGGCAAAAATGAAGACAATAAGGAAACCGGGCAGTTCGCGCGGAAACTCCAGTGCTCCGCGGGCTACGGCATCCAATTGGTGAACCTGGGCCAGATAATTATTAAAAGACGGTTCATACAGACCGCTATATATGCCTATGAAAAGGCTGGCAGCAGCAAATAAAAACAGTGGGGTTAATATTTTTTCATGGTTCATAATAGAATCCTCGGCTAAAAATAATTAAGAGTTTTGCATAATTTAAAAGTCCGGATTATCCAGTCGGGTGCAACACTGCAAGAGCCCGGCTTCCATACTCCGGTTTCATAATTTTATTTTTGTCGGTTCAGAACACATAATAACTTAAAAATCCTTAATGATTAATTCTATACCTTTATTATCAGTTATGCGAAGAGAATTTCTTTATTCCGCACTCAAAAATCCCTGCCATAAAATTACGAACAAAAATAATGAGATAGAGTAATAGACTCTTTAATCCTGCCATATGTTTAGATAACCGAGTATGATGGTTATAATTAAACCTTGTTTAAATTAATCATAAAGAGTTACAATGCCTTATAGTTTCCCGAAAGGAAATTAATTAAAGGGGGGAACCTCCATCGCTATAAGACTTTACGCCGATAATGCCTGTGATTTGGAAGCGGACCTTTTACAAGAGCTTGATATTAAGCTGTTTCATATGCCGGTAACTATTAAAGACACTACCTATTATGATCGGTTGACTATTCAGCCGCCGGATTTTTATCGTTTGATTTCCGAACCGGGTGTTATGCCGACTACTTCACAGATAACTCCGCTTGAGTTTCAACAGGAGTTTGAAGAGGTGATCAAAAGCAGTTCAGATCAGGTCATATACATTGCTTTTTCATCTGAGCTGAGCGGTACCTGGCAATCAGCCTGTATTGCCCGTGACATTGTTGCCCCTGATCGGATAACTGTGATTGACTCCAAAAGTGCCTCGGTTGGATATGGTCTTACGGTAATTCGTGCTGCCCGTGCTATTCAGGCTGGTAAAAATAAAGAAGAAGTGCTGGCGGAAATAGAAGACAATATTAATCGTATCCAACATTTATTTATAGTAGGCAGTTTTGAAATGCTCAAACGGGGTGGCAGGGTAAGCGCGACCTCAGCTGCACTGGGTAATTTATTAAATATAAAACTAATTTTACATTTTGTTAATGGAGCTATCCTACCTTTGGAAAAAGTTCACGGATTAAAGAAAGCAAAAAAGAGAATGCTGGAAATTATGGAGCAAAGAGGCCGGGATTTATCACAGCAGTTAATTGGAATTAACTATTCCAACGATTATGAAGGAGCTTTGGAAATAAAACAACTGCTGGAGAAAAAGTTTGGCTGTAAGGATTTTGTGATTTCAGAAATTGGCGCTGCCATTGGCTCCCATGTCGGGGCTGGAACTTATTCGGTATTTTTCCTTAGTTAATTTAAAGCGCAGGATATCAAACATTAGTTAATTATACTTAAAGAATATTTTTATGATAAGAGGCCTGGAAAACATGCCTCTTTTTTATCCCCCGTATTAAACCATTAAGCAGTGTATTTCTGACCGTTTGCTTTTAATATAGTCTTTTATTTATATCCGGGTAAGCAACCTTTATGATGTCAATATAGTTTTACATTGGATATAGGCCTGGGTAAAAATGTCTTCCCAATATTCATGCCGACCTTGTTTAATTGGCATAGCACTAAATCTGATATATTTTTATTGGCAGAAAAGGTTTATCGCGATAAACTTCAATTAAGTTTATTGCGATAAACCTTTTCTGCCAGGAGGAATCAATGATGGAAGAATTTAAACTTTTTGATGCCGAATACAAATTCATGGATATCATTTGGGAACTGGAACCCATAAACTCGACTGAATTAACTAAAGTTTGCTTAAAAAAATTGGGGTGGAAAAAATCTACAACTTATACCATGATAAGAAAATTAGCCGGGCGCGGTATTTTAAAAAACGAAAATGCAACGGTGGAAGCCCTGGTAAAGAGGGAAGAGGTTCAAAAACACGATAGTGAAGTGCTGCTTAATAGGACATTTAATAACTCCCTGCCAATATTTCTGGCTACATTTTTACAAGATAAAGAATTATCCAAACAGGAAGCAGAGGAAATAAAAAAAATGATAGAGGAGGCAACGAAATGAGCAGTTATTTTATAACCGTGTTAAATATGAGTCTTACTGCCAGTTATGTAGTTTTGGCAGTTATTATAGTCAGGCTGCTGATAAAAAGAGCGCCCAAGATATTTTCCTATGCTCTTTGGGCGATTGTATTGTTCCGGTTGGTATGTCCTTTTTCATTTGAAAGTAATTTTAGTTTGATACCCAATAATAATGAAATTATTCCCCGTGATATTATTTATTCTCAAAATCCTGCTATAAATACTGGTGTTACAATAACCGATAAGGCAATAAATCAGTCGATACAATCTACTTTACCACCGGTTAATCCGGCAGCCAGTGTTAATCCCATGGGAATCGCATTAGAAATTGGAGCAATAATCTGGATACTGGGAATTGTTGCGCTTTTAGCCTATGCATTAATTTCTTATTTTAGATTGAAGCGCAGACTTTCTACTGCTACATTGGTTAATGATAATATTTATGAAACTGATGGGATTAAAACTCCATTTGTCTTAGGCCTGATTCAACCAGGAATCTATATTCCCACCAATCTGTCGGGAAGTGAACTGGGTTATATCATCAAACACGAAGAGACCCATATCAGAAGGTATGACTATATCATTAAGCCGGTAGCATTTTTGGCCCTGGTCATCCATTGGTTTAATCCTCTTATATGGATTTCCTATTTTCTTATGGTCAAGGATATGGAAATGTCTTGCGATGAAAGTGTAATGAAACAGTTCAGCGGGGACATACGGGCAAGCTATTCCAACTCCCTGCTTTCTCTTTCCATAAAGCAGAGTGGCCTCTTAAGCCCTCTGGCGTTTGGGGAGAGTAACGTCAAATCCAGAATAAAGAATGTACTGAATTATAGAAAACCAGCCTTTTGGACGGTGGTGATTATCGCTGTTGCAGCAATAGTGATATCAGCAGGACTTATGGTTGATCCGGTCAATACGATTACCTATAAAAATGAAGCACTGGGGTTCTCATTGAAACTTCCGAAGGATTGGGAAGGCAAATACATTATAAAGGAAACAGATAATAATATTACTATTTTCAATAAGAAGATATATGAAAAATATGACGGCATGGGGCGTATTGCCAGCGTAGAACGGCAGATTGGAGAAATGATTACCGCAGAAGATATGTTGCAGGCACCTGTAGGGCAACAAATTGTGTTGCAGGGTAATGGATTTACATACTTTATCCAAATGCCCTCTGATGTACAGTATCCTTTGGATGATACAGCATTTAGCAATGAATACAACGACATGAGTGAACAAATGGCAGATATATCGCGCAGCATTGCCCTTATTGGAAAACGGCAACCCGTGGCTGCTAATCAGGGGTTTAAAGTAAAAGGCACCAGTTTCTTTACCATAGAAATCCCTCAAGGTTGGGAAATGAAAGCTATGGAAGGCTTCCCGCCTTACTGGACCATGTATGTCGGTGATCAACAGGTGGGGAGAGTGGAATTAGTTCCATATAATAGCACGGAAAGATTCAATGAAAAGTATTTATTAGATGACCAGGCCTTACGCAAAGTACATATTGTTATTAATCCGGAAGACACTAACCACAAAACAATCGAAAAAATAATAAACAGTTTTCAGTTTGCAGGTGGCCCTTATAATGTGGTTGATTTGTTAACTGCCGCAGAAGAATACGTAGCACGAGGCGGTGAAAGGATTTTCGGACAGATAGCTGGTTTTAAGATGGAAAATGGAAAACCGGTAGCTGTTCATGTCAAGATTATGAAATTCATACCTGATGGTCCGGGAGATGACAATCCTAACGGCTTTCTTATTGAAGATTTAAACCAGACGAAAACCTATACTTTGGATTGGGGAGTACATATTGTACCGCTGGTAGCACCAAATCATCATACTTATGGGATTTACGAGATGCCGCTGCTGGATGAGACTTTTATTAATAATTATCCTGATTACGGGCAATTTTTCTATGATTTTATCATAGGCAGCGACGGACAGTTGAAATTTGTTTTAGGTCGCTATATACCTTGATTTTTTTCATTCCGTTTAAATATGAATGAGGAGAAGTTATTCTGCTGGTTTTTTCATTTTACTTAGAGGCTAATAACTTTGTATATATTTTAGGAATAATAAATCAATTAGGGTAAAATTTCATGATGATTAAAAGGATATAAAAGGGTTTAAACTCTAAACAAATTAAAAGGATAAATTAAACTTAAGTGTATAAGGTACCCGGATAAAAGGTCGGGATGATAGGGCATCAGGTGCGAGACCTGGGCAGCCCATACTACTGTAACTTTGACGAAATCTGAGCATTTTGGCCACTGTTGGTTATGATGGGAGGGGAACAGAGAGTAGGATGGCAAGAAGCCAGGAGACCTGCCTTATGACTTGATAATCTTGTTCTTTGGGTGTGAAATATGGGGTTAGAGACAATTACTCTATACAATTGTATCTATTTCTCCTGCCATTCTATAAAATCATTATTAATTAGGTCAGGTTCTATAATATAACATACCTTCCTGAATTCATCATCATATAACTAATATAATAACCCCATAATGAGCATAATTATTTACAGCAGAGTTTTATTTTTGCTTAAAAGGGGGCACTTAATTTGACCTGTCCGGATATTGAAAACCGATATGATCAGAAAATGGATGAGATACAGCCATTGCTGGACCGATACAGCAACTATGATCTGGTAATAGGTATACCTTTTCGGGATGAATATGATCATTTGCCTAAAATGTTATCTTCTATTGATCAGGTGCTGAAATCCTGGATAGGACGCCGCCAATTGATTGTATGTGCCGGCGATTATTCAGCCGGACCCATTCTGGATACTATTCATCTGCTTAATCTGCAACATCCGCATATAGAGTATTTAATGCCACCCGAAATAAGCGGCCGGGGGATGTGTGTCAGGGCCATAATGGATATCGCCGGTAAACTGGACGCTGATCTGATTTTATTTAATGCCCATATGACAACTGATAATGGACCCGGAGTTGACGATGCCTGGCTGGAAAGCCTGCTGACTCCCATTCAGGGAGAATATGACATGGTTTTGGGCAGCCTGCGTCGTTATATGGGAATTGACAGTATTGCCCATATGTTGGCGGCTCCGATTCTGGAAAGCTTTTACGGATGCCGTTTGAGTGATCCGTTGGGAGGGATTTATGCTCTAAGTCATGATTTTGTGGAAGAATTGGCGCATGAGGCCCGATTCTGGGGAAAATATATTCAGGGCCATGGAGTTGATTTCTGGATAATAACGCGGGCATTGTGCTGGAACAAGCGAATTTGTGAAGTTAACAAAGGGGGGACTGTCAGAACTCACAGTCTGGAAACCCGTAATAAGATATTCTATGATAATGCGCTGACTATTTTTGAGGCTTTGAAAAGGGATAGCGCCATCTGGCTGCAGGATCGGCTGATAATAAAAGTAGCGGATATATTAGCCCGCAGTGAGATAAAAAGACCGGATAACATTAATTATGCCATAGACGATCTACTGGGGAATTACTATAGTGGTTGCGAAAATAACAAACAATTATGTGAATTAGTAAAAAGTAAAGTTAAATTACCGTTATGGGAAGAGCTTAAACAGGGCGAGAAATTTTATCTTTCGGATGAAGATTGGATAACGGCTTTATTTGAATTATTTTTGCAGTATTCATTTGACGAATACTATAACGACCGGGAAATTATATCGCTGTTAACCTCTCTGTATAATGGGCGGGTAGCCAGTTATAGCTTGGAAATGCAGACTTTTGGCGAAAAAGCAACCGCTGTTGGCGAGGCGGAGCTCGATAATCTTATGGTAGGGAAAATGGAATCAATTCGTCAGCGTCTAACCAATAATTTCTGGGATAAAAAAGCGGATTTAAACCGCCGGTGGCTGGAACACTGGGAGCAAAGAAAACCGGCCATAATCCCTCTGGGCTATATGGAGTATGTTCCCGGTAAACCGGTAGTCGTACCTAAAAGAATTGCCGGCAAAGATCAGCGTATAGTTCAAACCGATGATATTTTTAAAGATTTACGCCGCCAATATGAATCTGATTTTAATCAGTTTTTAAGCCAGGGTCTCAATCTGCCTGTTGATACCGGTCCGGAAAATATAATCCTGGCAGTAGAGGAGTTTATGCTCCGGGTGGAACAAACCCTGGATGAAGTTTTCCCCGGAGATATCCGAACCGAAAGAGGCCTGCAGCAGTTTATCGATAAATTATTTTCGATATTCCCTGATCAGCGTATGTTTACTATGAGTACAGATTTATTAAGGGAAATGATTATCCGTTTTCCGCCGGTAAATCTGATGATTCCACGCGGATTTTATCAGCCTCATCAGTTAATTGACAATCTGGATACCCGTGATGCGGTGACTTATGCCAACCTGGTTGAAAGTCTGAGTTATACTGACCGTGATCTAATCTGGCTGGCAGATAACTTAAAACCGGAGAGTTTTGAATGGACTGATTTAAAACCAGTTTTGCTGACCGAGGAAGTTCGGATGGGAGTTCTGAGCCAGGTGAAAATATCCAACCTTAACCGGGTAACCGGACGGGTAGTAATTCGCCCGCTGGACGCCGGAAAAGGCGGTAAGTTTCCCAAACTCAGATATTTTACCAGCATTGTTCGCCGTATGGCTCAGGCTGATCATTATTCGGAGCTGTTTTTAAATACCGTATCCGAACGCAAGAATATTGGTCTTAAAGTGCGTAATGCATTGCTGGGAGTAAGGCGGGGAGAAGATTTTTCCGCTCATAATATTTTTGAAAATTACCATCATCGCAGTATGGTGGAAAAAATGCAGTATCTGGCTGGTCAACTGGAGCAGGAAGGTAAAGATGAGGCTGCCCGTACCATTGGACTGATGGCTTCCGGTTATGGTCTGAGTCAGGTATTGGAAAATGAAGTGTACCTGACCTGCACAGCCTGGAGCTGGGCCAGTTACAGTTACAAGGGCGGGGTTAAAATTCCCACGCCTTTAACCACCAGTGTTGAATCCCGCTGGTTTAACCATGACTTCCTGGAAATTTTGTATCGACAGTTAGGTTATAATCCTGAGGAAATCATCGCGTTAGTCTTGCGCCTGATTCAGGCTGGAAAGAGCAATCAAAACCTGCTGGATATGCTTATGCCAACCCGGCCTAAAGATGTGGCGGTAGTGGTACAGGAGACCACTAATGAACCCAGCAGACACTTGCAGCGCTACTATGGTAACCCATTGCTGGAACCGGTAGATTCCTGGTGGGAATCCAAATATGTGCTTAATCCTGGGGCATTACGAATAGGAGATAAAGTCTATCTGTTTTACCGGGCGGTGGGAGAGGATCAGATATCCCGTATCGGCCTGGCCATAACTGATGGCTATAAAGTATTGGAACGATTAAGCGAACCGATATTCTTGCCGGAAACTCCCGAAGAAGCTATGGGATGTGAAGACCCGCGCTTAACTATTATTGATGAGCGGATATTTATGCTGTATACGGCTTATGATGGCAATATTGCTCAGATTGCAGCTGCTTCCATCAGGGTAGATGACTTTAAGGCCGGAAATTATACCAACTGGCAGCGGGAAGGCCTGGCGTTTAAAAATATCTGGGATAAGGATGCCATAGTTTTCCCGGAGAAGATTCACGGCAAATACATTGTTTATCATCGGATTGAACCCAGCATCTGGGTAACTTATGCCAATGAACTATGTTTTCCGTTACGGGAAAACCATGCCATTATTGTGGGACCGCGTCCAGGGCGTATGTGGGATTCTTTAAAAATAGGTGCCGGCGCCCAGGCCTTAAAGACTAAATATGGCTGGCTGTTGATTTACCATGGAGTAGACAATAATTATGTTTATCGTCTGGGGGTTTTACTGGTGGATCTTAATAATCCCCAAAAGGTTATTTATCGTTCCCCCAATCCCATTTTGGAACCGGAAGAAGACTATGAGATTGGACTTTCCGGTGCCTGGGTGCCTAATGTCGTCTTCACCTGCGGTGCAGTAGCCGGCAGCGACAAGGATATACTGGAAGATGATGATGAAATCCTGGTTTATTACGGAGCAGCAGATACCAGTATAGGTGTAGCAACTGCAACGCTGGCTGATTTAATCCCGGAAAGATTCCGAATTAGCCGCTGATGACTGTAAATTGAACACTAAGAAGTAGCATGTTTTAAAAAAGTCTGGCGAGTCTTAACCTGACATAAGCTGATTTATTCTGACTTGGCCAGACTTGAATCGTCAGGTTTTTTTCAACAATCGCATACCATTAAGCGTCACCAGAATCGAAGTGCCCACATCCCCGACTACTGCCAGCCACATGGTCAGCAGTCCGGGAATAATCATTAACAGAATGGCGGTCTTAAATAGCAAAGAAAAGGCGATATTTTGTTTGATAATTCTCAGGGTTTGCCGGCTGAGTCTGATGGCAAAGGGCAAACGGGATAAATCATCGGACATGAGAGCAATATCAGCCGTTTCCAGAGCTACATCCGTACCGGCAGTTCCCATGGCTATCCCGACGGTAGCTCTGGCGAGAGCCGGCGCGTCGTTTATGCCGTCACCTACCATGGCTACACGGTTTTCAGCCAACAGTTGTTCAATAACCTTCAATTTGTCATCAGGCAACAACTCCGCATAATAATTGTCCAGACCAGAATTTATAGCAGTAGTCTCTGCCACCTGGCGATTATCACCAGTCAGCATAATTATCTGCTTTATGCCTGCTTTTCGCAGTGCAGCAGTCACATAGGCGATATCCGGACGCAGCTTATCCATTAATGAAATGATACCGGTTATATTGGATTGATTTCCTGTCAATACTACGGTTTTACCTTCATTTTGCAAGCCTGCAATCTGTTCCATATGGTTCCGGGTATCAAAGTTAAGGCTTTCAAAATAGCGTAAATTACCTATATAATAGCGCTGTTTATTAATAATACCGCTGGCACCTTTTCCCGGTACCGCCTGAAAATCAGATACCGGAGGAATGTTAATCGCTGTACTCTTGGCCTTACTTACAATGCCACTGGCCAGCGGGTGCTCAGATCGATTTTCAATACCGGCAGCAACCGCCAGTAATTCATCAACGCCAGTATCAGAAAGGCTTATCAGATCGACAACTTCCAATTTCCCTTCTGTAAGCGTACCGGTTTTATCAAAGGCTATGACTGATAAATTGCCCAGTTCCTCCAAATAACTGCCACCTTTAATTAATACTCCCTGGCGGGCGGCATTACCAATCGCGGAAACAATGGAAACCGGTGTTGAAATTACCAGTGCACAGGGACAGGCAACCAGCAGCACAGCCAGAGCCATATAAATCCAGTGATCCCAAGGCTGATTCATTAATAACGGAGGCATGACCGCTATCATTATTGCCAGTACAATAACGGCGGGCGTATAGTAGCGGGCAAAACGATCTATCAGTTGCTGGGATGGAGCCCTTTCGCTCTGGGCCTCCTCTACCATGGTTATTATTCGCTGCAGGGTGGTATTTTTATATTCTCTGGTAACTTTAATTACCAGCGCACCATACTGATTAATTGTACCGGCAAAGACTTCACTGTCCGGATCTTTAAAAACCGGTACTGATTCTCCGGTAATGGCTGCCTGATTAACGGTTGAGCTGCCCGATACCACCAACCCGTCAGCGGCGATAGTTTCCCCGGGAGCAATTATGACTAAATCGCCAATTTCCAATTCAGTAACGGGAATTTTGTATTCCCGGCCATTTCTTCTGACCAGAGCTTCCCGCGGTGATAAATCCATCAGCGTTCGAATGGAATTACGGGTTTTATCAAAGGTATATACCTGCAGGAAATTTCCCAGTGAAAACAGAAAGACTACTGCCAGAGCTTCCTGATACTCACCTGTAATAGTTGCTCCAATAACTGCTATTACCATAAGGGCATTCATATCCAGTTCGTGCAGAGTATGCAGAGTATACCAACCGGTCAGAGCCGGTCGATAAATACCTGCAGCTATACCAATAATAAAAACTGACAAAACAGCTGATTCGGGTATATTCAGCAATATAGTCAGCCAGGCAATAATAAGTGCCAGACCGGATAGAAGCATGGAAGTACTATAATTATGCCTTAGCATATAAACAAGCCTGTTTTTAAAATTCTGCTTCCCGACTTTTTCAACCGAAAGCGATTCAGGGTTGATTTCGTAACCCATTTTTTTTACCAGGTTTATTACCTGTTTTTCTTGATCATTTCCCATTATATCCTGGTATCTTATATTCAGTTTCCCCGTAGAAAAAGCCAGTTGTGCGTCAATTACCTCCGGCAATTGTTTGACAGCCGTTTCAATTTTGGCTGCACAACCCGGTCAATCCATGCCGGTGATATAAAAATTACTTGAGTTGACCTGTAAATCAGTAATATCCATAGCGGTCACAGTTACCGCTCCTTTCCAAAGAAAAAGTTCTATTCAGTCACATGTTCCAATCCCTGCTGGAAAATTTTCTCTACATGTTCATCGGTCAGTGAATAATATACTACTTTGCCTTCCCGTCTGTATTTAACCAGCTTGTCGGCCCTCAGGAGTCTTAGATGATGAGAAACCGAGCTTTCCGATGAACCCGTAACTGCTGCCAGATCACATACACATAATTCGTTATGCAAAAGGGCAAATAATATTTTAATTCTGGAATTATCGCTCAGGGTTTTGAAAATATGGGCCAGAGCCTGCGTTATATCCTCAGAGGGCATAAGCTTTGCTGTGGCCGCTACCTTTTCTTCATGAATACACTGGACACTGCATAAAGCATCATGGTCAAAAGACATAAAAATTCCCTCCACATCATTAACATCTGAACAGATGTTCATATGATAATGATATTATTCAAGCTCTATTTAAGTCAAGTAATTTCACGCAAAAATGGAGTATTTACAGTCCGGCAGAACCGTTGCGAAGCCAGAATCGGCGACCCAATTATTGTGAATCTTACAATAATTTAATCTATTTACTTTATCCTGAGTGATGATATATAATCAAACGGTGTAATTTATTATAGGGAGGTATCGTTTTGCCGTCGAAATTTACTTACAATGAAGAAGCTCTGGAAAATCTGCGCATTGAAGATGCCAGTATATTGGACAGACTCATTGATGACGAATCCTTTCGCGAAGGAAACTTAAGAAAGCACCGGGGTAAAATTGACAAACGCATAACCCTGCAGGAAGCGGTCAGCAAATATGTCAACGATGGGGATATTGTTGCCGATACCGGGTTTTCTTATGTGCGTACACCTATGCAGGTATTTTTTGAAATTTTAAGACAGAAAAAGAAAGACTTGCAGTTTATTGGTTCACCCAATACCAATCAATCCTATGTGGCTTGGGCCGGATGTTCAAAATACTCCCATAACTCCTATATAGGCGCAGAAATGCGCGGGACGGACCGTAATTACTCCCGAATGGTAAAAGACGGCAGAGTAAAAGTACTCTCCGAATGGAGTCACGGCTCCATGGGACTGGGCTTTAAGGCTGCACAATATGGTGCCCCCCATATAGCCTGTAAACAGCTTTTAGGTTCCGAAATGCTTAAATACAATCCTTTTGTAAAACTTTCCCGCGATCCCTGGAGCAACGAACCGGTAGTCCTGGTAAGCGCCCTCCATCCGGATGTGGTATTCATTCACTGCCAGCAGGCTGACCGGTTTGGCAATGCCAAAATCAGCGGACCGGCAGTTAATGACATTGCTCTCGCTTATGCCTGCCGCAAGGTTATAATTACTTGTGAAGAAGTTGTGCCGGAATTAGTCATGCGTTTTGATACCAAAGACACCTGCATTCCTTTTATGATTGTTGATGCGGTAGTAGAATTGCCTTTTGGCTGCCTGCCAGGATGCTGCCCGGGTTATTATTACTGGTCACGCGAGTGGTGGGAATGGTTAATGCGCATTGGCCTGAAATCAGATGAGAGTATTGGAAGTTTCCTTGATTACTGGGTATTTAACACTACCGATCAGTATAGTTTCCTTGAAAAACTTATGGGTGATCTAGGCGGTTTGAAATACCTGAATAATCTAAAGCGTCTGGAAAAAGCGGAAGAATATTTAATCGAGGATATCGGCGTTGATTTCAGTTATGAACCAGTTATACCAAAAACGGAATAAGGGAGGGACAGCTTTGAGTACACCTGCTAATCCATTTGAACAGTTGGCTTATAATATATCTTTACAAATTCAGGACGGTCAAATAGTTTATGTTGGAACCGGTCTGCCCATGGTCGGTGCCATGCTGGCCAAAAAAACCCATGCACCCAATATAACCATGGTTTACGAAAGCGGAGGACAGGATCCCTGGGAAGGACCGATGCCATGGTCGGTTGGCGGAGCAGCTACTTTCAGAAGAGCTCCTATGAACATGGAAATGGCTCATTCATTTGCCATGGCTGCCAATGGTTTTGTTGATATTGCTTTCCAGGGTGCTGCTCAGATTGATATGTATGGCAATCTGAATACCCATTTTATTGGTGGCGGTTTTTGGGATTTCAGATCCCGTTTGACTGGAAGCGGCGGCGGGAATGACCTTAGTTCTCTGAGTGAGAATGTTATCCTGGTTGGTTTGCAGGATCCCACTAAATTCCCGGCCAAGTTGGAGTTTTTAACCAGTCCCGGTCACTTAACCGGCGGTAATAGTCGCCGGGAAGCCGGATTGTTAGGAAACGGACCGGTAGCCTGTGTAACTCAGATTGGGGTTATGGATTTTGACCCGGAAAGCAAATGGATGCGGATTAAAGGGTTAAATCCTGGTATGACACCGGAAATAGCTCAGGCATGTACCGGCTTTGAGCTGATAGTACCTGAGCAAATTGAACATATTCCTACGCCCAGTGATGATATTCTGCAAGTATTGCGCGAAGTGGTAGACCCCCACGGAATATTTATTACTTTCCCACCCCGGGTAAAATAGTTAAAGCAAATAGACAATATTTTTAGGAGGGCTTTTAAAAGGCCCTCCTTCTTTTAGTTATTTGAGGATTTTGCATAATTCACTTTCTTTAATTATAATATAACTTTTTAAAATGTCATCAGCGGCAGCGAAGGAACTATGGCACTTATGAGACTCTTCGCTATCGCTCAGAGTGACAGTATTGAAGGATTTATTTGATTATGCAAAGCTCTCATTTTTATAACCTTTAATTTGGATTATGATTTAGTAATTATCCGCTGATCTGATTCAGCTCATTCAGATTATGGGCTACATATTGTTCAGTCAGCAGCAGGGAGAGTACAGCTTCTGCACCCTGATTCAGATTTACTCCGTCAGCAGTCAGGGCATCATAGCAACCACCGGAATTTTTATCATATAGAGACAGCCCATGTATGTTCCTGCCATGATACCATTGATAAGATATTTTGGCTTTCTCCAGATATTCAATTCTACCGGTAGTGTTATAAGCTTCCAGACAGGCGAAGGCAGTTGAGGCGGCATCAACCGGCTGCTGGTCAAACCTGGCCGGGGAAAAGCCCTTTTGATACCAACCTTCATTGCCAATGATATTTAAATAACCCCTGGCAAATAAAGTGTCGCATAAGAAGCCCATTGATTCATTGGCAATGTTCAGAGTTTTTTTATCTCCGCTCAGACGATACAGACAAAACATGGATTGGGGCAGAATAGCGTTACAATAGGTCAAGGTGTTTTCAAACCAGAACCATTTATTATCCTGACAGTTTTGGTAAAGGCTGATAAGAAAACCACCCAGTTGCTGTATTATCTTATGAAGATTATTATACAGAGCAGGCTGGGTGTGACATAAACCGGTTAAAACATAGGCAATGGCCCGCGGGGATTTGAAACCCAGGGTCCGGGGAAGATTTCTCTGCAGCATTTGACCGCACAGGGACCGAATATCGGCATAGATGGAGTCTGTTCCCAGGCAGCATGCCATTATTGCCCGACCAAAACTATCTTCAGAGTCAAATTGATGGGAAAAACGACCGTTTAACATAAAGTTTGACCAGCTGGTACCCTGTTGGCAGGCATAGAGGAAATCTGCATAATGCCTGGCTAACCGGTAGCCATTCTCCATTTCCAGTGCCACCATAAATGCCCGGGCATTATCATCCAATGTATATCCGCTGGAGGGGTCAGGTGCAGATTTTTTGGAGAACTGCAACATACCGGTTTTATCGGTCATATTAATTAAGTGCCTGTAATCCAGCATAATTAACCTTTTCACTTTCTACCTGATAATCCTGCAGCAGGTTTTTGATTAAGCTATCATAACGGGCGCCTGTCTGAGGCCAGGTCATAGTCTTTCCTATAGCATAAGCATTATTTTGCAATGTTTCTTTCAGTTCCGGGTTATCCAGTATTGAACGCATTAAGGTGGCCAGTTGTTCAGCCTCCGGACCAGCCGATAATAATCCCCGGTTTTCAGATAATAATTCCCGTGCGTGGGCATAGGGAGTAGATACTATAGCCCGTCCGCAGCCAACTGCAAAGGTCAGGGTTCCGCTTACCGCCTGTTCCATATTAGGGTAAGGACTAAGATAAATATCAGTAAGGTAAAGGTATTCCCCTAATTCTTCATCAGTAAGGTGATGATTGACAAAACTAACCTGGTCGCCAATGTTCAGTTCCTTAACCTTATCCTTTAGCATTTCCCGATAACCTTCTCCTTCTTGTTTCTGCAACATGGGATGGGTTTGCCCCAAAATCAGGAAAATAATATCTTTGTAATCTGCAGTTAATTTGCCTATGGCCTCAATTCCCAATTCCAGACCTTTGCCCGGCCCAATTAATCCAAAAGTACTTATAACCTGTTTATCAGCAAGATTATACTTTTGTTTCAGGATGCTGGCCTGTTGAGGTTTAAACTCCGGCACTCCATGTCCGATGATGTTAATCTTCTGCTTCTGTATATCATAAATCTCCTGAAGCAACCGGGCAGAATTTTTGGTCATGCATACTACTGCTGAAGAATAGCTGCATAAAGTCTGCAGAATATTTTTCTGGTGTTCAAATGGACGCGGTAGAACTGTATGAGTTATTACTATATATGGTTTATGCAGAGCCTTAACAAAATCCAGGATATATTCCCCGTCAACTCCGCCATAAATACCATATTCATGCTGAATAACGACCAGATCAATACTATGTGTTTGATTAATATAAGTGGCAGCGCGCAGATAGTCCTGACGGATTTGTTGATTTATATTAATAACTACTTCCGGGCCATATTTATATATATATTCCTGATCAGAAACAGCAGCAACCAGGACTTGCTGACGGTTTTCCAGGCTGCAGCGCAAATCACTGGAAAAATGAGCAATACCACATTGTTTGGGGGGATAAGTGCCCAAGTTAATGATACTCATATCATCACTCCTTATGCTAAAAAAATCTTTATTATTCTTATTCTCCCCGTATAATCTGCTCTTTTATACTTATGCTTCAATTAAATGCCGGTCAGAGACCTTTACATCAATGGATTTAAGATAGTCAAACAGTTCATTTCTAATATTTTTTAAGGCATCCGGAGTACGGCCTTCACAACGAACTATTAATTCGGGTCCGGTATTGGAAGCCCTTACCAGGCCCCAACCATCAGGAAATAAAATCCTGGCCCCATCAACTGTAATCACATCATATTTATTTTGAAAATGTTTTAGAACTTTGGCTACTACCTCAAACTTTTCCTGATCGGAACTGTCAACCCTTAATTCCGGAGTTGAGTAGTACACAGGTATATCTGCCAATATGTCACTTAGTTTATGTTCACTATTACTTAATAGAGCCAATAGGCGGGCAGCAGCATAAACAGCATCATCATATCCATAATATTCATCAGCAAAAAACATATGTCCTGACATCTCGCCGGTAAAGATGGCATTAATTTCTTTCATCTTGGCTTTTATTAACGAATGGCCAGTTTTATACAGAACTACTTTGCCTCCCAGCCGCTCAATTTCATCTATCAGTCCCTGGGAGCATTTAACTTCGACAATTGCTTCAGTACCCGGGTAACGAGGTAATAACTCCCGCCAGAAAAGAATCATTAATTTATCTCCCCAGATTAAATTACCCTGATCATCTACTACTCCAAGACGGTCGCCGTCACCGTCAAAACCTATACCCAGATCAGCCTGGTTATCTCTGACCATCTTAATTAAATCGTGCATATTATCCGGATTAACCGGATCGGGATGATGATTGGGATAGTCAGGATCGGAGTCACAATAAAGTTCAATTACCTCACAACCCAGATCAGCTAAAATGGCCGGGGCAAAAAGTGAGGCGGTGCCATTGGCGCAATCTACGACAACTTTTAGCGGACGAGCTCCCAGCTGGATTTTTTCTTTGATCATAGCCGCATAATCAGGCATGATGTCCTGAGTAGATATTACTCCAATTTCAGATGCAGATTCGAAGGCCCCGGCTTCAACCAGACGCCTGATTTCCTGAATATCATCACCATATATAGTTGATTCACCCAACAGCAGTTTGCAGCCGTTATATTCGGGAGGATTATGACTGGCAGTAACCATTATACCTGCATAGACATTAAGATGGCGGGAAGCATAATAAAACATGGGAGTAATTACCACTCCCAGATCAATCACATTACAACCGCTCTCTATTAATGCCTGGCTGACTACTTTTGCTAATTCCGGGGAGGAATGACGATTATCTCTCCCAAGCAGAATATCGGTTTGACCCTGTTTTTTGGCCAGAACGGCAAAAGCACGGGCAATTTTATCCATCATTACATGGTCAATTTCCGAACCGACAATGCCTCTAATATCATATTGCCGAAAAATATTGCTCATAAAAACCTCTCCTTATTAATAAATTAAGTGAGGAGTCGGGAATTATAAAATTTCGTTTCCTCACCTGGTATTCAATTAATAATTTAATTTGATTATAAGGGGTTTAATTGAGAAAATAAAACCAATGCAGAAAAAACAGACCCTGCCGGCATCTTTTATAATAAATCCTGGCGATTAAGATGGCTCAATTTATCAACTACCTGGCGAATATCCTGGGCACGGTTTCTATCGGCTACAAAGACAATATCGTCAGTTTCAACTATCAGCAAATTATCCACTCCAAACAAAACGATGCTTTTTTCAACTTGTTTTACCACACAATCAGAACTTTCTAATGCCACCAGATCTTCACCGCAACATACATTATGATCGGCATCGGCAGGGAACACTTCCGGCAAAGCATTCCAACTTCCCAAATCACACCAGCCAAAATCAGAGGGTACAACTGCCATGCGGGTACATTTTTCCGCTAATCCGTAATCCAGACTTATATTAGGTAAACTGGAATAAGAATGAATATAATTTTCCAGACCGGAGGTTATGGGGGTATATATTTCAGGTAGATGTTGTTGGAATTCTTCCAATAAAACACTGGCTCTGGATATATAAATACCGGCATTCCACATATGTTCACCGCTATTGACATATTGCCTGGCAGTATCCATATCCGGTTTTTCACAAAAAGAGTTTACTCCATATACATCTGGCAAACTGCCAAACTCCCAGCGGGTTTTTTCAATATAACCATAACCGGTTTCCGGACGATGAGGATTAACACCGATGGTAGCTATATGATTCTGTTGGGCTGCCAGCCTGGCACGCTGAATACAGTTTTGAAAGGCATGGTTATCCAATATATAATGATCAGCCGGAAAGATGCCCATTATTTGATCGCCAATATCATCAATACAACTGGCCAGAGCTAAACCTACTGCGGGAGCTGTATTTTTACCTTCCGGTTCACTTAGTACAGTAATCATGTGAGCATCATTACGCCGGGCAATTTCCTGTTGAACAGAAGTAAATAATTCGTCACCGGTAATTATTATAACCTGTTCTGAACCGATAGATATCAAGCGGTCAATAGTTTGATTTAACATTGAGCGATTGCCAACAAAATTACATAATTGCTTGGGACGCTGCCGACGACTGGTTGGCCATAGGCGCAGGCCTTTACCCCCGGCAAGAATAACTGAAATCATAGCCAGGTAACCTCCATCATTTCCCCACATACTGTTTTATGCCGGGTGCTAAAACAAATTCCTGAACTAATTTACAGGTCATCATAGAAATAGTGTATTTAATATTTCTGAATATTATGCCCAACAGGCATTATTTCTATGACATTCCCGCGAAATCAGCTTATTTGCGAATAAAGAATGGGAAAAGTTCTAAATACTGAAGGGCCCGGCCAGAACTTCCGGTTTGGGACCGAAATATTGATAATACTGGCATAATAAACGCCCATTATATAGTTTTCGCCGACGATTGGCCGGCCTGCCCATTATTTTCTCCACATGCGGAAAAGCAGATAGAATATAAAATGACCAGGTATCAAGGCGGGCAAAAACTTCCGGCATCTCTGCATATAAAGCCTTAATTTCATCCTGGTCACCCAATCTTTCGCCATAGGGCGGATTGGTAATCAGATAACCGTACTTGTATTTGGAACGAAGTTTATTGAATTCCTGTTGTTGAAAGTAAATACTGTTGTCCAGTCCGGCCAATTTCGCATGATGGCGGGCCATGTTTAGAACTGCGGAATCAATATCGAAACCAAATATGCCCAATGGTTGATTGGAAATAATCAGGTCATGAGCCTCTTCACGGGCTGAATGCCAAATATCCTTAGGACAACCGGACCAGGTTTCAACTATAAAATTCCGCTGCAGACCCGGGGCAATATTTCTTCCGATTAAGGCAGCTTCAATAGGAATAGTACCTGAACCACAAAAAGGATCTATAAAAGGGCGGTCCGGCTTCCAACGACTAATACTGACCAGGGCTGCTGCCAGAGTTTCCTTGAGGGGAGCTTCAGCTGATAATTGGCGATAGCCTCTTTTATGCAGACCGGCACCGCTGGTATCAATGGTAAGGGTAGCCACATCATTAAGCAACGATACCTGAATACGATAAAGTGCTCCGGTTTCCTGAAACCATTTAACCGGATATTTACTTTTCATTTTTTCTACAATGGATTTTTTCACAATGGCCTGACAGTCGGAAACACTGAATAATTGCGAACGAACTGATTTGCCATCAACGGGAAAGCATGCGTCCTCCGGCAGGAACTCCTCCCAGTTCAAACTGCGGGTTTGTTCAAAAAGCTGTTCAAAAGAGCGGGCTTCAAACTCTCCAACTTTGATTAATACTCGATCAGCAGTACGAAGCCATAGATTACATCTGGCTATCGCTGTAAAATCACCCTCAAAAGTAATTTTGCCGTTTTCAGTTTTAATAATCGTATAGCCAAGTTTTTTTATTTCATTACTGAGTACCGATTCCAGTCCAAAAGCGCAGGTGGCAATTAACTGCATGGTTACACCTCCAAGTTTGATTGGCTGACATGCTATTTAAGAGTTTTACATAATTCTCTTTTCTTTAATTATAATATAACTTTTAAAATGTCATCCTGAGCGGCAGCGAAGGATCTATGGCACTTGCGAGACTCTTCGCTATCGCTCAGAGTGACAGTATTGAAGGATTTATTTGATTATGCAAAACTCTCATTTATCAGTATAACCATTATTATTTGGCAAAGCACGGATTATATAACCGGGTTAATAATTATCCTGCCCGGTATATGGGCAAAATAGTTATAGACTAACTAATTCCGGGGAGGTTTAAGCGGGTGGATACTTTAAATCATTTGAAGGAAAAATTTTCAATAACTGATATCGTTGGCATTATAGCCGGTTCTTTAATCGTGGCCGTTGGTATACAGGGCGTTTTGGTTCCTGCCCATCTGCTAACCGGGGGAGTATCAGGGGTAGCCATGATTTTGCAGTATGTATTCGGAGTTGATATCTGGCTATGGCTGCTGGTATTTAATATTCCGATTTTTATTGCCGGATATCGTTTTGTAAGCAGCCGTTTTGTTATTTACAGCTTGCTGGGGACGGGGTTTCTTACCTTGTTTCTGGCCTTGTTAAAACCGCTTAATTTTGGTATAGATGACGCGTTGTTATCTGCGCTGGCCGGAGGAGTTATTACCGGTATTGGTACGGGTATAGTACTACACTGCAAAGCCTCCACCGGGGGGACGGACATAATTGCCGTAATTGTTCGTCGCTATTGGGGATATAATTTTGGACAGACTTTTATGGTTATAAATTTAAGTATAATCTCTCTGTTTCTGTTTATCTCCAGTCTGGAATTGGCACTTTACTCTGCCATCAGCATTTTTGTTTCCTCCCGCATGGTGGATATAGTTGTGGCCGGACCACATGTAGGCAGAACTGCTTTTATAATATCTCATCAAAGTGAAGAAATATCCAGGGCTATAATTAATATACTCCATCGGGGTTGTACCTCGCTGAGTGGTCAGGGGGCTTATTCAGGAGAAACCAGGCAAATAATTATGGTCACCCTGGGAAAAACCCAAATCCCCCGTTTAAAGGAAATCGTGTTTGAAATTGACAGGCAGGCGTTCATTATTATAAACGAAACCATTGAAGTATATGGAAAAGGGTTTATAAGCGGAATAAATGATTTTTAATTAATAAAGCAAACATATATTACCAGAAAAACCATAATTATGACAAAGATGATTTCTGCAATCAAGGTCCCAATAATTCAAACAGATAGGAAAATGGTCCCGCAGAATTTACTCACCTTAGACCGGCAAAAAATGAGCCAAATAGACAATATTCAAAATATTCCGCCTGTGCCATACTGTACTTAAGAACAAACAATACAGGCAAATTGTACAGGAGGTGGAAATTATGTTGCAGGTGCTGAAAAGACTGGTCCTTGAAGACGAAGGGCAGGGTATGGCAGAATATGGTTTAATACTGGCTTTGATTTCTATTGTAGTTATTATTGCATTAACTCCTATGGGCGAAGCCATCAGAGACAAAATGCAGGCAGTTTCTACTGCCATTACAAATGCAGGCACTGCTGCCCCGGCTGGACCTTAATGGCATGTTAAAAAAGTGTTGATACCCTGCTCTGGAAGTACCAAGAGCAGGGTGTTTTGCACTTTATGATGAGGTGTGATTGATGAGTATTAACATTATCCTGGTAATATTATGTCTGATTGCTGCTGTTTATGATGTCCGCTGGCGGCGAATACCCAACCTGCTGGTATTGGCCGGCATTATAATTGGTCTTTTTTACCATGGCTTGCAGGGGGGAGGGCTTCTCTGGCTTTCTCTGCAGGGAATGGGTTTGGGTATAGCTCTGTTGTTAATTCCTTTTATATTAGGAGGCATGGGGGCTGGTGATGTTAAACTGCTGGGAATGATCGGAGCTATAATGGGACCGGTGTTTGTAGTTAATACCTTTTTATGGTCGGCACTTTGGGGAGGGGGCATGGCATTAGTATATCTGGCTTTGGATGGCAGGTTGTGGCTAATGGTAGTTCAAGTAGTAGGGAATTATTATCCTCCTATATTTACAAAAGTTTCACCACTAAATAAACCGCTTCATCATAAAGTTATGATGCCTTATGGTCTGGCGATTTGTCTGGGAGCGTTAAGCAGTATATTTTGGGTGTGGTGGTAATCATGAAGAAGTACTTATGCAAAGCAATTAAAAAACAGGAAGGGCAGGCCCTGGTTGAAATGGCCATGGTTTTACCCATCCTGTTATTGCTTTTCATGGGTATTTTTGAGGTGGGTCGCATTATGGGGGCTTATATGATAATAAGTGATTTGGCCCGTGATGGCGTACGTCATGGTGTAGTCGGTTATTCCGATCAGGAAATCGTGGAGTTGATTAATAACCAGCGTGTCTGGTTGGACTCAGGTCGGATGGAGATTGACATAAATACCATATCCGGAGAAAGAAGGCGGGGAGAACCCTTGGAGGTAACCGTACGCTACTCACTTCCGCTGGTGGCGCCGTTTATATCAACTATAATTCCCAACCCCTTTCCTCTGGAAAGCCATTGTTACATGCGAATTGAATGAGGTGATGGTGGTATGAGCTTATTTAGAAAGATTATTAATGAAAAGGGAAATGTATTGGCTATGACAGCCATGGCAATGGTGTTCTTAATTGGTTGTGCAGCTATAGCATTGGATGTTGGACTATTATATATTGAACGGGCACGAATTGTTAATGCCATTGACAGTTCAGTGTTGGCGGGAGTACAACATCTGCCGGCAAAGCCCGAACAGGCTTTACAGACTGCAGCCAGTTATGCACAGATGAATGATTTGCAGGCTGATGAATTTCAATTTCAATTAAGTGATACCAATTTTTCAATAACTGGGCAGGCTGAACGGGAAGTACCTCTGCATTTTGCCAGGATATTTAATCAGGACTGGGGACTGGTAAAAGCCCGGGCCTCAGCACGAGTAGCTTCGGTTAAAGCAGTAAATGGAATTGTACCTTTCGGAGTTTCAGAAGGCAATTATCAATTTGGAGATGTCCTGACATTAAAAAGAGGGGCCGGAACTTTCATTTTTCCGGGCTGGTATGGTTGTCTGGCGCTGGGGGGCAGCGGGGCAAATATTTATGAAAATAATATTAAATTTGGTTATAAAGGCCGGGTGGCGATTGGTGATTTTTTACCCATTGAGACCGGCAACATGTCCGGACCTACCGCAAAAGGTATCAAGTATAGGATAGATCAGTGTCAACATACTCCCCGTTGTTCGATCAATTGTTTTGTAGAGGGATGCAGCCGGATTTTAATAGTCCCTATAGTTAGGTTGTCAGAATCCAGAACAGAAGCAGTTGAGGTGGTAAATTTTGCAGCTTTTTTGGCTACCAGGTATGTAGGTAATGGTAATGAAAATGCTGTGGAAGGCACTTTTGTTCGTTATGTAGTCCCCGGTGAAATTGATGATAACATTAGTGGTTACGGCTTATACAGTTCTTATCTTTATGAATAGGGGAGGGATTTAATTGTTAAAGGGCACTAGGAAATACTGGGTTATTGCATTGGTTTGCGGGTTGGCAGCAGCTTTGTTGTTCAATATTTATATTCAACAGGTTAAAACCAGATATGAACCTGATGATCTGGTGGGTGTAGTAAGAGCCAATGTAGATATTGCCCGTGATTCATTGATTACTAAAGACATGATAGAAACTGTACAATTACCGGGAAAATACGTTCACCCTGATGCAATTCAAGAGTCCAATGATGTAGTTGGAAAGATTGCCAGCAGTGATATAAGCAGTGGGGAAATTCTTCTGTACTCCAGGCTGGCGGACAGCAAGTCCAAAGAACAACGAATGGCCTATAAAATCCCCCAGGATAAACGAGCTGTAACTATTGGAATTGACAGTATTTCCGGTGTAGCCGGTTATCTGCAGAAAGGTGACCGGGTAGATATATTTGCTACCATTGATATAGAAGAGTCCTCTGGCGGTGGTTCCGTCCCATATACAGTACTGGCTTTGCAGGATGTATTGATTTTAGAAACCGGTTCTGCTGCTGAACTAACTCAGAAAAGTGAAGCAGTAGCCCGTACAGTTACGCTGGCAGTTGAGCCTCAGGAAGCATTGCCGCTTATTTTAGCCTCGGAGCGAGGTACAGTTCGATTAGCTCTGCGTTCACCAATTGACAATAGTATTAATGCCCTTGTACCATTCCAGATTAATGATTTTCTGTCTATTGCACCGCCTCAACCAACCGAACAGGAATAGAGGTAATAATTATGAAAAAGATAAAACTGCTGTTGGCAGATGATAATCAATATACCCGTACCAGTATTCGTCAACTTCTGGAACTGGATGATGCCATTGATATAGTTGCAGAAGCTGCTGACGGAGCAGAGGTAATGGAAAAGATAGAAGCCCTTAATCCGGAAATAGTATTAATGGATGTAAACATGCCAGTAATGGATGGTATAGAAACTACCCGGGAATTGACGCTTAAATATCCACAGGTGACAGTTATACTAATCTCTATAAATGATGAAATTCAAAATTTTAAGAGAGCGATGTTGGCAGGTGCCAAGGAATATCTGGTCAAACCGTTGTCAGCTGAGGAATTAAACCAGGCTATTCATCAGGTGACAGACTTAAAGCGGGAAGCCAGTGATAATCAACAGGCTGAAGAACTGCTTCCGGGTTTAAACCGGGTAGAGAATCATAAAGTAGTTACTGTTTTCGGTACCAAGGGCGGAGTGGGAAAAAGCGTAATCTGTACCAACCTGGCTGTATGTGCTGCCCGAAAGTATCGTGGGAAAGTAGGCCTGATTGATCTGGATGTTCAGTTTGGCGACCTCAGCATTATGATGAATGTAAACCCCCGCATGACAATTGCTGAATTAATGCAGGAAGGCGAAAAACCTTCCCCGGATATTCTGGAGAATTATTTATATGAACGTAATGGAGTTCAATTGCTCTCAGCTCCTAATAAACCGGAATTGTCAGAATTGGTAGTTCCCCGGGGCGTAAAGGAAATACTTAATATAAGTCGTAGTATGTTTACTTATACTTTTGTTGATACCCCTTCGTTTGTTGATGAAATCACCCTTACGGCGCTGGAAGAAGCTGACATTATCCTGTTGATGATATCTCTCGATTTACCTACGATAAAGAATGTTAAAAAGGGAATTGACATTTTACGGACCCTGCAACTATTATCTCGAACTCATTTGATTTTAAACCGTTCATCAGGAATTGCCGGTATTGAGCCGCGGGATGTGGAACGAGTATTGGATATGAAAATAAAAGCCGAGGTACCCAGTGACGGTAAACTGGTAGTTTCCTCCCTTAATCAGGGAATCCCTTTTATGAAAATAAATCCACGGGCGGCGGTATCCAAAGGCATAGAAGATGTATTTCAGGTAATAGAAAACGGGAGGGATGCCTGATGTCGTTAATGAGCCGACTTAAGGAACAGGAGATATCTTCACGGGAGAACAAGCTAAGCCAGACAGCGGGTGAAATAACTGGAAAATTCCAGGAGCCGGTTTTTGCAATTCATCGGGAAGTAATAAAAGAAATGGGCGTTGACATAAGCCCCGGACAGAGCCTGGAACAAACCGGAAAAATAGAGCAGGAAGTCAGGCAGGTGGCAGAATCGTACCTGGAACGGCAGAATAGGTTTTTTTCCAAGGCTGACCGGGAAGAAATTATTCGACAGGTTATGGATGAAGTAGTTGGATATGGTCCAATTACACCTTTATTAAAAGACGAAACGGTTTCTGAGGTAATGGTTAATGGACCTTATCAGGTATTTGTGGAACGACGCGGCAAGTTGGAATTGACACCCGTAACTTTTCGCAATAATGACCACCTTTATAATATTATTGAACGAATTATTGCTCCTTTAGGCAGACGAATAGATGAAAGTGTACCTATGGTTGATGGCCGTTTACCGGATGGTTCCCGTGTAAATGCCATTATTCCTCCTTTGGCTTTAAATGGTTGTATTTTAACCATTCGCAAATTTTCTTCACAATTATTAAAAATTGAAGACTTAATTCGTAATGGTACTCTTACCTTGCCGATGGCTAAATTCCTGGAAGGCTGCGTTAAAGGGCGTCTTAATATTGTTGTTTCCGGTGGAACCGGAGCTGGAAAAACCAGTACCCTCAATATTATTTCTGCATTTATTCCCTCTGATGAACGAATTATTACCATTGAAGACTCAGCGGAACTGGATTTGAATCAGGAGCATGTTATATCATTGGAAACCCGCCCTGCCAATATAGAACAGCGTGGAGAAATTACCATACGTGATCTGGTGCGAAACTCATTACGCATGCGTCCTGATCGACTGGTAGTTGGAGAGGTTCGCGGCGGTGAAGCTCTGGATATGCTGCAGGCTATGAATACCGGACATGACGGCTCGCTTACTACCGGACACTCAAATTCACCACGTGACATGATATCCCGCTTGGAAACCATGGTGCTGATGGCAGGTATTGACTTTCCGATACGGGCTATTCGAGAACAAATTGCTTCGGCTATTGATTTGATTGTACATCAGAGCAGATTGCAGGACGGAAGCCGAAAGATTACGCATATTACAGAAGTGCTAGGCATGGAAGGGGATATTATCACCCTGCAGGATGTATTTGTCTTTGATAAAAAAGGCATTGACGAGCGGGGGAAAGTGAAAGGAATTCACCGGGCAACTGGTTTAAAGCCCCGCTGTATAGATAAACTGGCTTCTATGGGAATTTATATTTCCGACGAGTATTTTCGCCCTGAAAAGGGGGAAATTTAAATGTTACAGTTGCTGCTATGCCTGGCCTTCGGGATGAGTGTATACTATATAATTTACGCCGGTATGGTGACTTTTTCACCGCGAAGACGTTATCAGGAACGGTTGGAATCACTGCTGGCAGAAGATCCGGACTCAGATAAGGATGCTTCATTAGACCGAAAGCAGGTTACCCGCTTAATAATCGGGTATATTTCCAGGTTATTTGCCAGTCAATCGGTAAGGGAACGAATACAACAACAGCTTTTACAGGCAGGAATTCCATTGCGTGCCGAAGAATACATCAGCTTTTGCCTGGCACTTATTTTTATTTTTCCGATTGGCATCTATATATTAAGTCATAATTTCTGGCTGGCAATAGTAGCCGTGGTTATAGGTTCCCTGCTACCCGGATGGTATGTTAACCATCAAAAAACATTACGCCTGCAAACCCTTAATCAACAATTGGGTGATGCCCTGGTCACAATGGCCAATGCACTAAGGGCAGGGTTTGGTTTTCAGCAGGCTATGGATAGTGTGCGCAAGGAACTCCCGCCGCCTATTTCCTCTGAATTTGCCTGGACACTGAGGGAAATGAATCTGGGATTTAGTACTGAGGAATCCCTGGAGAATTTAAGTAAAAGAGTTCCCAGTGAAGATTTGGACATGGTGGTAACCGGTATTATTATTCAACGGCAGGTAGGGGGGGATTTAGCTCAGATACTGGACAACATCTCCTCCACTATTCGGGAACGAACCCGAATAAAAAGAGAAGTCAGAGTTCTTACTGCCCAGGGAAGAATGTCAGGAATTCTTATCGGTCTGTTGCCGGTATTTCTGATTGCTGCCCTGCTGGTAATAAATCCATCTTATTTTGAAATATTGATTAAGGATCCACGTGGTATAGCCATGCTAGCTATCGCTGCAGGCATGGAAATAACTGGATTCCTGGTTATCCGGCGACTCACCCAAATTGATTTTTAATAAGGGGAGCTAATGATGGAAATTATACTGATATTAATGCTTATGGGCTTTGTATCCTCATTGTATATGGCCATAATATTAATAGTCAAACGGGAGCGGCTGTTGGTTCTAAACCGGCTGGAAGAAGCAATATTTGCAGAGGAAGAAGTATCCGGTCATCCTATATTGGCCAACCCTTTACGTGTCAGGATGGCAGATTTAATATTACCCCGCTTGCGAGAAATATCCAACCGTTTAGTATCAAACAATAAAAAAGAAGTATATGAACACAGGTTGGCTCGAGCTGGTCATCCCTGGGGAATGAATGCTGCCAGTTTTATCCTTGGAAAATATATTTTCATTTTCCTATTGCTTATATTCGGTATAATAAGCCACAATGCCAATATATTTTTGATTTTAATGATTATTGGTTTATTTATTCCCGATCTGATTCTTAAAACTAATGAAAAGAAACGCAAAGACCTCATGGTGAAAAGTCTTCCAGATGTTTTGGATTTAATCAGTGTAAGCGTGGAAGCTGGTCTGGGATTTGATGCAGCTTTACAGAAGGTTGTTGAAAAAACCGCCGGACCGCTTACTGAGGAATTTGAACAGACGCTTAACGAAATAAACATGGGTAAACCCAGGAGGGAAGCTTTGCGTGATATGGCTAATCGAATTCAGGTGGATGATATCAGTACCTTTTTAGGTTCTATTATTCAAGCTGATCAACTGGGAGTGAGCATGACCAACGTATTAAGAATTCAATCCCGGCAAGTTCGTGAAAACCGGCGCATGAAAGCTGAAGAAGCTGCCCAGAAAGCCCCGATTAAAATGTTGATTCCACTGGTAATATTTATTTTCCCAACCCTATTGGTGGTTCTGTTAGGGCCGGCCATTCTAATGCTGATAGATAACCTTTAACAGGAGGTGTCAAGTTGGCTAAAATAGTTCAGCTTATATTGGATGAGAAAACAATAATTGAGGAATGTGTTCTGGCCAATAATTTTGGCAGCAGACTAAAAGGACTGCTGGGAAAAAAGAACATGGGCAACTGGGGAGCACTAATATTAGTGCCTTGCGATATGGTCCATACAATTGGGATGAGGTTTAATATTGACATAATATTTATTGATAGAGGGGGCGAAGTCTTAAAAATTATTAAAAATCTAAAACCAAATCGTATTGCTCCACGGGTGCCGGCTGGCTGGGCAGTTATTGAAATGACAGGCGGAATGGCAGATATTTCAGGTATTAAACCTTACCAGGTATTAAAATGGGAATAAAAGAAGCCCCTGCCTTGCAGAAGCTTAACTTTTAATGTATATTCCATGATTTAAGAGGCTTTGTTTTTATGCTTTTCGGCCCGTTCCCGCGCGGTTTTATCAAGAATCATTTTGCGCAATCGCAGCGACTCAGGTGTAACTTCCAGCAACTCATCATCTTTTATAAACTCCAGACACTTTTCCAAAGTCATAATAATTGGCGGAACCAGACGCAAAGCTTCATCAGCTGATGATGAACGGGTATTGGTCAACTGTTTTTTCCGGCAGACATTCACCGTAATATCATTACTGCGGGCATTTTCGCCTACAATCATTCCCGCATATACTTCAACCCCTGCTCCTACAAACAGATTACCACGGTCCTGAGCATTATATAATCCATAAGCTACGGTAGTACCTGCCTCGGAAGCAACCAGTGACCCCCGGGTACGAGTTTCAAAATCACCTTTATAAGGTTCATAAGCCTCAAAAACATGGTGCATTATACCATTACCGCGTGTATCAGTTAAAAAGTCGGAACGGTAACCAATTAATCCCCGGGCGGGAATTAAAAACTCCAATCTGGTGTTTCCGATAGCGGTATTGTTCATATGGACCAGTTCCCCTTTTCGGGTACCACAGGCTTCAATTACTATACCGGTATAAACATCAGGGACTTCTACGAAAAGCCTTTCAATTGGTTCACAGCGCACCGAGTCAATTTCCTTCATAATCACTTCCGGACGCGTAACTGCAAATTCATAACCTTCACGGCGCATAGTTTCAATTAATATTGACAGATGCAGCTCTCCACGACCGGAAACCTTAAAACAATCGGGACGCAACTCTTCGACCTGCAGAGCAACATTGGAAAGCAGTTCGCGCATTAAACGCTCTTTAAGATGACGACTGGTTACATAAGTACCCTCACGACCAGCCATGGGACTATCATTAACTACAAAATTCATGGCAATAGTAGGCTCGTCAATTTGCACAAAATCAACCGGTTCTATAAAATCAAGGCTGCAGATGGTATTACCAATATTCAGGTCTTCAATTCCAGAAACTGCAATAATTTCACCTGCTTCTGCACTTTCACATTCACTTCTTTTCAAACCGGTAAAGCTGTACAAGGTGTTAATCTTAATACGCTCGGATTTACCATCTGTATTGCAGACTATTACTTCCTGTCCGCGATTAATGCTTCCCCGGGCGATTTTTCCCACTCCGATACGGCCTACATAATTGTCATAATCAAGGGATGAAATCACCAACTGCAATGGCCCCTGCAGATCACCTCCCGGTGCGGGAATATATTCTTTTATCATATCAATCAAAGGCTGCATATTGATGTTTTCGTCATTTAATTCCCGTATGGCATAACCCTGGCGGGCAGAGGCATAAATAACCGGGAAATCCAGTTGCTCATCATCAGCACCTAAATCAATAAACAGGTCAATTATTTCGTCAATAACTTCTTCCGGTCTGGCATCAGGACGATCAACCTTATTTATTACTACTATAGATTTGAGGCCAGCTTCCAGAGCTTTTTTTAAAACAAAACGAGTCTGGGGCATAGGGCCTTCAGCAGCATCAACCAACAGAAGAACACCGTCTACCATAGTAACAATACGCTCGACCTCACCACCGAAGTCCGCATGCCCGGGAGTATCAACGATATTTATCTTCCAATCATCCAATTCGATACTGGTGTTTTTAGATAATATAGTAATACCACGCTCGCGTTCCAGATCATTTCTATCCATAACCCGGTCCGGTACACGCTGATTATCCCTTACTGCACCGCTATACTTTAACAACTTATCGACCAGAGTAGTTTTGCCATGATCAACATGAGCTACTATGGCCACATTACGAATATTGCTTTTCATAATTAATCAGTCCATACCCCTTTACCATTTAAATTCAATAATAAGCACAACAATTCATTATAACAGATGAAAAATACAAATGCACAAAAAGTTTAGGGGGCTTCAAGCCGCGGCAAGTGCGACAAGGGGGACGGTCCTTTTAAAGATACCGCCCCTTATCGCGCAGAGGGGTGTCAAAAAGACCGTCTTGAGACCACTGAAAAAGTCCTTTTTTATGTGTCATTCTGAGAACCTTAATAGTGACCCGGCACTCAGAGTAATTAATTTAACATTAACTCAGTTCATAATCGGGCTGAGTGCCGGGTAATTACACCCGACAGGGCGTATCGGTGGTACCCGTGAGGGTGAAGTCTCTTAGGGGGAAATCTCATTTGCTTAATCTCAATATTATGACCTTTAAAAGAGATCCTTCGTCGCCTGCAGCTCCTCAGGATGACATTTATGGTACTTTTTCAGCAGCCCAGGACCGTCCCATTGTCGCGCTTATCGCGTAAAAAAGATTATTATTATAGGAAGAAAAATTGTTAAGGTTTTGTTAACGAATTATTACGAGAATATGTTGACATTTGTCGGCGCGGATGATAATATAGATTTTGCGCTGCGGGAGACCGCGGAGCGAAACTGGACGGAAGCGGGGGGCAAAGACTCTGACGATGTCAGGAAAAGCCGACTGAAGATGACCAGAAGCCTGAGGGGAAACTCACGG
>Ga0209509_1000567_pt1 | contig 32374 bp, 24 predicted proteins | sample BioC13SIPDNA_FD_185743 | JGI IMG/M metagenome (GOLD analysis project Ga0209509, IMG submission 185743) | Anaerobic biogas reactor microbial communites from Washington, USA - Biogas_R1_A C13 SIP DNA (SPAdes) (version 2) | ecosystem: Engineered > Bioreactor > Anaerobic > Unclassified | place...
GCTACCAATGCCCAGAATACATTGGACATATCCGCAGGCAGAATGTAGCGAACCGCAAAGTAAGCTACGATTATTAATACAATGGCCGAACTAATGGTTCCGGCATTGAGCGCCTTAAGAGGATTGGATTTCTCATCAGTGCGAACAAAGAAAGTCCCGATAATGGATGCCAGTATCCCACCAGCAGCAATAACCATCGGCAGAATTACAGGTCCAATACTCATACCGGAAGTGGTGTTAACCAGAACCACCCCCAGGGTCATCGCTGAAATTATAGATCCCACATAAGATTCAAACAGGTCGGCTCCCATGCCGGCCACGTCACCCACGTTATCGCCGACATTGTCAGCAATAGTGGCCGGGTTACGGGGATCATCCTCGGGGATGCCAGCTTCCACTTTACCCACCAGGTCAGCACCTACGTCAGCGGCTTTGGTATAGATACCTCCGCCCACACGGCCAAACAGGGCTATGGAACTTCCCCCTAGAGCAAAGCCATTAACTATACTGGGCTCCTTAAATATCAGATACAGAACGCCAAGGCCTAATAAGCCTAACCCGGTAACGGTCATACCCATGACTGCTCCACCGGAAAAGGCTATTCCTAGAGCCGCATTCTGAGAAGTACGAGCTGCATTGGCGGTACGTACATTGGCTTTAGTGGCTACCGACATTCCTATGTATCCTGCTAACGCCGAGCAAGCCCCACCAACCAAGAAACATATTGCCGTCTGCCAGGGGCTACTTTCGGCAGGCAGGAATATCCCTAAAACAAAGAATACAGCTACCACAAAAATAGCTATAGCTGTATATTGCCGGTTCAAAAAGGCCATCGCCCCTTCATGGATATGTCCGGCAATCTCCTGCATTACGCTGTTACCAGGATCAGCTTTCGATACTTTGCTGGCCAGATACACAGCAAAAAGCAGTGATAGAGCTCCACCTACTGGGGCAAACATCACGATATTTTCCATGTCTTTATCATCTCCTTATATTAGCACGTACAAATCAATAATCTCACCCACAACTGATTCCAAATGGCTACAGCAATGATAAAAGCAGCGTACTGATAATGAAAACTACAGCAATATAGCCAGTCATTTTCGAAAAGAGATCATCCAGGCCTTTCTTTTTACCAAATATGGCTTCACTGCCGCCAGCTATGCTGCCTGACAAGCCGGCGCTTTTTCCTGACTGTAAGAGTACTGTAGCAATTAAGGCAATTGTGCAGATGATTTGTACGATTAGCACTACGGTTTTTAGCACGTCATTCACCTCCGTTCCACCACATTCCTAAGAACCATCCTACATTTTAACATAGGAACTCATAGTAAAACAAGAAAGCAATCAGCTCAGATTATAGAATGCCTTTAACCCGCGGTAGCGCGCCATATTATCCAGCTCTTCCTCAATGCGCATAAGCTGATTATACTTGGCTACCCGGTCGGTACGCGCCGGGGCTCCGGTTTTGATCTGGCCGGCATTGGTGGCTACGGCAATATCTGCAATGGTCGAGTCTTCGGTTTCACCGGAACGATGGGAGATAACACAAGTATAGCCCGCCTCTTTGGCCATTTCTATAGTTTGCAGAGTTTCCGTCAGAGTACCGATCTGATTTACTTTTACCAAAACACTGTTGCACACCCCGGTTTCAATGCCTCGGCTAAGCCGCTCCGGATTGGTTACAAACAAGTCATCTCCTACCAACTGTACTCTGTGTCCCAGTTTATCGGTGAGTAGCTTCCAGCCTTCCCAATCATCCTCGGCCAAACCATCCTCCAGGGATATCAACGGATAAGTATCGGCCAGCTGGATATAGAAGTCTACCATCTCAGCAGAACTCAATTTCTGACCACTGCTCTCCAAATGATAGTACCCATCTTTATATAATTCGGTGGCTGCCACATCTAAAGCCAAGTATATATCTTTACCTGGTACATAGCCGGCTGCCTTTATAGCTTCCATAATGACATCCAAGGCGGCTTCATTGGAAGGAAGGTTGGGCGCGAATCCCCCTTCATCTCCCACCGAGGTAGCCAGCCCTTTTTGCCCCAAGACTTTTTTGAGGCGGTGATAAACTTCCACACCCATGCGAATGGCCTCCGCCACACTGTCCGCCCCTACCGGCACGATCATAAATTCCTGAATGTCCACGTTGTTATCGGCATGTTGGCCTCCATTGAGAATATTCATCATAGGCACTGGTAGCTCTCGGGCGTTTACCCCGCCTATATACTGGTAGAGGGGCAGATCCAGGTAGTTGGCGGCCGCCCGGGCCACTGCCAAAGATACTCCCAGTATACCGTTGGCTCCTAATTTGCCTTTGTTCGGAGTTCCATCCAGCTCGATCATCAGCTGATCGATCTCCACCTGACGGGTGGCATCCATACCGACCACCTCAGGAGCGATGATCTCGTTAACATTTTCCACTGCTTGGAGTACCCCTTTGCCCAAATATCTGGCCTGGTCTCCATCCCGCAGCTCCACAGCTTCATGAGCACCGGTAGAAGCCCCCGAAGGAACGATGGCTCGTCCCATGGTACCGTCTTCTAATACTACCTCTACTTCTACAGTGGGATTGCCTCTGGAATCCAAGACCTCCCGGGCAAATACATCGATAATCGCACTCATCCATTTTACTCCCTTCACCTTAGCATCGATCATGTATTTTAGTCTGCCTTGAGCTTTACACCTATAGATCCAATAAAGAACGACCGGTCATTTCTGGAGGTATATCGATCCCCAATAAATCGAGCAAAGTAGGGGCCACATCGCGCAAAGAACCATGGCTTCTCAGTTCACGGCCCCGATACTGTTCGGATATCAGGATAAACGGCACCAAATGGGTAGTATGGGCCGTTAGTGGGCCACCGGTGTAGGGGCAGACCATCATTTCGCAGTTGCCGTGATCGGCGGTCACCAATATATTGCCCTGCCGTTCCAAAACAGCCTGGACTACACGCTGCAGGCAGGTGTCCACCACACTGCAAGCTTCAACAGCAGCCTCCAGTATCCCAGTGTGCCCGACCATATCAGGGTTGGCATAGTTTATGATAATAACATCATAATAATCCCGCTGGATCTCACTGATGACCCGATCAGTCACCTCCACCGCGCTCATAGCCGGCTGCAAATTGTAGGTGGCTACCTGGGGAGAGGGTATCAGTACACGGTCTTCTCCCGGGTTGGGTTCCTCCACTCCGCCATTGAAAAAGAAGGTGACATGAGCGTATTTCTCTGTTTCCGCAATACGCAGCTGCTTAAGACCCTTCTGCGCCAAGACCTCGCCCAGAGTATTATTCAAGTTCTGGGGCGGAAAAGCTACCGGGACATTAATATCAGCATCATATTGGGTCATGCAGACAAAATGGATCTGGGGCCACTTGCTGCGCTCAAATCCCTTGAAGCTATCCTCCACCAGTGCCCGGGTCATCTGACGAGCTCGATCGGCCCGGAAATTGAAGAACACCATACTATCTCCATCTTCGATGGAGCCACGCGGGTGACCTTGTTCATCCACTATTACAATCGGTTCGATAAATTCATCAGTAACGCGGTTCTCGTAACTGCTCTCTATGGCGGCCAGGGCATTGGGGGCTTTTTTGCCCAACCCTAGAACCATAGCATCATAACTGGCCTGCACCCGCTCCCAACGCTGATCCCGATCCATGCCGTAAAAACGGCCGGAAATGGTGGCGAATTCACCCACCTGCAGTCTATTCATGGTTTCCTGCAGTTGCTGGATATATAGTTGGGCACTGCGGGGAGCCACATCACGCCCATCCAGATAAGCATGGACATATACTCGAGGGATCTGCTGACGATGGCATAACTCTAAAAGAGCTTCGATATGCTGCATATGACTGTGCACTCCGCCATCGGACAATAGCCCCATCAAATGAAGCGCGCCGTTATTTTTGCGGGCATGTTCTATAGCCGCCAAAAATACCGGATTGGTATAGAAGGAACCATCTTTTATAGCATTGCTTATGCGGGTTATCTCCTGAAAGACGGTGCGCCCGGAACCTATATTCAGGTGGCCCACTTCCGAATTACCCATCTGTCCCTGGGGCAATCCCACCTCATTTCCTGAACAGATCAGCTCTGTGTAGGGATAGGAGCTGGCCAGTTCATAATAATTACCGGGCTCACAGATGCTTATAGCGTTATCGGCAGACGGGGAACGTACCCCCCATCCATCTAGAATCATTAATACGGTTGGTTTTTTAGGCATCAGCAATAGACCTCGCAATAGCAGCGAAGGCATTGACATCAAGACTGGCGCCTCCGATCAAAGCACCATCAATATCTGGCTTCGCCATAAAGTCCGTTATGTTGTCCTCACGCACACTGCCCCCGTATAAAATGGGAATGTCCCCAGCCACAGCCTGACCTACCTGAGCAGCCAGGTAGTCTCGGATAAAACCGATCATTTCCTGGGCATCATCACTGGAAGCATTTACCCCCGTACCTATAGCCCAGATAGGCTCATAGGCTATCACCAGCCCCTCGGCATCCAATTCCAGATCAGTGAGACCCTGCTCCAGCTGTCTTCGAACCACTTCTTTGGCCAGTTGATCTTCTCTTTCCTGCAGAGTTTCCCCTACGCACAGGATAGGAATCAGTCCCGCCTGGAGAGCGGCTGCCATCTTGCGGTTTATGTCCCCATCGGTTTCTCCTATTATCTGGCGACGCTCGGAATGCCCAATAATAACATATTGGCAGCCCAGATCCCGTAGCATCCAGGGCGATATTTCACCGGTGTAGGCACCTTTTTCTTCCCAAAAGCAGTTTTGCCCGCCCCAGTGGATGGAAGTGCCGGAAAACTGTTCTGCCAACAGATCCAAAGCGGTATAGGGTGGACATACTATCACTTCTACCCCCGTCAACTCAGCTGCGACCTGGTTTAGCTGCTGGCAAAACTGCCCTGCCTCGCGGCGGGTTTTATACATTTTCCAATTGGCAATAGCCACTTTTTTACGCATAATTCAAACCTTTCACATTCCTATGGTAATACTTCGGCCCTTTCTGCTACAGCTACTCCAGGTAGGGTACGACCTTCCAGAAACTCCAGGGTAGCTCCTCCGCCGGTAGAAATATGAGTTATATCCTTTTCCAGCCCCAGATTCTGCACAGCGGCGGCTGAATCCCCTCCGCCGATAACGCTTACTGCCGGGGACTCGGCGATAGCTCGGGCTGCTTCCCAAGTCCCTTTGGCAAACTGTTCGTACTCATAGACTCCCAGGGGACCGTTCCATATGATGGTCCGAGCCGTCCGGATGGCGGCGCCGAAAATTTCAATAGTCTGTGGGCCGATGTCGACGATCATTTTATCATCCGGAATACTGTCTACCGGGTAGATTCCCCAAGCTGCATCGGCTGATATGGCGTCGGCAGCAACTACATCTATGGGCAGCAGAATCTTTACATCCCGTTCCCGAGCGGTTTGCAATAGTTGAGCCGCTTCCTCCAATCGATCAGCCTCATGCATGGATTTACCGATAGAATGGCCCTGAGCTTTTATAAAAGTGTTGCCCATTCCACCTGCTATCAGCAGTATATCCATTTTATTGATCAAGTTACCTATCAAACCTAGTTTATCTGCCACCTTGGCACCACCCAGGATGGCCATACGAGGTGATTCGGGATTATCCAACACCTGCCGCAGCATTTTTACTTCCTGTTCCATGAGCAAGCCCGCATAGGCCGGCAGGTAGTCAGCTACTCCTACGGTAGAGGCATGGGCTCGATGAGCTGCACCGAATGCATCGTTCACAAATACATCGGCCAGATCAGCTAGCTGGCGCGCATGGTTAGGATCATTTTGCTCCTCTTCCTTGTAAAAGCGCAGGTTTTCCAGTAACAGTATTTCCCCGGGCTGCAGCTTACTGACTGCTTCCTGTACGGCGGGGCCTATACTGTCGGTGGCCATGATCACACGGTTTTTTACCAGACTCTGCAGATGACCGGCCAACGGTTTCATACTGTATTGGGAATCTGGTCGACCTTTGGGACGGCCTAAATGGCTCATTACGATCACTCGGGCTCCCTGGTTCAATATATATTCCAGAGTGGGCAGAGCCGCTTTCATTTTACTGTCATCGATGATAGTGCCATCCTTGTTCATGGGAATATTAAAATCCACCCGCAATAAAACGGTTTTGCCCTGCAACTGTACATCTTTTATGGTTTGCAAAACGGAGCACCCCTATCTAAGTTAGTTTACAGTCCCTGGCTGGCCACAAAGGAGGCCGTATCAACCACCCGAACGGAATAAGCCCATTCATTGTCATACCAGGCAATGACCTTGGCCATCTTGTCTCCCATGGTCATGGTCAGAAGTCCATCAACTATGGCCGAGTATTCAGATCCCCGGTAATCACTGGAGACCAACGGTACTTCGGTGTAATGGAGAATGCCCTGCAAGCTGGTTTGGCTGGCGGCCAGGAAAGCAGCATTGATCTGATCACGAGTAGCAGGTTTTTCCAGCTCCAGAGTCAGATCCAGGAGAGATCCGGTCGGAGTCGGCACTCTTACTGCCAGCCCATCCAGTTTTCCTTCCAGTTCCGGTATCACCAATCCGAGAGCACTGGCTGCACCAGTAGTGGTAGGAATGATAGACAGAGCTGCCGCCCGAGCTCGTCTCAGATCACTATGTTCCAGATCCAAAATACGCTGGTCGTTCGTATAAGAATGGATGGTATTCATAAATCCCTTGACGATCCCAAACTCTTCCATAAGAACTTTGGCTACCGGAGCCAGACAATTAGTGGTACAGGATGCCATGGAAACCACCTGATATTCAGGCTGATATTTAGTATGATTGACTCCCATAACCAGAGTAAAGTCTACATTCTTGCCCGGAGCAGTGATTATGACCTTCTTGGCTCCGGCCTTGAGGTGTTTGCTCGCCTTTTCCTTGGAACGAAACTGCCCCGTTCCTTCCACGACTATGTCGACACCCAATTGCTCCCAGGGTAGTTGTTCAGGATCTCGTTCTGTTAAGTAAGGAATAGACTTACCATCGATCACCAGGTTCTGTCCATCCACCTCTACTTGGCCATCATAATGCCCATGTAGTGAATCATATGCAAACAAATGTGCGCTGGCTTTGATGCTGCCCAGATCATTAATGGCTACAACTTCTACATCATCGCGCTGCATAGCAATGCGGCCCACCAGTCTGCCGATACGACCAAATCCATTAATAGCTATCTTGACCGCCATTTCATCACCCTTTCCTATTGTTTATTATTATTCAATATTTCCAGAGCAGCGCCTTCGTCGGTAATCAAAACAGTAGTACGACAGCCCTTCAATACCGCTCGAATGGCTTCCCCTTTATGACTTCCGCCAGCTACGGCCACGATTTCAGGAATTTGAGCAAGATCGGTTTTTTCCAGTCCAAAACCCGCAACTTCAAAGACTATTTTGCCCTCTTTATCAAAATAATATCGCAAAGCTTCCCCTACCGCTCCTCGATCATGCAACTGTTTCATTTCACTGGCGGTGAACTTGCGGCGGCTGGCCATTTCCAGAGCGGATCCAATGCCATGGATCAAAATATGACTGGATCTTATGGTATGGATGATCTCAGTCACATGGCTATCATTACGGAGAATTTCGGCCGTACCTTCCTCCAAGTTGTCGGGTATGTGCAAGAGTCGGTACTGACCGCCCAGATTTTGGGCAATACGCGCCGCTATGGCCCCCGCCTGCTGTTCCATATCTTCGCCTAATCCACCCCGGGCTGGAACCACCAAAATATTTTCCACCACCGGCCCCTCATCCATAGCCGCAGCCATTTCCGCTAGGGTAGTGCCACCGGTAACTGCTAAAATAGAGTTCGGCTTGAGGATTCGCTGCAAATAGCGCGCAGCAGTCGCTCCCAGATCCTTTTTCACCAGGTGGTTCTGGTAGGAATCTCCGGGTACTACTATCACTTCGTTTAATCTAAACATGTTTTTAATTTCGTAAGCTAATGTTTGGGTTCGATACAGGAAAGGAATATACTGATCTATTTCTTGTAGCAGTGACTTGCCATAAGGAGTGAGAAAAATGCCAGCGGCAGTAGTGTATAAAGCTCCTCGGGCACGTAGAGTCTCGATCTCCCCACGAACTGTACGTTCGGGAAAACCCAGGGCCTTACTTATCTGGCGCCTTCCCACTGGTTGTTGGTAAAAAACCTGCCGCAGTATCTGATAGCGAACAACTACGAGCTCCAATGCTTCAGGAGCAAAGCGTTCCATCAAGCTAAAAAGCTGGTCCATAGCCGCCTCCCACTGTCGGAACATAATTGTATTTGGGGCAAAAATGTCCCACCGAGATAATAAGTATACCTTTCAGTTTCCTTGATATCGTATTTATTATAGCACAAACACTGCTATTCGATGCATACTTCCGGTATTTTTTACCTTAGGTGGTCACAATGCAAGAGGGGCCGGGGGGCGCAAGATAGGGGACGGTCCTTCAACTTGCGCTTTAAGCGAAGTCGATATAATAGAATAGAAAAGCTTTCACAAAAGCGCAAGTTGAAGGACCGTCCCCTATCTTGCGCATGCTAACTGCTGTTTTCAAGTTCTTGCTATTTGAAATGACAGAAACAACCGTCCCCTCTTGCATTCGCGGCAACTCTAATAGCGGCGGCGAATTATGGTGGAGGCTATGCCTAGTTCGTTGCGGTATTTGGCTATGGTACGGCGGGATATGGAAATACCCTGCTCCTGTAGATTCTGAGCGATCTGCTCGTCGCTTAAAGGCTGGGTGGGATCTTCCTGGGCTACCATTTCCTCGATCTGTTTTTTGATACTGCGGGCTGAAATTCTCTCTCCCCCGCGTCTACATTGTACCCCGGTGCTGAAGAAATATTTTAACTCATATAGTCCCTGGGGCGTTTCCATATATTTGTTAGTAGTAGCACGGCTTACCGTGGATTCGTGCACCTCTACGATATCCGCTACTTCACGTAGGGTAAGGGGCTTTAAGAAGGCTATGCCATTATCGAGGAAGTCTTTTTGTATATCCACTATACAACGGGCCACTTTATACAAAGTCATGCGCCGCTGTTCAATACTTTTGATGAGCCACATGGCCGATCCCATTTTTTCTTCTAGATACTGGCGCGCTTCCTGCGAAAATGCTTCCGGCTGGCGCAGGATCTTTTCGTAAGTACGATTTATGGTCAGGCGGGGAAATTGAAAATCATTCACTATGACCACATATTCACCGTCGATCTTTTCTACAAAGATATCCGGCTTGATATATTTGACCTGCTCAGAGTTACTGTACTGCAGTCCAGGTTTGGGATCCAGCGTGCGAATCAGATCGCAGATTTCCTGCACCTCCTGGACAGATATGTTTAATGCCTGAGCTATGCGGTTCAATCTGCCCCGGCCAATATCCTCCAGGTAGTTTTGTACTATTTCGGTAATGATGGGGTCATTTTTACCATAGTGGCACAATTGTATCATGAGACACTCGGAAAGGTCACGAGCTCCTACCCCATGAGGGTGAAAGGAATGGATCATTTTCAAAACTTTTTCTACTCTGGCTTCCGGTACTTCCAATCGTGCGGCTACCTCAGCCAATTCCACTGTCAGGTAGCCGTTGTCATCGATACTGCCGATCAAATACTCGCCTATGGGCAGATCCTGGTCATCCCGGCTGAGCATCCGTAGCTGGAATTCCAAGTGTTCTACCAGGCTGGGTCGACTGGTGACATAGTTTTCAAAGGACTTTTCTTCTTCCCGTTCCTGGGGCATGTAGCCATAGTCACGATCACTATGATATTCCATCCATTGTTCCAAAGCGTTATTGGCTTCCGCTTCCGCTTCCGCCTCCCTTTTTTCTTGTTCCGGCACCTCTTCCGGTTCCTTTTCGTCTAAAAATGGATTCTCTTCCATTTCCTTTTGTATATGTTCACCCAGCTCCAGGGTTGACATTTGCAGAATGGCAATAGCCTGACGAAGCTCAGGCGTCATGAGTAACTTTTGCTGTTGTTCTAGGAAAATATCGTGCGTAAGCCTCATGGTTTAATCCTCACATTTAGACAAGTTCTCAACTGTAGATATTCGCTAGATCCCAAGCGATGTCCTGCCACAACTTAAGGCAGTACGATCTGGTCAGCCATTTCCTCCAATTTACGTAGGCGATGTGCTACCCCAGATTTGGTCAAAGGTGGTACCATCATTTCTCCCAATTCCCTAAGTGATGAATCAGGGAATTCCAGCCGGAGCTCAGCCAGGTGGCGCAGTCGGGGCGGAATACTATCCCAGCCGCTGGCATCAACTATCTGTTTGATATACTCTATTTGCCGTACGGAGGCATCAACAGTTTTGACTAAGTTGGCAGTTTCGAAGTTCACCTGTCGATTGACATTATTGCGCATAGATTTCAAAATGCGTACATTTTCAAAATCCAGCAAGGCCTTGCTGGCTCCTACGATGCGCAGAAAGTCTACAATACTCTCCGCTTCCTTCAAGTACAACACCTGACTGGCCTTCCTTTCAGTAAGGCGGGCTTCTAGATCCAATCTAGCCATCAGCTTTTGTAACTCTGTGGCCAGGTTGGCATCCGGCAGCACGATTTCCAGGTGATAATTGCCTTCGGGCCGACTGATAGATCCTCGGCTTAAAAACGCCCCCCGCAGGTAGGCTCGTTTGCAGCAGTGCCGGTTCAGGAGTTTCCACTTGACTCGGGGCTTAAACTGACCCTTAGCATTAACCAGGCCCAGTTCTTGTAGCATGGCGCTGTTACTATCATGCAATTCGCTTTTCACCAGGTAAACCCTGGTTTTTCGAAAGCGCCGCTTTTCTTCACTGCTTACGGCAGCCGGCAGACCATATAGGTCTTTTAGGAGCAAAAATACCTTGCGCGCCGTAGCAGCATTTTCGAACTCAGCCACCAGATTTAGGTGTCCCTGTTCTTCCAATAAAGAGGTGTTCAATACTAACAGGGCTGCCAATTCTGCCTTACGACAGCAGATCCGCTCCGCATCCAGTCGGGCCAGTTCACCGCGAACCTGAGTAGCAAAACTCATTGCCAATATCCCTCCGTTATGGTCTACCTCCATAGAGAGTATCAAAAATCACCCGAGCGAGCTTGTCGGAATCGTGCCAGGCTACTTCAGTGTCACTGACCAGATCCGCCTCGATAACCTCTATGCCGAGTTTCTGCAGTTCAGCTACCGTTGGTTTTACCGGGACTGCTTTTTCCTCCAGATAGCGGTTGAGTCTCTCCTGGTCAATAAAGCCATTGTTAACTACTACATAATCAAATATCTGTTCGCCGATATGCTTCATGATAACTTCGATGTGATCTGCGGCTGAGTAATTATCAGTTTCCCCATTCTCAGTCATAATGTTGCAGACATAAAAGGTCAGAGCCGGCGATTGGCTAATAGTCTGCACTACCCTATCAACTAGCAGATTAGGAATAACGCTGGAAAAAAGGCTACCCGGGCCAACCACGATGGCATCTGCTTCCATCAAGGCCTCTAGAGTGGCAGGAACTGGGGCACAGGATTCTGGTACCAGGTACAGCCTGTCAATGGATTCCCCGTATTCACGTATAGCGGTCTCCCCCAATATGTTAGCGCCATCCCGCATCACTGCTCCCAAAGCCACTTGCTCCAAAGTAGAGGGAATAACATTACCGCGCACTTTCAATACTTTGCTTACTTCTTTGATAGCTGACACAAAGTCACCCGTGATTTCCGACATGGCCACTAAAAGCAGGTTGCCCAGATTATGCCCCCGCAAGCTGTCCCCCTGGGAAAAGCGGTGCTGAAATATCTTGTCCATCAGAGTTTCCGTCTCAGCCAATGCCACCAGACAGTTACGGATATCACCGGGCGGCAATACCCCCAGTTCCGCCCTCAGTCGGCCTGAACTACCTCCATCGTCGGTCACCGTCACTACAGCGGTGAGCTGGGAAGTGTATCGCTTCAGCCCTTTAAGCAACACGGAAAGACCAGTGCCGCCTCCGATAACTACTACCTTAGGTTCTGCCAGGAAAGAAGCCATTTAGTCCTCCACTCTATACTTTGCAATATCTCTATGCTGTACCAGCACGTTGTATCCCAATTTCTTCAGCTGCTGACCGATATAATTGCCCAAGACCACTGACCTATGCTGACCTCCCGTGCAGCCAATAGCTACAGTCAAATTGGTCTTGCCTTCCTTTATATAATGGGGGATCAAGAATTTTAAGAGGTTTAGGAACCGACGGGTAAATGACTTGGTAATAGGTGATTCGAGAACATAATCTATGACCGGTCGATCGACACCAGTCATGGTGCGCATCACCGGGTCATAATAGGGATTAGTCAGAAAACGCACATCAATGACCAGATCTGAATCCATAGGAATGCCCGCCTTATATCCGAAAGACACCAGATTAACTGTAAAAGGATTGGTCTCATGTTGGCTGAACTGATTATGCAGCTTTTCTTTCAGTTGGCGGGGATCCAGAATGGAAGTGTCCACTACCACATTGGCCTGTCCGCGCAATTCCTCCAACATATCCCGTTCCAGCTGGATCGCCTCCAACAGACTACGCTTATCGGCTAGCGGGTGACGGCGGCGGGATTCTTTGAAACGGCGCACTAAAACATCATCGGCGGCTTCGAGGAACAGAATTTCGAAAGGTATGTGGTCGGCTTTCAACTCCTGTAGAGCTTGGGAAAGGTCGTTAAAGAATTCCCCTCCCCGCACATCGATTACCAGAGCCACCTTTTCTATTTTGCCTTCCGATTGCAGGCTAAGTTCTACAAACTTATTCAGCAAAGCGGGCGGTAAATTGTCAACACAGTAGTAACCCATATCTTCCAGGCAGTTTATAGCCTGGGATTTGCCTGCTCCGGAAAGGCCGGTAATGATCAGAATGTGTATGTCGCGTGCTTCTTTGCCCACCGAGTATGTCCTCCCCTATCCAAACCGTTGGCAATGCGCCCCAGGTCGATATCCAACTGTGCCACTATGTCACTGCCATAGCGTAGATCCCCCACCGTGTCGGTAAAATGCGCATCACTGTTGATGATGAAATCCACGCCGACTCTCTCTGCTACCATTATATCAGAAACATCAGGATGCTCGTGAGCGCAATTGATTTCAAACAGAACCCCCTGCTTGACACAAGCTTGCGCCACTTCTTCAATATCTACAGTGAAAAATAAGCCGGGATGAGAAATGATATCTATTTGCGGGTTAGCATAAATTGCTGCCATGAGTGCTTGGGTATTAGCCATGACCGCTTTTTCACGCTGAGCCTGGCTGAGATGACGCAGGGAATTTTGCACAAAAATACCCACCCCATCCTGGAAGGAAGTTGGCAGAGTATAGGGGTGGAGTCCGGCAATGACAATATCTAATTGGTCAAGTATAGCGGAGGGCACATCCAGGTTCCCATCCAAATCGCGAATATTAGCCTCCGCGCCCACCAGAATAGTCAGATCGGGATAAAGAGGCTGTAGATTCTTGACGCGTTCTTTGGTCTGCAAATATACCTCGGGATTTTTTACTCCGATGACGGCGGCTAGAGGTCCATGGTCAGTGATAGCTACTTCCTTTAGCCCCCGTCCCAAAGCCGCCACTATGATCTGTTCCTCACTCTGCCGCCCATCACTACGGCGGGTATGGGTATGATAATCCCCATAAAACTTCATAAGCCATCTCCTTATGAATATCCTTTTTGGTAGGATATCCAGAGAAGGCTACCGCTAATCACCGAAGGCACGGGGACGGTTCGAAACCACTGAAAAATTCATCTTTTTCCTGTCATTGCGAGCGTAGCGCGGCAATCTCTACACTCTGATGCAAGAGGGGACGGTTCTTTCTGTCATTTTTCTATCCAGATCCACGCAAGTTTGCGCAAGTTTGCGCAAGTTTGGGGACGGTCCTTGGACTTGCGCGTTTAAGTAATTTGTAGTGTAATGTTCTGTTTAACGCTGACGCGCAAATCCAAGGACCGTCCCCAAACTTGCGCGGCCGCTCTAGCGGGCTAGTTCGGCTTTGAGATAGTCGATCACCTGGACCGGAGTGGGATTGATGCCATATTCATGAGCCAGGTAGACACTGGTGTAATCACCCATATATACCAGGCTATAAAAACGTGCCAGGAAGGATTGGCCCTGACTGGATACCTCCAGAACCTCCTGCACCTGCTTTTCTATGATCTGACGAGTTATAGCCATACGCTTTTGGATCTGCGGACTGTCTCCCTGGTCGCGCAGTATCACCACTGCCAAATGGGACAGCAGTTCCGTGGGAACCTCAAAACCGACGATCTCATTGTGGTTCAATTCCGGGAACAGATTATGATAGGCGGGGCTTTTGGCGTTTTCATTGATCTGGGCTTTCCAGCGCAGAGCAGCAGCCTCGGTCAAACCCGTGGATCCCCAGATGATCGGTATAGCTCCCCGCAGATGCTCAGCTAACTGTCGGGCTGGATTGTCCGGTTTACCGACCTGGGGGTTCAGCACCTGGCGCTGTTGGCTTAATACCTCTATGGTTTCTTCTATTTCCGGACGCAGGTCATGCAGAATACCGATCTCTTCAAGAAATAAGGCCAGGGGCGTAAACAGATAGCCGGTAGCAGCGCGCGGCACCAAGTCACCGGGTACTTTGATAACTGAAAAACCGTCATTGGCAGCCCATTGCGCTAATTTCCCACCACTGGTCAAACATATGATGGAGGCTCCCTTTTCCCGAGCCTGCTGGTACGCACTCAAGGTCTCTTCCGTATTGCCCGAATAGCTTACCGCAGCAAAGAGGGTATTCTGATTCACAAAGGCAGGCAGATTATAATCGCGGTTGACCACGATGGGCAAATCAGCTCGGCCTGCTGCCAGGGTTCGGACTATGTCTCCGCCAATGGCCGATCCGCCCAGACCAGAGATAACCATATTTTGAAACGGTCTTCTATATTGGCCTGCAAAGTCGAAAGTCATCTCCAGACTTCTGGCAAACTGCTCAGGAAGTCCATACAAAAAATCCATCATCTTTTCAGCTGTCAATGAAGTCAAATTCATATTCCTCCTTTGTTAAGGCGCAAGTTCAAGGACCATCCGAGATCACTTAACAGGGTTCAAAACTAGTGCAGGGTATGTGTAAATATACTAGCGACCATTGGCGGAGCATGGTAGAAACATCCTGCGAAGGCGATTGGCGGAAGGGGGCGAGCGGCATGGATGCCGCGAGAGCGCCTCTGAGCACGGATGCGAATTGGCGCTGTATCCCTGGAGCCAATCGACAAGCAGTTGATGTTGCCCATGCGTAGACTGGGAGTAGGTATATTTATACATACCCGTTTACCCAGACAGACTTATTCTATTGTCTCGAACCTTCCCCGTGACTCGCTCTAGTTATTAAACAGACCCTACTTCTATCAATTGGTATTCCATGGTTCCCAAACCGATTTTTTGGGCGTGGATAAGCTGCGGTTCCCAGTCTACGTCAGGGTGGACTGCCTTAAACTTATCTTGCCCTGCTGGGAGTCCCTCTATTACTGAACCGAGCTGAGCCGGTCGACTGTTGACCAAATCCACACAGGCTTTGTCCAGAGCTACCGGGTCAGTAGAAGCCAAGATGCCGATGTCTGCCACAATAGGCAGGTCGTTGAAATGAACACAATCACAGTCTGGGCTGATGTCCATAACGAATGAAATAAAGCCAACCTTGCCCTCTTTTCCCTGTACGGCACCTAGCGCATATTCGGCAATTTTCTCTTGGGCCGCTTCCGGAGTAGTCCGCCAGTTGGGTTTCATAGCACCGAAAGTACAGGTAACAATGCATTCCCCGCATCCCCAACATTTTTCCTCAATAATTGATGAAACATGGCCACTCTTGTTGCCGCCCCATTCGATCATGGCAATGGCCATAGCTGGGCACCAGCGCATACATTTAGTGCAACCGGTGCATTTGTCCTGATTGATGCGCGGCAGTATATCTGAATGCATCTGCTGCTTGCCACTGCGCGAGCCCAGTCCCATCCCCAGGTTTTTTATGGTACCACCGAAGCCGGTCAACTCATGACCCTTGAAATGGGTCATAACGATCATAGCATCGGCATGGTGGGCAGCACTGCCGATATTGACTTCTTGAAAGTGCTCGCCTTGGATCGGTACTTTTACATAATCCTTTCCGGTCAGGCCGTCGGCGATCACCAGGGGAGCCCCAATTACTGAATAGTCGAAGCCATTAGCAATAGCTGTTTCCAGGTGATCCACCGCATTTGCACGACTGCCCACATAGAGGGTATTGGCATCAGTTAAAAACGGCTTACCGCCCAGCTTTTTGATTATCTGCACCAGGCGGCGCAGATAGGGAGGACGCAGGTAAGCCATATTCCCTAGTTCACCGAAATGTAATTTTATCGCTACCAGATCATCTTCATCAACTACCTGGTTTAAGCCGGCTTCCTTAAAAAGCCGTTCCAATTTATCCAGTAATCCCGCCTTACTGTTGGTGCGCAAATTCGTGTAATATACTTTAGCAGGCATAATATCTCTCCCATAACCACTAATTTTTGACGCAGATTATTTATGATTTTTAACTTCATTTTAAAATTTTTCTTACGGCGTTATCCTGTGTGTTGGGATAATACATAGCGATGCAGTGCTTCGGCCACACCGGCTTCTTCATTGGATTTGGTCACATGGTCAGCAGCATCCTTGACCACGTCGCGGGCATTGCCCATAGCTACACCCACTCCTGCCCATTCTATCATGGCCAGATCATTGTAGCTGTCGCCCACTGCCAATACTTCAGAACGATCTATGCCGAAATGTTGAGCAATGACCTGCAGGGCATCAGCTTTATTGGCCGACCTATCCATAACTTCCAGGTAGTGCGGCTTGGAGCGGGTTATATTCAGCAGCTTACCGTAGTGGCTTTTTAACTCTAATTCCATATCTAAAAGGGCTTTTTCATTCTCGGTAATGGCCATGATCTTCAGTGGTTGTTTCTCCCGCACCGCCGCCAGCAGATCGGGAACCATACGAGGTTCGACTCGAGCCATATTAGCATAGGCCCGCCCCTCTTCAGTCATGCTTTCCAAACACAGTTCATCATCCAAGTAGGTGTGAAAGTGCACCTGGGCTCGTTGAAAATACTCCATGACCTCAATGGTTAGTTCTTCGGGCACAGGCCGGTAGTAGAGGACTTCTTCAGAAAAAGAGTTCTTGACTAGAGCCCCCTGGTAGGTTATCAGCGGCAGGTCGGCTTTGATCTGTTGGGCATAAGGCAAAGCCGAGCGATACATGCGCCCGGTAGCCAGAGTAACCATGATCCCCAGATCCTGAACCTGGCGAATAGCCTCCCGGCAAGGTTGAGCGATCTGTAGACTTGAGTTCAGCAGGGTATCATCCAGGTCTATAGCTACTAGCTTGATGGCCATAATTCTCTCCTTATACACTTAGTGTAAAAAGAAGCCAGGCGAAAGGCCCGGCAGAATTTGCTACTAGATATCCTTCCCTATTAACGGAAACGAAATCCTTCATCATCAATAAACATACTGATTATAAAGCTGATCAGGCTCAAAAGCAGGGCACTCAGGATAGCCCAACCAAAGCCATCAATATCGAAACCACGAATGGTGGCTGAGGTGAGCCATAACATCAAGGCGTTGATAATGAAAGTAAATAAGCCCAGTGTAAGAATATTTAGGGGCAAGGTCAAGACTATGATGAAGGGGCGGATAACGGCATTTATTATGCCCAGAAAAACTGATCCCACGATAGCTCCCCAGACAGTTAACTGAAAACCTGGTAAAAGAACGGCAGTAATAACCAGGGCAGCTATGTTCATGATCCAACGCGTTATTAAACCCGACATATAGTGTCCTCCTTTCAGAGCTGATATTGCCTGCGCAAGTTTGGGGACGGTCCTTGCACTTGCGCGTTTAAGTAGTTAGTAGTGTAATGCTCTATTTAACGCTAACGCGCAAGTGCAAGGACCGTCCCCAAACTTGCGCTGATGTAGACTGAAGCAGGGATATTATTGCCCTGATTATGCATTATTCTACCATATTTCTATGGGTAATAGTCGTTTTAGGGGGTGATCGTACCATGAAAATATTCGTAAACGCGCCGGGCTACGCTTTGATTCATACTGGGAACTGCTGCCAGTTCCTTTAGGGAGGCTTCTCTTATACCGTTTACAGAGCCAAACTGCTTCAACAAGGCTCGGCGCCGCTGCGGCCCCACACCTTCAATATGATCCAGAGCGGAGGAAGTCATACGCCGGGTGCGGCGCTGCCGGTTGTACTCCACCGCAAAACGATGAGCCTCGTCCCGCAGTCGCTGTAAAAGGCGTAGGCCTTCATCACGGCGTGGCAGCACCAGTGGTTCACTCCGTTGCGGCTGGTAAATTTCCTCATTTTTCTTGGCCAAACTAATGAGGGGAATGTCGACTCCCAGTTCAGCCAAGATTATCTGCACGGCATTTACCTGCCCCAGTCCCCCATCAATGACAATTAGATCGGGTTCTGGCAAAAAGGCAGGATTTTGTTGCTGGGCCTGGAGAAAACGGCGCCGCAAGGTCTCCCGCAGAGAGGCAAAATCATCGTTTTGATCCTGCTTCATTTTGAAACGACGATAAGCACTGCTATCAGGCACCCCATCGGTGAAGACCACCATGGAAGCCACCGTTTCCTGCCCTCCCAGATGTGAAATATCGTAGCATTCGATACGTGTTGGTACTACCGGTAGTTCCAGCACCTTGCTCAAATGCACCAACACCGCCTGTTGGCGAGCGTCCTTTTCATAGCGCTCCTTCCAGAGCAGGTTCGCATTTTCCATTATCATTTCTAACAGACTGCGTTTATCCCCCCGCTGGGGCACTTTGATACTGACCCGATGGCCAGTCACGCCTTGGAGCCATTCTTCCAGCAATTCCTGTTCGGCGGGCAATGTGTTGACCACCAGTTCCCTGGGTATATCGGTATTATCTGTATAATAGCGGCGTAAGAACTGCCCCATCAACTCAGCTTCCTCCTGACCGGTGGGACGATTGAGCCAGATGGTGTCTTTGGCAATGATCTTACCGTTGCGGATCTTAAAAACCAGGGCCAAGCTGTCCTTTTCACCCACAATTATTCCTACCAGATCAAGATTCCAAGGAGATTGCAGGTGCACCTTCTGGGTTTCCCCGATTTTGTGGATAGCATTGATCTGATCACGCAAACGGGCGGCCTTTTCAAATTCCAGGTCAGCGGCGGCAGCTTTCATTTCCACTTCTTTGGCCTGCAGCATTTCGCGGCTGTCTCCCTCCAAAAAAGCGATGATCTGCTCCACCATTTGCCGGTAATCCTCTACAGATACCTCCCCGGTACAGGGTGCCAGGCATTTTTTCAGATCACGGTTCAAACAGGGCCGATGAGCCGGGCGCAGGGTCTTACAGGTACGCAGAGGAAACAAGGTTGTCAAGAGGCGCAGGGTTTCTTTAAGGGAAGATACATCAGTATAGGGGCCAAAATAACGAGAAACCCCGTCCCTTTTTTCCCGGGTGATGTAGACTCGCGGATAGGGATCCGCAATACTGATCTTAAGATAGGGATAGGTTTTGTCATCGCGCAGATCGATATTGTAACGGGGCTGATAGGCCTTGATCAGGTTGTTCTCCAGGATCAAGGCCTCCACTTCCGTGTTGGTGACAATGAAATCAAAATCATCCACCCGGGCCATCATGGCCCGTACCTTGGGATGTAAGTGCTCACTACTCTGAAAATACGAGCGCATTCGATTACGCAGAGCTTTGGCTTTGCCTACATAAATGACCTGACCGCTCTGATCTTTGTACATATACACACCCGGTTGGAGGGGGACGTTTTTCAAGCGGGCTTTTAATTCTTCACTGGTCATGAGACCCACACCTGCTTTGGCCCCTCATCCAGGCCCAATACTGGTCGCAGGTAATGGCCGGTGTAGGAGGCGGGACACTGGGCCACCTGTTCGGGAGTGCCTTCGGCTATGATTTGTCCGCCCCTTTCTCCACCTTCCGGTCCCAAGTCGATCAGATGATCCGCCGATTTGATCACATCCAGATTATGCTCTATTATAAGCACGCTATTGCCCGCATCCACCAAGCGGTTGAGAACTCCCAACAGATGCTTGACATCGTGCTTGTGCAATCCGGTAGTGGGCTCATCCAGTATATACAGGGTTTTGCCGGTGGAACGTTTGGACAGTTCGGTAGCCAGTTTGACCCGCTGGGCTTCTCCGCCAGATAGAGTAGGCGCTGGTTGCCCCAGTTGGATATAGCCTAGTCCCACATCCTGCACCACTTTCAGTTTACGATGGATACGGGGTATCACTTCGAAGAAATCCACCGCTTCGTCCACGGTCATGGCCAACACATCGGCGATGGTCTTGCCGCGATATTTGACCTCCAGGGTCTCCCGATTATAGCGTTTGCCTTTGCAGACTTCACAGGGAATGTAGACATCGGGCAGAAAATGCATTTCGATTTTGATGATGCCATCTCCACTACAGGCTTCACAACGCCCTCCCCGGACATTAAAGCTGAAACGCCCTGGCTTATAGCCCCGCACCTTAGCTTCGGCAGTTTCGGCATACAATTCGCGGATGTTGTCAAATACTCCGGTGTAAGTGGCTGGATTGGAGCGGGGTGTCCGGCCGATAGGCGACTGATCGATATTCACCACTTTGTCTATCGCCTGCAGACCCTCGATGCTCTGATGGGCTCCAGGACGATGACGGCCGCCATGCAATCGTTTCATCAAGGCTGGATAGAGGATACTCTCTACCAGAGTACTCTTGCCTGAGCCTGATACTCCCGTGATGACCACCATTTTAGCCAATGGTATGGTCACATCTATGTCTTTTAAGTTATGCTGACTGGCTCCTTTGATGACCAGACTGGAGCCATTGCCGCTGCGCCGCTGTGCCGGCAGCTCAATATCCAGTTGACCCGACAGGTACTGACCGGTCAGCGACCTTTCACAGGCTAGAATGTCCTCTACAGTGCCCTGGGCTACAATTTCGCCCCCATGCACTCCGGCCAGAGGGCCGATGTCTATGACATGATCAGCATTGCGGACGGTGTCTTCATCGTGTTCCACCACGATAACAGTATTGCCCAGATCACGCAGCCGTTTGAGAGTAGCCAGCAAACGCTCATTATCCCGGGGGTGCAAGCCAATACTGGGTTCATCCAGAACATACAGTACCCCTACCAGACTGGATCCTACCTGGGTAGCCAGACGAATGCGCTGGGCCTCGCCCCCGGACAGACTGCCGGCTTTACGATCCAGTGTCAGGTAATCCAAGCCCACATCGATCAAGAAACGCAGGCGCTCTTTTATTTCTTTGACGACCAGGCGGGCAATAATAGTCTCCCGCTCATTGAGGGGCAGCTGTTCAAAAAAGTTGATCGCTTCGCTCACTGATAAGGCAGTAACATCATTGATAGACTTGTCCCCTACCAAGACCCACAGGATCTCTTCCCGCAAGCGTTTGCCCTGACAGCGGGGGCAGATAGAATAAGTCATGTACTTTTCGATATCCTCCCGGGCATATTCGGAACGGGTCTCCATATAACGGCGGCTGAGGTTATTGATCACTCCTTCGTAGCTGGAACGGTATTTACCAGTCTCTCCATAGGAATTGGTATAGGTGATTTCAAACCTTTCGCCCCCATTTCCATAGAGAAGAAAGTCGATCTGTTTCTGGTCTAATTCCTTTAAGGGGCGATCCAGAGGAACTTTGTACTTCTGAGCGGCCGCCGCCAAGATCTTATTATAGTAAGTAAAAAAGTTGTTGGACCAGGGAATAATAGCGCCATCTTCCAGGCTCTTATCCATATCCAAAATCAAACTGGGATCGATCTCCCGCTTCCAGCCCAGTCCGTCACACTCCGGGCAGGCTCCGAAAGGATTGTTGAAAGAGAACATACGGGGGCTCAGTTCGGGCAGGCTAAAACCACATTCCGGACAGGAAAACTCCTGACTAAAGACCATCTCTTCTTCTCCCTCATCCTTGAGCCACAGGATCCCTATGGTTCCTTCGCTGAGTTCAAAAGCCAATTCCAGCGATTCGGCCAGACGGCTGCGAACATCCTCTTTGATGACCAGGCGATCCACCACCGCTTTGATATCGTGCTTCTTGTTCTTGGCCAGTTTGATCTCCTCATCAGAGGTGTATTCATAGCCATCTACGATCACCCGTACGAACCCATCCTTGAAAAGATTCTGCAGGACTTTGCGGTGTTCACCTTTCTGTCCGATAACCACAGGAGCCAGAACTTTGATGCGGCTGTTGGCGGGCAGTTCCAGTAGGGTATCTACGATCTGATCAATGGTCTGCCGCTGGATAGGCTTATGGCAATGAGGACAATGAGGCCGGCCGATTCGGGCAAACAGCAAGCGCAGATAATCATAGATCTCTGTTACCGTCCCCACGGTGGAACGGGGGTTATTGGAAGTGGATTTCTGATCAATGGAAATAGAGGGAGACAGACCCTCGATATAATCTACATCCGGTTTGTCCATCTGCCCTAAAAACTGGCGCGCATAAGTAGACAGTGATTCCATATAGCGGCGCTGTCCTTCACTATAGATGGTGTCAAAAGCCAGACTGGACTTGCCGGATCCGGAAACCCCGGTAAAGACCACTAGCTGATCCCGTGGTACAGTCACATCGATGTTTTTCAAATTATGCTCCCGAGCACCTTTCACATAAATATAATCTCTAGCCATAATCTCTTCTCCTATCAAAATGGATCGCCAGTTTAGTTCGCTCCCGCGCAAACCAAAGGATCGTGGGAGACTGTCTGAGGCGTAGCCTACGAATTCTTATCGTTATCAGAGGGAAAGATCCTTCGGTCGTTCCTCCCTCAGGATGACAATTAAAAAAGTTTTCCGGGTGAACGCTCTAATCATAGAAAAATTGACACTAGAAAGCTGTCATTGCGAGCGTAGCGCGGCAATCTCTAAACTCAAACCGAAAGCTTTGTCAGCAGTCACCAGTATCTCTACTAATACTCCAGCGAAAGTTTTGGTTTTTCAGCACTCTCAAACCGTCCCCTAACTTGCGCGTGACAACTATCGCCTGCGGCGGCTCTTTTTGGCCGGCGGGGCGGAGGTAAGTTCTTTGATCAGGTCGCGTAGTTGGGCGGCTCGTTCATACTCCAGATTTTCGGCAGCCTGGCGCATTTCTTCTTCTATTTCTCGCGCTAAGCGCAGACGTTCCTTTTTGGGCAGGTGGTTAAATCCCAGGATGTCGTATTCCGCCGGTGTTTCCGCTATAGTAGCCTCTATGGACGCGTGGACGGCCTTCTTTATACTCTCCGGAGTTATGTTATGCTTCCGGTTGTATTCCATCTGTTTGGTGCGGCGCCGGTTCGTCTCTTCCAAAGCAGTCTGCATGGAGGGAGTGACCGTATCCGCATACATAATGACCCGGCCTTCCACATTGCGGGCTGCCCGGCCAATGGTTTGGATCAGAGATCGTCCCGAACGCAGGAAACCTTCCTTGTCAGCATCCAGGATAGCCACCAAAGCTACTTCCGGCAGATCCAAACCTTCTCGCAGTAAGTTGATACCCACCAATATATCGAATTCCCCGTTGCGCAAATCACGCAATATCTCCAGTCTTTCCAAGGCATCAATGTCCGAATGCATATAGCTCACCCGCAAGTCGGCATCGGACAGGTAATCGCACAGATCCTCAGCCATGCGTTTGGTCAGAGTAGTGACCAAGACGCGAAATCCCTGGGCTACGGTGGTACGGATCTCCTTGATCAAATCATCGATCTGATTCTCAGTGGGCCGCACTATGATCTGTGGATCAATCAAGCCGGTAGGGCGGATGATCTGCTCGGCTACCTGCTTACTGTGGGTGATCTCATAATCTCCCGGGGTAGCACTAACATAAATCACCTGGCCTATCTTTTCATCAAATTCCGCGAACTTCAGAGGCCGATTATCCAGAGCCGAGGGTAAGCGGAAACCGTATTCGACCAAGTTTTGCTTGCGTGACCGGTCACCTTCATACATACCCCGCACCTGGGGCACTCCGATGTGAGATTCATCCATAAACAGCAAGAAATCCTCAGGGAAAAAGTCTATCAAGGTATAGGGCGGTTCGCCCGGGGCTCGTCCCGTAATATAGCGGGAATAGTTTTCGATCCCTTTGCAGTAGCCCACTTCTCTTATCATTTCCAGGTCAAATCGGGTGCGCTGTTCAATACGCTGGGCTTCCAGCAGCTTGCCCTCTTGTTGAAATTTCTCCAGCTGCTGGGCCAGTTCCATCTCAATCTCGCCGGCGGCTTCCAGCATTCTTTCCCGACTGGTGACATAGTGGGAGGCCGGAAAAACGAAAGCATGGAGGCGACGTCCCAGTACTTCACCGGTCAAAGGATTAAACTCCACGATGCGGTCGATTTCATCCCCAAAAAACTCCACCCGCAGAGCCTGTTCCCCTGAGGAGGCCGGAAATATCTCTACCACATCTCCCCGCACCCGGAATTGCCCCCGAGTGAAGGCTACTTCATTGCGGGTATAATGGGTTTCCACCAGACGGCGCAAAACCTCATCCCGGGAGATCTCCATCTGGGGACGTAAGGATAGAGCCATGGCATAGTAATCTTCCGGAGCACCTAGTCCGTAGATGCAGGAAACACTGGCCACAATAATGACATCCCGCCGTTCCAGCAGGGCAGCTGTAGCCGAGTGGCGCAGCTTGTCGATCTCATCATTTATGGAGGAGTCTTTTTCAATATAGGTATCAGTCTGGGGCACATAAGCCTCGGGCTGATAATAGTCATAATAGCTGATGAAGTATTCCACCGCATTCTCGGGGAAAAACTGCTTGAACTCGGAGTAAAGCTGTCCTGCCAGGGTTTTATTGGGAGCCATGACCAAGCTGGGCCGCTGCACTTCCTCAATGATGCGGGCCATGGTAAAGGTCTTTCCTGAGCCGGTCACCCCCAGCAAGGTCTGATCCCGGTACCCGCTTTTCAGGCCCTGCACCAGACTACGGATGGCCTCCGGCTGGTCACCCTTCTCCTGGTATTCAGAATGAATTCGAAATTCTGGCAAAGCTGTCACTTCCCTTACAATGCCTCTATAAGAATATTAATATATCAGACTTACCTAGCAAAGGCCAACCTAAATCTTGTCCCAATACAGAAGGTATTTGCGAATCCGCGCAAGTTAGGGGACGGTCCTTTGGCTTGCGCTTTAAGCGTAATCTGTATTGTAAATTTCAAAAAGCTTTCCATAAAAGCGCAAGCCAAAGGACCGTCCCCTAACTTGCGCCGTCCATCTATTTAACTGGATCTGGTGATTTCATCCCGAACTTGCAGGCGCTTGTTATCCAGGGCTTCGAAATCCATGGCCAGAGCATAGATTTTTTTCAGGTCTTTCAAACAGCGATGGGCCTGTTCCAATTCTTGCTGGGCTTCCAATATGAGAGTTTCATACTCCCGCAGTGACTCACTGGATTCATGCACCAACTCATCCGCATCATAATCCTGCAGACAACTGCTCATGTCTATTACTACATCCCAGGGTTTGACCGACAGTTCCAGTAGACCGGCGTCTACCAGAGCGATCTCCAGGTTGCGAATAATGATCATCTGTATACTGTCGGCTTCCAGTCCGCAGTGATAATACTCCAGGGAATAACCTTTGCTCTGGGCCCGGGCCGCCAAACCCAGTATGGCCGTTGATTTGCCGCTGCCAGCCGGACCTTGGAATACATAACGTTTCTTACAGGCACAGCTGATTTCATCCATATAGTTTATCATTCCTTCAGCAGTGACCGCACTGGCAAAATAGTGTTTTTCCGCGGGAGCCCCCTCCAGGATTTCCTCTGCCAACTGTCCCACCACTTGATGCACCTTTTCCAAGTCCAGATAAGCAGCCGCCTGTTTTTTAATGGTTTCCTTTATGGCCGCCGCACTTTTCAAAACCATGGTCGCCTGACGGCGGTGCTTCTCCTGAGCATCACACAGCTTGATGATCTCCTGACTATAGCTCTGAATAAACAGCTTATCTCCATAATCACCCAGATAAATAATATCCCCGGTGACACCCGGATAGCGGGGATCAATAGGAGATGAGAGACTTCCATTGACCACGGCAGCCTTCAGTTGCGGGATCAGAACTCCTTCTGGACTGACGGGATCAGCAGCAGATACCCATAACTCTACCTCATAGCCCTGTTCAGAGAATGACTCCCCCAGCAGGCGCATAAAGGTAGACTTGCCAGACCCGGGAGCTCCTTTGAGAACAAAAATCTTCAGTACACCCTGCAGCAGTTCGGGTAAAAAGGTGTGAAAACCCTGACTGGTGTTACTACTGGTGAGTACGTAGCGCACTTTACCTCTCATGTCACTATCTCCTTGACTGTCACATTATGCCTTAGCATATTCGGAGTAGAGGTAAAATGTGAACACTACCTGCCCAGGCCAAAAATCAACTGTCACTCAGGCGTTTTTTCAGGCACCGCCACCAGCGCCGGGCAGTAAGAAATATGGTGTCGTCCTTAAACACCAAATAGCGGGGAATATTATCCTCTGGAACAGGGATTATACCTGCGGAACCGCCCTTACGGCGCTCCATATAAAGGGTCACAGGCCTTTGAGCGCGCAGGATCTTGATCTGCAGCCCTTGCCAGGCCCACTGCAGAATGTTAGCCAATTCATCCGGATGGTTTACCGCCATACCGTTCACCTGCAAAACAATATCGCGAGATCTTAGACCTGCCTGGGCCGCCGGCGTACCGGGGCGAACATCCAATATCATCACTCCCTGAGCCGGTCTGACATAAAGAGAATGTCGATTTCTCTCACTTCTCATCCCCATCCAAATGACCATTTCATGGCCCAGAGGGCTGAACAAGGCCGCCAGCCACAATAACGGAGCCCAGCGAGAACTGGCTAAGGACAGGAGCAGCAAAATGAGGCTGAACATAAATAGATAGAGGGCTGATTCCCGCGCCTTTTGGCCCGGACTACTGGTGGTGGTGATTTCGCCATAGCCCAATATGGCCAGCACCGGCATAAGAACATAAACCTGCTGAGCGGATTCTGGAGAGTACCCTTTGATAAGAGGCCACCAATCGGGCATCGACACTCCGCCACTACCTATATCCATATATCCTATGCTTATCAGGGCGATCAAAGGCATGGGCCAAAATTTCTGCAGATTAAACCCGCCGCTGATGTGCCCGCCTTTTTTCACATAGACAGGCACTGGATTCAGATGCCCATTAGCCATTATCAGCAGGCTCTCCACCATATGCAAGACGGCTACCAAAGCCAGCAGTTGGGGGATATCAATGTCCGGATAGCCCAGCAGCAAACTCAATAAGGACAGCAACCCACCAGCATAAGCAAAGCAGAGGAAGCGTTGATTGATGAACATTAGCAACAACGCCACTATCCATAAATAAATAATGCCTACACTGAGTAGGTCGATCCCTACCAGGATCAGCAAAACACTGCCCAGGAGACCTCCCGCCAACCCCAGTAGGGTCGAAACCAGGGCTGCTCCCAGGTAGCTGCGCCGGGTGGTATTCAGCAGTTTTCCTGACATGTCCTCCAGGCGCTTGTACTGCCAGGCTACCAGCACAAACAGCAACAGGTATATTCCTAAAAACAATGGGGTGACTATGATCTCCAGCAACTTTTGCCCCATGAGTGCCAGCAGCATCAATATAGATTCCATTCCATCACCTTTGCTTGGGAGTTTGCCAAGGACAAGCCAACAAGGACACCAAAAGGGAAAACTCTCCGGTTTTCCCTTTTAATACGACTATTACAGATGCAAGAGGAGGCTGATGAGATTGCTGAAAAAGATCCTTCGGTCGCTTCTCTCCCTCAGGATGACAATTAAAAAATTTTTCAGGGTGATACGCTCTATCATAGAGAAATTAAGGATCTTGCCTAATTCAATAACCTTCAATTTTGTCACTCTGAGCGATAGCGAAGAGTCTTGTAATATGGATCACCAATTTAGTACACTCCCGCGCAAATCGAAGGATCGTGGGAGACTGTCTGAAGCGTAGCCAAAGAATTCCTTATTGGTATCAGAGGTAAAGATCCTTCGGTCGCTTCTCTCCCTCAGGATGACATTAGAAAGACCGCCCTAACTTGCGCGGATTACATCTTGCCTCTTTATAGTATCTCCTTTTTCACCAATTCCAGCGCCTTTTCTAACTGCAGGTCGGCTGTTTCATCGGCTTTTTGCTCCACTATATAATCCGGGGTGATGCCGATCTCATTGATATCGATCCCGTCAGGGGTATAATACTTGGAAGTGGTCAGTTTCAGAGCGCCGCCATCCCGCAGGGGATAGATGGTCTGTACCAATCCCTTGCCATAGGTCTTTTCCCCCACTAGAATCGCCCGCTTGTTATCCTGCAAGGCTCCAGCTAGAATCTCCGCAGCGCTGGCACTGTCGCCATTTACCAGCACTACCAAGGGAATATCTACACTTCCGGCGGAAGCATGGTGTACGGTTTCATTACCTTGAGCATCAACTACACTCACGACCTCCTGACCATCCATAAAAATACTGGCGATATCGATGGAAGAATCAAAGTCTCCCCCACCATTACCACGTAGATCCAGCACCAATCCTTCCATACGGTTATCCTTTAGAAGACGATTAAGGGTATCGGCTATCTCGGTGGCTGATTGGGCGTGGAACTGGTTCAGCTTGATATAGCCGATGGCCGGACTGTCATCCAGCATGCTGTCTTCTACGGAAGGTACATTTATGATTTCGCGAATGATGGTGTAGTCATGTTCCTTACCATCGGATTCCCGGTAGATCCCTAATTCCAGCTGGGTACCGGGATCTCCCCGCATCAGATGAACAGCGTCATCCTGACTCATATTCAACACACTTTCGCCGTTAATGCGGAGAATGATATCACCGTTTTTAAGTCCGGCTTCATAAGCGGGGGTTCCCTTGATGGGTGAAACGATTTTCAAGCGACCAGTCTCGTCTTGCAGAACATAAACACCGATACCGCCAAATTTGGCTTCCAGACGAATCCGTAAATCTTCCCAGGTCTGTTTATCCAAGTATTTGGAATAGGGATCATCCAGAGAATCAACGATACCGGCGGTAGCTCCTTCGATCATCTCACTGGTACTGGAATCAAAAAGGGATTGGCTTTTGACCAGTCCGATTACACTCAAGAGCGTACCCAGCCCAGCAGCATTAGTCACCATAAGGAAAATAATGGCGGCTACTACCACCATTCCTGTCACCGAGAAGAAAATATTCAGTCCCCGCCATATACCACGGTTTTTCAAAACTTCACCACCACTACTATTGTATTAATAAAAACCAATTATTATGTTATCCCACCTTATACCAGATTACAATTCCCTCCTGCCAGGGCTAGGGAAACAGAGGGGGAAAGCACATGCAAGAAGGGACGGTTCTTTCTGTCATGTCATAAAAGATTAATTGAGGAAACCAGTTTAGGCTGACATGACAGAAAGAACCGTCTCTTCTTGCATATTGGGTTCCCGACCGCTTGCCTGCGTTTATTGAATGTAGGGCATGGGATCGGTGTAGGATCCGTTGATACGCACCTCGAAGTGTAAGTGCGGTCCGGTGCTCCATCCCGTGCTGCCCACTTTACCGATAGGATCTCCTCGGTTTACCGTCTGGCCGTTGCTGACCAGGAAGGCCGACTGATGAGCATATAGGGTGGATATGCCGTTACCGTGGTCAACTACCAGCACCTGGCCATATCCGCCCATCCAGCCGGCATGGATGACCTTGCCGCTATCTGCTGCTACGATGGTGGCTGACATAGGTGCACCGATATCAACTCCGGTATGCATTTTACGGGTCTTCAATATAGGATGGAATCGCATACCATAAGCTGACGTTATGTTAGTATAGCCGGGAGTCGGCCAAGTATAAACTCCAGTTCCCAGGGCCTCAGAATCGTCTCCTCCCTGCATTTTGCGGATCATGGCTTCCAGCTGACGGGAGTTCTCTTCCAGTTCGGCTAAGGCCCTTTCATAAGCCGCTCTTTCCTGTTGTACACTGCCGAGGATCTCTTTTTTCTCCAGCTTCTGGCCGTCCAGCAGCTCTCGCATTGATTCCTGCTGGATCAGAGCGCTTTCCAGCTCTTTCTTCTTCACTTCCAGATCGCTTTTCTTCATCTCCAGGTCATGCTTTTGCTGATTGATAGCCGCGATCAGATCCACATCCTGCTCGATTATACTGTTGACCATTTCATAACGGGTGAGAAAATCCTTAAAATCAATGGCGGACAGCAACACTTCCAGATAGGATACTTCCCCTTGTTCATGGAGAACTACCAACCGGTCGCTGAGTAGAGCACTCTTTTCCGCGAGGTTTTTCTCACTTTCTTCAATGTCGGCTTCGGTAGTGGCTATGCTCTCCTGCAGAAAGGTGATACGATCTTCGGTAGCCGTGATCTGATTCTGGGTATGGCTGATTTCCTTCTCCAGGTTTTGGATCTGCGTCATTATGCTGGATTCCTGCTTTTTGGCACTGCTTACTTTTCCCTGGGTAGCATTAATGCTCCGGCTAACTTCGTCCAACCGCTGCCGGGTGTCTTCCAGTTCATCGGCATAGACCGGCAGGACAACACTGCTCAAAAAGACGGTCAACAAAGATACCGCCAGGAATTTTCTCCCCATTCTCACTTGCAAAACCCTCCTTAAGCATTGCTGGCAATGAACAAAGCTTAGACATCCAGGAAACGATTCAGTGAAATATAAGTCCCTAAAACCCCTAATATAGCTCCGGTTGCGAGCAGAGACAAATAAATCTGTCCCAGTAATACCGGGTCACTAATAAGGGTGACCATGACCATAGAACCAATATTTTGCAGTAGGGCTTGGTATCCCAGGCCCAGTAACAGTACTGCCAACAAGCTGCCCGCCACTCCCAGAAATATGCCTTCGATAAAAAACGGCCAGCGTATAAACCAGTCGGTAGCACCGATCAGTTTCATCAAGTAGATCTCTTTGCGCCGGGCAAAAACCGACAGCCGGGTGGTAGTAGCTATCAAGAAGACCGCACCCGCTGCCAATACCACGATAAAAGCAATACTTATGATGCGCACCCAGCGGGTGACCTGGAACAATCGTTCCACCACACCCTGACCATAATTGACCTTGTACACTCCCGCTATCTTGTCCACCTGTTGGGCTATCTGAGCGACCTCTTGCGGGTTATGGGCTTCGATTTTGAAAGTATGAGGAAGCGGATTGCTGCCCAGGGTAGTTTTCAAATCATATTCACGGCCGTAAGTCTCTTGCAGTTGTTCCAGGGACTTATCCCGGGAGATAAACTCCACTGACTTAATGCCTTCGATCTCCTTGATCTTATCGCGCGCTGCGTTGATCTGCCTCTGGTTAAGAGACTTATCCAGAAAAGCTATCATCTGGACATCTGACTCCAAGCGATTCATAAACAGCCCCGCATTCATGGTCAGCAACACGGCCATGCCCAGTATGAGAATACAAATGGTAACCGTAGATACGGTAGCAAAACTCAGCAAACGGTTACGCGAAAAAGACTTAGCAGCTTCACGGGCAAAGTACACCCCATTAGATATTTTCATAACAGCGACTCCCCATGAGGGCTGTCGGTCGCTATCTTCCCACGATCCAGGGTGATAATGCGCTTATGAGCCTGTTTGACCAGTTCCCGGGCATGGGTGGCCATAATAACTGTGGTTCCTTTGCGATTGATATCATAAAGGAGTTCCATAATGCCCTGGGAGGTTTCCATATCCAGATTCCCGGTTGGCTCATCGGCGATCAACATGAGAGGATGGTTGGCCAGTGCACGGGCAATGCCCACTCTCTGTTGTTCCCCACCAGATAGTTCGGTCGGAAAAGATTGTTCTTTGCCGTTGAGTCCTACCATATCGATAACTTCAGGGACGCGCTTCTTGATCTCGCGACCGCTGGCACCTACTACTTTCATGGCGAAAGCAATGTTTTCAGCTACCGTTTTACTCTCCAAAAGCTTAAAATCCTGAAAAACGATGCCCATGTTGCGTCGCAACTTGGGAACGTCACCGCGCTTCATTCGCACGATACTGCGGGATGCTACGAATATTTGCCCCCGAGTGGGCAGTTCCTCGCGGAACAACATTTTGATCAAGGAAGACTTACCGGCCCCGCTCTGGCCCATTAAGAAAATGAATTCCCCGCGCTCTATTTTCAAAGAAATGTCATCTAGGGCTTTAACACCGTTAGGGTAAATCTTGGAAACATTGTAGAATTGAACGAGCATGATTTACCTCCAATATGGCAAACCCGGATCGCGCCGAGTCTGATTGACGATTGGGTACAAGACTGCTGAAAAAGTTTCGTTTTGCCTATGCCTCGAAGGGGTATCA
>Ga0209509_1000573_pt1 | contig 32193 bp, 23 predicted proteins | sample BioC13SIPDNA_FD_185743 | JGI IMG/M metagenome (GOLD analysis project Ga0209509, IMG submission 185743) | Anaerobic biogas reactor microbial communites from Washington, USA - Biogas_R1_A C13 SIP DNA (SPAdes) (version 2) | ecosystem: Engineered > Bioreactor > Anaerobic > Unclassified | place...
AGGAGGTAACGATCGTCAACGTGCGCCGTCAGAACAAGTGTACCCATGAGGCGATGGATCTGGTCGCTTCGGGAGCGGTTGGCGTGGATTTCATGGTGACGCATCGGTTTGGGCTCGACCGGGTCCGGGAGGCTTTTGAACTGGTCGCCGCATACAGGGACGGCGTCGTCAAGGCGATGATCGAGATGTGATCGTCGCGGCGCATATGCGTCGGGGGACGGAGACAGAGGGTGGTTTGTGCGTCGCAGAGGTCGGCGGCGGCGGGGGCTGTCGTGTCCGGGAGGGCTTTGGAGGTTCAATGGTCGGTCAGGTCAAGCATGCGTGTATCGTCAGTGTGGGCAACGAGCTTCTCAGCGGCCACACGGTTGATACGAACGCCGCCTACATCGCCCGGCAACTGCGTTCGATCGGGGTTCCGACGGTCAGTTCGCATATGGTGGCCGACCTGCAATCGACGATCGTTCAGGCACTGCGGCTGGCCGCGGAGGAGGCCGACATCGTGATTGTCACGGGCGGTCTGGGCCCGACCGACGACGACCTGACCCGCGAGGGTCTTGCTGAGTTTCTTGGGGTCGAGCTGGAACTCCGAGAGGACCTGCTTGTCAGAATGAAGGAGTGGTTCCAGCGGCGCGGCGTGCCGATGGTCCGCAAGAATGTCGTCCAGGCCCGCATTCCCAGGGGGGCCCAGGTCGTGCCCAACGAGTGGGGCACGGCGCCGGGGATTCTGGCGGAAAAGGATGGGACGGTCTTCTTCGCTCTTCCCGGGGTCCCACGGGAGATGGAGCGGATGCTGGCGGCCTCAGTGCTTCCGAGGCTGCGAGCGATGGCGCGGTGCCAGGCATTGGCGGTACGCAAGCTCAAGTGCTTCGGGGCCGGGGAATCGACGATCGCCGAGATGATCGGCGAGGCCATGGCCCGCAATCGCAATCCACTGGTCAATTGTACGGCGCACACGGGGGTGATCACGCTCGAAATCGTTGCCACATCGCCGACGGTCGCCGATGCCGAGAGATTGGCTCAAGCCCAGGAGGCGGCGCTGCGCGAGGTTCTCGGGCCGTTGGTCTACGGGGTGGGTGAAGAGACTCTGGCCGAGGTGGTCGGTCGGCAGTTGCAGCGGCTGGGAAAGACGCTGGCGGTCGCCGAGTCCTGCACGGGCGGTCTGCTCGCCAAGCTGATCACGGATATCCCGGGGGCCAGCGGGTATTTTACCCACGGGTGGGTGACCTACAGCAATCAGGCCAAGATTGAGGAACTGGGGGTTCCAGGGGAGTTGATCGAGAGGCATGGGGCGGTTAGTGAGCCGGTGGCTGAGGCGATGGCCCAGGGGGCGCGTCTCCGGGCCGGGGCTGATTATGCTATCGGAATCACCGGCATCGCCGGACCGGACGGCGGAACAGAAGAAAAACCCGTTGGTCTGGTGTGTATTGCCGTCGACTTCGAAGGGCGGATACAGGCTGTGCGAGGGCAATTCCCTTGGGAACGCCACCTCGTACGGATGCGCGCCGCCCAGACGGCGTTGGACCTCCTGCGTCGCGGACTCGGCCGTTGACTCGTCCGCTTGAAAATGCTATAATCAGTGGGGATAAATAGATACGGCACATTGAGGTTTGTATGACCAAGAAACGCAGGCACTTAGGGGAAATCCTCTACAAGGCGGGGCTTGTCAAGAAGGAGGCCCTGATCGATGCGATCAAGACCGGCAAGTCGAACAACAAGCGGCTTGGCCAGGTCCTGCTCGATCTGAAGCTGATTGACGAGGAAACCCTTGCCAAGGCCCTCGCCAAGCAGTTCGGCTTGAAATACGTCGATCTGGATCAGGTCACGATCCCCTCGGACGCGGTGAAAATCATCCCGGAGGATCTGATCCGTCGGCACAGCATCCTGCCGTTGAGTGTTGCCAACGGTCGTCTGAAGCTGATCATCAGCGACCCGATGGACCTGGACATGATGGATTCGGTTCGATTGCGTCTGAATACCGAGCTCGAATGCTATCTGGCCAGTACGAAGAAGATTCGATCGTACATCGACGGATCGCTCGAACAGGAGGTTACGACCGAAGAGGATGACCGTCTCCGGCACAGTATCGACGCGACGGCGGCCGAACTGGCCGAGGTGGGCAGCGAACTGGCGGCTGAGGCGTTACGGGCCCAGACGGCCGCGGACGGCGACGACGGGCCGATCATCCGGCTGGTAAACCTGATCATCGACACCGCCTATCGCATGCGGGCCAGCGATATTCACGTCGAGCCGATGGCCGACCGCGTTCGCATCCGCTACCGTGTCGACGGCGTCTGTCTGGAGAAGGACAATATCCCGAAAAACATGCAGCCGGCCCTCGTGACGCGTCTGAAGATTCTCTCGGGCATGGACATTGCGGAGAAGCGACTGCCACAGGACGGTCGTATCAAGCGGAACATCGACGGACAGGACATCGATTTCCGTGTCTCGTCCCTTCCGGGCAACCACGGTCCCAGCGTCGTGCTTCGTATCTTGCGGCCGGATGCCGTCAATATCGGCATCGAGTCGCTGGGTTTTGAGCAGGACAATTATGAGACATTCCAGCGGATCATCAAACGCCCGAACGGCATCTTTCTGGTGACCGGGCCGACCGGTAGTGGCAAGACCACGACCCTCTATGCCGCCTTACAGGAGTTGAACAAGCCCGATAAAAAGATCATCACGGCTGAAGATCCGGTGGAATACAACTTTGCGGGCATGAACCAGTGCCAGGTCAAGTCTGAGATCGGCCTGACCTTCGACAAGTTGTTGCGTTCGATGCTGCGGCAGGCGCCGAACATCATCCTCGTCGGCGAAATCCGCGACGGCGAGGTGGCCGACATCGCCATTCAGGCGGCCTTGACCGGTCACTTGGTGTTCAGCACGCTGCACACCAACGATGCATGCGGTGCGATCACACGTTTGATTGATATGGGGGTCAAGCCGTTCCTGGTGGCCAGTTCGGTCCAGGCGATCATGGCCCAGCGACTCGTCCGCGTGATCTGCAAGAAGTGCCGCGTGGTCGATGAGAACCCGAATCCGCACTTCCTGCGGCTTCTCGAAATCGATCCCGAGGAGGTCAAGAAACGCCCCGTCTACAAGGGTGCTGGTTGCAGCGCGTGCCAGAACACCGGGTACAAGGGCCGGCTCGGCATCTTCGAAATGCTTGAAATGAACGCGGAAATGCGGGAACTGGCCTTCAAACGCGCCCCAACGACGGAGTTGCGCAAGGCGGCCAGGGCCGGCGGGATGCGGACGCTGACATACGACGGTAAGATGAAAATTTTCAAGGGGATTACCACAGCCGAGGAGGTCTCGCGTATCGCGCAGGCCGAGGGCGTGGTGGAAGAGTAGCCATATCATTTTTCCAGAGGATCACCAGATGGCAACAGTGAACATGGATCGGTTATTGCAGGCGTGTGTCTCCCAGGGAGCGTCGGACATTCACATCACGGTCGGACGCCCGCCTGTGCTTCGCATTGACGGGCACCTGCGCTCGCTCGAAACGAAAGTACTCGAGCCCGACGATACGGTCGCGTTGATGAAGAGCATCACGCCGGAGCGATGCGAGCAGGAATTGCAGGAAGAGGGGGGCACCGATTACGGTTTCGCATTTGGGGACGCTGCCCGTTTCCGTGTTGCCGTCTTTAAGCAGAAAGGCAATGTGTCCATCGTCCTTCGCCAGATCCCCAACAAGATTCTGACGTTTGAGCAGCTCGGCCTGCCGAAGATATGTGCGGCATTGTGCCGCCGGCCTCGTGGGCTCTTTCTGGTCACCGGCCCGACGGGAAGCGGCAAGACGACGACCCTGGCCACGATGATCAACTACATCAACGAGAACTTCGATCGACATATCGTGACCGTGGAAGACCCGATCGAATACTATCAGCCTCACAAGAAATCGGTTGTCAACCAACGCGAGGTGGGCGTGGATGTGCCCAGCTTCGCCGAGGCGCTGCGGCGCGTTCTTCGTCAGGACCCGGACGTGATTCTCGTCGGCGAGTTGCGTGACCTTGAGACCATCGAGGCGGCTGTGCGTGCCGCCGAAACGGGCCACTTGGTGTTCAGTACCGTCCATACAACCAGCGCCGCCGGTACGATCAACCGAATTATCGACGTGTTCCCTGTGGATCAGCAGGAGCAGATCCGCATCCAGCTTTCGGGTAACCTGCTGGCAGTGCTCAGCCAGGCCTTGTGCCCGCTGGCGACCGGACGGGGTCGCGTGGCGGCGTATGAGTTCCTTGTTGTGACGCCGGCTATTGCGAACCTGATCCGCGAGAACAAAACCTACCGTATCGATTCGAGTATCCAGACGGGCAAGAAGCTGGGCATGCAACTGCTCGACGAACATCTTTGGAACCTGTACGACACCGGCAAGATCACGCTTGAGGAGATGCTGGACAAGGGACGCCAGCCGGGCGCGTTACAGGAAAAGGCACTGGCCAAGATCGCCGGCGCAAGGGGTAGCAAGATGAAGAAGAAGGCTAGCGAGGCGGCCAAGGAACTGGAAGACATGGGTCCGATCCTCCAGACGTGAGGATCGGAGCGGGCGGGTCGCGGCTCGCTCATTACCTACGAGTTGGGGGCTTTGCGCACATCGCGATGGAGGGCTGATGGCGTGGCGGCTTGAGAGTGTAATTGGTTTTACTGGACTCAAGGCTGTCTCGTCAACCAAGTGTCCAAGTCCTAATATTTTTGAAAATAGCTATTTACTTTGCTATAATCGAATCGTACACAGAGATAAGGTCTTTAAGGGCTTCGGGCAATGGGCAAGAGCAAAACGGCAATCAAGCTTCCTCCGGTCGAGCAATTGCGTGGTCGACCTATCGGTCGGATCCTGATGAAGATGGGCGTCCTGAGCAGGGACAAGGTCCATGAGTGCCTGACCATTCAGAAGCAGCGGGGCGGTGGCGTTCGGATCGGCGAGATTCTGCTCGAACTTGGACTGGTCGACGAGACACAGTTGCAGGTGGCCCTGGCCGCCAAGCGGGGCATGGAATACATCAATATTGACGGCCTCGACATTCCGGAAGACGTGATCAAGAAGGTGCCCGCCCAGACGGCGACGAGCTATCATATTGTTCCGATTGAATACAACAAGTCCAAGAATGAACTGGTGGTGGTGCTCGACAATGTGGACAATTTCCGTGCGACGGATGACCTTCGCACGCTGATGGGCTACACGATCACGGCGAAGATGACCGACCAGGGGGCACTGGAAAGCGCTCTGAACAAGTACTACGGGGCTGAAGAGGACGAGAACATCACCGAGCTGATCGACGAGATCCAGTCGGATGCGTTTCTGGCGGAGTTCGAGGGCCGCAATCAGAGTATCGACCTCGATGAGCTCAAGGAGCTGTCCGAGTCGAACCCGGTCAAGAAGCTTCTGAACCTGGTTCTGCTTCAGGCGATCCGGGACAAGGCGTCGGATGTCCATTTCGAGCCGTTCGAGAGCGAGTACAAGATGCGCTATCGTATCGACGGCGTTCTGTACGAGATGATCCCGCCCCCGAAGTACATTGCGGCGGCCCTGAGCTCGCGTATCAAGGTTATGGCGAACCTGGACATCGCCGAGCGGCGTCTGCCGCAGGACGGCCGTATTTCGCTTTCGGTTCAGGGGAACCCGATCGACCTTCGCGTTAGCGTTCTTCCGACGATGTTCGGCGAGAGCGTCGTGCTCCGCGTTCTGGACCGCAGCCAGGTGAGCTTCGATCTTGAGAAGCTTGGGTTTCAGGCCCAGGACCTGAAGGTCACCCGTCAGCTCATCCACAAACCCAATGGGATCGTCATCGTCACCGGGCCGACGGGTTCCGGCAAGACGACCACCCTCTATTCGGCCCTGAGCGAATTGAACACGATCGATCGAAAGATCATCACGACGGAAGACCCCGTTGAATACGATCTGGACGGGCTCGTTCAGGTCCAGATGAAGCCGGATATCGGACTGACCTTTGCCCGCTGCCTGCGTTCGATCCTGCGACAGGACCCGGATATCGTGCTCGTCGGTGAGATTCGTGACCACGAGACCGCCGAAATCGCGGCCCAGGCGTCGCTGACAGGGCACTTGGTCTTCACGACGCTGCACACCAACGATGCGCCGAGTTCGGTTGCGCGTCTTTTGGATCTGGGCGTCGAGCCGTTCTTGATTACCGCGACGATCGAGGGTGTGGTGGCTCAGCGCCTGGTTCGACGCATCTGCACCAAGTGCAAGACGGCCTACGAACCGGACGAGGCGCAGTTGAGGGAGATGAGTCTGACGGAGGAGGAGATTGCCGGCAAGAAGTTTTACTATGGGCGCGGGTGCAGCAAGTGCAACGGCACCGGCTACAGGGGGCGGACCGGAATCTACGAGATCATGATGTTCAATGATGAAATCCGGGACCTGATTATGAACCGCGCCTCGACCAATGTCTTGCGCGTGGCGGCACAGAAGGGGGGGATGCGACCGTTGCGTGAGAACGGCCTGATCGCCGTATTCGACGGCATTACAACGATCGACGAAATCCTGAAGGAAACGATCACGGAAAGCTGACATGCTTGCCGGGGTCAGGGTGGATCTGTGGAAATGAGGTAGGAACATGCCGGTCTTTCAATATGTAGCGTTGGACTCGCAGGGCGTGGAGATCAAGGACGAGATCGAGGCCCTCAGCGAGAAGGAAGCGATCAGCAAGATTCGCAATATGGGGTATTTCCCCACGAAGGTGCGCTCGAAGACGGTGGCCAAGCAGGCGGGCAAGGCGGTGGCCAAGACGCGGAGCCGCCGCGGGGCCAAGTCGAAGGTGAAAGTCAGGTACGTGACGGAATTCGCCCGGCAGCTTTCGACGCTGCAGGACGCCGGTCTGCCGATCCTTCGGTCGCTTCGCATTCTGGAGGAACAGCAGAAATCGGGCGCGTTCAAGCGGATCATTGGATACGTGGCCGACGACATTGAGGGCGGTTCGACGCTGTCGGAAGCGATGGGCAAGTACGGTCGTTGCTTCGATCGGCTGTTCGTGAACATGGTGGCGGCCGGAGAGGCCGGCGGCGTGCTCGATCTGATCCTGTCGCGTATCGCCGACTTCAAGGAGAAGGCGATTCGGCTCAAAGCCCGTGTGAAGAGCGCCATGATTTACCCGATCGTGGTTCTTGTGGCGGCGTTCCTGATCGTGCTGGGCCTGATGATGTTCGTGATTCCGCAGTTCAGCTCGGTGCTCGAGGAGATGGTCGGCGGCAAGCTGAACCCGGTGACGACGACCGTGCTGGGGATCAGCGGGTGGATTGCGTTCCGGTATGGCTGGGCCTGGATGATCGGCGTGCCGATTGCCATTATCTTTGCGCTTCGGATGGTTCGCCTGACCCAGCCCGGGCGCTACGTGTTGGACAGCATCAACCTGCGTCTGCCTGTGGTCGGCCAGTTGTCCAGCAAGGTGTCGATCACCCGGTGGACGCGGACCCTTGGAACGCTGATCAGCGCCGGCGTGCCGATTCTCGACGCGATCAACGTGACGCGCGAGACAGCCGGCAACGAGGTCTACGCCAAGCTCCTGGGCAATATCCACAACTCTATCCGCCAGGGGGACACGTTCGCGGCGCCCCTTCGTCAGTCCAAGACCATCGATCTGCTCGTCAGCAACATGGTGGCGGTCGGCGAAGAAACCGGCGATCTGGATAAGATGCTGCTGAAGGTGGCAGACAACTACGACGAGCAGGTAGACGTACTCGTCGGCGGTTTGATGTCCATGCTGGAACCGATCATGATTATCGTGCTCGGCGCCACCGTGGGCGTGATCGTGATGGCGGTGTTCCTGCCGATGATTCAGGTCATCACCAGCCTGAGTTCCGCCGGCGGCTAATCGGCTCGGCCAACCAGATTGAAGCAATCATGAATCGAGAAAAGGAGAACGCAATGAAACCAGTCGCCAACCCAGCCAGAACGCCCCGGGCGTTCACGATCGTCGAGTTGCTGACCGTGATGAGCATCATCGTCATCCTGATCGGCCTGCTCGTACCGGCCTTGAACAAGGCCAGGAAATTCGCCACGAACGTCAAGCAAATGGCGCAGTTGCGCAGCATCGACGCGGCCATCGAGTTGTTCAGCAACGAATTCGACGGGTACCCGGATTCGGGCGCGTTGGATCCGACGGGCGCACCGTACTGCGGTGCGATGAAGGTGTCGGAAGCCATCATGGGCAAGGACCTGCTCGGTTGTCACTCGAACACGGCGTTCCGTCGCGACGGCCTGGACGGCACGGGCAGCCTGCAGTTGTATCCGACAAATCCGCTGCCGACCAACCTGTCGGCGAGAAAGGGGCCCTATCTGCAGGCGGAGAACGCCAATGCCTATCGCCTGCGGAGCATCTACGGGGACACTGGAGTCGGCGCGTTTCTGCCGGATACCTTCGTGCTGTGTGATGTGTACGAACGGCAGATGGCCTCGGGTCAGAAGACAGGCATGCCGATCCTCTATTACAAGGCCAACACGGCCAACAACCTCCACGATCCGAACCTGGCTTCGGCCATGAGCATCACGGACAACCGGGGCAATATCTACAACCATTTCGACAATCAGTCGCTTCTGGCCCTTGGCAAGCCCTGGGAGGCCTCCAGCGGCGCGCAGACGCCTCACAATCTGGCCGATCCCTTGCGGTTCTTCCGCAACACCAAGAGCGACAAGATCATCACGACGGATCGGCCCGTCAAGCCCGATTCGTACATCCTGATCTCCGCCGGATGGGACGGTGAGTATGGCACCGCCGACGACATTTGCAACTTCGAGTGGAAGTATCGAGAGTAGCGTGTGGCGGCCCGATTTCCCTGAGGTCGTTGTCGGGGTGTGTCGTCGGCTCCGCCCGGCGGCGCGAGTCGCAAGGGATCATCCGGCAGAAGACGTCGGCATTGAAAGAGGACGATCGTGAAAGCGAAAAGATCAGGTCTGACGCTGGTAGAGATTCTCGTGGTCGTGGGTGTGATCGCCATTCTGGCGGGGATGCTCCTGCCGGCCATCAGCATGGTCCGCAGGACAGCCCGGGAGGCCAAGCAGAAAGTGCAGTTTACCGCCATCGATTTGGCCCTGGCGACGTTCAAGAACGATCATGGGGACTACCCACCCTCCGACCGGTACACATGGCTGGAGGAGACCGCGCAGACGGAGAATTCGTCGGGGGCTCAGAAGCTGGCGGAGGCCCTGCTCGGCTGGGACCTGCTGGGGTTTCATCCCGATTCAGGTTTTCGCGCCGACGGGATGAACCGATGGCCTTACCGCGTGGGGACAATGACCCATACGGCGGGTACCTATTTCCTCTACGACCGGACGGTAGATCGCGACATGGACAGGCGACGGTCTCGTTACCTGGACCTCGATACCGCCAACACCGTGCGACTGGGCGTTTCGGGGGGCAATGACGGGTTGTTCAATCTGGGGGCGGTCGGGGTCCCTCTGGCACCGGAGACCTTCGTTCTGGGCGACGCCTTCGGCAAGGGAAAAGAGGTGGTGTTGCGTGACGGCAAACGCAAGAGGGCAGGCCTGCCCGTGCTCTATTACCGGGCCAACGCCACCGGCAAGGCGCGCGAGGACGTCTACGACAATCGGGACAACGACTATCTCGTGGTCGCCAAGGAGCAGACGGACCTGACGCAGCGCGGCAGTGCTCCGGCTCGGGCCCAGGGAAACCTGTGGAATCCGCTGGCCGGAGCGGTCTCGACGTTCTATGACAACATTACGGATTGGCGGGCTTCGACGGACAGCTTCCGCGTGCCCCACAAGCCCGACTCGTATATCCTGATCTCTGCGGGCAACGATGGATTCTACGGGACGGACGACGACATCTACAACTTCCAGCGGTAGGTCCGTTGGCTCTGGCGCCAGAGGCGCCGTGGTCCTATGAAGAATGCAAGACGACATCTCGGATTGAGCCTTGTGGAGATGCTGGTGGTCGTGGGCATCATCGCTCTGATTGCCTCCGTAGCCGTCACGCTGACGCTTCGGATGACCAACCAGGCAAAGGAACGGGACCTGGCGAGTATCTTCGCATTGCTCAAGACGGCGCTGCAGGAGTACCGCGAGGAGACCGGCGAGTTTCCCTTGCAGGCCGAACGAGAGTCTGCCAATGCGTCGTCTCACATGCAATTGCTGTACGAGCGGCTCATGGCCGAGCCGGCCTCGCGCCAGGTTCTGACACAATTGGCAGGTCTGTCTTCGGGCAACGACACGACCGGCAGGGAAGTGGGCCGGGTGCTTGACCCTTGGGGGACCGTGCTGGATTACCAATATGGTCCGGACGACGATTTGCCCGAATTGATCTCGGCCGGGCCCGACCGACAATTCGGGACCGAAGACGACATCAGCAGTCGGGCCGGCTGACGGAGCGATGTGTGAAACGGGCCCTGGATTGAACCTGATGAGCTATCGCCGGTTTCTGCCCGGAATGGGCGGGCCACGGCACGTTCGATAAGAAACGCAAGCTTATGGATTTCCGAACGCACAAAAAGGACGGATTGACGCTGGTCGAGATGACGCTGGTGATCGCGACCATCGCGCTGTTGGTGGGCTTCGGACTTCCGGCTGTGAAGGCCTTGGTGCATTCGTTCGAGTCCACGAGCGGCACCCGCAGCATGATCGGTGCGGCCCTCAGTGCCGCGCGGGCGATGGCGGTGAAGAACCAGAGATACACCGGTGTACGGTTTCAAAAGCTGTGCCGTTCGAGAGACCCGTCGGACCCGTTGATCGGTCTGCTGGATGCGCCGCAGTACATGATTTTCATCGTGCACGAAGAGCCGAAGGACATGGGAGGGCTGGCGATCGGCTTCCGGGCGGTGGAAGGCCTCGAACCGGTGAAGCTGTCGGAGAGTATCGGCGTATTGGACATCAGCCAGATCTCCTCGGACAGTGACATCGACGAAGATCACGAGTTGAACGACGCGTCGGCCTTCTCGATCATATTTTCGCCGTCGGGCAAGCTGGTGGTGCGCGACGTTCGCGTGCGCAATCGAGACGGATATGTTCTGCCGAGCAACGAGAGCGGGTCGAGCAAGGTGTCGCTGGACCAGATCTTCAACTCGGCCAGCAACATCACGGAATACGGACGGGGGATGTTCCTGCAGGACGACTACTCCACGCGGAACCCGTCGCCCGGGAATGCGTCGAATTACGGTTTGGGCAAGGAAATGAGCCGGACGGGTTTCGTCATCTACAACCGCCTGCGCTTTGCGGAGCTGTTCGGCCGGAAGGTGGTGTGGTCGGATTATCTAACCGGATTGTCAGGTGACGATGTGGTTTATGTGAGCCCCCATACCGGGACGTTGGTTTCTCCCAGATGATTGAGCGATATGGATAAGAAATCGCGACAACATGGCTTCTCACTCCTGGAGACGCTGCTGGCCGTCAGCACGCTGGCCGTGGGCATGGTTTTCGTGGCCGGCACGTTCATGGGGGGCATCTATTTCACGTCGCTTTCGACGGAACGGACGATCGCGGCGGTGGCGGCCGATGAAGCCTTTGCAAAGATCCGCCTTTACGGTCTGGATCCCAACGATCCGAATCTGACGACGGATACATTCGTCGCGTATGACGAACTGGCGACGGTTGCGGCTGACGAGTTCCTCTATCCGTCGGTTGCCGAGGACATCGCCAGGCAGTATTCCTGGATGGCCCTCTGCCGGCGCATGGGCGTCGACAGCCGCTTGGTCCAGGTCACAGTGTTCGTCGGCCGACATACGGGAAACGACACACGGTATTGGGTGCGCGCCTCGGACGCCCTGGAACAAGGGGCCTTGCCGCGGCCGGTGCGCGTCACGATCGTTCGGGAGACAGGTGCGGCCGACGACGAGGTGTCGATCGTCGATGCCGTCGCCTCGGACGGGATTGAGGAGAATGCGTTCGTCAACGACGGGGCCATCCTCGTGGATGACGCCACGGGACAGATCTATCGCGTCCTCCAGCGGTACAGCGATCCGTCGAACCGCATCCAACTCGACCGGCCCTGGGACGGAGGCGAAATCGGCGGATCGGCAGAAACCGAGATCTGGGTCGTCCCCCCGTCGGTCGCTGGTGGACGCAGCCCCCTGGTGGGGGTCTACCAGCAAGTCATGAGGTTTTAGAGCGATAGGATGCGAAGAGCCTTTACATTGATCGAACTGGTGGTGGCGCTGGGAATTCTGGCGGTGGTCCTGTCGTTCGCCGGGATGATCTTCCGTGTGAGCATCGATTCGCACCGGATTGCCTTGGCCAACGCGGAGATCATGCAGAAGCTGCGTGTGATCGCCGAGCAGCTCAACGCCGACTTTCAGGGCCTCCGCGACGACGGGGAGCTGTTCATCATCTGGGACGCCGCACGCAAGTCCGATTACCGCGGCGCCAACGCCAACGATCCGGCGGCGTTCGAGCGTCTCGACCGGATCATGTTCTTCACCACCGGCGATTTTCAGACGTATAAGACCGACCCTCCCATTCGTGGCAACGTGGCGAGAGTCTGCTATACCCTCGTCAGTCAGCCGGCCGACAACCAGGCCGGGCGTCTGAAGCCTCGGCAACAGAAGCCCTCGGACCGGATGCTGGCGAGAACGGTGCACGTTCTGGTGCCCACAGCAGATGCGACCGATCGGCTCGACACGGGGTCCTTTACTGAGGCGCAGTGGCGCGAATGGAGCAGTGACTTCGAATACGACAACATCTCGCTGCAGGAATGGATGCAGATCCCCCGCGCCGAGAAGATCGACATCCTCTCGGTGATCGGCGACGTCACGATTGCCGGCGACGTTGAGAGTACGACGGACGAGGCCGCTCGCGGCGTGGTGATCGATCTGACACAGCCCGACCCGGTGCACGCGCTGCTGTGCGAGGGGGTCGGGCAGTTCGCAGTCCAGGGCTGGAGCGACGCGGAGCAGCGGTGGATTCCGCAGGTCAATCCGAACGGCGACGAGAGCCTCGACGACGATTCGGACTTCCTCCTGCAGGGCGATGATCTCGATCCCGAGAACAAGCCTGGAATCTGGTATCCGCGCGGCGCGCTGACCTTGCGGAACATCACATATCCCGCCTCGCAGATCGACAACGCACATCGCCATGAAGTCCCCGGCCTGGGACGGGCGCTGAAATTCACCTTCACCCTGTACGACTCGAAGGGGATCTTCTCGGGCGGCAGGACATTCACGCACATTGTCTACTTGGACGACTGATGGGGTTGCGGATGGCGGCACGGACTGGACAATCAACGGCGGGCTTTCCTCGCGGCTCGGCGCTCATCCTCACCGTGGTTCTCACGAGCCTGTTGGCCATCGTGGGCGTGCTGTTCATCATGACGGCCCGAATCGATCGGATGGCGACGTCGGCAGCCACGGAGAACCAGCAGCTCAACCTGGCGGTCGATACGGTGGTGGCCCAGATTGGTGATATCCTCGTGGCGGACACGCCTGGCGTTTCGGCTGGTTCGATTTACTACGATTTTCCGGACGTCAACAACCGGTGGCTGGCGGACCTGGAGCCGTATCGATCGGGGGCCAACTACTACTGGCGGCAGATCAGTCGCATTTCCGACGCCAACGAGGCCGATGTGCGCGACGTGCTGATTCGCGTCGTGGGCAATCGCGACGTCATCGACGTCAACATGACCGGGACCAATGCCGACGCCGACGGGGATGGTGTGGGGGATGCCCGATGGTTTAAGGTGCCCGGCGTCATGTCGAGCCGGGGCAAGCCGATCTATGCGGCCGTCCGGATCGTCGACAACGCCGCGATGCTGAATCTCAATACCGGGTACTGGTTCGATTCGACCCGATCCGACGGCGAGAGCGTCGATGGCAGCAGCGTCCAGCAGATCAACGTGGTGGCGCTGGCCGCGGGCCGCGGTGCGACAGCGACCGACTATGAGACCTATGCCGCCGCACTCCTGGCGGCGCGGGGGATTGACCCGGTCGAAGGACTCCAACGGTATGCCGATGAGGTGATCTGGCGTTATGGGTATCCGGACCCGAACAGCTCGTACCGTGTGTTCGACCTCTCGGATGAGTTGGAGCTTCGATATCGATTTCTCCTGGACCATTCCAGCGTCGAGACCCGCGCGGAGAGGTGGGGGCGGTTCAAGACCAACGCAATCTCCACCCCCGTGGACTCCGCAGGGCAGGCGCTCGATCGATGGTATGCCCGGGCCCGCGACGATGGAATGCTCGATCCGAACTATGCCTGCCGGCATGTTGCCACGACGTATAACATGGACCGGATTCTCACGCCTCGGCCCATCGAACTCGGCTCGCTGACGCGACATAAGAAGGTCAACGTCAACAGCGGCGATGTGAGTACCCTCCGGGATGCCATTCTGACGGCGCTGGCGGTCGCCGGACGGGACCCGAACGTGCTCAGTGCCGAGACCGCCCAGGTCACGGCGAACCTGCTCGACTTCATCGATGATGACGATGAAGTCACGGCTGTCGCCGGCCCCGGCACGTCCGGGGCGCACTACTACGGCTTGGAGCGGCCCTGTATCTACATTTCGGAGGTCGCCTATCGTGGTGTCACGGGCGCTACGGGTGTTGTCCACGTCTCGACCGCAGTTGAGCTGCATAAGCCGCACTTCGCGGACCGCGACCCGCAGGCCGAGCAATGGCGGCTCCTGATTGCCGACGAAGGGCAGTCCAGGGAGGTGCCGATCGTATGGTCGGGGACGCGGCGATTCCATGTGATTCTGAACGAAGATCCCATGGCCGAGCTGTTCGACGACGGCGCCTTCTCCGACCCGGAGGAGCCGGACGACGCCCTCCAGCGATATGGATATCGTCCCAGCGCCTACAGCGCTCCGACGGCGCAGATCGACACCGATGGCTTCGGTGAGGGGGCGCGAATTTCGCTCCAGCGATGGGTGGCGCAGACGGACACCTGGATCACTGTCGATCACATGCGCGTGGGGACCGATTGGATGGTTCCGGATCAGGGGGCTCGCAGTTTCCAGCGTGACCTCTCGCCCGGCAAGTGCATACGTCGCCTGTGGAGTGCGGAAATGGCATCTCTGCCCGGTCTGGGCCACGCGATCGACAACTACGTGGACCCGGATGAGGGTGTCATCCAGGCGCATCCGGCCAACCGGACGCTGACGAACATTGGGGAGGTCGGAAAGGTCTTTGCCGCCAGCGCCTACGGCGTGACGCCATCAGACACGGCGACCGACGTCCTGCTCGATCTGGCCAAGCCACACTATGCGGAGTTGCTGAACTACCTGACGGTCATCGACCCCGCGGAGCACGGCCTGCCGGCCGACGAGATGCGGATCATGGGACGGATCAACATCAACACAGCGCCGTGGTTCGTGCTCGCCCAACTGCCGTGGATACGATACGAAGCCTCGGGCGAGCCGACCTTCACGCGGGCCTTGGCCATTGTGGACCATCGGGAGCAGCACGGCCCCTTCCGCAGCGTCGCGGGGCTGCTGCAAGTTGCCGAGATGCAGCAGTTGGGTTACGACGGTTTCGACAACCTGCACGAGGATGATCCGCGCGGGCCCGACCTGACGCCTGACAGCATTCGCGACGATATGGAGGAGAGAGACCTGCTGTTTGCGCGGGTCAGCGATCTGGTGACGGTGCGGAGCGACGTCTTCACAGCCTACATCGTGGTCCGCATCGACGTCAACGGTCCGCAGAAGCGGATGATGGCGATCCTCGACAGGAGCCGGACGAGCGCAGCAAACCCGCAATTCAGACTCGTCGCGCTATATCCCGTTCCCGATCCGCGATAGAGCCTACGCGCCGATCCACGCCACGAGCTTCGGATGCACCTTCCTGTTGGCGGCCAGCACGTCCATCGCCCGGCCTTCGTAAGCGTCGAGGTCGATGGGGAACAACGGGCGGCCTTTCCAATCGGTGACGATGGCGCCGGCCGCCTCCGCGATCATGACGCCGGCGGCCACGTCCCACAGTTTCGGCGTGCAGACCACGGTGCCCACAAGGCCTCCCGCTGCGACATAAGCCAGTTGCAGGGCGGTCGTTCCAAAATTGCGGAACCGCGACTGACGCACGATCTGACCGACCCAGGGGGGGAGCGGGTCGCCGAAATGGCTGTCGAGGCCGACACTGCGCGTCGGTGCGATGTCGTCTTCGCCGGCCTCGATGCGTCGGCCGTTGAGCTGAGCTTCCCCGCCTTGCACGGCGGTGTACATCGAGTCGGTCGCCGGGTCGAACACGACGCCGGCGATGGGACGGCCCTCGTAGAGGACCCCGATGCTGACCGTGAAGATCGGGATTCCGTGGGCGAAGTTGTTGGTCCCGTCGATGGGGTCGATCACCCACCAGATCGACGGCTCACCGCGCGGCGCGCGTTTGAAGATCTTCCCCGGTTCGCCTTCTTCGCCAATGAACCCATGGTCGGGAAAGTCCTCTCGGATGCGATCGACGATGATCTGCTGGCAACGGCGGTCTGCGTCGGTGACCAGTTCGGTCTCAGTCTTGAAGGTGGCTTTGACGTAGTTCATCTCCTCCATCGCCCGCTGCCCGGCGAGGCGGGCGGCGACGACGGCGGTTTCGAGGATCTGGCTCAACGCCTGCTGTTCCATAGCCATACGCAGCTACCTGCTCCTTGTCGTTGACAGAAACATTGGTGGCGGGTATTCTACCTCGGTTATGCAGACATGCCAATCGGCAAATGCCGCCCAATTCACCCGTCCCGCCTCGTTGTCGGAGCGTCGCGTGGCACTGGCGGTTTCCCTGTCGATCTTCGGCTTCTTCGCCGGACTATGGGTGCTTCAGCTTGTCGGGTTCGATGTCGGGTCGCTCTTCCATCCCTGCGGGTTCAAGCAGCGAACGGGCTGGCCGTGTCCGGCATGCGGGATGACCACCGCCGTGCTTGCCTTCGCTCGCGGCCGATTGTTGGCTGCATTTTACATTCAGCCGGCCGCTGCATTTCTCTGCAGCCTCCTGGCGATGGTCGCATTTTTCGCTTTGCTGACGGCGGGTCTTGGAGTATATTTCAGGGCCTTCGACCGTCTCTTGCACGAGACGAAAGTGATTCACTGGATTGCAGTGTTGCTCGTGATTCTGGCTGCCGGGTGGGCAGTGACATTGGCCCGTGCCTTTGCGGCGCAGAATGCTGGTTAGCCGTATGGACGATGGGGAGTTACGGGAGTGCTTTTATGATGAGAATTCTGATCACAGACAAACTGGCCCAGGAGGGGATCGATATCATCAATGCGGCCGAAGGGTTCGAGGCCGTAATCAAGACCGGAATCAGCGAGGATGAGCTGGCTTCCATCATCGGTGAATATGATGGCCTGATCATTCGCAGCGGTAGCAAAGTCACGGCCAAGGTTCTGGCCAATCCAGGCAAGCTCAAAGGCGTGGCACGGGCGGGCGTCGGTGTCGACAATATCGATGTCAAGGAGGCGACGCGCAAGGGCATCCTCGTGATGAACACCCCCGGGGGCAATACGCTCAGCGCTGCCGAGCATACGATGGCTCTGATGCTGGCGATGAGTCGAAACGTCGTACCGGCCTGCAATAGTCTCAAAGCAGGGGCCTGGGATCGAAAGAAATATACCGGCAACCAGCTCAATCACAAGGTCCTGGGCGTGATCGGCCTCGGGCGGATCGGGATGGCGGTGGCCCAGATGGCCTGCGGATTCAACATGAAGGTGCTGGGATACGATCCGCTGGCGGCGCCGAAAGACGCCGAGCAGCAGGGGGTCGAGGTGACCGACAACGTCGAGCGGATCTTCCGGGAAGCGGACTTCATCAGCCTTCACGTGCCCAGGAACGAGCAGACGCTCAACATGATTGGCAGCGCACAGCTCGAAATGATGAAGCCGACGGTGCGTCTGGTCAACTGCGCTCGCGGCGGGATCATCAACGAACAAGCCCTGTACGACGCCCTGGCGGCCAAGCGGATCGCCGGCGCGGCCCTCGACGTGTTTTCGAGCGAGCCGCCGGAGAACATCCGTTTTGCCGAGTTGGAGAATTGCCTGGTGACGCCGCACTTGGGCGCCAGCACGGAGGAAGCGCAGATCGAGGTCGCGGTGGAGGCGGCCGAGATCCTGATCGACGCGATCAAGGGCGGGCCGATCAAGAACGCGCTGAACGCGCCTTCGACAGGTGGTGCGATGCCGCCGATGGTGGGCCGCTATGCCGAGCTGGCCCGTCGCGTCGGAGCACTGCTCAGCACGATCGCCCCGGGCAACATCAAGGGCATCGAGGTGCAGTATCGCGGCACAGTCGCCGCCATGGACATCGCGCCGGTGACGCTCGGTTTTCTGATGGGGCTGCTCCAGAAACATTTCGAGATGCCGCTGAACATGGTCAACACGCCGGTGCTGGCGAAGGAACGCGGCATCAGCATCGACGAGACGAAAAACAGCGAGGCCAAAGACGTGGCGTCGAGCTTCAGTGCGAAGGTCGTCACAACAAAAGGCACTCGTACTGTGACGGGCTCTGTGTTCGGTGAGCGGCTGCTGCGGATCATCGAGATCGACGGGTTCAATATCGAGATGACGCCGCAAGGGGCGGTGCTGGTCATCTTCAACGACGACAAGCCCGGCGTTATCGGGGCGGTCGGCACGGTGTGCGGCAAGCACGGGATCAACATCGGGACGATGGGCGTCGGCCAGAAGCTGGAAGAGCACAAGGCCATCCTGGCGGTCAGTCTCGACAAGGAGCCGGCTGCCGATGCTGTTGCGGAGTTGAGCAAGCTCGATTTCGTCAACGAACTCTACGTCTGCACGCTGTAGGGATTTGTTGTCGGCGCCCGGTCGGCATGGATGCGGCCACGTTCCTTCGTCGCGGCTGCTGGACGGAGACACGTTGCGCGGGATACGGACATCATGGCCCAGGAACTTATCATCAGCGTCAGCGGAATGCGTGGGATCATCGGTGAGAATCTCACACCCGCCCTCGCCGCTGAGTATGGTTGTGCCTTCGGCAGCTTTTTGAATGATCGGGTCGGCGCAGGCGGACGACCGTCCGTCTGCGTCGGCCGCGACTCGCGCGGCAGCGGTCCGATGCTGGCCTCGGCCGTCATGGCGGGACTGTGTTCGGTTGGAGTCGATGCGATCGATCTCGGACTGGTCACGACGCCTGGTGTCGGCATCATGCTGCGCCATCTCGGTTGCGCCGGCGGCATCATGATCACGGCGTCGCACAACCCGCTTCCTTACAACGGGATCAAGCTGATCCTGGACAACGGCGTGGCGCCTCCTCCGCAGACGGCAGCGCAGATCCGTCAGTGTTTCTTCGATAAGCGATTCTCGTTCGTCGGCTCGTCGCAGTGCGGGAGGGTTGTCGCCAATCCCGATACCGATCGCATCCACGTGGAGAAGGTCCTGGCGGCGGTGCCATCAAAACAGATTGCGCCTCGTCGGTACAGAATCGTGCTCGACAGCGTCAACGGCGCCGGCGCGCCGGTTGCCAAGAAGCTGCTGGCCGAGTTCGGCTGTGAGGTCGTTGCGATGAACGACGAGCCGACAGGGCTGTTCGCACACGAGCCTGAGCCGATCGCCGCCAATCTGCAGGGGCTGTGCGAGCGCGTCCGACAGGTAGGGGCCGACGTGGGCTTCGCGCAGGACCCCGATGCCGATCGCCTGGCGATCGTCGATGAGAGCGGCCTGTACATCGGCGAGGAATACACGCTGGCACTAGCCGCCAAGTGCGTGTACTCCGGTCGTTCGGGAGCGGCGGCGGCGAATCTGTCCACGTCGCGCATGATCGACGACGTGGCTGCTTCGGCCGGTGGTCGCGTCATTCGAACCCCAGTGGGGGAGGCCAACGTCGCAAACGCCATGCTGGAAAACGGCTGCGTCATCGGCGGAGAGGGCAACGGCGGGGTCATCGATCTGCGCGTCGGGCCCATACGCGACAGTCTCGTGGCGATGGCACTGGTGCTTCAGTTGATGGTCGAAACGGGGCAGACCATCAGTCAGTTGGTGCGCCAGATTGGTGGGTACGTCATGATTAAGGATAAATTCGCTGCCGATGCGTCGCAGGCCGGACGGATTATCGATCTGACAAGGCTGCGCTTTCCTGGGGCAGCGATGAACGACTCGGACGGCTGCCGCCTCGATTTTGACGATGGCTGGCTGCATTTGCGGACCAGCAACACCGAGCCGGTGATGCGTTTGATCGTCGAGGCCAACGACGAGGCGGGGGCGCGTCGCTATGTTGAAGAGGTCTCGGCGATTCGCGAGGCCGTGCTGGGGTAGACTCGTGGCAGTCGACAGCAAAAACGACGTGGCCGTGGCGCAGATTCGGGCGGTGACCTGTCTGGGCATGGCGGTAAACGTCGCTCTGTCGGTCGTCAAGATCGTGGTCGGTCTGGTGTTCTCCTCTCTTTCGCTGGTTGCCGACGGGATTCACTCGGTCAGCGATCTGGCCACCGATCTGGCGATCCTGCTCGGGTTGCACCTGGGAGCCCGCAAGCCCGACGCAGCGCACCCCTACGGGCATGGCCGGCTGGAGACGTTCTCAGCCGTCGTGGTGGCCGTTGTGTTGATCGGCGTCGGCGGGACCATGATCTATTACGCGACCACGGCGATCGCTCGCAACGAGGTGATGACGCCTCACTGGCCCGTTCTCGTGGTGGCGGTCCTTTCGATTCTGGCGAAAGAGGCCCTCTACCAAGTCGCGAAGCGAGTTGCTGTAAGATCGCATAGCGCAGCACTTTACGCCAATGCTTGGCATCACCGCAGCGACGCGTTCAGTTCGGTTGCCGTGCTGATCGGTTATGCCACGCTGTACGCCGGATTCGATCACGGCGATCAGGTGGCGGCTATGGCCGTTGGTCTGCTGATCGTTCTCGTCGGTGTGAAGATTCTCGGCGATTCGCTTCGTGAGTTGACTGAAGGGGCGGTCGATCCGGAGACGGTCGCCCAGGTGATGAAGGTCATTGATGGACACGGTGAGATTCGACAGTGGCACAGGTTGAGGAGCCGTCGAGTTGGGCGCGAGCTATTCCTCGATGTGCATATTCTGGTCGATCCGGAGTTGAATGTTGCGGCCGCGCATGAGATCTCGGAGCGACTGGAGGAGGCCCTCGACCGGGAAATCGCCTGCCCGGTCAATGTGACGGTGCACATCGAGCCGGACCTGCCGGCGTTCCGCAAGTAGACTTGCCGGACGTGGCAGTGGCGAAGCGACCGGGTATAATTCGTCTTCGGCAGGGTGGAAAAACTATTGCAGGGCGTCCGGGCGGGCGGTACAATAATCCCTTTTTCAGGGAATCATGCAGATCAAGAAAGGACATTCCGCACAATGAGTCTTCAGAGCTTCTTCACCCCGAAATCCGTCGCCATCGTCGGGGCATCGCGCCAGAAGGGCAAGGTAGGGTACGAGATTCTGGTCAACATGATCTCGTCCGGTTTCCAGGGGAAGATCTGGCCCGTCAACCGCAGCACAGATTCGGTCGAAGGCCTTACGTGCTATCCCGACCTGACGAGCATCGGCGAGACCCCGGAGTTGGTGATTGTCATTGTTCCGGCCAAGTTCGTTCTCGGCGTTATGGAGGAGTGCGCCAAGATCGGTACGAAGGCGGTGATCATTATCACGGCCGGTTTCAAGGAGATCGGAGAAGAGGGCAAGAAGCTCGAAGACGAAGTCGTGCGCGTCGCGCGCCGCTCGGGCATTCGGGTCATCGGGCCGAACTGCCTGGGCGTGACGGTGACGGCTTCGAAGCTGAACGCCAGTTTCGGTGGGGAACTGCCCGAGGCAGGAGGGATCGGCTACCTGTCCCAATCCGGTGCGCTGCTGGCGGCCATCCTGGACACCGCCAAGGCCAACGGCATCGGCTTCAGCAGCCTCTTCAGCATCGGGAACAAAGCGGATGTCGATGAGTTGGATCTGGTCGAAGCACTGGCGGATGACCCCAACACGACCGTCATCGCCGGCTATCTGGAGAACATCAAGGATGGAAACGCATTCGTTCATGCCGCCGAGCAGATCTCGCACGTGAAGCCCATTCTTCTGATGAAGTCCGGGGGGACCGCGGCGGGCGCCAAGGCGGCGTCGTCGCACACCGGTTCGCTGGCCGGAAGCGAGGTGGCCTACGAGGCCATGTTCACGCGGGCCGGGGTCATTCGTTGCGACTCCATCACGCAGCAGTTCGATTTCGCGCAGGCGTTCGCCAATCAGCCGCTGCCCCAGGGCCCCAGCGTGGTGATCCTGACGAACGCCGGAGGCGCCGGCATCATGGCCGCCGACGCCATCGAGCGCGAGGGACTGACCTTCGCCAAGCTGAACGCCGAGACGATCGAGAAGCTGAAAACGAAACTGCCTGCCGCGGCGAATTTTCACAATCCGGTGGATGTTCTGGGCGACGCACTGGCCGATCGATACGAGTTCGCACTGGACGTGCTCCTCGACGATCCCAATGTGCAGACGGTGCTCGTCCTGCTGACGCCGCAGGCGATGACCGAGGCAAAGGAGACGGCGGAGGCCATCGTCAGAACCTCGCGTCGCAAGCCGGACAAGCCGATTCTCGCCTGTTTCATGGGGGCCAGCAAGGTGGAGGAGGGCGTAAAAGTATTTCGCGAGGCCAAAATACCGCAATACGATTCTCCGGAAGCCGCTGTGGCGACGATCAAGGCGATGGCGGACTACGTTCGCTGGCGCGCCCGGCCGAAGCGCGTCGTACGGCTGTTTCCGGTCAACCGACGCAAGGTCGAGAGCATCATCGAGCGTCATCTGAGGCATGGGGCCCGCGAGATCGGCGAGGCAGAGTCCAAAGAAATCCTGGAGGCTTACGGTTTCGCGACACCGAGCGGATCGATTGCCACGACGGCCGACCAGGCGGCCAATATCGCCGAGCAGCTCGGCTATCCGGTCGTGCTGAAGATCTGGTCCCCGGACATCGTGCACAAGTCCGACGTCGGCGGGGTCAAGGTCGGGCTCAAGAGCGCCCAGGAGGTCAAGGACGCATTCGACCTGATGATGTACCGCATTCCGAAGAAGGTGCCCAACGCTCACATCCTGGGCGTGCTGGTTCAGGAGATGTGCGCCAGCGGCCGCGAAGTCATTCTGGGCATGCATCGCGATCCGCATTTTGGTCCGCTGATGATGTTCGGCATGGGCGGCATCATGGTCGAGGTCCTCAAGGATGTGGCGTTCTACCTGGCCCCCCTGACGGGTGATGAGGCCAAGCAGATGCTGGTAAACACGAAGACCTACCAACTCCTCAAGGGCGTTCGTGGCCAGGAGGGGGTGGATATCGAGGCGATTGCCGAGGGGCTCCAGAGGCTCAGCCAGTTAGTGACGGAGTTCCCTCAGATTCAGGAGATGGACATCAATCCGTACGTCGTGGGCCTTCCGGGGACCACGCCGATAGCCGTAGACGCCAGAATTAGTGTAGAGAAGTGATATGCAAACGATCAATTGGCAAGAGAAGTACAAGGACAAAGTCAAGGCCGCTTCGGCGGCGATGCAACTGATTAAATCGGGGAACAGCATTTTCATCGGGACCGGTTGTGCGCAGCCGCAGCATCTGGTCCACTCGCTGGTGGAGTACAGCGATCATATCTACGATGCCCATATCGTGCATTTGCTGACGATGGGCGAAGCGCCCTACGTGGATGACAAGTTTCGCGACAAGTTCAAGATGAACAGCTTCTTCATCGCGGACAACGTGCGGCACGCCCTCGATCGCGGCGTCGGCGACTACACGCCGATCTTCCTGTCAGAGATTCCGGCGGAATTCGAATCGGGCCGCATCCCGATCGACGTGGCGCTGATTTCCGTGGCCCCGCCCGATGCGAACGGTCTGTGCAGCCTCGGCGTTTCGGTGGACATCGTGCAGTCCGCCGCCGCCAGCGCCCGTTACGTCATCGCGCAGGTGAACAGCCACATGCCGCGAACGCACGGCAACAGCTTTGTGCACGTCAACACGATCGATGTCTTGGTTCCGTACGATGAGCCGATCATCGAGATCCCGATCGATGAGCCCGACGAAACGCTGCGGCGGATCGGTCAAAACGTCGCCCAACTGGTCGAAGACGGCAGCACGATTGAGTGCGGCATCGGACGGCTTCCCCAAGCCCTGGCCGAATACCTCGTCTACAAGAAGGACCTCGGCGTCCACACCGAGATGTTCAGCGACTGGATCATCGACTTGATCGATTGCGGCGCGATCACCTGTGCAAAGAAGTCGCTCAATCGCGGCAAGATCGTCGCCAGCTTCTGCATGGGTTCGAAGAGACTGTACGACTACATCGACAACAATCCGTTCTTTGAATTCTATCCCACCGAGTATGTCAACGACGTCCATGTCATCAGCCAGCACGACAAAATGGTGGCGATCAACGTCGGCCTGGAAATCGATCTGACTGGACAGGTGTGCGCCGATTCTCTGGGGTACAAATTCTACAGTGGCATCGGCGGGCAGGTGGACTTCATTCGCGGCGCGGCTCGCAGCCGCGGGGGCAAGGCGGTGATCGCCATGCCTTCAACGGCCAAGAACGGTGAGATCTCCCGCATCGTGCCCAACCTGACAGAGGGGGCCGGCGTCGTCACCACCCGCGCCGACGTCCACTACGTAGTGACTGAGTACGGGATCGCCTATTTGCACGGCAAGAGCATTCGGCAGCGTGTGCTCGACCTGATCAACATTGCCCATCCGAAGTTCCGCAAGGGCCTGATGCAGGCCGCCAAGGCCAGGAACTACATCTACCAGGACCAGATTGAGTTGTCATGGGACCAGGTCAACTACCCCGAGGAGTTGGAGCACTACGCCACTCTGCGGGACGGAACGGAGATTTTCTTCCGGCCGATCAAGCCGGTGGACGAGCCGGCGCTATCGGAGATGCTCTATTCGCTCAGCGAGCAGTCGGTTCGGACTCGCTACATGACACGGACGGTGGCCTTCCCGCACAAGGACGTCCAGCAGTTGACGAACATCGACTACAAGAGCGATATCGCCATCGTCGGGATGGTCCCCGGGGTCGGCGGAGACGACATGGTTGCGATCGCCCAGTACTACCTCGACCCCAAGACCCTGGCGGCCGAGGTGGCCTTCCTCGTGCAGGATGAGTGGCAGCAGAAGGGCATGGGCACGTTCCTGCTGGATTACATCACGCAGGTGGCCCGCCAGCGGGGCGTCAAACGCTTCTATGCGAAGGTGCTGCCGGACAACCGACCGATGCTGGCGGTCTTCCAAAATTCCGGGTACAGAGTCAACGTGGAATTTGACGGAGACGTCTACAACGTCTCATACGACTTGACCAAAGAGCGCCAATAGGAAAGACCTTGTCCGGACGAAGAGCTGCTTTCATTCACTCGGACCAGATCGAGCAGTACCGCTACCCGGAGGGCTGCCCCTTCCGGCCTGAACGGGCCGGCAGGCTCCGCAAGACCCTCTGCTCGATGGGACTGCTCTCGGGGCAGGGGATCAGCGAAGTGGCTCCCATCCCGGCGGATCGACCGGTGCTGAAGCTCTTCCATTCTGCCCGCTACCTGAATGCCCTGAAGAAAGCGGACCAGGGACAATGGGACATCCAGGCGCTGCACATGGGCATCGGCACCGACGATGTTCCCATCTTCCGCGGCATGTACGACTACGCGGTGCTCGCGACGGGCGCGACGCTCGTGGGGGCGGACCTGATCCTGTCGGGACAAGTGGATGTCGTGTTCAATCCATCCGGGGGCTATCACCACGCATTCCCCGAGAAGGCGGCGGGGTTCTGCTACATCAATGACAACGCGATCGCCTGTCTGGTTCTGGCAGAGGCGGGCAGGAAGGTCCTGTATCTGGACGTGGACGTACACAACGGCGACGGTGTCGCCCACGCCTTTTACAGCCGTTCGGACGTCATGACCATCTCCGTTCACGAGAATCCCAGGATGCTCTTTCCGGGAACGGGATTCGAGGACGAGATCGGAGAGGGCAAGGGCGAGGGCTACTGCGTCAATCTCCCGTTGCCGGTGGGGACCTACGATCGCGCCTATCTGTACGCCTTCGAGTCTGTCGTACTGCCTCTGATCGGCGCCTTCGGACCGGATGTAATCGTGTTCGAGCTGGGTGTCGATGCGCTGGCGGGCGATCCGTTGGCCCATCTGCATCTGACCAATAACGCCTATGCTGAGATCATCAGGAACCTGTTGAGCTTCGGCAAGCCGATCCTCGCCACCGGCGGGGGCGGCTACAACGTGGAGAACTCCGTTCGTGCCTGGGCGCTGGCCTGGACCGTCTTCACGGGGGAGGACGATGGCCCGGACCTCGGCCCTCTGATGGGCGGCGTCATGATGGAGAGCACCGATTGGCGAGGCGGCCTGCGCGACCGCGAACTGGCCGTCAGTGAAGAACAGAAACAGGCGGTCCTTCCCGCCTTGATGGCCTCGATCGATCGGATCAAGGCGAAGGTTTTCCCCATTCACGGATTGTGAGAGGCGGACAGGAATGGCAAAGGCCCGCGCCTGTCACGGCTCGGGCCTTTTATACTGCCCGTGTGCTGCCAGGTGCCTATGCTTCTTCTGCGATCTGGTGCGTCTGATGCGGCGCTCTGACGAAGACCGTCACGATCGCGGCGAGAATCAGCAGGGCGGATGCCCCATAGTAGGCGAAGTTGAACGTCTGATAGACGTCATACAGTTTGCCGGCCAGAAAGGCGAGCATGAACCCGCCCACACCCCAGGCGGTGAAGACCAGCCCATAGTTCACGCCGAAGTTCTTCAGGCCGTAGTAGTCCTTCGTGACGGATGGGAACAGCGAGAGATTGGCTCCGTAGTTGGCGCCGATGAGGGCCGAGACGAGCGCCAGAATCGGCGCCTGGGCCAACGTGCCGCCCTCTACGGTCTGTGAAAGCACGAGCACGAGAATCGCCTGCATGACGAAGCACATGAACAAGGTGGCCTTGCGTCCGATCTTGTCGCTCAGGGTGCCGGCGACGATTCGCCCGGCGCCATTCCCAAGGGCCAGCACGGCTACGAGAAGGAAGCCGAGATCGATGCCGGCCTGAACCTTCGCGATGATCGCGAGCTTTCCGATGACCATCAGCCCGGCGCCGGCGCCACAGGCGTACATGAACCACAGCAGGTAGAACTGCGGAGTGCCGAGCATCTCTCTGGGGGCGAAGTCTGTTTTCCTGTCGCCGACGGCCGCTGCCTTGGGCGCCGGCGTCCCTGCCGGGAGGTAGCCTGCCGGCGGCGCTTTGAGGAACTGGGCCAGGATGGTGACAATCGCCAGAAAGGCGATGCCAAGGACCATGACGGCCGTTTGGATGTTCCAGGTATCGATGAGCGTCTTGGTTAACGGTGCGGCGTATACCGAGGCCAGGCCGAATCCCGAGACGACGATGCCGGCAATCAGACCCGTCTTGGCGGGAGGGAACCATTTCACCGCCGGTGGCGTCGCGGCAGCATAGCCGAAGCCGATACCGGTTCCCGCCAGGACTCCGAATCCGAGGATATAGCCCAAGGGTGAGGTTGTCACGCTGGCCAGCAGGAAGCCGGCGCCCACCAGGACGCCGCCGATGGTGGCCACCACGCGGGGGCCAATTCGGTCCTGCATGCGACCGGCCGGCACCATGACCAGAGAGAAGATCAGGCAGGCAAACATGTAGGGCAGAGATTTGTCCGTCTCGCTCCATTGCCATTCCGGCGGGACACCCTTGCTGATAACGCTCCAGGTGTACAGGATGCCCAGGGCGAGATTTACGCCCACCGCGGCAAATGTCACGCGCCAGCCCTGGTTCTTGATCTCGGGTAGTGTGGCGGTCCGTTCATCGCTCATGCATGGTCCCCTTCACGACAGCAAGACCGGACGTGCGCCGAGGAAGGCGCACGTCCGGTTTCTCGATCGGCAGGCAAAGAAACAGCCCTTACTTTCCCCGGCCCTTGACCAGGACTTCCACCACGTGCGGATCGGCCAGGGTCGTAATATCACCGAGGTTGTCTGTATTGTTCTCTGCGATCTTGCGGAGGATGCGTCGCATGATCTTGCCGGAACGCGTTTTCGGCAACGCCGGCGCGAACTGAATCACATCCGGCGCGGCGATCGGTCCGATCTCCTTGCGCACGTGCATGACCAGCTCCTTCTTGAGATCGTCGGTCTCCTGGATGCCCTCGTTAAGGGTCACAAAGGCATACAGAGCCTGGCCCTTGATCTCGTGGGGCATGGGCGTCACGGCCGCCTCAGCCACCTTCGCGTGGCTGACCAGGGCGCTTTCCACCTCGGCGGTGCCGATGCGGTGGCCGGAAACGTTGACGACGTCGTCGATGCGGCCCATCAGCCAATAGTCGCCGTCCTGATCGACGCGACAGCCATCGCCGGAGAAGTACTGATCAGCAAACATGGTGAAGTACGTGTCGATGAAGCGATCGTGGTCGCCCCACATGGTCCGCATCATGCCCGGCCAAGGCTTGCGAATGCAGAGCTTGCCGCCCTCGTTGGGGCCGCACTCACTGGCATCATCCCGCAGGATGACCGGATCGACGCCGAAGAACGGCTTGGTCGCGCTGCCCGGCTTGAGTGTGAAGGCGCCCGGCAGCGGTGTGATCAGAATGCCGCCCGTTTCGGTCTGCCACCAAGTGTCCACAATGGGACACCTCTTGTGACCGATGTGCTCGTAATACCACATCCAGGCCTCCGGGTTGATCGGCTCGCCGACCGTGCCCAGGATCCGCAGGGTGTCGAGCTTGTACTTGGCGGGCCATTCCTCGCCCAGCCGCATCAACGCGCGAATGGCCGTGGGCGCCGTATAGAACACCGTCACGCCGAACTTGTCGCACACCTGCCAGAACCGCCCGGCGTCCGGATAGGTGGGGACGCCCTCGAACATCAGGCTGGTGGCCCCATTGGCCAGCGGCCCATAGACGATGTAGCTGTGACCGGTCACCCAGCCGATGTCGGCGGTGCACCAGTAGACGTCTTTGTCATGGACGTCGAAAATGACTTTATGACTCAGAGCCACGTGCAGCAGGTAGCCGGCGGTTGTGTGGACCACGCCCTTGGGCTTGCCGGTGGAGCCGGAGGTGTAGAGGATGAACAGCGGGTCTTCGGCGTTCATCTTCTCGGCCTCACACTGCTCGCTGGCTGTAGCCATCTCCTCGTGGTACCACACATCGCGTCCCTCCTGCATGTTGCAGGGATCGTCCGTCTCTTTCGTGACGATGACGCACTCGATCGATGGGGTCTTCTTCAGAGCCTCGTCGGCAATGCCCTTCAAAGGGATATGCTTGCCGGCGCGTAGCGACACATTCGAGGTAACGAGTATTCGGCACTCGGAATCGTTAATGCGTCCTTCGAGTGCCTCGGCGCTGAAGCCGCCGAAGATGATCGAGTGGATCGCCCCGATGCGGGCGCACGCGAACATGGCGACCGGAAGCTCCGGGACCATGGGCATGTAGATTGCCACACGGTCGCCCTTCTTGATCCCCTTGGACTTCAGCACGTTGGCGAATTTGCAGACTTCCTTGTGGAGCTGCTCGTACGTGTATTTTCTGACGTTCGAATCGACTTCCCCCTGCCAGAGCAGGGCCGTCTTCTTGGCGGTTGGCGTGCCCAGATGGCGGTCGAGGCAGTTGTAGGAGACGTTCAGTTGCCCGTCGGCAAACCAGGTGTGTTCGATCTTGCGGGCGTTGGTGTCCCAAGTGTATTCCAGGCTCTTGGTCGGCTCCTTGTACCAGGACAGCGATTTGGCCTGCTCCAGCCAGAATCCATCCGGGTCCTTGACCGACCTGGTCCACATTTGGGCATACTGTTCGAGGCTTGAGATGTAGGCGTTCTTCCTGATTTCTTCGGGTGGGGGGAAGGTTCGACTCTCGGTCATCAGAGAGTTGATGGCTTGCTCTTGCGTCATTGCGGTCTCCTTTTTGCGTGATGAATAAATCGTCATAAGAGCTTCCGATTCTGCCGCTTTCGGCGATGTCAAATTCAGACAACATCTCGAAGGCGTGTGTTGCTGTGTTGGGCAGAATATAAAGGGAAGTTTATAATGCCGCCTGCGCAGTGTCAAATAAAAATCCAAAAGTTGTACTATGCGACGCCAGCAGATGTTCTGTGGCATTGCCGGGTTACGTGCCGCAGGGCGGTCCCGGTGATGGGCTTGAGGTGCAATGAAATGTCCCGATGTTGTTCCAATGGGATGGTTATGGGGATTGGGAGGATGCAACCACGAATCTGTCAGGGGATGTTCGCAGACACCTGCCCCGGCAATTCGGAAATCATGAGGAGGTTGTGCCGCCTGGGTTTCGGGCCCTTCGATCGCCTCGCGGGGGATACATACTCAGTCGTCGACCTGGGGGCTGGCGGAGATGTAGTCGAACAGGTCGGTCATTCTGGCGGTGGCGACGGCGACGGTGCAGTCGGCGGCCCCGTAATACAGCCGCAACTCATCGGTTTGCTTATCTACGGTTGCGCCCGTCGGAAACACGACATCGCCGACGTCGCCGACGCGTTCGTACGGGGCGTGGGGGCCCAGGATCCACTCGTCACTGCGTCGCAGGAGCTTCCACGGTCGATTCAGGTCGAGAAGGGCCAGGCCGGTGCGATAGATCTGTCCGGCGGTCGTGCTCCGCACGCCGTGGTAGAAGATCAGCCAGCCCTCGGGCGTCTCGATTGGCTGGCAGGCCAGGCCGACGCGGTGGCAATCCCAGTAGGCCGCACGCGTGGGGATCAGAAGCTGGTGATCGCCCCAGTGCTTCAGATCGGGCGAGAAACTGATCCAGATGTGGGCCTCGCCGCGTACGATCGGGCGGTGAATCAGGGCGAACCGCCCGCCGAAGCGGCGCGGGAACAGGCATGCGTCCTTGTCCTCCGGTGGCAGCAGGCCGCCCAGCCGGGCGAAGGTGTGGAAGTTCTTGGTGATCGCCAGTGAGACGATGGGTCCGCCCTCGCTGAACGAGACGTACGTGACGGCGAACTGTCTCTGCTCTTCCAGCCAGACGATACGCGGGTCTTCCAGCCCCCAGCGTTCCTCGTGTGAGGTCGGGTCGGCCGTCAATGTCGGCTCGCGGTCCACCGTCCAGTCGGTCAACCCGTTTGGGCTGCGCGCCACCGTCAGATGAGAAAATCCCCGCATGTCTTCGACGCGGACCAGCAGCAGCGTCTCGCCGTCCAGTTGGGCGGCCGCGGGGTTGAACACCGCGTTGGCGGCGTATGGCCAGCGGTCGGCCGTGAGAATCGGATTGCCCTCGAAACGCGTGAACAGTTCATGGGCTTTCTTCTCTCGTTCGATCCGTGACATCGCGCTCATCGGGACACCTTACGCTTTGATCAACTGCGTCTCGTACAGGCCCTGATAGATGGGGCACGTCTGTATGAGTTGCTCGTGTCTGCCTTGGGCGACGATCCGCCCGCCATCCATCACGACGATGACATCGGCCGCGATCACCGTGCTGAAGCGATGCGCGATGATGAACGTGGTGCGTCCCTGCATCAACTCCTCAATGGCCTTGTGAATCTTGGCCTCGCTGTCGGCGTCGACCTGGCTGGTGGCCTCGTCGAAGATCAGGATCGTCGGGTTCTTCAGAATCGCCCGGGCGATCACGATGCGCTGGAGTTGCCCGCCGCTGAGGCCGACCCCGTTCTCGCCGATAACGGTGTCGTAGCCCAGGGGCAGCCGGCTGATGAACTCATGGGCGAATGCCCGCCGGGCGGCCTCGACGATCTCTTCTTGCGTGGCGCCCTGTTGCCCGTAGGCGATATTGGCGGCGATCGTGTTATTGAAGGTGATCACCTCCTGGGTGACCATGCCGATCTGGCTGCGGAGGCTGTCCAGCGTGACCTCGGCGATGTCGTAGCCGCCGATGAGGATATGGCCGGAATCCGGATCGTAGAAGCGGGGCAGCAGATTGGCCAGCGTGGTCTTGCCCGATCCATTGGGCCCGACGATGGCCACGTTATGGCCGGCTGTCACCGTCAGATTGACGCCCTTGAGTGTAGTCCGCTCTGCTCCCGGATACGTGAATACGACATCGCGAAACTCGACGTTGCCCCGACCCGACGGGAGGACCGCGGCGTCGGGCTTCTCGGGTTCGGTCGGGTGGTCCAGCACGGCAAAGACACGTTCGGCGGCGGCGTTGGCCTGTTGAATCTTGTTCCAGATGTCGCTGGTCTTGCGCACCGCCTCCGCCGCACCGCCCAGCAACGCCAACAGCGCGATGAATTCCGAGCCATCCAGGCTGCCGCCCGTGAACCAGGCCACCCCGACGATGATGGCGCCCGCCCCCGCCAGCATTCCGAGCACCTCCAGCACCGGATGGGTGGCGGCGTCCACCTTCGACATCGCCAGCAGTTGCTTGAGCAGGCGATCGTTGATCTTGCCGAATTGT
>Ga0209509_1000582_pt1 | contig 31951 bp, 26 predicted proteins | sample BioC13SIPDNA_FD_185743 | JGI IMG/M metagenome (GOLD analysis project Ga0209509, IMG submission 185743) | Anaerobic biogas reactor microbial communites from Washington, USA - Biogas_R1_A C13 SIP DNA (SPAdes) (version 2) | ecosystem: Engineered > Bioreactor > Anaerobic > Unclassified | place...
CCCTTCTTCATTCTCTCCGGCGGGTTCATGGAAAGCGGCGGCATCTCAAGGCGGCTCATCTCGTTCTCCTCAAGCCTGGTGGGGCATATCAGGGGCGGCCTGTCCATGATCAGCATCGTGGCGGCCATGTTCTTCGCCGGGATATCGGGCTCGACGGCGGCCGACACGGCTGCCATCGGAAGCGTCCTCATCCCGGCCATGGAGCAGAAGGGGTACGGCAAGGACCTCGCCACCAGCGTGGTGGGCACGGCTGGAGCCATCGGGATCATCATCCCCCCGAGCATCCCCATGGTCATCCTGGGCATCACGGGAAGCATATCCATAGGAGGGCTCTTCCTGGGCGGCGTGTTCCCCGGCATCCTCATGGGGCTGGCCCTCATGGTCACAAGCGCCGCCTACGCGCGGAAACGGAACCTTCCAGCGGAGCGGAGGGCGACCTGGAAAGAGCGGTGGCATTCATTCACCGACTCCATCCTTGCCCTGATGACCATGGTCATCATCATGGGCGGCATTCTTTCCGGAGTGTTCACCGCCACGGAGGCATCGGTGGTGGCGGCCTTCTATTCCTTTCTCGTCGGACGGTTCGTCTACGGGGAGCTCAGGTGGAGGGACATACCGGCAATTATGGTCAAGACGGGCATAACCACCGGGGTAGTGGTCCTCTGCATCGCCACCGCCTCCAGCTTCGGCTGGATCCTCGCGGCGGAACAGATCCCCGACAAGATTGCGAAGGCTGTCTTCGCACTGTCGGACAACAGGCTGGTCATCCTCTTCCTCATGAACGCCCTCATGCTCTTTCTGGGCACCTTTCTCGACGTTTCCCCCATCATCATCATCCTCGTGCCCATTCTCTTCCCCATCGCCCGGCAGATCGGCGTGACGCCCATCCACTTCGGCGTCATGACCATAGTGAACATGGCAATCGGGCAGTGCACCCCGCCGGTGGGAGTCTCCCTCTTCGTGGCCACCGGAATCGCAAAGGCGAAACTCGGGGAAATCCTGGGGGCCTACATGAAATACCTCCTCACCATGGTGGCGGTCCTTGCCCTGATCACGGTCTTTCCGCAGATCATCACATTCCTTCCACAGCTGGTGATGGGGCTGAAATAGACTTCGGCGGGCGGAGGGAACTATTCCCGGGAAGGGAGGAATGAAAGGGAAAAAGAGTGCGGCAGCGTTCCGAGGGAAAACGGTTCAGGCAGCGGCACCCGCTCTCCCAAGGGGGGTGGGAAGGGAATTTGAAAGAAGAAAAGAAGGAGGTATTTTCATGTCCGGAAAAAAGACCTTTGTTCTCGCGCTTCTTTTCGTGTTTCTTGCGGCGTCCTTCGCTTACGGTGCGCCGGTGGTCATGAAACTTTCCAACGTTCTGCCCGACGGCAATCCCACCACCGAGTCCATGGTTTTCTTCGCCGAAAAAGTGAAGGAGAAGACCGGGGGCTCAGTGGAGATCCGCCTTTTCAACAACAGCGCCCTCGGAGGCCAGCGCGAAGCCCTTGAGAGCCTTCAGGCGGGGACCATCGAGATGTGCATGGCCAACGCGGGGCCCATGGGCCAGTTTGTCCCGACCATGGATGTTCTCTCGCTTCCTTACGTATTCCAGAGCACGGATCACATGTTCAAGGCCCTCAACGGCAAGGCGGGGGATATGATCAAGGCCGACATCGAGAAGGCAGGATTCGTCTTCCTGTACTGGGGCGACGGCGGCTCCCGGAACCTCATCAACAACAAGAAGCCCATTACGAAGCCCGAGGACCTGAAAGGACTCAAGATCCGCGTCATGGACAGCAAGCTCATGGTGAACACCCTCAACGCCATGGGCGCCATCGCCACTCCCATGGCCCAGGGAGAAGTCTACAGCGCGCTCCAGCAGGGAGTGCTCGACGGGTGGGAGAACAACCCCGTCACCCTTCTGACCCTCAAGCTGTACGAAGTGTCGGATTATTTTTCCTGGACGCAGCATTTTATGGTTCCCGACCTTGTGATCATCAGCAGGCAAGCCTTCGATAAACTCACGCCGGACCAGCAGAAGGCCCTGGTCGAGGCCGGCCGCGAGGCCGAAGCGAAACAGCGGGAGTACTGGAACGCTTTCGTGGGAAAGACCGTGGAGGAACTCAAGGCTCACAACGTGAAATTCAACGAAGTGGATGTCGCCCCCTTCGTTCAGGCGGTCCAGCCAGTGTGGGAGGATTACAAGGCGAAGTTCGGAACGGAACTGCTCGACCTCATCATTTCGGCGAACAAGTAGCGGCGAAAAGTGGCGGGAAGGGCCTGCGGTCCCTCCCGCCCTCAATCCGAACAGCTCCAGGAGCTTCCCCCCGACGGAATCCGGAGCCATCGAAACAGGACGACAGGCGAAGCGGCAAAAAAATCTTCATAGTTCCTCGGACCGGCTCCCGCTTTTGCCGGAGCTCTGCGGTTTGTTCATGGTTTTTTGCCCGGACCGGCGAGCGCTGCCGTTTCCCGGTGCAGGCCCACAAGGGCGGAGGTGAATTTCGTGAGAAGCGCCAAACTTGTTGCCCCCGGGCAGATCGAGATTTTCGAGGACAGAATGCCTCTGCCCACCGAAGGGGAAGTGCTCGTCAGGGTGAAGGCTGCCGGAATCTGCGGATCGGACCTTCATATCTACAACGGAGAACGGTCGGACGTTTCACTCCCAAGGATTCTCGGCCACGAACTTGTTGGAGAGGTGGAGTCCGCAGGCACCGGAGTCACACGGTTTTCCAGGGGAGACCGGGTGACCATCGATCCCGTGGTCTCCTGCAGGGAGTGCCTTTCCTGCCGCAGGGGGTACGACAATCTCTGCAGTTCCGTCAAGTGCCTGGGTGTTCAGGTAGACGGAGGATACTGCGACTACATCGCCGTCCCGGAGGAAAAGGTGTACCCCCTTCCCGCCGGACTGCCCTGGGAAAAAGCGGCCCTCATCGAGCCCTTTTCAATAGGGGCGGAAGTGCTCGCCAGGAGCGAGGTACGCCAGGGAGACAAGGTGCTCGTCATCGGGGCGGGAACAATCGGCCTGTGCATCCTGCAGGCCATGAAGATCGCCGGGGCGGAAGTGCTCATTTCCGATTTCGCGGACAGCCGCCTGAAGGTGGCTGAAACTCTCGGTGCCGACAGGACGGTCAACGGCAGGACGGGAGATCTCGCCGGAGCCCTGGCCGATTTCACCGGCGAATTCGGTGCGGACGTGGTCGCGGAGGCGGTGGGGATGCCCCGCCTGCTGGAGGAGAGCCTGGGCTACGCCGCTCCGGGAGGCCGGATCGTCGTGCTCGGCTTTCACCCGGAACCCGCAAAAATTCCCGAGGTCATCGTGGTGAAGAAGGAGCTCAAGATCGTCGGTTCCCGGATGAACTGCCGCCGGTTCCCCCTGGTCATCGAATGGTTCGAAAAGGGGCAGGTGAATCCCGAACCCATGATCTCGGCGGTCTATCCCTTCGAGAAGATCGACACGGCCTTCAGAGATATTCTGGAAGATCCCGAAAAATATCTCAAGGTCCTCATTACGTATTGACGGAAAAAGCGCGAAAGGAAGGCGAAAACAGATGATACTTGACTCGTTCAGGCTCGACGGCAAGGTGGCCGTTGTCACAGGAGCCCGTAAAGGCCTGGGCTTCGGCATAGCGGAAGGTCTGGCTGAAGCGGGAGCTGATATCGTTGGGGTAGGCCCCATCCCCATGCCGGAGACGGAAAAGGCGGTGACGGCTCTCGGCAGAAAGTTCCTCTACGTGGAGGCGGATCTCACCTCCCAGGAGAGGATCCCCGACATCGTTGCCGAGACCGTGGCCGGTCTCGGATCGCTGGACATCCTGGTGAACAACGCAGGCATCATCCGCCGGGCCGACATCCTGGAGTTTTCCGAGAAAGACTGGGATGACGTGATGAACGTCAACCTCAAGAGCCTCTTTTTCCTTTCCCAGGAGGCGGCCCGGCAGATGGAAAAGCAGGGCAGGGGCGGCAAGATCGTGAACATCGCGTCCATGCTCTCCTTCCAGGGGGGGATCCGGGTTCCTTCCTACACGGCGAGCAAGAGTGCCGTGGCGGGTCTGACGAAGCTCCTGGCCAACGAGCTGGCGAAGATCGGAATCCAGGTGAACGCCATCGCCCCCGGCTACATGGCAACTGACAACACGGAAGCCCTCCAGAAGGACCCTGTGAGGAGCAGGGAGATCCTCGCCAGGATCCCGGTGGGTCGCTGGGGGACCCCAGACGACCTCAAGGGTGCGGCGGTCTTCCTTTCCTCGGCCGCTTCGGACTACGTCACCGGCTACATCGTCGCCGTGGACGGCGGCTGGCTCTCCAGGTAGGAGAGGGTAGAATAAACAATCGCGGCATCATCACTCCCAACATCCAGGGAGGAAAAAAAATCCGAATCCTCCCACGCGATCGAGACTAATTTCCAGAGGGGCATGATCTCCCTCAAGGAGACCATTGCCCTTCTGCCCACCATGATCAAGTGCGCCCTTACCGGCACCTTATCCAGGGGCTCCAGCCCGGGCCCTTCCTGTTCACCAAGAACGCCGACGTGGTGTATGGTCTCTTCGCCTCCCTCTTCGTTGGGAACATCCTCATGCTGCTTATCGGCCTGCTCGGAGTCCGGTTCTTCTGCCGGGTGGTGGAACTCCCCAAAAGGTTCATCATTCCGGTGATCATCACCCTTTTCATGGTGGGAGTCTGCTCCATGAACAACAGCATTTTCGACATGTGGATCTGCGTCGCTTTCGGGGTCATCGGGTATATAATGCAGAAAGCGGACATGCCCTCGTCGCCGATCATCCTGGCGGTGATCCTTGGACCCATGGCGGAAAGCAACCTCCGGCGGGCGGTGCTCATGTACGAGGGGAGCTACTCTTTCCTCTGGACCCGGCCGATCGGTGCGGTGTTCCTTGTTCTGGCGGCATTGTCCCTGTACTCATCCTACCGGAGGGCCCATGTCTCATAGGGGGGCCGGGGAGAGAAGAAAAGGAGAACGGGTCATGAAGGTCGTCTTTGTAGAGAAGCCCCACAGTCTTGAAATCCGGGAAGTTGCCGTTCCCGGGCCGGGAAAGGGAGAAGCGCTCGTCCGGGTCCGTGCCGGCGGCATCTGCGGCTCGGACATGCACATCTACCACGGCACCAACCCCCTGGCGAAATACCCGAGGATCATCGGCCACGAATTCTCGGGAGAGATCACCGCGGTGGGGCACGGCGTGACGGAGTTCGCCCCCGGCGACCGGGTGGCGGTGGATCCGGTCACCAGCTGCGGAACATGCTATCCCTGTTCCATCGGCCGTCCCAACGTGTGCGAGAGGCTGGAGGTCTTCGGGGTCCACAGGGACGGCGGATTCGCAGAATACATCGCCCTTCCGGTGAAAAACCTCCACAGGATCCCCTCCGACTGGTCCTTCGAAAAGGGGGCCCTCGTGGAACCTTTCACCATCGCGGCGAACGTCCTCTCTCGGACGGAATGTTCGGGGAGCGACCGGCTGCTCATCCTGGGCGCCGGCCCCATCGGCCAGGTGATCCTGCAGGCGGCCCGAAGGCTCGGGACGGCCTGCGCAGTGGCGGACATCGTTGACGTACGGCTTGAAAAGGCCCGCTCCCTCGGCGCGGAGCTCACTGTCAACACCCGGGAGGCTTCCCTGGAGGAGAAAGCGGCGGAATGGACCGGAGGCGCAGGGGTACCCCTGATCATCGACGCCGTGGGCAGTCCCGACCTTTTCCCGTCCCTGCTCCGCATGGCGTCCCCTGCGGGCCGGATCGGCCTGCTCGGTTTCTCGAAGGAACCTTCGTCCTTTGTCCAGCTCGAGGCGGTGAAGAAGGAACTCTCCATCTTCGGTTCCCGGCTCAACCGGAACAAGTTTCCCGAGGTCATCTCGTGGTTTTCTGAGGGGCTGGTGAATCCGGAACTCCTCGTGTCCCACAGGTTCCCCTTCGAACGGGTCCGGGAGGCAATGAGGTTCATCGAGGAAAACCCCTCGGAAGTGTGCAAGGTCATCCTGGAGTTTTAGGGGACGGGCAGGAAAAGAAAAGGCCCCCGCGCCGAACGGCACGGGGGCTTCAAATTCCCGCAGGGCATCAGGCGCTGACGGTGAGCACCCCGCCGAGGATGCAGAGAATGCCCGCCCACTGCACGGGCCGCATGGACTCGTGGAACAGGAACACCCCCATGCCTGCAGCGATCAGGGGGCTTGTGGCCGTTATCGGTGTTGCCACCGACACGGGGATGATCTGGATCGCCAGGGCAAAAACGTACCCCCCGGCGGCGAGGCCGAAGGTTCCGGCGGCGAGGGCGTACGCCCAGATCTTCCGGGGCGCTCTCAGCAGGTGGAGCCGTTTTTCCGGTTCTTTTCTCGTCCGCCATGCCCAGATGCCCCAGGATACCGCGAAGAGGAACAGGGCCCGCCACAGGGTGATGGATGCGGCGGGGAGATAGTGGACTGACAGCAGCCATTTCTGGAGCACCATGACGGCGGCCCAGCAGAAGGCGGCCACAAGGGCGAGAAGAAAGCCCTTCCAGGAAGCCGTTTCGGGCCCGGCGCCGGCGGCCTTCCGGCCCCCGGATTTCAGCATGAGCAGCCCTGCGATCATGACGGCAGTGCCGAGGACCAGGGGCAGGGTAACCGATTCCCCGAGCCAGAAGAAGGAAATGACGGTGACGAAGAGGGGATAGCAGCTCGTGGTCCCGACCGCTTTGCTCACGCCGATGAGTTCGAGGGAACGGAAATAGCAGAGGTCGCCGATGACATTCCCCACGAGGATGTTGAGGAAGACGAAAAGGAGCAGCCTGGAGGGGAAGCGCCAGAGGATGTAGGCGTTCGGGTCGAGGATGCAGAAAAGCAGGGAGGCCAGCGCAAATCCGATGGTCCGCGAGGCGGCCATTTCGGTATGATCCAGGAAGGAGAGCCCCTTTTTCAGGAATACGGGGCCGAGAGCCCAGAAGACAGCGGCGGCGCAACAGTACAGAACCCCTGCAAGATACACTGGAATTGCCTCCCTGGTCGTGATGACCGTCATGCTTCACCGGAATCCGGAGTGAATGCAATAATAGCATACAATGTCATGGCGGAGAACGGTCGTTCAATGTCTGTCTTCTTCTTCAAAGAGGCGGTCAGGGATGTCCGGAAGGAGGGGAAGAAACGCAACAAAACAAGCACTGCTGCCGGTATGTCGGTATCAGCGCCGCATCGCCAGGGGAGGCCTTTCCGAAAAAAAGGTTATTTCGAAAACGGCAGCATATTCCGCCGTTCCGATATCCAGCGGATGGCAAGGGAATCCGACCAGCGTTTCGACGGGTTGAGCATGAGATCGAGGGAGACGGCGAGGAGAACGACGGTGACACATATGAAGACGGTGTAGAAAATGATGCGGATCTGCCTGGCAAGAGGTGAAGGCGGCGGTGTTTTCCGCGGGTTCTTTTTCATTTCCGTTCTCATGGAATCATCTCCTTTGCTCTTCCCCTTCATTATACATCCTCCGGCTTCCGGCGGCGCATCCTTGGCCGCCGCCGGGGAAAGGGGGGCAGAATACTGTTCATGCCGGTAAATCTCCGGCGGAAGGAGGAAAATATGCAGAATTTTACCTTTTATGCGCCTACAAAAATCATCTTCGGCAGGGGAACCATTCCGCAGATCGGAGAGGCCCTTGGGGCTGACGGAATATCCCGGGTTGTCCTTGTCGCCGGAGGAGGCTCCATCTACAAGAACGGCGTCCACGAGGCGGTGGCCGGATCACTGAAGAAACACGGCATCCGCTGTGCCGAAATAGGGGGTGTCCGCTCGAACCCCAGGCTGTCCAGGCTCAGGGATGTCATCGCCCTGCTGAAAGGCGAACAGGCCGGGGCGGTGCGGAAGATCGAACGGGAGGATATCCTCCGGATACTGGAGACGGCCTACTAGAGACCGGAAAAAAAGAGGCCTCCGGCGATTGCCGGAGGCCTCTTTGAGTTCCTGTTTCCGTCCCTAGATGTCCAGGTTGCGCACCTCGTGGGCGTGGGCGGCGATGAAGTCCCGCCGGGGCTCCACCTTGTCCCCCATGAGGATGCTGAAATACTCGTCGGCTCCCATGAGGTCGTCGATCTCCACCCTCTTGAGCACCCTGTTCTGGGGATCCATGGTGGTCTCCCAGAGCTGTTCGGGGTTCATTTCGCCGAGTCCCTTGTACCGCTGGACGCTCATCTTCGACGGGTCGGGCGCGTTGTCCAGGATGTTCCTGAGTTCCTTGTCGTTGTAGCAGTAGGAGACGGCCTTGCCCTTCTGCACCCTGTACAGGGGCGGCTGGGCCAGGTAGAGGTATCCTTTCTCGATGAGGGCCGGCATGTACCGGTAAAAGAAGGTCAGCAGCAGGGTGCTGATATGGGCGCCGTCAACGTCGGCGTCCGTCATGATGATGATCTTGTGGTACCGGAGCTTGGCCGGGTCGAAGTCGTCCCCCACGCCGGCCCCCAGGGTCTGGATCATGGTCCGGATTTCCTGGTTTGCCAGGACCTTGTCCAGACGGGCCTTTTCCACGTTCAGGATCTTTCCCCGCAGCGGAAGGATGGCCTGGAAGCTCCTGTCCCGTCCCTGCTTGGCGCTGCCTCCGGCCGAATCTCCCTCCACGATGTAGACCTCTGTGTTTTCGGGGTTCCTGCTCGAGCAGTCGGCCAGCTTTCCCGGAAGGCTCAGGCCTGTCATCACCGACTTGCGGACAAGTTCCCTCGCCCGCTTGGCCGCCTCCCTCGCCTGCCGCGCCTTGATGGCCTTTTCCACCACGGACTTCACGACCAGGGGATTGTCCTCGAACCAGGCCAGCAGCCCTTCGTAGACGATGGAATCCACGATGCCCTTCACGTCGCTGTTTCCGAGCTTGGTCTTGGTCTGCCCCTCGAACTGGGGGTTGGACATCTTCACCGAGACCACGCAGGTGAGCCCTTCCTTCAGGTCGTCGCCCGAGAGGTTCTCCTCCTTTTCCTTCAGGAGCTTGCTCCGCCGGGCTGCCTCGTTCACGCCCCGGGTGAGGGCGGTCCGCAGTCCGGAGACATGGGTGCCCCCCTCGATGGTGTGGATGAGGTTGGCGAACCCGAAGACCCTTTCAAGGTAGCCGTCGTTGTACTGGAGGCCGATGTCCACCGAGACGCCGTCCTTTTCGCCGGAAATGGTCACCGGTTCCGGGAAGAGCACGGTCTTGCCCCTGTTCAGGTACTCGATGAAGGATTTCATCCCGCCGTCGTAGCGAAATTCCTTGACCTTGTTCTCCCTCTTGTCGTCGAGGGTGATGGAAAGCCCCGGGTTCAGGAAGGCGAGCTCCCGGAGCCGGGCGCTCAGGACTTCGGCGGAAAACTTGACCTCTTCGAAGATGGTCCTGTCGGCGAGGAAGTGGACCATGGTCCCGTTCTTCTCCGTGGGGAGCCCTGCGGACAGATCCGTCACCGGAATTCCCCGCTCGAACCGCTGGGTGCGGGATTCGCCGTTCCGGCAGATGGTGATCTCGAGCCACTCGGAGAGGGCGTTGACCACGGAGACTCCCACGCCATGGAGGCCGCCGCTCACTTTGTAGGCTGCGTTGTCAAACTTCCCCCCGGCATGGAGGGTGGTGAGCACCACTTCCGACGCAGGGCGGCCGTTGGAGGGGTGGGGATCCGTGGGGATGCCCCGGCCGTTGTCCTCCACGGAGATGCTTTCATCGGTGTGAATGGCCACGTAGATGGCGGTGCAGAATCCTCCGATGGCTTCGTCCACGGAGTTGTCCACCACCTCGTAGACCAGGTGGTGGAGGCCTCTTGCCGCCGTGTCGCCGATGTACATCCCCGGACGTTTCCTGACCGCCTGGAGCCCCTCCAGGACCTGGATGCTGCTGGCCGTATACTGGCGGGCCGCCGGACTCATCGTCATGTTCTGTTTCCTCCCATTCGTCTGCGAAGAGCCAGGGCATTTTCCCTTGCCTCTTTGCTGAAAGCGTTGTATCTTTTACCCAGCGTCTCCGGGCGGAAGCCCGTCGCCAGGATTGTTCCGTCGTTGAGATAGACGGCCGTCTCGTCCCCGTGGCGTATCATGGCGACGACGCGCCGGATGGAAACCACACCCTGTCCTTCAAGAGGAATAAACATGTTTCCCACTCCGCTCCATCGGTCTGCAACCAATCTATTATACCAGACCGGGAGCGGGATTTCGTGCAAAGAGGGCAATGATTCCCATTGCAGAGGAGGAGAAGCGCCATGAAATTTGCGATGATGAGAACCCGCCTCCGTTCCATAGCGGGGCGATTGTTCCATGATATGAAGGATGAGTGGAGGACCTTTCTCGCCGTGACCGCCGGAGTTTCACTCCAGGCCTTGGCGGTGGTGCTGTTCGTGCTTCCGAACCGCTTCCCCGACCTCGGGGTGTCGGGCATCGCCGTGCTGTCGAACTACGTGTTCGGCATTTCTCCCGCGTGGGTGATCCTCGCCGGCAACACGCTGCTCATGATCTGGGCCTGGAAGGAGCTGTCCCCCAGGTTCGTCCTGTGGACGGCATGGGCTGTGGTGCTCTTCTCCCTCCTGCTGAAGGTTTTTGAGTTTGTCCCCGTACCCCTCATCGGCGACAAGTTCATGGCGGCCATGGTGTCCGGCGCCATACGGGGGCTTGGCGCGGGCATGGTCTTTCGGGTGGGGGGATCCACCGGGGGCCTCGACATCCCCGGCATGGCGCTGAGAAAACGGTACGGCATCGAGATGGGGCAGTTTTCCATCTACATCAACATGGGGATCCTGGCCCTCTCCTTCTTCGTGGTGGGGCTCGATTCGGCCATCTACGGCGCGGTGGGACTCTACGTCTTCGGCATTGTGCTGGACAACACCACCCGCTCCTTTGACCGGAGGAAGCAGGCCATCATCATCACCAACATCCCTGACGAAGTGTCGGCGTACATCAACCTCACCCTCCACCGGGGAGTCACCAGGCTGGACGGCATGGGGGGATACTCCAAGCAGCCCCGGCCGGTCCTCCTGACCCTGCTGGAGCCGCGACAGGCCATGCAGCTGAAGAAATTCCTCGCCGAGCACGACCCCAAGGCCTTCATGTCCGTGGTCGAGGCGTCCGAAGTGCTGGGCAAGGGATTCAAAAGCTGGAAGAGCCTGTAGCGATCTTCGGCCTTCCGAAACTCGCCGGAGGGGAGCCTGCCGCTTCCTCGAAAAAAATGGAATTGCCGGAGTATTTATTAACCATGAAGGCTTCCTTCATGGTATTGTTTTGTCTGAAGCCGAAGGCCATGTGTTTTTTCCGAGCAGGAAAACACCGGAAGCGAAGAAGCGGGTGAAATGGGCCGGGGTTTTTTTCCCGGAAGGCCGGACATGAAAAGCAGGCACAAAGGAGGAGGTCATCGGGATGAACGGAAGAAAAACCATGGGAACCGGGTGGGGCGGATCGCTGCTGAAAAGTGTTCCGCTCTGTGCCGTCCTTATCCTGGCGCTGTGCGTCTTTGCCCCGGCTACGCAGGCAAAGGGCGCCCCAGGTCCGGCCGGCGGGGGCGGGCTGTACGTCGTCACGGCGGATGTGGTCCCCCTGTTCGAAAAACCCGCGGCGAACGTTCCCAGGGTGGCAGATCTTTGGGATCTCCCGAATTTCTACGGGATCGTCGTCTACGGCAATCACCTGAAGCTGGGCGCCATAACGGACGGCAAATTCAGGCAGTTCGCGGGCGGATGGTACGCCCTTCTCTCGCCTGAAGACGGGGAAGTGCTTTGCTACATCCAGAAGAAGGGCATCGAAAAAGTCCCCGGGTACACAAGCTTCAAACCCCGTTCCTTCATGGTGAAGAAGGACGGTGCGGAATTGCGGCTTCAGCCGGAAAAGGGCGGCACGGCCCGCAGCATATCAGCCGAGGGATTGTCCCTTGCCCGGGGGGAGACGGTGACTGCGGTGGGCGAGTTTTCGGAAGGAAAGGAGAACTGGCTGCTCTTCGAGTTTTCCACCGACACCAGGTTCGGCGGCGGCGGTGTTGGGTCCCGGTACGCCTGGGGCAAAAAGGCCGATTTCGGCTCCCTGGAAGGCTATGCGCCCGACAATTCCCGGGTTGACAAAGGGCTGCTGCCGTCGAAAATGCGGTACTCAGCCATGTCTTCCTTTTATGGGGACGGTTTCCGGGGAACGGACAGCCCGGAAAAAATGACGGACTTCCTTCCCGTGACGAAGGACATCGCCGCTTCCCTCCTCAGGAAGGGATTTTACATCGACGATCCGTGGCCCATGGACGAATATGCCCTCCAGGTGGACGACCTGGCGGATTACTACAGGTACACCACTGATTACCAGGCCGACTTCATCACCACCGACCTTTTTTTCCACGCTTTCCACCTTGTGTTCGACCGTATGCTGCAGAAATTCGAGCGCACCTACCTGGCCCCGGCCCTCGGGGAAAGCATGAAGACGGCCCTGGCAGCCCTCGCCAGCATCGAGGGAGCCTGCGCCTCGGCGGGAGCGGGCGAGACGTGGGAAACGGCCAGGGACATGTTCACCATCCCGCTGGCACTGCTGGAGGAAAAACCGGGAACACGGACAAAACTGTCGGAGAACGCTTCGGAAGAAGTCCGCCGGATCCTCGCCGCGAGTGACGTGACGGACTCCGTCGTCACCGGCGCAAAAATCGACTATACATTGTTCAGGCCCCGGGGCCATTACACCCTCAGGCCGCAACTGGAACGGTATTTCCGCGCCATGAGCTGGCTCGGCTCCGCGGAACTTGTCCTCTTCGCCGACGACGGCACGCCGAAGCAGGGAAATGTGGCGGCGGCGGCCCTGGTGGCCCTTGTCCTCGGAGAGCAGGAGGTAGAGTGGAACGCCTTCGAGGCGCCCATCGATTTCCTCGTGGGCGCGCCGAACACGGGAGGGACCCAAATTTACCGGAAGCTGGCCAAAGAGCGCTTGGGCGACCTTACGGAAGCCCCTGCCGTGCTGGCTGACGGCAAAGCTCTCTCTGCCCTGGCGGAGGAGATCAGGAAGACCGTCCCCGGCCCCCTGATCCAGAGCACCCCGGGCGGGGACGACGGCACGAAGGACTTCGCCTCCCGGCTTCCCGTCTTCCGCATGTCCGGCAAGCGATTCACCCCGGACGCCTACGTGATGAACATGCTCACCTCCCCCCGGGTGGGGACCGACGCAGACCCCCGGAACCTTCCGGAGGGGACGGACGTCATGGCCGCCCTGGGGTCGCCGGCCGCCAATGGCCTGGCGTCGGAAAACAACCACGTCAAGGGCTACGCCGAGGCGCTGAAGAAGCTGAAAACCTGGATGGACGGGCACCTCGCCGGGGAGGAGACGGTCTACTCCCTGTGGATAAAGGCCTTCCGTGAAGGGTTCCGGGATTCAGGCTCGGACCAGTTCTTTTATCGGTCCCCCGCGTGGCAGTGGAAGAAGCTCTCCACATGTTCCGCATCCTGGGCCGAGCTGAAGCACGACACCGTGCTGTACGCCGAGCAGTCCGGCGCCGAGATGGGCGATGGGGGCGACACCGAAGCGGGGCCCTACGCCCCTCCGCAGCCGAAGGGGTACGTGGAGCCCGATCCCCGGGCCTACGATGCCCTCCTGTCGGCGGTGACGCGGCTGAAGGCCTTCATCGCCGAATTCGGCATGGAGCCGGAGGACGAGGAGTTTGAGAAGGAAGGGATCCCCTATGCCTCCAGGCTGGATACCCTGGCGGAACTGCTGACCATCGCCCGGGACATCGCGGCAAGGGAAACCGGCGGCAAGCCCGTGACGGCGGAGGACTACTGGAACATCAAGTACCTTGCCCGGGCTTTCAACGCCCAGCTGCTGCTGCCCGGAGAAATGGTGGAGGATACGAAGCAGCTCCGCATGGCCCTGGTCACCGATGTCGCCACGGACTATTTCGAAGGCCGGGTGCTGCACATCGCTTCCGGCAGGCCCCAGAGAATCCACGTGTTCGTCAACGACGCCTCGGGCGGTCCCCGGGTGACGAGGGGGTTCATCTTCTCCTACTACGAGTTCCCCCGCTCCCTGGGCGAGGGTCGCATGACCGACGAGGAGTGGAAAGCGATGGTCTACGACAAGGCCCGGTCCGGTGAGCTGAAAAACCACCATCCCGGATGGTATGAAGAGCTTCGGAAATAAGCTCTTTCGGGCAGTGCTGCTCCTCTGCGTCCTGAGCGCAGCGGGGGGCATTCTGCAGAAGGCGGAAGGCGGGGCGGAAACCGGCCCCGCCTTCCCTGCCGGGAAAGGCTTCGGGGAATGGGAGAGGCCGGTGCGCATCACCGGCGGCATCGTTCCCCACCATGATCTTGCCCTCGGCATGATACAGCGGTTTTACGACCACCTGGGGTCGCCGGACGTCCGGCGGGTCTGGCTGCTTTCCCCCGACCACTTCCGCCGGGCCCGGACCTACTCGGTCCTGTGCCCCGACGACTGGCAGACCCCGGAGCGGATTCTCAGGGTGGACCGGGAAGCCTGCGAAGCGCTCGCCTCCCTGTCCGTGGCGGGGGCTGACGGGGCCCTGTTCCGGAGGGAACACGGCATCAGGATCCACATCCCCTTCATTGCCCGGCACTTTCCCAACGCGTCGGTGGTTCCCCTGGTCATCGGCGCACGGACGCCCGACCTGGCGCTGATAATCCTGAAGAACGCCCTCATGGACCTGCTCCGCGACGGCGACGCCATCATCCTGAGCATGGACCTGTCCCACTACAAGAGCCCCGAGGCCATGGCCGCGGAGGACCGGAAGACCCTGGACGTCCTGGAAGGCCTTCGTCCGGCCGAAACAAAAGCCATTGATGTGGATGCCCGACGTGCAGCGGCCCTGGTGCTGATGCTCTTCCGCGAATTCGGGATCGAAAAGGGAATCGTCCTCGAGCACGCCGATTCTTCGTCCATCCTGGGCAGAAGGGTAGAGTCCGGAACGAGCTATGCCGCCATCCTGTACGGGGTGCCCGGGCGGATGGGGCGGTCCGTGATCTCAGGGAAGTGATCGTCCTGCGGGGGCAGAAATTCCTGGGCGATCCTGCGCATGGAGGCCGGTTTTTAATCCTTTTCAGCCTGATCCTGTCTGTCACCATGAGGATCTGATACAGGAGAGATCTGCCCTGGTATTGTCATCCTGAGGCGGCCTCATCGCCGAAGGATCCAGGATTGGGGAACAAAAAACAGATCCTTTCCCTCCGGGGATGCTCCGTGATCGCTGCGCTCAGAGTGACAGAAAATGCAAACCTGAATTTTCGCTTTCTTCAGGATGCCGCTCCCCGGAAAGGGCAGTCCATGCGGTAGAAGCACCTCCGGCACCGGTCGGTCCGGGGAGGGAAGGGACCCTGGGCCGCCCTGAGGGCCGTGGACCGTATGTCCTCTTCCACCGCCTGCCATGAGCCTTCCGGTACCACGGGCGCGCCTTCTTGCCCCGTCCGCAGGCGGATGAGGCGGATGTCCGTCTCCGCCTCCCCGAAGACGGACCGGGCGGCGCAGCCGTAGAAGAGAAGCTGGGCATCGTAGAGGAACTTCCACGACGGCTCCTCCCCGGCATTGAGACTTTCGTCGCCCGCCGTGATCTTGTAGTCCCGGATGAACACCCGGTCTCCTTCCCGCCAGAGGGCGTCCATGGCCCCGGTGAGCATCGGGCCGTCCCTGAGGGGCACCCGGAAGGGGATCTCCCGCTGCAGGCTGCCTTCGGCGGCAAGGGCGGCCAGTTTTCTTCCCGCCGCTCCTTCTGCCGTGACGGTGAGCCATTTCCGGAGGGCCGCCCGCTCGCCCCCGTCGTTCCAGGAGGCCCGAAGCCGGGGCGGAAGGCGGGCCGGGAGGGCATTGCCGAGATACCGGTCCAGGCCGGGGACCGTGAAGTCCCACCGGGCGAGGACCCAGTGGGCGAGGGAGCCGAGGTCGGCCCCGCCGAACTCCTCCGAGGAAGGAAGCTCCCAGGCGAGCTCGAGGCCCTGGCGGAACTTCATGCGCCATGCCGCGGGGCACCACGAGAAGAGGGCGTAGGAGGTGGCGCTGAGCCGTTCGTACCGCAAGTTTGCAGGGGACGGCGACGGGATCCACCGGACGGGCGGAATCTCGCCGGATTCGTCCTCCGTCCTTTCCCGGACCATCCGGGGGTCGTCTTCAGCGGCGCCGGGAAGGGGGAATGGTTCGCCGAGGAGGGAGAGCCACGACCCTTCCTTCGGGGAGGGGGCGCCGTCCTTGTCCAGCCCGCAGGGCGAACAGAGGACCAAGCAGTCCATGGCCCGGGTGCAGGCCACGTAGAAGAGGCGCTGCCACTCTTCCTCCACTTCCGTCTTTTCGAGGAAAGAGGCCAGCTTCCCGGTGGCGGATTCGCATTCCTCTCCGCTGTCCGTCCATTCCCTCGGGTAGGACGACGCACCCGCCCCGAGGAGGGGGGACGCCACAAGAGATTCACCCTTTCCCCCCCTTCCCCCGGGAGCCTTGTTCAGGTCCATCACGGCCACGATGGGGAACTCCAGTCCCTTGGCGCTGTGGACCGTCATTACCCGCACCACGTCCTCCTCGTCCCCCAGGGGCGACGTCTCCGTCACGGTCCCCTGCCCGGACCGAAGGGAGGCGAAATAGCCGGCACACCCGGCCGGGTCCGGTCCGAAGACGGCCTCGTACTCCCGCACCATGTCCAGGGCCTGCCGGAGGTTGGCCAGAACGTTCCGGCGGTTCCACGCGGGGTAAGACCGGAGGTACGACTGGTCCCGGAGAAGGGAGCAGAGGGCGGCGAACAGCCCGCTGTATCTCGCCTCAGCCCGGAGAGCATCCAGCCGGGCCGCCGCCCCGGGATGCCGCGCAGGGAACTCCTCCCCGGCGGGAAGGAGGGCGTAGGCCTCGTCCAGGGAGAGCCCGGAGAAGGGGGTGCAGAGGAAGGCCGCCAGGGCCCCCCGGTCCTCCGGAAAGGCGATGGTCCGGATGGCTGCGGCAAGATCTTCTATCTCCCCCCGGTTGAAGTATTCCTTCCCCTTCTCGAAGGCCGCCGGGATGGCCGCCTCGGACCGGAACACTCTCTCCAGAGCGGGAAAGGACGTCCGGGCCGGCACGAGGACCGCCATGTCCTTCCACCGGGCGGGCCGCATGCGCCCTTCTTTCTTGTCCCACACGCCCATCCCGCGGAAAGCCGCCAGCTTCGCCGCGAGGCCCCGGGCCACCCTGACCCGCACCTCGCCCGCGGATTCCGTCTTCTTCCTTCCCTCGCCGTTTTCCTGGGGCCGGGCGTACCGGATGACCGTGTCCAGGGGGGGGAGGGCGGTGTCCTCCCGCAGCTTTGCCTGCTCCGGATCGCCGGGAAAGACCAGAGGCTCGTACTCCTGGGGCAGGGAGGAGGAAAGGCCGTTCCGCCAGACATGGCCGAAGATCCCGTTGATCTTTTCCAGCAGGGAGGACCGGGTGCGGAAGCTCGCCTGGAGGGGGATGTATCTGTCTCCACCTCCCTGCCGCAGGATCAGGCCGCCGAAGAGGGTGGGGTCGGCGTGGCGGAAGCGGTAGATGGACTGCTTCAGGTCCCCCACCAGGAACATCCTGCTGTCTTCGCCCGCCACGGACCGGATGAGGGCGTCCTGGAGGGGGTTTGTGTCCTGGAACTCGTCCACCAGGATCTCCCGGTAGGTGCGGACCTGCCGCCCGCCTTCCCCTGCCGCTTCCGCGGCGAGGCGGATCATGTCGTCGAAGGAGAGAAGGCCCCGCCTGCGGCGAAACTCCCGGCAGCAGCACCACAGCAGGGCCGTCAGCCTGAGCAGGACGTTCCTGAGGCGGAAGTGAAGGGGCTCTTCCCCCGTATCAAGGAAGGCCAGCCCCTTCCACAGAAAGGTGAACCGCTCCCTGTGCTCTTTCAGGGACGGACACCCCGCCAGGTCCGCCGCTTCCTTCGCCGCACTTCCCGTCGCCCCGGAGAGGTTTTTCAGAAGACGCCCGTACAGATCCGACGCGAAGGAAAGTGCCCCCTCCGCGTCAAGACTTTCGGGAGACGTACCCCTCCAGGAGTTCCGGAACGCGGCGAGCTTCTCTTTGTAGGCTCCACCGCCGGGCAGGTCGGCGGGCAGGCCCGGAAGAACCATGCCCAGCCAGATTTCCGCCGCTTCCCGCGCCCGGGGAAGACACACGGCCTTCAGCCGTCCGGTGACGGGGGCAAAGTACTCCCGGTCCGCCGCCGCCGCGAGCAGGTCCTCGGGATCCATGCCCCGGCTTTCCAGGATATTCGCCAGGGAGAAAGCGAACCCCGCCGTTGCGTCCGGGGAATAGGCGTTCAGCACTCGGGGGAGTTCCTCCAGGCTTTCGCCGAGGAATTCCTCCGGCGTCCGCCCCCCGGGGAGGGCGTTCCGGAACCACTGGAGGTCGAGGGCGTCCAGGGCCGCCGTGGCTCGGCCGGTGAACTGTCTCTCCTCGGGAGTGGAGATGGGGCGGGCCGACAGGCCCGAAGGAAGGAAAAGGGCCTCCTCCCTCAGGATATTCAGCGCGAAGGAGTGGATGGTGGAGACGGGAGCCTCGGACAGCTCCGCCGCAGCTCCCGCCAGCAGCGTCCCGTCAGGGTCGAGGGTCTCCCTCATTGTGCTGAAACGGTCCGCAATGCGGTCCGCCATTTCCCGGGCGGCCTTCTCGGTGAAGGTCAGGGTCAGGATGTCCCGGGGCCGCATTTCCTCCCGGAGAAGGGCCCGAAGAAAACGCCACGAGAGAGTGTGGGTCTTTCCCGTACCGGCCCCGGCCCCCACCAGGGTGAGGGGGGCATCGGAGAACACCGCCTCCTCCTGGGCGGGGAGCAGGCTCCCTTTTGCTCCAATGCTGTCCCTGAGCCTTCCGGTCAGCATGTCGCCGTCCGCCATGGCCTATTCCTCCCCTTCCCCGTTGTCCTCTTCCTCCGCCCGGAAATCCCTGCGCCTGCAGAGGGAGGAGAAAGAGCAGTATCTGCACCGGTCCGAATCGTACTTCGGCCGAAAGCGCCCCGAAGCGAGGGATTCCGCCGCCTGGTTCATGACGTCCGCTGCCTGGGACTCCAGTTCCGCAAGAGACGTTTTTCCGGTGTCCAGCCAGGAAGGAGTGCCGTCATGTCCGGCGCCCGCGGCCGAACGGTCTCCCAGCCCGAGGAAGACCGCCGCGGAGGCACCCCGCTGTTCCGGGCCCTCCCGGAGGGCGATGCTGTAGGCTGCGAGCTGGAGGCTTTTTTTGTATTTTTCGGCCCTGCCGCTCTTGTAGTCGAAGAGGAGGATGGAACCGTCCCCGAGGATGTCCATCCGGTCGCACCGTCCCCGGAAGACCGTCCCTCCGATCTCCAGCCCGGGAAGGGTGAATTCTCGCCGCTGCTCTCTCCGGGCCTCCCCGAGGCCGCTTTTCTCCATGGCGTCCTGAAGCGCCCCGAGGCGGCGGTTCTTCTCCCGCTGGTCAGCCCTGTGGCGGAAGAGCCTCTGATCCGAGAGCAGCCCGGGGTACCCGTCCCCGTAGGCGGCGTCGAAGAAGCGGTCCGCCAGCTCCTCCAGGCTTCCCCCTGAGGAAAGGTACTCCTTCCACGCAAGCTCCCAGAGACGGTGGAACCCGTTCCCCGCCAGATCGCGGCGAAACAGCTCCTCACCCTCCGGCTCGAGGCCCGCCCTTCGGCAGTAGTAAAGGAAGGGACAGGCGGCGTAGTCGTCCAGGCCGCTCAAATGGAAGATCTTCTCGGACAGCAAAGGAAGGTGAATGGACTGCGGATCGCCCCGGGAGAGACCGTTTCGGGGGCCGCATTCGGCAGGGATCTCCACGTCCCTGACAAAGACCGTTTTAATGGTGGCCGGGGGGAGAAGATCCCCCAGGGACCGTTCATAGGAATTTTCCGCCGGAAGAAGCCAGGGGGACGGTCCTGCCTCCGCCTCCGCCGCGAAGGGGGACGGCGGCAGAGGCCGCCCGCCGTCGTCGGCCAGGGGGCGGACGAAAAGGCACAGTTCCCGGGCGCAGGCGGCAAGCCTCCGGAAGAGGGCCTCCCGCTGCTTCCGCTTCTCCGGCACCAGGGGGAGGTGGCTTCGCCCCAGGCCGAGGCTGTCGTGGAGAATGCCTTTCCGGTCGTCGTTCAGCAGCGCGGACTCCCTCACCTGGCCCGGCCACCGGGAGGCCGTCGCGCCGAGGAAGACCCACACCGCCGCCGAAGTCAGCACCGGCGGTGTCCCCTGGTGGACCGCCATGGCGGGGGAGACCGGCGGTGAGGTCCTCGTGGAGGCCGTTTCCGCCCACCGGGCCAGGAACGCCGCGGCCTCCCCGCCCCGAAGGACGGACCTTCCCGAATCCCCGAGGTCCCGGGCCAGGTCGCGGAGAGCCCGCTCCTTTTCCCCTGCCTCAAGCACGGCCACGTTCACCGTTCGGAGCATTCCGTCCAGGGAGGGGAACTCCCGGGCTCCCGTAATGAGCCCCTTCATCTCCTCCCGGTCGGGGGCCAGTTTCACCAGTGCCGAAAGCAGCTCCTCGGGACGGCCTCCTGCGGATAGAGCGTCCGTGAAGGCGAGGGCCCTCCGGAACGCGCGCAGGGGGTCGTTTCGGGACGGGGTGTTTTCCGCTGTCTCCCCGAGGAAGTCCAGCCACCCCTTCCTCCCGAAGGGCAGGGCGGCGGCGAAGGTCTCCCGGGGAAAGCCGAAGGGCGAGAAGAGAAGCCCGGACAGGAAATCCGCCGTCTCCCCTGCCGGCCACCCCTCGGAGGCCAGGTCCAGGGCCCGGAGGGCGCTTTTCCAGAGGATCGTCTCCGAGACCAGCACCCCGTCCTTCAGCGAGAAAGGCAGTCCGTACCGGGAAAAACTCTCCGCGGCGGAGGCCGTTTCCTCCCCGTCGCCGCAGACGCCGATGGCCGACCACCCCGGAAAAGGCAGCCCCGTGGACTCCGCGATCTTCCCCTCGCCCGCTGACCAGAGCAGGAGTTCCCTGGCCAGGGTGTCCGAGGCCAGACGGAGGTCTCCTCCCGCCATGGAGAATGAAAGGGGCGGTCCGCTTCCCTCCGCCGGCGTCGCCGACGCCTCGGGGAACTGGTCCGCCACAGTGTAAAAGTCGCCCCCGCCGCACCCGGGGACGAAAAACTCCATTTCCGCCCCGGCCTCGAGAAGCTGCCGAAGAAAACGGAGCTGCCCAGAGGCGAAGCTCAGGAAGCCCACTGCGGTGATCCGGAATGCCTTTGCCCGTTCCCGGGCCGAGTCCGAGGCCGCAAGAAGGTCCCGCCCGAGGGAGGGGATCTGGGCGCTGTCCGCCAGGTTCAGTTTTCCCAGGAGGGCCGTGTAATCCCGGTAGATCCGGCAGAGGAGCCCCGACTCGTCATCCAGCCGGGAGCATCCCCCGTCCGGAGGGCACCCGGCGCACCCCAGCGAACCTGCCAGGATCTCCGGGGGCACGTCCTCCCGCAGAAGCTCCCGGACCGACTGCCCGGCAAGGTCGAGGAATCCTTCCGAAAAGACTCCCGGCGGCAGAGAGCCGGCCAAACGCTCCCGCAGGGAATTGACGATGCCCCGCAGAAGCAGCCAGTGGTCCGGGGGATCGATCTGCGCCCGGGGCTTCTCTCCCGCACCCGCCTCCAGAAGGGCCCGGTAGAGGTCATCCCAGATCCAGACGTTCCGTTCCCGGACCCTGCTCCCGAATTGTCCCTCCGGATCGGAACCCCCTTCGGCGGAAAGCATGTCCAGGAGAAGGGGCCTGTCGCGGTTCGACGGCACCAGGAAAACTCGTCCGGGATCCCCGGCCCGGCCGGCCAGAAGACCGGAAATGTCCGCAGGATTGCGGTAGGTGTGTATCAGCAGGGCGATCGCCTCCTCGCTATACGGAAGAAGTGTAGCACATTTCAATCCGGGGAAAGATCCGGAGGAGGGAGAGGTCAACCGCCGGCGGAGCCGCACCAACGGGGGGGTGAATCCGGAAGAACGGTCCCTTTCCTCCGTGGACGAGGATGAACGCATAGATCGATGCTTGACTCGTACGAGAAGACGTACTATTATAAATGCGTCAGGGAGGTGATGTCGTGATCATCACGGCGAGCAAGGCGAGAGCGAATCTGTACAGGCTCATCGACCACGTGACGGAGACGGAAGAACCGGTCTACATCACCGGAAAGCGGGGCAATGTGGTGGTCCTGTCGGAGGACGACTACCGGGACATTCAGGAAACCCTCGCTATTGCTGCGGTGCCCGGAATGCGGGATAAAATTCTTTCAGGCATGGCGGCTCCCCTGGCCGAGTGTGTTGAAATAGACGAAGATGCCTGAAGGGCCGTGGAGGATCTTCTACACGAAGGAGGCCCTGAAGGACAGGGAGAGGGTTATCGAACGGGGCTGGGGCGAGAAGATCAGGTCCATCGAGCGGGCCCTCCGGGATAACCCTTTCGCACCTCCGAGGGAGAAACTGGTGGGAGAGTTCAAAGGGGCCTACTCGAAGAGGATTAACCGCCAGCATCGGGTGATCTACCAGATACTTGAGGAGGACCGGGCGGTGAAGGTGGTCAGCGCATGGAGTCATTATGAATAGCGGGAAAAATGACGGAGAAGCCGCATCCCAAGGGATGCGGCTTTCTTGATGGCTTTCTGGAGGCAAGGCAGCCTGGTTTCCTATCCGCCGAAGGACTGAATGCGGGTTCTTCCGGTCATGGTACAATGCAGAAATCACCATGATACCTTAAGGAGGTATGACCATGAGAAAAGGGAGAATCGCACTGTTTCTGTCTGTGCTGGCTGTGCTGCTCACATTTTCGGCCCTGCCCGGAACGGCCGCCGATGGCCCTGTCCTGAAGCTCGCTCCGGGAGTGGCGGAAAAGCTGGAGGCCCTTGGGCCGGAACTGTCCCTCGACTGGGGCATCTACAAGAACACCTGAGGGGAGGATCCCTCGGCTCTCGTCGAGAGCGGCAGGCCCCTCGGGCTGGAACACTATGTTCCGGTGACGGACGAAACAGGCAAGGTGACCATTCTCGTAAACAAGACGATAGCCTTCAAGGACAACGTCATCCTCGTGGAACATTTCACCTACCGTGGAAGGGATGTTTTCATCTGCCGGACGGCGAAATACTGATCACCGGAAAGAAGGACGGGAAAAAATCTCAGCGAAAAACTGCTGCGGACTGAGCCCTTTTCCAAGATCGTTCCCCGGGAACACCGGCCTGGCCCGGGCGATGATCGAGTCGGGGACGGAGATCGTCACGTCGTACCCCGGATCCCCCACCCCTGAAATCGCATCGGCGCTTCTCTCTGTTCCCGGGGAGAAGCGCCCTTTGTATTTCCAGTTCTCCACCAACGAAAAAGTGGCCGCGTAGGTGGCCGTTCCGCCTGCACGAAAGGGTGCCGGCGGCAAACCTGAAGGTGCTGCAGGGAGACTGAGAAAGAACTACCCAGGCGTGTTGGGAAAAAATAAAGACCGCCCGTCAGGGGCGGTTTTTTCCATGGCTTCATGGAGGATCTCTTTATGTGAAGAGGCTTATTGCCGGTTTTCTTCGTCTTTGTTCGGGTGCTGCCCCGTCATGGCCCTGCCGACCATGCTCCAGCCCATGAGGGCATGCTCCATGGCGTCCTTCCCCCTGCAGGGAAAAGAGGCGTCCCGCTTGTGAAGCAGCAGCAGGTCGATAAGAAAGAAGATCAGCCCGGCGTCTTTTTCGTCGGACGTTTCCCGGTATTGGCCGGGGTCCCTGTTCAAGTCGGCTTCGACTGTTTCCCAACTGTCCTCTTTGGGTACAAACCGGACAACAAAGATGCAGTACCCTGTCCAGCTTCGGTGAAAGAAAAGGGTATTGTCCTGCCAGTAGATGAACCATTTGTCTTCCATCTCTTCCGGTATGAGCCCTTTCCGTATCATCTCCATCTCGTTTTCCGAAAAGGACCGGCTGAGCGCTATGGTTGTCCTCTTTGTTGGCAGCGCGATGGTCTTCCAGTCCGATGACCCGGCATTTTTCACAGTGATCCCTCCTGCCCCCCACGCGGGTTCGATGTGCCGGCACAAAAGCCGGGTGTTCCATTCTGACCCAACAGAATCCACAGGTCTTTTTCTCTTCAGCCTGAGTGCTGTCAATGCCTGAGTTCCCCGAGTGCATCGCCTGTCCCTTTTGTATTGATATTGCCGGACAATGCTATATTCCACTTCATTCTTACTGAAAAAATGATTTTTACTATATTACCACTTTTTTTATGGAAAAGATCAAAAAAATAGGTACTGTGGAGAATACATCAGCAGAGCCGATTCCTGAATCCGCAGGCAGCGGGGGAGCGTCCCCGGTGCCCGCTTGGGCCGCCGGTGCAGATTGTCGTCCATGACAACTGCCCAGGCGATCAACTCGGCTTCCTTTCCGGTGTTTCTCATTCTGACCTGTGCGTCGTTTTTTTGACTGCAGCATATCCCGCCGTCGGTTCTTTCTTTTTGGCCGCCCGCAGGGTACCATTGGGGGGAGAAGTGAGAAAGAGGTGGTTTTGAGTGTTTCGATGCGTGATATTCGACTTCGACATGACCCTCGTGGACAGCAGTTACGCCATCAGGGACACCATGAACATGGTGGCGGAGCGGCAGGGGCTTCCCCCTGTGACCCGGGAGCAGGTGCTGTCCGTTATCGGGCTTCCCATCAGGGAATCCTGGATGAAGGTCTGGAGCCGGTTTGACGAGGAGTGGCTCTCCGAATTCCGGGCCCTGTTCATCGAGCAGGAGTTTGCGGGCATCTTCCCCTTCCCCGGAACCGTTCCCGTCCTCGAGGCTCTCACGGAGAAGGGAGTGGCCCTGGGAATAGCCTCCAACCGGCAGTCGCCGGCCAATCCGCTGAAGGCCACCGGGCTCTCGGGGTATTTTCGCTCGGTGGTGGGCATGGGCGACGTGGAAAACGCCAAGCCCGCACCGGATATGATCCTGAAGGGCATGGCCGAGCTGAGGGCCGGCAGGGACGACACCCTCTTCGTGGGGGACACGGCGGACGACATGGCCGCCGCAGCCGCGGCAGGGGTCCGGTCCGTAGGGCTCACCACCGGGAATTTTCCCCCGGAGGGCCTTCTCGGGGCGGGAGCGTGGAAAGTGATGGATGCCATCGAGGAACTGCTTCCCCTGTGGGACGGGATAGTGTCATGACGCAGCCCGGAAACCTGCTCTCCGGGGAGAAATCGCCCTATCTCCTCCAGCACGCCGACAACCCGGTGAACTGGCACCCATGGGGCGAAGAGGCCTTCCGGAAGGCCAGGGAGGAGGACAAGCCCCTCTTCGTCTCCATAGGCTACGCCACGTGCCACTGGTGCCACGTCATGGAGAGGGAATCCTTCAGCGACGGCGAGGTGGCGAACCTCCTGAACGACGCCTGCGTTCCGGTGAAGGTGGACCGGGAGGAGCGTCCCGATATCGACGGGAACTTCATGGCGGTCTGCCAGATGATGAACGGCAGCGGGGGATGGCCCCTGAACGTCTTTCTCACTCCGGAAGGGCTGCCCTTCTTCGCCGCCACCTACCTGCCCAAGAGGGGAGCGACCGGCAGGCCCGGAATGGTGGACATGGTCCCCAGGGTGAAGTGGCTCTGGAAAACCCAGAGGGAGCAGGTGATGAAATCCGCCCGAAGCATCAGGGAGAGCCTGCTGAAAGAGGCCCTTCCCGCAGCAGGAGCCTGCCCCGGGCAGGCCCAGGTGAAAGCGGCCTTCGACGAGCTGTCCCGGGGGTACGACCCCCAGTGGGGAGGCTTCTCGAAAGAGCCGAAATTTCCCATGCCCTCCTTGCTCCTTTTCCTTTTCCACTACTGGAAGCGCTTCGGCGAAGGGGCCGCCCTCTCCATGGCCAGGAATACCCTGTCCCGCATCTGGTCCGGGGGCATACACGACCACCTGGGAGGAGGCATCGCCCGGTACGCCACGGACCGGCGGTGGGTCCTGCCTCACTTCGAGAAAATGCTCTACGACCAGGCGCTGCTTCTCCATACCGTGGCGGAATTCCACAGGGAGAAGCCGGATCCCCTCTTCGTGGCTTTTGCCGAAGACCTCGCCGGGTTTGTGCTCCGGGAGATGACCTCACCGGAGGGAGGCTTCTATTCCGCCTTCGACGCCGACAGCGAGGGAGAGGAGGGAAAATATTACCTCTGGACGGAGGAGCAGATCCGAAACATCCTTTCTCCGGAAGATGCGGGGGTGTTCCTCCACTCCTACGGTGTCCTCCGGGGCGGCAACTTCAAAAACGAGGTCACGGGACGCATCCTGGGGGATAACGTGCTCTACATGGCCGTTTCTCCCGCGGAGACTGCGGCGCGGTTCTCCCTGGAACCGGAGGAGCTTGGTGAGCTGCTGTCCTCGTGCAGGGAAAAGCTGCTCGCCGAACGCCGGAAGCGCCCTGCGCCTCTGCTGGACGACAAGATCCTCGCCGACTGGAACGGCCTCATGATCGCCGGGCTCTCCCTGGCGGGAACCGTGTTCGGCAGGAAGGAATGGGTGACGGCGGCGGAAAAGGCGGCCCGGTTCATCGACCTCAAGCTTCGGGAAAAGACCGGAAGGCTGCTCCACAGGTACCGGGACAGGGATGCCGCAATTCCCGGATTTCTTGACGATTACGCCTTTCTCGCCTGGGGGCTGGCGGAGATTGGCGCGGCCACGGGAAAGAAAGAATACGTCCTTTCCGCGGCGAAACTCATGGACATCCTCCTGGAGGACTTTGCCGACAGGAGGAAGGGGGGATTCTTCCCCCACGGAGGACAGGACGCAAACCTCTTCCTCCGCAGGAAGGAGGCCTATGACGGGGCCATACCCTCCGGAAACGCCGTGGCCATGGCGAACTTCATCCGCCTCGCCGGGCCCGCCGGGAGGAAGGACTTCCCGGGCCACGCCCGGCGCATAGGAGAAGCCTTTTCGGAGCACGTCTCGAAGTACCCCCTCTCCCACGCCCATCTTCTCACGGCGGTCATGATGTTCTAGCTCCCGGCCGTTCCCGCCGGAGTTTTTCAGCGCCGCTTCCGCAGCTGTTCCGGAGGCGGCGCATTTCTTTCCGGTACATGAGCCAGGTCACCAGGGCTGCGGAGAGATCCGCCGCGGGAAAGGAGCCCCACACCCCCGCCGTGCCGAAGACGGGGGCGAGGACCGTCACCAGGGGAACGAGAAAGATGACCTGGCGGAGCAGGGAGAGGACGAAGGAGGGGCGGACCTTGCCGATGGCCTGGAAAAGCCCTGATGCCATGATCTGGAAGCCCGTCAGGGGCATTCCGAGGGCGAGCATCCGGGCCGCGTCGGCGCCGAGGACCGTGACCGCGGGGGAGGTGGTGAACAGCCCCGCGACGGCCTCCGGAACGGTGAGAAAGAGCGCTGCCCCGGCGGCGCAGAGGACCGAGGAGGCCCCTATGGAGATGCGGAGGGCGGACGTCACCCGGCAGTACTGTTTTGCGCCGTAGTTGAACCCCACCACGGGAAGAAGCCCCTGGACCATGCCGAAGACAGGCATGACGGCGAAGAGAAGGACCCTGTTCACGATGCCGTAGGCCGCCACGGCGTCGTCGCCCCCCGTGGAGGCCAGGGCCAGGTTCACCGCCAGCAGGGAGAGGCTGGCCGCGCCCTGCCGGGCGAAAGCCGCCGCCCCCACGGAAAGGCATTCGGCGAGGATGGAGGCCCTGAACCGGAAGTGTTTCCAGCGGAAGGCCACCAGGCTGCGGCCTGTGAGGTAATACCACCCCAGCCAGAGGGCGGTCCCTCCCTGGGAGAGTACCGTGGCCCAGGCGGCGCCCCTCACCCCCCACCCGAAGCCCAGGATGAACAGGGGATCGAGAAGGGTGTTGATCCCCGCGGAAATGATCATGGTCATCATGGCGAAGGAGGCGTTCCCCTCCGCCCGGACAAAGTTGTTGGCGGTGATGGAGAAGGCGAAGAAGGGGGCTCCGAGGAAAAGCACGGCGGCGTATTCCTCCGCAAGGGGGAGGATGTCCCCGCTGGTTCCCATGAACCGAAGGAGGAAGGGGGCAAGAAGGATCCAGAGGACGGAGAGCAGCAGCCCCGCGGCCCAGGTGACGAAGAAGACCGTCCCGGCCGTCTTTTCCGCCCGTTTCCGCCGGCCCGCGCCGAGGTTCCTGGAGATGACGGATGCACCCCCGACGCCCCCTGCCTGGGCCACCGCCATGATGACCATCTGGAGGGGGAAGGTCATGGAGACGGCGGCGATTCCGGCACTTCCCACTCCCTGCCCCACGAAGAAGGCGTCCACGAGGCTGTATGATGCCTGGACGGCCATTCCGAGGGCCGCCGGGAGGGACAGGCGGAAGAGCAGGGCCCCCATGGGGCCGGAGCGCAGCGCTTCGGTGTTGTCGGCCATGTCGCATCTCCCTTCCCTATTCTTTTCAGAAGTATATCAGAATGGGATGGGCGGGACTTGTGGTATGGCAGTCCTTCGGCTATAGTAGCTTCAGCTTCATCATCCGGAAGACCGGAGGAGGGAGATCCTATGCAGGAAGTCAAAAAAGTTATAACTGAAGTGGGAACCAACGAATGGCAGGTAGTGGTTTTTTTCCTTGGAGACCAGACTTTCGCCATCAACGTGGACAAGACCCGTGAAATCCTCCGGTGGCCCGGCTGCCGAACCATCCCTGAATCCCACCCGTCCATGATCGGCATCACGTCCGTGAGGGGAGAGGTGCTTCCCCTCCTTGACCTGAGAAAACACCTGGGCATTCCCGGTACTGCCGATCTCGAACAGAGCAAGGTGATCATAGCCGAGTTCAACGAAATCAAGCTCGGTTTCGTGGTGGACGCCGTGGAGCGGATCTACCGCATCAACTCCGAGGAGCTTGACTCCACCCTCACGGGAACCTTCCTCGGCGAATATGTCCTCTACGTCATCAAGAGGGACAGCCGGAACGTGCTGCTGCTCGACTACGAGGCCATCGTCCAGAAGGTGAACCCCACCCTGTCGGAACGGTACACCATCGACAAGGTCCGGACGAAGGAGATGACCGATCCCCTGGGGAACCTCGACGATTACCGGATCCTCGTCGCCGAAGACTCGCCCCTCATCCGGAAGCAGATCGCGGACGTGCTCGGCCAGGGAGGATTCCACAACGTGGTGCTCACAGGCGACGGCAAGGAGGCATGGGACAGGCTCTCCGCCCTTGGCGAGGCCTTCGACCTTCTCATCACCGACGTGGAGATGCCCCGCCTCGACGGTCTGGCCCTCACGCGGAGGGTGAAGGAGCACAGCGAGTTCAAAAAGATTCCCATCATCGTCTTTTCGTCCATCATGGCCAAGGACATCAAGGTCAAGGCGGCAAGCGTGGGCGCCGAGTCCCAGATCACGAAGCCGGAAATACCGGAACTCGTGGACCATGTCTGCAGCCTGCTCAGGGAGCAAAAGGAGAAGAAGGTCCTTTCCAGATGACCTCCCTTCCCTACTGGGATTCCAATGTGGACATGCAGATCGCCCCGTGGTTTCCTCTCGGGGTGGACTATAAGCCTGTGTCCGTCAATTCGTACCACAGCGGCCGCCTCTCCAGGATCGCTGCCCTTTCCCTGTGCCTGAGCAGCGAGTTCTTCTGCCTCACGAGCCTCCAGAGCGGCTATGCGGGGACCCTGCTCCGGGACAGCATGTTCATGCCCGGAAAGCAGCGGCGGATCGACTTCGGATTCACCATGCTTTTCGGATACTCCGCCCCCATGGAGCAGACGGTGGGATCCCTCATCGAAAGCCAGGGGGACATCGAGGGAGGAGTTTCTTTCTGCACGCTCTGGGACAGGGACATCATCCTCGAGAGCTTCAAGGCCATCATCCTGGTCAGCGGCAACCCCTTCTTCAGCGAGGACGACTTCCTGGACAGGCTCGGCGTCACCCTGGAGAAGAGCGTGTCCTCCCAGGCGAACATGCCCTTCTTCGCCGAGAAGTTCGGATACCGGAGGTTCTTCATTCCCTACGAGACCGACAACCCGGTGGACCTGGAGATCAGCCGCCTGCTCCACGAGATGGAGTTCGAGGAGACCAGGAAATGGGTGGGGCCTTCGCCGGAAGTCTCCTTTCCGCCCTTTCTCACTCTTGATTTTGCCGTTGACTGAAGTATGGTATAATATTTGTCCGCTCAAAAAGCAAGGCGGAGGAGAACTCTGAAACGGCCCCGATTCCCGGAAGGGAAGTCCGGACCGTTCTTGCCGTAGTGAAAAGGGGACTGGTTGCTTGATGGAGAATGAGATTCTGAACGAGAAGGATATTCCGGCGGAGAAGGAAGATATCCTGGACGAGAAGATCGTCAAGAAGGAAGACCTGTCCCGGGAAGACATGGCCGAGTACCTGGTAAAGGTGCGGGAGCTCATCTCCGAAGGCCAGGGAAAGGGCTCCCTCACCCAGAAAGACATCGAGCGGCATCTTCCCCTCGAGAACTGGAGCGAAGAGATTCTCGACAACGTGTTGACCGAGCTCCAGGACATGGGAATCGAAATTGTGAGCGAGGACAAGGAGGCCGCGGCGGTTTCCGCACCCGTCGCAGTGGCGGTGGACGAGGACATGCTCGCCCAGCCGACCGTTGACATGGAGATCGGGAAGCTCGACGACATCCCCCTTACCGACCCCGTGCGCATGTACCTCCGGGAGATCGGCAAGGTCCCCCTTCTCGACGCCGCTGAGGAAGTCGAGCTGGCCAAGCGCGTGGAGGCCGGAGACGAGACGGCGAAGAAGAAGATCGTGGACGCCAACCTCCGTCTCGTGGTGAGCATCGCCAAGAAGTACATCGGCCGGGGGATGCTCTTCCTCGACCTCATCCAGGAAGGAAACCTGGGGCTCATCCGGGCGGTGGAGAAGTTCGACTACCGGAAGGGCTTCAAGTTCAGCACCTACGCCACCTGGTGGATCCGGCAGGCCATCACGAGGGCCATCGCCGACCAGGCCCGGACGATCCGCGTTCCCGTCCACATGGTGGAGACCATCAACAAGATGGTCCGCATCTCCCGTCAGCTGGTCCAGCGACTGGGGCGGGAGCCCACCGACGAGGAGATCGCCGGGGAAATGGAGATCGAGCCGTCCAAGGTGGAGGAGATTCGCCGCATCGCCCAGCTTCCCGTTTCCCTGGAGACTCCCATAGGCGAGGAGGAGGACAGCCAGCTCGGCGACTTCATCGAGGACAGGGATCTTCCCAGCCCCGAAGAGGCCGCCGCAGGGCACCTGCTCCACGAGCAGATCGAGGAGATGCTGGACGCCCTCTCCGAGCGGGAGAGGGAAGTGCTTCACTTCCGCTTCGGCCTCGAGGACGGACGGTCCTACACCCTCGAGGAAGTGGGAAAGCGGTTCGGCGTCACCAGGGAGCGCATCCGGCAGATCGAGGCCAAGGCCCTCCGGAAGCTCCGCCACCCCAGCAGGAGCAAGAAACTCAAGGATTTCCTCGATTAACCAAGACAGCGAAGCCCCCGGATTTCGGTCCGGGGGCTTTTTTTTATTTTCTTCCCGCTCTCCTGGCGGCGGTCCGGAGGAACCGCTTCGCAGGGGCCGGATTCGTCCCGAAGTGGAGGTGGAGGTAGGATGCGAAGGCGTTCCCGAGTGCCGGTCCGTCCCGGAAGACCGTGCCGTTTTTCTCGAGGCGCAGGGAGAGAAGGTGGTCGTTGCCCTCGGTGTCGTACAGGGACCAATGAAAGAGGTGGCCCTTCAGCGCCGCGCCCTTCACCCCGGGAAGGACGGACCGTTCCAGCCTGCCGGTGCAGTAGCCCAGGGCCTGGAGTCTTCTCCCCATCCTCGTGACGCCGGGGAATACCCCTGCCATGGGGTGGACCTCTCCCTGCCGGTCCTCGAGCCGTTCCGCGAGGTACATCAGCCCGCCGCACTCGGCCAGGACGGGAAGCCTCCCCTCCGCGGCCGACCGTATCGCTTCCCGTATGGAGACATTTCCGGCCAGCGGGGCGGCGAACTCCTCGGGAAAGCCTCCCCCGATGTAGATCCCCTCCGTCCCCGGCGGGAGGTCCCTGTCCCGGAGGGGGCTGAAGGGAAGGAGCTTCCCGCCGAGATGTTCCAGGATGTCCAGGTTGTCCCGGTAGTAGAAGTGAAAGGCTTCGTCCAGAGCCACGGCGATCCGCGCTTCCGCCGCCGGGGGGGAGGTAAAGATTGAGGGCCTGAAGACGGAGAGGTCCGGCGCCGATGCTGCCAGGGCGATCAGGCGG
>Ga0209509_1000599_pt1 | contig 31523 bp, 26 predicted proteins | sample BioC13SIPDNA_FD_185743 | JGI IMG/M metagenome (GOLD analysis project Ga0209509, IMG submission 185743) | Anaerobic biogas reactor microbial communites from Washington, USA - Biogas_R1_A C13 SIP DNA (SPAdes) (version 2) | ecosystem: Engineered > Bioreactor > Anaerobic > Unclassified | place...
GTCAAGCGAGCCGGCTTCGTCCTGATGGCGTCTCTGGCGGTTCACGACAAGAAGGCGCCCGACGAACGATTTGAGGCGTTCCTGCCCTTGATCGTCGAACAGGCCGGCGACGAGCGCAACTTCGTCAAGAAGGCGGTCAACTGGGCCCTCCGCCAGATCGGCAAGCGCAACCGACGCTTGAGCGAGCGGGCGATTCAAACGGCCCACGAGGTCCGTGCGCTCGGCACACGAAGCGCCCGCTGGATCGCCGCCGACGCCCTGCGCGAGCTGACCGGCGACAAGGTCCAGGCCCGCCTCAAAGAGCAAAGAACCAGATCAAAGCAAGAGCGAAGATCAAAGAGCAAAATGTAAAAAGTCATCCGCCAGGATCCAAGAAAAGACCAAAGAGCAAGAATCAAAATAGCGGAATCCGCCTTCGGCGGATGACTTCCACATTTTTGCATTTTGCTCTTTGCTTTTGTTTTGGAGTTTGCATTTGCCTGGCGTTGGCGAGGTTATGCCTTTGCCAGTCCTTTGCGGGCGGCTTCCAGCCGCTGGGCGGCGAAGGGCCAGTTCGCCATCTTCATGAAGTTGTCCACCCACGCGCCGCGATCGTTGGCGTATTTCAGGTAGTAGGCGTGCTCCCACACGTCGCAGACCAGCAGGGCGACCGTGTCGGTGAAGGCGAGGTTCTGGTGCTTCTCCGCCTGAAGGATCAGCAGCCTGTCGGCGATGGGCTCGTAGGCCAGCACGCCCCATCCGCTGGCCTCGGCGGCCTTCGTCGCGGCGGCAAACTGCTTCTGCGCCGCCTCGACCGAGCCGAAGCTGCGGGTCATCGCCTGACGGAGACCGTCGTCCGCCTGAGGCGGAGCGGGCCTGTCGGGACTCATCGAGTTCCAGAACAGCGTGTGCAGCACGTGGCCGCTGCCGTTGAACGCCAGGTCTCGGCTCAGCGCCTTGATCGCGCTGTAGTCGCCCGAGGCGCGGGCCGCCTCGAGCTTGGCCAGCGTGCTGTTGAGCCCATTGACATACCCGGCGTGGTGCTTGGTGTGGTGGATCGTCAGCGTCCGCTCGTCGTACAGCGGCTCCAATGCATCGTACCCATAAGGCAGTGGAGGCAGCGTGTAGGTGTTGTTCTGGTACGCGCCGCTGACGGCCGCAGCGGATCGTGACGGTCCGCCAGCGGCGGACAGAATGCCGCTGCCGACAGCGCCGGCGCCCAACAAACCGAGCGATCCGGCTTGGACGACCTCTCTTCGCGACGGTTCCGATTTCATCAGCACGTCCTTTCCGTTTCGTTCTCATGGATGTCTGCCTGTCGCGACCAACAGTAGCACAGAGGGCTCGGACCAGCAAGTAATACAATCCCTGATCGTCATACGGGAAATTCCTGGTGGTCCGCCGCCGGCGGATCGGCGGCCATCACCGTCACGCTGGGACGCTGGAGCTGGACCCGCCGATTCGTGAGTTCCGCGATCTGCCGCTCGGCGATACTCAATGCCTGCTGGGCGGTCCGCAGCCGTGCCGCCTGCGGATCGAATGCCGACGCCCGCGCCAGTCGGCGTTGCGTTTCATCGAGTTGAGTTCGGAATACCTCAAGACGCGCCCTCTGCTCGGCTGTCTCGATGGCCATCTGGCTCAATTCACTGTTGAGGCTGTCCAGGCGACCGCCTCCGACGTCCTTGGTCAACTCCTCCTGCCGCTTGGCTAATTCGATTCGGGCCCTGGTCAGGTTCTCCTGGGCCTGCGTCAGCTCTGACTGGGGCAGTCGACCGGCGTCGACCTCCTTGCGAACCTGGGAAAGACGCATCTCGATCATCTGGACGAGTGTCTCAAATTCCTTCGTCACGGTGTCCTGGGCCAGCTTCCTTTCCGCCTCATAGCTCGTCTGGGCGATCTGTTCTTCAATGGCCTGGCGTCGGGCCTCCCTGCCGGCCATCTGCATCTCCAGATTCCGGATCTGATTGGACAGGTCGCGCCGATGGGCGGCCAGTTCCTGCGCGTCCTCCTGATGGCCCGTTGCGGCAGACTCCCCCTGCGCCGTCTGCAAGTCCTTGAGCCTGACGACGACAACATCGTTATCGATCTGATACGAGACGGCAGGCCGCTGTCCGCCGCCAACCGCCTCGAGGACCATCTTCAAGGCGGTCTCCAACCTGATACTGGATGGGCCGTCCATCTCAATCGCCGTCGTAGAATCGATGCCGGAGAACTGTTGAAGTTCTTTCCACAGCACGACGATGGGAAGCGGCGGCTCGACCGCGTTCTTCAGCAGCTCAACGGCTTCCGAGAATGGCATCCCAGGCGTCAACGCCGATACGTCCACGATCGTGCTCAACTGCTCGCGTATTTTCATGCTCTCGGGTGAGGAAGGAGCGGCGCTTCGTCCCATCTGTTGCTCAATCTGCTCACGCCGGAATTCCGCGAATTGGGTTTGTTCGGTCAGGAGTCTGTCATACCGGTTGTAGGAATTCTCCAATGCTTGCCTCAGGTTGTCCACGAGGGCTTTGACGAATTGGCCGGCCGCCGGTTTGACATCGTTGGGCAGTTCGACGGACAGCCGGATCATCGCGGTCTGCTGCCGGCCGACATCTTCTGCATCCCGTGCCCACGGGACCCAGCCGCCGTAGAGGCCGCCGCCGTAACCACCCATCCCGCCGTAGGGACCACCGCCATAGGGATCCATTCGCATGCCGCCCATCGCCATGCCGCGGCTCATCCCCCGTGTACCGCCACCCATCATGCCTCCACCCATTCCGCCATAGCCGCCCATACCACCGCCCATGCCCCGTGGGGGCGAATGATCATTCGCCCCTGCGGGCCGATTGTCGCCGGCCGGCGGGGTGACAGTGGCCGGCTCCTGCCTTTCGGGCTTGTCGCCGTCTTGGCCTTCGGGCAGGGCGAAACGACCTCCGTAGATTTGCGCCAGTTCTCGACTTATGTCGCTATCTTCAGCGGCGTTCCTCTGCGGTGGTTCGGGCATGGCGGCCTCCTGGACGGTCTGCGAGAGCCGTTCGATTCGGATTTCCTGGAGGATGTTGCCGGCGGCTTCGGCCTCCAACCCAAACACGTCCTTGGCGGCCTTTCCGGCCACGGCCGAACTGCGGATCAGTTGCTCGACCGTGGTCGGGTCCAAGGGCAGGATGTCCGCGTCGATCGCGACCCGTATCAGACAACTGGCGAATCGCGAGTTCGAGGTCGCCTCGGCCTCGCCGAAGACGGGCGTTGCAGCCAAGGCCAGGCTCAGGGTCAGACAGACGATGGTGATTCGTGTGGTTCGCATGGGGATTCTCCTTCCATCGGGGATTTGTTGAAACGTTGATTCCGGATTCGGGCCAGTCTTTCTCTGGCGACCTCGGCCCAGCGGTTCTCGGGGAAAATACGGATGACCTGTTCGTAGGTCTCGACCGCCGACTGGGTCTGGTTCATCTCGCCAATCATCCGGTCCGCCTGATAGACCAGCGCAAAGGCGGCCTTCTCCGCCTGTCTTTGAAGCTCCTCTGCCGGATCGGGGATACTCGCCAGTTCGGCCTGCAAAGCGGCGAGTCGCCGCTCCTGTCGTTCTTTGGCCAGCACCTCTTGGACGAGCCGCATGGTGGTCTCGGTCTGCTCCTGCAACTGCCGCACCTGCTCTTCGAGTGAGGCGATTCGCTCCTGCGGCACGGGGGCGGGCTCCGCCGGCTGCTGGTGTTGGTTCCAGAGGGCCACGCCGCACAGCAGAACCGCCGCTGCGGCGGCGGGCGCTGCTATCGCGATAGAGCGTCGACGACGCAGTCGCAATCGAATGTCGCGAGCACGAACCATACCGTACTGCGGCGGACCGGCCGCCCGGTCGGCATCCTCAAGCAGGTTCTTGATTCGTTCGTCGTTCACGTCTTTTCCTCGATCAATTCGCCCAGGCTCTGTCTCAGTTGCTCCCTGGCCCGGGTCAGCCGCACCTGCATGGCGTTGACGGTGATTCCCAGAAGCTCGCACATCTCAGAGGTTTCGAGGCCTTGGAGGTATCGCAGGACCACGACCTCGCGGTACTTCGGCGGCAGGGCTCGCACCGCCCGGCGGACCCGCGCGAAGGTCTCGGTGTCCATCGCCGCTCGCTCGGCGTTCTCCGGGGCGTACAAGTCAGGGCCATCCTCGTCGATTGCGACCGTGCGGATGCGGAAGACCCGCCGGCGCTGCCGTCGTCGGCACATATTGACCGTGATGGTAAAGAGCCACGTCCGCAGCCCGCAGTCGCCCCGGAATCTACGCAGGCCCGTGAAGGCCGCCAGAAAGACGTCCTGTACGACGTCGTCAACGTCCTGGGGCCATCCGAGCAGACGATTGGCGAGGGCCGCAACGTCGGCGGCATGCCTCTGCACGATCCCGTCGAACGCGGAATCGTCTCCCCGGCGGAAACGCTCCACCAGGGCCTGCTCCGCAATCATCTTCGCCATGGCTGTCATATTAGACCCGCTGGGGCGCTGACCATTACAGAATTCCCGCCCCTACCTGGGTCTGATAATAGGCGCTGTTCGCGAAATGGTGAGAAGAAAACGCAATAAGGGGTTGTTGCGATGGGGGTCGGGAAGGCATAATACTCAGTTAGTCTACGAGTCTGCAGTTTGGGAGGGGGCGGTGGGTCTGTGTCTGCGGGCCGACCGACAAAATGGTGATCGGTATCGACGCCGGTCCGGCGGTCCGCCGGCGGCGGAGCGGCCGATTCTCGCGTAGCCGGTCCGGTTCGCCCGCCAGTCCGCCAGCGGCGGACGTCGAGACAGGGAGGATACAAGGGTGCAAGCAGCAATGCCAAGCAGAGGCAAACCTCAAACTCCGAAATCCGAAGCACGAAATCCGAAACAAGCTTGAAGGCTCGGAATCCCCATCTCGAAACGGATTGGGAACATTGGGATTTTGGGATTTCAGATTTGTCTCGGATTTCGTGCTTCGGATTTCGGATTTCCGACGCGGCCGCTTGTGATGCCGGTGATTCGGGCCGATAGAGGAGGTAGCGTGTCATTGACGTGTTCGTTTTGGGACTGATGCGATAACCGAGTCGACGTTCTTTTGAAGGAGGACAGGCATGTGTAGAAAACAAGTGGTCTTGATGCTGGCCCTGGCCGCCATAGGCGGACTGGGCGTGGCGACCGAGGGCTGGGCGGCCGAATTGGCGCATCGCTGGAGCTTCAACGGGGACCTGAGAGACTCGATCGGAGGGCAGGACGCCGTGATTGTGGACCTGGGCGCCAACGACGCCATCCTGTCCGATGCCGAAGTCACCCTCACCGGCGGCGCCAAGGGCACCAGCGATTACGTCGACCTGCCCGACGGCATCGTCAGCGGCCTGGGCGATTTCGTCACGTTCGAGGCGTGGGCCACCCAGATTTCGGTGCAGAACTGGTCGCGCATCTTCGATTTCGGCACGAGCACGGCGGAGAACGTGTTCATGAGCTGGACCAGTGCAACCACGTTGACCGGCGATCGCGTCGAATGGCTCGGCTCGAACGGCAGCAACACGCTGGACAACACCAACGCCCCGTACACGCTGGGTGTGCAATACCACATCGTTTGCGTGTTCGACGAGGGGCTGGTCACGTGGTACACCGCGCCGGCCGACAGCGACAGCATCGGCGATGCCAAGGGATCGTTCCAGTCGACCAACCGTCTGTCGGAGCTGAACGACACCAACGTCTGGCTGGGCCGCTCGCAATGGGAAGACAACACCGCCAACGCGAGCTTCAACGAGGTCCGGCTGTGGACCGGCGCTCTGACACGCGCGGAGATCGACAAGCTGCATCGCATGGGCCCGGACGGGTTCAATCCCAACGTCGCCTACGATCCGTCGCCGGCGGACGAGGCGACCGACGTGCCGCGCGACGCGGCTCTCGCCTGGAGTGCGGGCGAATCGGCGGCGACGCACGATGTCTACTTCGGCGGCTCGGCCGAGGATATCGAGGCGGCCGAACGGGGCAATCCGATGGGCGTGCTGGCCAGCCAGGCGCAGGCGGGCACGACGTACACGCCGCCGGCGCGTCTGGACTTCGAGCAGTCCTACTACTGGCGTGTCGATGAGATCGCGTCGGACAACACGATCGTCCGGGGCGACCTGTGGAGCTTCACCACCGAGCCGTTCGTCTATCCGATCGCCAACGTCGTGGCCACGACCAACGCCACCAACGTCGAGGAAGGCACCGGCCCGGAGAACACCGTCAACGGCTCCGGCCTCGACGCCGACGGCAAGCACTCGATCAACCCGACGGACATGTGGCTCGGTGAGCTGGTCGATGCCGACGGTCCGGTCTGGATTCAGTTCGAGTTCGACGGCGTCTACAAGGTCCACGAGATGCACGTGTGGAACTACAACGTCATGTTTGAGCTGATGCTCGGATTCGGACTCAAGGAGGTGACGGTGGAATACTCCGCCGATGGCCTCGAATGGGCGACGCTGGGCGACTTCGAGTTTGGTCGAGGCACCGCCAAGACCGGCTATGCCGCCAATACGCTGATCGATTTCCAGGGCCTGGCCGCCAAGGCCGTTCGTCTGACGATCAACAGCGGCTTCGGTTCACTGGGGCAGTACGGCCTCAGCGAGGTCCGCTTCCTGCATATCCCCGTTCAGGCCCGCCAGCCCGAGCCGGCGGACGGCGCGACGGATGTGGAGATCGGGACCGAGCTGAACTGGCGTGCCGGTCGCGAAGCAGGCTCGCACCAGGTGTATCTGGGCACGGAGCAAGCGGCGGTGGCCGACGACGCAGCGCCCGTTGCCACGGTCGGCGAGAACCGCTACGATCCCGCCGGCCTGACGCTCGATGCGACCTACTATTGGAAGGTCGATGAGGTCAACGACGTCGAGGCCGTCGGCCTCTGGACGGGATCGGTCTGGAGCTTCTCGACGCAGGAATTCACCGTCGTCGACAACTTCGAGAGCTATACCGACGACATCGACGCCGGCGAGGCCATCTTCGACACCTGGATTGACGGCTGGGTCAACAACACCGGCTCGACGGTCGGCTATATGAGTTCGCCGTTCGCCGAGCAGGCCGCCGTCTACAGCGGACGTCAGGCGATGCCGCTGTTCTACGAGGGCAATTCGCAGGCCGACTTCACGATGGACGCTCAGGATTGGACGGCCGGCGGTGCGACGACGCTGGTGCTGTTCTTCCGCGGTGCCGCCGACAACGGGGCCGGCCAGCTCTACGTCTCGGTCAACGACACGAAGGTGACCTACCCGGGCGTGCTGACCAGCCCGGTCTGGAAGCAGTGGAACATCGATCTGGCGTCGATCGGGACGAACATGGCGAACGTTCGGACGTTCAGCATCGGCGTCGACGGCAGCGGCGCGGGTCTGCTGCTGGTCGATGACATCCGCCTGTATCGCGAGGCGCCGGAGCCGATCCTTCCGCTCGATCCGGGCACGGCGGGTCTGGCGGCCTACTACATGATGGACGGCAACGTCCAGGACAGCTCGGGCAACGGCTATGACGGCACGCCGTTCAACGATCCGTCGTATGCTCAGGCCCCGGCCGGCTTCGGCCAGGCGATCCAGTTCGACGGGTTTGCCGATTATGTCGAGTTGCCGATCGGTTCGCTGATGGCCTCGCTGCGCAGCGCGACGTTCTCGACGCGAATCCTGTTCGACGGGACGGGCAATACCTGGCAGCGGGCCTTCGACTTCGGGACCGGCGCGACCGTGTACATGTTCCTGAGCCCGAACAACGGGGCGACGAACAGCCCGCGGTTCGCTATTACGACCAGCGCCGGCGCAGGCGAGTCGATCGTGACGGCGCCGGCGGGTCTGACGGAGGGCTGGCACCACATTGCGGTGGTGATCGATGCCGACAGCATGATGCTGACGATGTATGTTGATGGCCAGGCCGTCGACAGCGTCGAGACAGGGACACTTCCGGCGGACATGGGCGAGACGACGCAGAACTGGCTTGCCCGGTCCCAGTACACCGCCGATCCCTATTTTGCCGGCTCGCTCGACGAGTTCCGTATCTACAACCGCGCTCTGTCGGCCGGCGAGGTCCGCTACTTGGCCGGAGACCGCTGACGGACATCGAGTGACACAATGTGTCCCGGCCAACCGGGCGCAGTGATAGGCACAATCACGGGGCCTGCACCCATAGGGGGCAGGCCCCGCTTCTATCCAGCCGGCTCTGGGGGCCGTTTGTGACCCGGCGCCGAAACTTCTGCGCAGATGCCCCTGGTTCTTCTTGATGTCCCGGTGGCAAATCGAGTATAAGGAAGTCAGAGTATCCTGCGATTCTCATTCTCAGGGGCCGAGAGTTGGGTGTGAACGGCCGATGCGGCGGAAAGGCTTGAAAGTCCGGTTCTGAGGTGGGTGACAGTCTATGCGTGTTGAGGTGGCGTGCCTCACGGTCATTCCCGTCATCGCAGTGCGTCGTTCAAAGAAGGAGGTCAATTCTATTCCGGGCAGCCGCAATCCGTGTGTCTTGCGGAGGCCGCGCACGCACATGCAGGATCTGTGTCGAGGCGACCGGCTTCGAGCGGATCGCGGTGAGCCGTTGGCGAGTGCTTCGAGCCTTGGTCTGAAGTACATCGTCCGGATCGTAGCCGGGCGAAATCGTATCGTCGAACCACGTATTCGTCGCGTCAGGCCGACGACCGAAGAGTTCGGCGACCATGTCGTTACTGATGTCGAATTCGAAGGAGGACTATCGCATGTCACGAAGAATCGTTCTCATGTTAGCGGTACTTGGCTTCTGTCTGGTCCCCGCCGTACAGGCGGCGGACATCATTCTCGTCTCCCAGATATACGACACCGATGGAGATGGCGTCCAGGACGATCAGGCCCTGGAAGACTGGCTCGTGGCCGAGGGGCACACCGTCGATGTGCAGCGGGGCAACTGGGTCGATCTGGATCCGAACAAGATCGAGGCCCTGAATGCCGCCGATCTGATCATCATGAGCCGGGCGACGAACAGCGGCGACTACGCCGGCGGCGAGAAGGTGACGCAATGGAATTCGGTTACGACGCCGCTGATTCAGATGAGCGCCTATCTGGTCCGGAGCAGCCGGTGGCAATGGGTCAACAGCACAGACGTCGTCAATCCGGTCGGGGCGGCGATGGAAGCGGTGGACGCGGCGAGTTCCGTGTTCCGGTTCGTTCCGCTCGCGGCCGCCGACCCGAACGATCCGAATTCGCCGGCCGTGCTTGTGCAGGCGGTGGACGGGACGACGGGCACCGGTCAGACTTCGCTGATCGGTACCCTCGATATGGGCAACGGTCAGTTGATCGCCAAAGGGGCGGATCTCGATGCGGCCTGGATCGCCGTGTGGGACGCCGGCGTGGAGTTCTACGACGGCGCCGGTCAGATCGCCGGCGGCCAGCGTATGATGTTCTCGGCCGGAACGCAGGAGGTCGACGCGACCCCGCAGGGCGCGTTCAACCTGACGGCCGATGGCGAGCAACTGCTGCGCAACGCCATCTCCTATATGCTCGGCAGGTCGCTGGTCGTGTGGGTTTCCTTCCATGCGGCCGATGACGCCCCTTCGGGCGGCGCGGCCGGGGTCGGCTTCACTGAGGCGGCCGACAAGGCGTATACCGATCTGCTCAAGGGCGCCGGCTACGACGTGATGCGATACGTGCAGACGGGTACGCCCGACGTGAACGTGGTCAACGCGGCGGATCTGGTGATCGTCGGCCGTTCGGTTGCCAGCGGCAGTTTTCAGAATGACGCGGCGACGATATGGAACAATGTCTCGGCGCCCATGATGATCCTGGGCGGCTACGTGATTCGGCAGAACCGCATGGGCTTTGCCACCGGCAACACGATCCCGGACACCACCGGGGACATCAGCCTGACCGTCACCGATCCGGAGCACCCCATCTTCGCGGGGATCGCGTTGACCGACGGCACGATGGACAATCCGTTTGCCGGTGTTGCGACCTATGCCGACGGGACACTGGCGCGGGGTATTTCAGTTGTGACCGACGCGCCGGATGACGAAGGCGTGGTTCTGGCCACGGTTTCCGCTGCGTCCGAGGGCGCGGGGCCTGTCGGCGCGATGATGATCGCCGAGTGGCCGGCCGGCGCCATGTTGACGCATGACGGCGGAGCCGGAACGGATGTGCTGGCCGGTCCGCGGCTGGTGTTCCTCACCGGCGCGCGCGAGGCGGATGGCATCAACTCCGAGACGGCGGGCATGTATGACCTGTATGAAGACGGCGCGCAGATGTTCCTCAACGCGGTGGCGTACATGCTCATCGAGCCGGAAGAGCCGGCCGATCCGCTGGCCGTGGGTCTCCTGGCCCACTATCCCTTCGATGCCGATGCCAGCGATGCCACGGGCAACGGCAATGACGGGACCCTTCTCGGTGACGCCATGATCCTGGACGGCGTTCTGGTTCTCGACGGCGACGACGATGCGGTGGATGTCCCCCGCATCGGCGGCGACGAGACGGTCTTCGGCGCGTGCAGCATCTCGATGTGGGTGTTCCCCACGGCGGATCTGAGCGGATTGCAGTTCGCCGGCGGCATCAACACGAACGACTGGACCGACGGCGCTGTGCACTTCAAGCTCAGCTACGGGATGATCAACGCGGGGATCAACGGCGTTGATGAGGACCTTCAGGGTGTCACGCCGGTCCTTCCGGCGGTGTGGAATCACATGGTCCTGACGATCTCCGAGACTGAAGCGGCCCTGTATCTGAACGGCCAACTGGAGGACATCCGCATCCTCGAAGCGCCGCTGGAGAACCTGATTCTCGGTGGCGCGGCGCTGGGCGCCTGGAACAACGGCGGCGATCTCCAGCGTGAGATGCCGGGTCTGATGGACGAGGTTCGCATCTACGACAGGGCGTTGTCGGCCGAAGAGATCGCCGAACTGGCCGGCCTGTAACCTCATCACGGCCGCCTGCCGAACGCAGGTGGTTGTCCTGTGTCACACGACGGGGCCCATGGCCAAGCGGCATGGGCCCCGCTTTATATTATCCCGAGCACGGCGCGGTGTCCTGGGGCCCCTCGCCGCATGGCGCTTCGGCAGAAGGGGTCAGATCTCCTTCCATTGTCCCGGCACGGGCACTGGATAGCGCCCCTCGGCGTCGGCGCGGATCGGCGGAGCGCTGTCGTCCGTGAGCCGGTCGATGTTCGGACAGAACTGGAAGTTAGAGGCCATTGCTTCGTCCCACGTGACGACCGCGCCCGAATGGGCGGCGGCCCGGCCCATGATATCGGCAAGATTCGATAGGGCGGCGCGTTTGGCCTCGTTGTGCGGACGGTCGTTGCGGATTGCATCGAGCAACACGTCCCACTCCGCCTGCCAGGGGGTGATCGTTTCCCTCGGGGCGCGCCAGGCGATGTTGGAGCGCTCGCATCGCTGGTCTTTGTAGGTGTGGACCGTTCCTTCATGGGTGTCGCCGGAGAATTGCGCGGCGCATTTGGTCCCGTGGAGGTACGTGGCGAATTCGGCATGGCAGTTCGGCAGCCATCGCACGACGTCGAGCGCCTTGGTGCCATCGGGGAACGTCCATTCGATGGTGAAGGAATCGAGGTTCTGGCCGCAGTCGGTGCTGTTGGCCGCCCGGCCTGAAACGGCGTGCGCCGATGCCGGCCAGTCGCCCTTGATCCAGCAGATCTCGTCGATCTGGTGGATGTTCATCTCGGCGAAGAGCCCGCCGGAGACCCACAGGAAATGCGTGAAGTTGCGAATCTGCCAGTGCAGATCCTTCACTGTCTCCGGCCGGCGGCCCAGCGGCCCGCACGGCTGCATCCGATAGGCTCGGATAAGCTGGATGTCACCAAGCTGGCCGTCGCGAATGCGCCGAATGAGTTCCTGACGGTTGCGGGAGTGGCGACACTGCAGGCCGGCGGCGATCTTGAGGTTTTTCTTCTCGGCGGTCTCTGCGGCCTGGATCACCCGCCGTACACCCGGCGGATCGGCGGCAAACGACTTTTCCATGAACACGTTCACGCCTTTGCTCACGGCGTATTCCAGTTGTCCCGGACGAAAGCCCGCATAGCCGGCCAGCATGGCCACGTCGCCCGGATGCAGGATGTCGATCGCCTCTCGCCAGGCATCGAAGCCGACAAACCGCCGGTCCGGGGGCACATCCACCCGCGCGCCATACCGGTCGCTCAATGTCTTATGAGCGCCGACCAGGCGATTCTCGAAGAAGTCGGCCATCGCCACCAGCTTGACCGGCCCATTGGGCGAGTTGAACGCATCGGCCACCGCCCCGCATCCGCGTCCCCCGCAGCCGATCAGGGCCAGGCGAATCGTGTCATCGCCGCCGGCGTGCACCGCAGGGATCGCAACGCCCGCCAGGGCAGAGGCCGCGAAGGCTTTGCCGCTCCACTTCAGCAGTTCTCGACGTGAGCTGTTTCGCTGTGTTGACTTTGAGGTGTGAGGATCGTTCTGCATGGCAAGTTCTCCGTACTGCACCGTATCCGGTTCTTGGCCGTGACCTTTGCCATGATGGCACTTCTGTCGGAGACCGGCAAGCGATTATTTCGTCTGCCGCGCCGTTTGGCCGCCAGGCGTTCGGCGCTTGTTGCGGAGTTGTCATTCGGTCGCGTTGATGGTATACATCCCGGTTAGGAGGCCGATTTGCTCTGTGGCTGTAGCATGATCGACGCAATCGGTCGGGAAAGGGAGGTCCTGTGAAGTCAATGGCAGCGGGTTGTATTGCAGTGGTCGTTCTACTGGCATTGGCCGGCCGGTCGGCGGCGGGCGAGCCGATTGTGTTGGACGAGGAGGTGCAGCTCCAACCGATCGAGCCGGGCATCTGGATGGTGGTCCACCGGTTCGCCGGGGGCAACAACAGCCTGCTGGTGCAGTGCGACGAGCGGCGGTTTGTCTGGGTCGATACGCCGTGCACCGACGATGCAACGCGGCTGGTCCACGAGTGGATCGTTCGGACCTTCGCCGATCCGAACCTCATCCAGATCAACACGGGCTTCCACAACGACAATCTCGGCGGCAACGGCTACCTGCTCGCCCGGGGCGTCCCATGCTACGGCTCGGACCTCACCGTGCGACTGATCGCCGAATGCTGGGCCGAGACCGTGCGAAAGGTGCTGCCGTATTTCGCCGGGCCGGAGAACGAGAAGTATCGTGACATCCTCATCCGCCAGAAGCTCGTCGCCCCCAATCGGCTCTATCCGCTGGCGGACGGGCTGATCCTGCAGGTTGGTCCCGAGACGGTGGAGGTCCACTTCCCCGGCCCGTCCCACACGCTCGACAACGTCGTTGTCTACTTCAGGGCGCGCCGTCTGCTTTTCGGCGGCTGTATGGTCAAGGCGCTGGCCTCGCGCAGCCCGGGCTTCACCGGCGACGCGGACATGGCCGCCTGGCCCGCCTCGGCCCGCAAGCTGCTGGTGCGATACGCCGATGCGCGCATGGTCGTGCCCGGTCACGGTCGCTGGGGTGATCTATCGCTGGTCCGGCATACAATCGAGCTCTGCGAGCAGTACAACGCGCAGCACCCGCCGGTGCCCCGATGAACCTCGCTGCGCTCTTGGTGTGGCGGCATTACTGCTGCTCGATCACGCCGAGCAGTCGCAGCAGACCGTCGAGAATGGCGATCGGGTGTGGCGGGCAGCCGGGGATGTAGAGATCGACCGGGATGATCTCGCCGGCGCCCTTGTGGGTTTCCGGGTGATCGGCAAACAGGCCGCCCGAGACGGCACAAGCGCCGACGGCGACGACGATCTTCGGGCTGGGTGTGGCCTCATACGTCTTTTCGAGGGCCAGTTCCATGTTCTTCGTGACCGGCCCGGTGATCAGAAGGCCGTCGGCGTGGCGAGGCGAGGCCACGAACTGGATGCCGAACCGACTCAGATCGAACACCACGGTGGTGAGCACGTTGACGTCGGCCTCGCACGCATTGCATCCGCCGGCGCTGACCTGACGCAGCTTCAGAGAATGGCCGAAGAGGGCCTTGGCCTGCTTGTCCAGGGCCTTGGCGAGCTGGTAGGGTCGGTCGTTCACGACCAGCGCCTCGCGCGTATCGGTCGCCATGCGGTATTCGCGGGTGAACCCAATGGCCCCGGTCGGGCAGGCGTCCGTGCAATCCGTGCAGAACAGGCAGCGTCCCAGATCGATGCGCAGGACACCGTCCGCCCTGGTCAGTGCCGCCGTCGGGCACGCCTGAACGCAGGCGTCGCAGTCGGCGCGGCACAGGGTGGCGTCCCACTGCGGTCGGCCCATGTATCGCTCGGGCAGAACCGGCGGCCTGTTGGGAAAGCCGACCGTTCGATGGCCTTGTCTGATCCTTGCTCTCAGTGCGTTGAACATCACGTCGGCCTCAAAGATCGTGTCCGCAATAGGACAGGTTGAAGCTCTTGTTGCAGAGCGGGAAATCGGAGATCTGCTGGCCACGAAGCGCCATCGCCAGTCCGAACCAGTTGTGGAACGATGGGTCGGTGACCTTGTAGTGCCGCAATCGGCCGCGATCGTCGGTGATCGCGACGTGGCAGATCTCACCTCGCCATCCCTCGACCAGAGCCACAGCCAGATGGTCGGGGGCTGGCCGGGCTGGTTCCTGCTGGATCGCTCCGGCGGGCAGAGCGGCGATCTCCTCGGCGATGAATCGGACCGAGTTGCGAACCTCGAACCATCGCACGTACGCCCGCGCGCAGACGTCGCCTGCGGGCAGGCTGACGGTCGGCACGTGATGGGCCCGGTACGCTCCCCAGGGCAGGTCGTTTCTGACGTCCAGGCTCACACCGCTGGCGCGTGCGGCCGGACCGACCAGGCCCATCGCCGCGGCATCGTGACATGAGACGGTTCCGGTCCCTTCGAATCTCGCCATCACGGAAGGCGTCTGCCACAACAGGTTCACGGCGTTCTCCGTGTCGGCGAACGTCGTCTCAATTCGTTTCAACAGCTCGTCGGCGATTCGTGTCGTCAGGTCGAATCGCACACCGCCGGGGCGGACGAGATGGCGTCCGAAACGGTTGCCGCACAACAGGGCCGTGGCGTTAAGGAAATCGCCGCGGAGCCGCCCGCAGAACGAGGCAGTCGGCAGGAACCCGACGTCGTTGGCCAGCGCGCCGAGATCGCCGGTGTGGTTGGCCAGTCGCTCGGTTTCGAGGGCGACGGCGCGAAGGGCTTGCGCGCGAGGCGGCGCGGTAGTGCCGCCGAGCGCCTCAATCGCCAGGGCGAAGGCGGTGGCGTGGCCGATGGTGGTGTCGCCGGCGAGCGTCTCGACATAATGTGCTGTGCGCTGACCGGGACCGGCGATGATGGCCCGCTCGATGCCGCGATGCTGGTAGCCGAGTTCGATCTCCAGATGCAGCACGTTCTCGCCGTGGCATTGGAATCGGAAGTGGCCCGGCTCGATGATGCCGGCGTGAACGGGACCGACGGCTACTTCGTGGATCTCCTCGCCGTCGACGCGGAAGTAGTCGGTCACACACGGCTCGATCGCGCGGGCCTTGTCGCGGCCCCACGCATCGCTGCCCTTGCGATAGCAGGGGTGGAAGCGGATCGGCTTGAGCCACGGGTGGCCCTCGGGCACGATGCCCCACTGTTCGGCGATCTCCCGCTCGAACCAGTGCGCCTGGGGCGCTTCTGGGGTCAGGGCCGGATAGGCGTCGCGGACCTGCGTGCGGCACAACTCCAGCACGCCTTGTCGATCGTTGGCCAGCACCGCCAGCAGGGCGATCCCGTCGCCGTGCGGCATGCCGAAGAACGAGGAGATTCGCCGGCCGTCGGCGATTCGTTCGAGGACGACCGTGCGGAACTCCGACATCGTCAGTTCGGGCACTTTCGCCAGCGGCAGGGCTTGGCCGTTATACACGTGCGGCAGCGTCGTCATTGGCCCGGCCCTCCAAACAACTGCGCTGCGGCGTGGAGCTTCTCGACGAGTGCGTGGGGCAGATGCACTCCCAGGAGGACCGCCAGGATGGCCAGTACGACGGGGCCGAGCACGGCGGTGATTGGCTCGCGCTCCGGCTTGATCTCGGATCGGCCCAGCGCCATCCGCAGAACGATGATCGACATGGCGACGAACACCAGTAGGAGGAACACTGCATACAGCGCCGCGACGACCCAGCGCTGCTGATCGAGAATCGCCTTGAGGATGGTGAACTCACTGACGAACGTGCCGAACGGGGGCGAGCCGGTGATGGCCAGGAACCCGGCGATCCACAACACGCCGGAGACCGGCAGCACGCGGCAGAGCCCCTGCACCTTGAGTGTGTCTTTCGTGTGGAAACGGGCGAGGATGTTGCCGGCCGTCAGGAACAGCATCGCCTTGACGAGGGAGTGATTGACGGCATGAAGCAGCGATCCGAACGCACCGAGCCCACCGAGGCCGACGCCCAACGCGAGGATGCCCATGTGCTCGACGCTCGAATAGGCGAGCATGCGCTTGTAGTCGGTCTGACGGAGGATGAAGACACCGGCCAATCCCATCGACAGCAGTCCGAACACGATCAGCAGATCGCCCCCGAATGCGACCATGCCCGCCGCGGCGGCCACCTGTTGCACCCGCAGGATGCCGAGGAAGGCGCAGTTCAGCAGCGCCCCGGACAGCAGCGCCGAGACGGGCGCCGGCGCCTCGCTGTGCGCGTCGGGCAGCCACGCGTGCAGCGGCGCCAGACCCATCTTGGTGCCGTAGCCGACGAGCAGGAAGAGGAAGGCCGTGCCGAGCCACTTGTGATTTACTTCTCCGGCCTGACGCAGCAGGGCGTCGACGGTCAGGACGTCGAAGCCGCCGGGGACGGTCATGCGGATGAAGAAGAGGCCCAGAAGAGCCAGACCGATCCCCACCGAACAGAGGATCACGTACTTCCATGCGGCCTCGAGAGATCGCCGGCTTCGGTGGTAGTAGACCAGCGGGGCGCTGGCAAGCGTCGTGGCCTCGATCGCCACCCACTGCAAGGCGAAGTGCCGACTGACAACGGCCAGGCTCATGGTGGCCAGCAGCAGAAGAAGGCTTCCCGTGAAGATAGACTCCGGCTCGTTGTTTGCAGGACGGTCGTTCTCCGGATCACGACGCGATGGGACGGGCTCGCGATGGACGTAGCCGATCCCGTAGACCGTCACCGCCAGGAACAGCAGGCTCGTCAACACGAGGAAGACGGCGCTGAGTGAATCGACTCCGATCCACCCATCAAACGTTGCGGGCGAGGCGGGAAGCGAAATGACGATGGACGCGGCGAAATGAAACGCCGCCGCCGCGCCCCACAGCAGACGCCGCAGCCGGTTCGAGCGAACGAAGTACGATACCACCCCGGCCACAGCCGGAACGAGCAGGAGCGCCGCAAGGAGGCTCATTCGCTTGCCTCCGAGATCAGGTCGGGCGAGCTCGATGCATCCGACAGTTCCGTCAGCTTGTCGGCGTCGAGATGGTCGAATTCCCGGTCCAGATGAAACAAGAGATTGCCCATGATGAACAGGCCGACGGAGACGTCCAGCAGGATGCCCAGCTCCACGAGGAACGGCGACTCCAGGCTCATGCCGATGCCTACGACGTATACTCCATTCTCCATGACCAGATAGGCCAGCGACTGCGTGATGGCCTTGCGCCGGCTGACCATGAGAAACAGACCGGTGAGCACCAGGAAGAAGGCGGTGGTCAGTAGAAGCCCCGAGGCCTCTGCCCCGGTCAGTTGCAGGCTTGCGGTGATCCACAGCGACAGCGCAAAAAGCCCGACGCCGCAAAGAACCGAGGCCCCGAATCCGATGAACGGTTCGATCTCCCGGTGCGCCCGCGTACGGCGCAGGGCGACGCTCATCAGCCACGGCAGCGCAAAGCCCTTGGTGGCGATGATGACAACGGCCAGAATCCAGATATGCAGATGGAGGTTTCCCTCGGACCTGACGAGGGGAAGCAGTCCCACCAGAACGCCCTGGGCGGCGACCACGCGGATTGCCACGCGCAGGCGGCTGGACCCGAGCAGCAGCAGGCAGGAGAGGATCAGAAAGACCGACGTGGTGTCCATGTTCGCTACCCCATCCACTTGACGATCAGGGCGACCAGGCTCAACGTGGCCGAACCGATCAGGATTTTGGGAATCTGCAGGAGCCGCAGACGCGCCAGGATGGATTCCACGACCCCGACGAGGACGGCGACGAGGGCCATCCCGAGCAGAAACGCCGGGATCTGCAACCACCACGGCAACGAGTGCAGAGGGAAGATCAGATTGACGATCAGGGCGCTGAAGATCCACAGTTTCAGGGCGGCGGCGTAGAGGATATAGGCCAGGTCGGGCCCGCTGTAGTCGAGCACCATGACCTCGTGGATCATGGTCAGTTCGAGATGCGTGTTCGGGTCGTCGATCGGAATGCGCGAGTTCTCCGTCAGCAGCAGGACGAACCAGGAGCCGGCCACCAGCAACAGCAGCAAACCGCCGCCATGCCCGGCGTGTGCGGAGATTCCCGAGAGGATGCCCGAAAGCCCCTGGAAACCGGAGTGCAGGACCAGGACCAGCATACCGAGGAAGAACGACGGCTCGGCCAGCGCGGCGTACTGGACCTCACGGCTGGCGCCCATGCCCTCGAAACTCGATCCCGTGTCCAGCGCCGCCAGGACCGTGGCGAAGCGGGCCAGGCCGAGAAGGTAGGCCAGAAGAATGACATCGCCGACAAAGCTGACAGGCGATTCGATCGTACCCCACGGCAGCATTGTCGTGCAGATCGCCATGCAGGCCAGGATCACGGGCGGCGCCGCGCGGAGGATGCCGCTGGTGGATCGGCTGTAAACGGACCCCTTACGCAACAGTTTGGACAGATCGTAATAGGGCTGCCACAGCGACGGCCCCTTGCGCCCGCCGAAGAACGCCTTGACTCGGTTGATGATGCCGAGGATGGCCGGCGACAGAAGCCACGCGGCTAGCGGAAGACCCCAGTTCAAATGGCTCGTCATCGTGTCCCCGCCTTCCAGAAGAGCAGAAGCAACACGAGGGTCGCGGCAATATAGAGCAAATACTCGTGGACGCGTCCGTGCTGCATCCTCCGAATCGGGGCGACCAGACGGTCGATCGATTGGAACAGGGGGGCGAACAGTCGCTCTTGTGCCGCATCCGGGGTGTCGGTCTCGAACGTGGCGCGCGCGGGAAAGAACCCCCGCACGGCCATACCCCGTTTCCGTGTCCCCAGCAGTGTCCGGAACAGATCGACCAGCGGCTGGGCGAAGGACGAGGCGGTGTATTGCATCCGTGGCGTCGGCCGTGCGTAGCCGCAATCCCATGTCCCTGTCTCGGTCTGCTGTTTGCCGCGCGGCAGGAGTCGGCGGAAAAGCAACAGACCGCCCGTCACCAGCAGCAGCGTCACCGATGTATAAACGACCCCTGTCAGACCTCGAATCGCGCCGCCCGCTGCTTCCAGCAGCGCCCCCGGATCACCACCAGCCACGACGGCAACAGCAGGAAGCACGCCGCGCACCGCCAGAGGCGCCAGCAGGCCAATGGCGAGGCAGGCGACCGCCAGGGCCATCATGGGCCATCGCATCGTCGGACCGACTTCGTGAGCGCCGCCGGCATGGTCGCTGCGCGGCTCGCCGAGAAACACCATCCCGAAGGCCTTGGCGAAGCAGGCCGCAGCCAGGCCGCCGATCAGCGCCAGGCCGGTGAGGATGCCGATCGCCAGAACGACCGTGCCGGGTGTCGCGGCATGCAGTCCACTGAAAGCCGCGACATAGATGAGGAACTCACTGACGAACCCGTTGAACGGAGGCAGACCGCAGATGGCGGCCGACGCCACCAGGAACGTCAGGCCCGTCCATCGCATCCGCTTCAAGAGGCCGCCGAGGTGATCGATATCTCGCAGGCCGGTGCTATGGGCCACGGCCCCAGCGCCGAAGAAGAGCAGACTCTTGAAGACGGCGTGGTTCAGCACGTGGAGGATGCCGCCGCCGAAGCCGAGCATGATCAGAACAGGTTGGCCCCAGCTCAGGCCAAGGACGCCCGCTCCCAAACCGAGGGTGATGATCCCGATGTTTTCGACGCTGTGATAGGCCAGGAGTCTCTTGATGTCGTGTTGGGCCAACGCGAACGCGACACCAAGGATGCCGGAGCTCAGACCCACAATCACCAATGTCCATCCCCAGCCGGCAGACGGTGCGCCCAGCAGGGTCAGGACGCGAAGCAGCCCGTAGATGCCGGTCTTGATCATCACGCCCGACATGAGCGCCGAGACGTGGCTTGGTGCCGCCGGGTGGGCCTGCGGCAGCCAGACGTGCAGCGCGAAGAACCCCGCCTTTGAACCGAAGCCGATGACTGCCAGGGCGAACAGAACGGTGGCCATGGTTAGCGATCGCCCCATCGCCGCCAGGGCAGTGAAGTCCAGCGAATCGGCCCCTGCGCCGAGCAGGGCGAACATCGCCAGCAGCGCTGCGGTGCCGATGTGCGTAGCGACCAGATAGGTCCAGCCGGCCCGACGCACGTGGGCATGCTCGTCGTCGAAGATCACGAGGAAGAAGGAGCTGATCGCCATGATCTCCCAGACGACCAGGAACAACAGCCCGTTGCGTGTCGCGACCAGCATAAGCATGCTGGCGACCAGGACGTTGTAGAAGAACAGGACCGCTTTGAGCGAACGCGCGTGTCCGGCGAGGTATCCGACGCCATACAGCGCCGCCAAGGGCGAAACGAGCAGGATCGGCAGGCAGAAGAAGGCTGAGAGCCCGTCGAGGGCGAACGACAGCGATCCGCCGGGCATGCTCCAGGCCCATTGCACAGGGTGCGGCGCCTGGTCGCCCAGGGCCGAGATGACGGGAATCGACGCCAGGCCGCAACCGATCCAGACCCCGATCGTGGCAATCCACCGAGCCGGTTTCGAACCATTCACGAGAAGGGCGATCACACCGCCGAGAACGGCAAACCCGCAACCGACCAGAAACAGCACCATGGGCACGTCTTTCAAGAATCCGTTCGGAAGCGGTTTTCCATCAGGGCGAAGAGTTCCAGAATGGCCTCTCGTGAGGCCTCGTTCTGGATTGCTTCTCTGCACCCCGGATCGCGTAGAGCAAACGACAGTTTCGCCAACGTTCGCAGATGGGTCCGTACGTTGGGCGAGATCAGCAGGAACAGGGCGTGTACGGGCTTTCCGTCCAGGGCGCCGTAGTCGATCGGCGTCTCCAGAAACGACAGCGACAGGATCGGCTGGCGGACGTACCCGAGCAGCGAGCCGCGAGCGTGGGGGATGGCGATTCCCTCGCCGATGCCCGTCGGGGCCAGCTCTTCGCGGGCCAGAAACATCTCGAACAGGGGTTGGGAACTGCTCTCGTCAATCCCTTTGACCATGTCCAGGGCGTTCTGAAGCACCTGTCGTTTCGTCTTGCCCCCGATACGGTAGAAGACGCCTCCCCTGGCGAGCATCTCATGCAAGGGGATGTCTTCATCCGGCTCGCCTTCGTGCCCGTCCTCGGGGACCGGCCGCAATCCCTGCCGGATCACCAGGTCGTTCACCTCCGACCTTTCGATGAAGTGCTGGCCCCCCAGTCGGTGGACCGGTAGCCGCCCGTCTTTGATCCAGCGATAAACGGTCTTCTGTGAGACGCCGAGCAGGTCCGCTGCCTGACGAACCGAAAGCATGTTACCGAATCTCCATTCTGTGTCTTATTGCGTCAAGGCATGTCAATGATATACCACTTGTTCTCGTGGGAGTCAATACTTTGACATAAAATTTCTATCGGTATACCTATCGCGGGCGGACGGGGGTCAGCTTCCAGGTGCGGTCGTTGTACGGCCGGGTCGTGTTCGGATTGAAATCCGCCCGGTCGGTGTAGATCATGTCGCCCTGTTCAGTGGTCCAGCGGTACTTGAACTGGTCGGTGTCCTGCTCGGTCTGGCCGTTGAACGGATTGACGTATTCGTTCTGGGCGTTGAGCCAGAGGTAGCTCTCGTGGCGGATCTCGGCGTTGGTCTTGGCGCGGTGGGCGTAGATCTCGCGGTCGATGTTCTGGATATACCGCATGGTCTCCTGCGCCAGCCGGGCCCGCTCGGCGTCGGCCTGGTAGGCGCGGGCGAACCACTCGGGGTTCAGCTTCATCGACTGGCGGATGATGTCGAAGACCGGCTTCCACGTCAGCGCCTCGCTGGCCGGGGCCCGCATCGCCAGCGTGTACTGGTTGCTCCACATCGCGCCCGAAGCGCGCATATCGACCAGGCAGACCGACAGGACCTCACGGTACGGCCGCTGGCCCTCGGTGTACTCGACGAGGATGCCGCCGCCGTCGTAGCCGAACGGCGGGAACCCCATCGCCTGTTGAGACTCATCGGCCGCCTTGTATATCTTGCGGAACACCTCGCCCAGCTCGGGCATCGGTGTGAACTCGACCAACCTGGCGTCGGTCGCCTGGGGGTGAATCTGCCTGAACAGCTCCTGGAGGAACTGGTTCACACCCGGCATCGGCCGGACCGTCATGCCCTGGTACTGCGAGCCGGGCGGGAACATCGCAGCGGTGTAGGAAAATTGCGGGTTACGGCTCATGTCCGCAAAGGTCCAGGTCGGCAGCCAGCGGAAGAAGACCGTGCCCTCGGCGTCCTTCTTCAGCGTCAGGTCGCACTTGGCGCTGATCGAATTGGTCGACCCGCCCGTCTGGGCCGGATTGACGTGGAACATCCCGCCTTCGAGCGCCCAGTCCGGCGGCGCCAGGAACGAAAAGGCCTGTTCCTTCGGCTCCGACCGGCGGTTGAACGCAAGAGTGACGGGCTTGCCTTCGGTCGGGGCGACGGCCTCCGGGGCCGGCGTCTTGTCCTTGGCGTATTTCCGCCGCGCATCGGCCGCCGAAGATTCCGAGCCCAACGACGCCGCAGGACATACTGTTGCCATCACAAGCAGCCCACATACGATCCGCACGATTCTCATAATTCTCCATCTCCTGTCGATCGACCACTGGGTGACGCCAGTCATTCGCGGCATTATGCCGAGGTCCCCTCGACGTTGGCAATAGGTCGCTTCGCGGAATCCGCACCGCCGGCGGCGGTGCCGGCATCTGGCACGAGATCGAGTGAGACCGCGATTGGCTGGTGACAATAGCAGGGGCGAATGATTATTCGCCCCTACCCCAGACCCTGCTCCGGCGGCGCAAGCAGACGTGTGGCAGCCTCAAGGCATAGCGAAGCGAAGCCTTGGGGATGCCGGAGTCGACTCGGGGCTGGGCGTCGGGGGACCTTCTTCGCGTTCCACCATCCCCAAGCCTGTCGGCTTGAGGCTGCCACCCGCCACGCACCGCCAATTGACAATCCTATTCGTAGAGGCGAAGCATGCCTCGCCCTTGCCCTCGGAGCTTGCCGCGCGCGTTCGTAGTGTGCCTGTGAGGGCATATACAGATACGGAAGAGGCTGGCGCGCACGATGGAAGGTAGCCCGCCAAGGCGGGCCACTACAAACGGGTCGAGGGCATGAAATGTCCTTGTATCCTCGCGTTCCTTCTGGCATAATACGGATGGTGACGATGGAGGGACGCCTGGAGACAGCCCTCTTGTCCTCGCCTGATGCCGATTTCGAGAGGGACAATGCAGGGAGAGACGTTCGCGTATTCTGGCGACCAGGGTGAAACGCACGACACGCGTTGTCCGCTGTGCGGCAGCACGCGCGTTCGGAGCCGGAACCGGGCGCTTTCGCGCAACGTCGTTGCTCTGTTTGCCGTTGGACTGCTGCTGGTGCCGGCGTTCGCGTTCAAGAGCTGTGTTTTCGGGCTGCTCTGGTTCGCTGCCGTGGTACTTCTGGCGTTCGCACTGTCCGTGTCGGTGTGCATTGCCGCCGTAGGCCGGCATCGGTGCCGAGACTGTGCCTGTCGGTTCTTGCCGGGCCGGGAGGCGGAACGGGTGCCATTCCCCTGGTGTTCCTACGGTCTGAACATCGTCTTGCTGGTTGCGCTCTGCGCCGCTGGTCCTATCGTCATGCGCTGGTGGGACAATTGGAGCAGGGTCTCTGACATGATGGCAGACACAGGCGGTGTCTTCGCGGCCGGTTTCCTGGTCTGGCTGTCCCTTGCCTATCAGATCGCCATCTACAAGCTGCTGGGCAGGCGACTGCGCAGCCGATTCGTCTGGCTGGTGTTGTTCATCTGGCCGGGAATCGTCCTGGGGAGTCTGGTGTTCTACACCTCGACGCCTTCGGTTCGGGCCAAAGCGCTGCTGTCGCGCGCCGAACTGGCACCGTTGCCGGAGTCGGCGACGGGAATCCGTGTTTATGAGTGGTCATCGCCGTTTTCGGGCGAGGAGTTCTTGCGGTTTTCCGCCGAACCGAACGATGTCGAGAAGTTTTTGCGCGAGTCGCCTGCCTTGCAGGGGCAGGAGCCTGAGCGTTTCTCGAGTGAGAGGATGTGCTTGCCGGCGACGGACGACACGGGAAAGGACTGGGAGTATCGGCAGGCCGGTCACGAGATTTACATTCCTCATCGCGCCACACCAGACTGGTACAAGCAGAAGATCACCGGTCCGGCCCGGCGCTACATCGTCCAGCCCGAACGCTACCAGTATCCCGGCCACGTCCTCGTCGACGATGAGGAGCACGTCGTCTACGTCTACCTGATCTTCAGTTGAGCAGGTGCGGCCATAGGGAGCGAGTCATGAGCGAGAACACTATTGAAGCGATGCCGCGAAGCGATGCGAAGACCCGCTGGCCCTGGTATGTCTGGGACATCGTCCTTTTGGGTCTGTACGTCGTGCTGTGCGTGGCGTTTTTCTGCGTTCCTTCGGCGCTGGAGTACCTGGGGACGCGACGGGATGGACACTCCTCGTGGGGCGTCTACGGCTTCCTCGCCTTCATGTGGCTGGGGTTGCTGTTGTTCATCGGGCCATGGATTCTGGCGTTGCGGCTGTTCATCGCCTGGCCCAGGCACATTCGTGGTTTCCGCAGGCTGCTTCTGCGCTGGGCCGTTGTGATCGTCGGCGTGGTGTCCCTGCTGGCGCTGTTCTACGAGTTCTGGCCGTCCGGATACCAGTTCCGGCTGTGGGGCTTTCGGCGGTATGTCCAACGGCAGGCGGACATTCCCGCGATACAGGCGTGGCTCGACACGGTCGATCCAATCGCATGCAACAAAGAGCCGATAGCAATCGTGAGGGATGAAGACGGCACTGTGAGGGTGACGCCGGGCGACGTGAACCTTCCCTCGCCGGTATTGGACCTGAAGCCGCGTTACGTGCGGTTGTCGCTCGACGGGACGAATCGGCCGATGGTCTGCCTGCAATGGGGCTCGGGACTGGAGGGCACCTGGGGACTGACGGTCGGCCGCAAGGACATGCCGATTCCCAAGACGCAATGGCCCACGACGCAGACGCTGCCCGGCGGCAAGGTCTTCCGCAATCGCGGCGAGGACCGCCTGCCAATAGCCGATGGCGCCTACATCTGGCACGAGCTCGAGTGACGTCTATGTAGAACTATCGTTGCGTGTTCCTTGTTCGGAGGGAGACTATGAGTCCATCGGTTTGGGTCGCCGCGGTTAGTGTGGGGATGATGGTTCTTGCCCGGGTGTTCATGGGCGTGCTGGCGCTACTGTCCGGCACGGTCTCGATTGTGAGCATCGTGCTCCCGGTGGCGGTCGCGGTTTTGATTTTGATCGGCATCATCGCAGGCCAGCGCCTCGCGTGGCAGTGGGGTCGCCTGTTGGGGTTGTTGGGCGGCATCGTTCTGACGATGGCCGCGGTCGGCGCCTTCGCCAATGCCAACGGCGAAGTCGGAATGCTGGTGGTGGGCGCACTGCTTCTGCTGCAGGGCGCGCCGCTGTTTCCGATGTTCTTCGCACTCGGGATGCGCGGGGCGCGAGAGCATTTCCGTCTGATTTGCCCGGCGTGTGGCCACGCCAGGCCGAGGGGCGGGAATTTTCTGTTCACGGAGGCCGTCTGCCGCAAGTGTGCCGCCCGCTGGAAGTAAGGCCTGTTTGTAGTGGCCCGCCCCGGCGGGCTACCTTCCATCGGGGTATGCCCCTTCGACAAGCTGAGAGCCTGCCCCGAACGCCGTTGAAGGGGCAGGTTCTTCCGGGCATACTACGAAGGGGGTGAGTCATGGCAAGAGTGTGGATGGCTTCTGTACCGTCATATGCAATCAATAGGGAGAAGGCATGCGATATTTCACGGAGAAGCTGTGGCGAGAGCTTAACAGTCTGGATCCGAAGATCGTCTCCACGGCAGATGAGGCATGGGCCGGAAACATGAGGGCCTACGAGGCGCAGCTTGAGTCACTGCTTCCTCGGATGGGCAAACGGAACCAGCGTTTCTGGAGTGACTATGTGTATCGTCTGCACGACGGCGATGTGGTCAGGATCGCGGTAGGGGATACATTGGCGGCCGACGTGGTGTGCAAGAGACCAAGGTCCTGGCGGAGCGGAGCCATGATTGAGATCGTCGCATGGGACGGCTTTCTCTACACGCTGAAGTACATGGCCATTGAGTCGCTTGATATGTGTCTCAAGAGTAGCGGCGACCCCTCGGCTGGCACTCTGTTTGAGCAGTGGGGATACAGCGAGCTGACAGCCGAGCACGTCGCTGCGTTTCGGCACAGCATTCTCTTCGCCAGCGGCGGCGAGGTGTCGATTGTTTTCAATCGGTTCAGCTACCAACGCGCGAGGCTGCCCAAGACGTGATGGTGCGAGGCATTTAGGTTTCCTGAAGGGTATGCCCTTACGGGCACACTACAAACGTGTGTGTGAAGATACCCGGGCTGCCACTCCTGGCGGTTTGCGCCCTCAAGGGAGTGCTGCCCCAAAATCGTGACAGACACCAAGCGGGGGGTGCACGGGACGTTTGTAGGTAGCTTCTCAATGAGCCCGGCCATCGGCTTTGTCATTCCACCGGAGCAAAGCGGAGCGGAGGAATCTGGCCGCGAACGAGCGGTATGCCGGGTCTCTGGCCAGATGTTTCGACTGCGCTGCGCGTCGCTCAACATGACAAATAGGCCAATCACTTGCGTTACCCACAAACACGCAGTGCACGCCCAAGCGGGCGGGGGGGCTGAATTGTGTTGCGTTGAGGGCGTGAATGCCGCAGAATGGGCGGGCATCGGCGGCGGGATGCTCTTGTCGGGTCTTCCGCGAGCGGTTTCGTCGATGGCAGCAATGGAACGCCGATCCTTGGAGAATACGATGGCGACAGCGGCAGCACGGCATATCCTGGTCGAAACGCAAGAGAAGTGCGAGGACCTCAAGAAGCAGATCGAAGCGGGGGCGGACTTCGCGGACCTGGCGCGGAAGCATTCGAAGTGCCCCTCGGGCCGGCAGGGCGGCGACCTCGGCACGTTCGGCCCCGGTCAGATGGTCAAGGAGTTCGACGAAGTCGTCTTCAGCGCCGAGGTCGGCAAGGTGCAGGGCCCGGTGCAGACGCAGTTCGGCTATCACCTGGTCGAAGTGACCAGCCGGACCGCGTAACGATGGTCATACCGGACGAGAACAGGACGCGATCCGCTCGCGATTGTTCCGTGGAAGAGAGTGCTTATGTCGGAAAGACCCAGGCAACGCCGCATCGCGCTGAAGGCCAGTGAAATAGCCATCTTGGACGCGGCCTCACGCATTTACGCCGCCTATATTGCCGCCGGCGAGGGAAACCGTGCAAGCAAAGCCGACCTCATGCGTCTGTCTATCCAGGAGGCCATCGAACTCGGATCGGCCGTCGACAAACTTGTGCAGAGCGAAGGCGAACTGGCGGACAACACCTGACACGCCGCCGGCCGGAAGACAGACAGAGACATGCCCACGCTTGAGGTCGAATCATTGACGAAACGGTACGGCTCGGCCCGGGGGGTCGAGGACGTGACGTTCGCCATCGAGCCGGGCGAGATTTTTGGCTATCTCGGCCCCAACGGCTCGGGCAAGACGACCACGATCCGCTGCATCATGGGCCTGCTTCGGCCGACGAGCGGGCAGGTCCGCGTGCTGGGCCGTCGCGTGGTCGCCGGCCGGGCCACCGAGCACACCCGCCTCGGCTACCTGCCCGGCGAGTTTCACATCTGGCCCGGCATCCGCGCCGCTCGTTCGCTGAACGTCCTCGGCCGTCTCGGCGGCGGCCGCCGGATCGCCGAGCGGCGAAGGCAGTTGGCCGAGCGGTTCGACCTCGACCTGCGCCGTCGTGTGGGCGATCTGTCCAAGGGCAACCGCCAGAAGGTGGCGCTGATCTACGCGTTTCAGCACGAGCCGGACGTGCTCGTCCTCGACGAGCCGACGGCGGGGCTCGACCCGCTGATGCGACAAACGGCGCTCGAGCTGATCCGCGAGTCCGCTGAACGCGGCGCGACCGTGCTGCTGTCGTCGCACGACCTGGGCGAGCTCTCCGCCGTCTGCGGCCGCGCCGGCATCCTGCGCGAGGGCCGGCTCATTGAGGTCGCGCCCATCTCGCAGATCGTCCAGAGCAGCGAGCACCGGCTGGCGGTGTGGTTCGCCGACGGGCATCTGGCGCCGCGCCTGCCGGCCGAGCTGACTGGCGTGCGCGTCGTGCGCCAGAAGCCTGGCATGCTGGAGGTCGCCTACCAGGGCCCCGCCGATCCGGTCCTCAAGTGGCTCGGCCGATTCGCGGTCGAGCGGATCGCCACGCCGCAGATGTCACTCGAAGACGCCTTCATTCAGTACTACCGCCAGCCATCCGCCGCATCGGTCCCGCGAGGAGGTGACGCATGAGCGCCTCGGCCCGCGTGCGGTTTCCCTTCCGTCTGCTGCGATTCTGGTTCGTGCGGATCGCTCCGGCGTGGCTGGGCATCGCGCTATTGATCTTCGTCATGCAGATCGCCGTGGCTGCTATCATCCACGACAACCACAACGTCCGCACGTTCCTGGCCTTTCTCAACCTGCTTCCGTCGATCGTCAAGAGCGCCCTGGGCGGCGACCTGCTCGACTCCGGCAGCATGACGGCCCTGCTGACCATCGGCTACCAGCACCCGTTCGTCCTGTTCCTGCACATGCTGTACGCGGTGGGCGTGCCGGCGGGCCTGCTCACAGCCGAGGTGCAGAAGGGCACGATGGAGCTGATCCTCAGCCGGCCCGTTGCCAAGACGCACGTGTACCTCTGTGCGGCGATCGTGACACTCGTCGGCCTGTTCGGTCTGGACTTGGTCATGTTCGCCGGTACGGCAGCGTCGGTGCGGCTGTACCAGTTCAGCGAGCCGATCGATCTGTACCTGTTCTTCCGCATCGCCACCACCGCCGGCCTGCTGGCCGCCACGTTCGGGGCCTTCGCGCTGCTGTTCGCTGCCACGTTCCGGCGGCTCTACTGCGCCGTCGGCGTCTCCGTCGCCTTCCTGACGATCAACTACTTCATCGTCATCGTGGCCCAATGGTGGCCCGCGATGCAATTCCTCCGGCGTGCGACGCTGTTCTACCTGATCTACTATTCCAACCTCTGGCTGGGCTGGCCCGTCCGCAACATGGCGATCCTCGCCGCCATCGCCCTGGCCGCCGCCGCCCTCGGCGCCCTGGTCTGGCGCCGTCGCGACCTGTTCGTGTAACCACGCCCTTTTCCGTGACGGACTCTTGCGGATACGAAGTCTCCCAGTATAATAACCTCAGTGGCAGCGGATGGGCCGCTCTCGTCTGCTTCGTACAGCAGTGGATCTCTGCCACTGGCGATTCATCAATTGCGGACATGACAAAGAGGAAACTCAATGAAACGAGGCGAATACATTCTCCTGGGATGGTCGGCCTGCATGGCTATTGCTGTCACAGGATGCCCGAGCACGGATATCGCGCACCTTGTGCGTGTGAGGGAGGGCACCTTTGCGTTCGAGCAGAAGTGGTGGGATCGGACTGTCGAGTATGTGCAGATTCTGACGCAAGAAGAGTCTCCTGATTCCGCGAGGCCTATGCTGCCCGGGCGATTTGGCCCTTGTCGCGATGTCACGGATGACGATTTGAAGAGCTACGGCCCGTATACGACCGCCTGGGCGATCCGCGCTGTGGCCCCCGTATCGGCAAGAGACTTTCGTCTCATCCCGGGCCAAATCCCCGACCATTTCGAACAGGTGGTGCCGGAGTCGCCGGAAGTGTTTGTGCCTGTCGATGGCCGCGTGTATTACATCATGGGCTGCCTGCACCCTCTTGACGCTGACAGCGTTTCGATGGCGATTCCGTGGATACCAGGCAACGGGACGGGCGTTGCCGAGGCAGGCAGGACGATCGAGGTGGAGGGGCCATTTCGCCATGAGCCATCCGGCATGGTGTTCCCCGCCCAAGTCGCGGCGTTCACCCGCGTCGAGATTCAGCTCTACGACACAGAGGGACACGATGCTGGCGTGGGCTACACACTGCCAAGCCTTACGGAACCCATTATCGTGACAGTCTATGTGTTCCCTGCGCCGTCGCTTGCCGCAGGGGCCCGCAGGACGCCTTCCTTCGATGAAGTCTATGAGGCAACCGCGCGGGAGATAGCGCGCGGTCAATCGGGAAGGACTCTGGTGGCCGAGCAAGACATCGTACGGCACCATAACCACGAGGCCTTTCCCGGCAGGATGGCGACCTATGACTACGAAGGATCGTTCGCCCATTTCGAAGGGCAAATCCGAACGCATCTCTATCTGTTCGGGCCGGTTGAAGGCACCTGGTTCATCAAGTATCGTATCACGCATCCGAGAAAGGTCGACGCCTCGGAGCGGATCGGAGAGTTCATGGATCAGTGGGTTTGGACGATTGGCAGTTCCTGAGATGCCGTGGCATGGAGCATGATCCATGCGTCATGGGGCCGTCTCGAGCATCGTACGGCGTTTGGTCGTATATGACCGCCATGACGCGGGACCGTGGTTCTGGAGAGGTTCAGACCGATGCGGACGATTCGACGACGATGCGCTCCATGGGAGGGGCGGTCGTGACGACGGACATGGAGGCAGTCGAGCGGCGCCTGGCGGCAGTGCTGGAGCGGGAACGTCGCGACGCGATGGTCTACACGGTGCTGACCGTGCTGGCTACGCCGGTCTTTGTGGCAATGGCCGCCCTGGTCGTCATGGCGGCAGCGGGGTTTCTTTTGAGTCGCGTGCCTGGCGTGGAGATCCAGGATGCCGTGGCCTTCTACACGGCGGCCAACGCCTTCCTGGCCTATATGATCGTCTTCGTCCTGTTCGGCGGCAGACGCGCGGCCGATGAGTTCCAGTTCGAGGCGGCATGGATCGCCGGCGTAGTGCTCTTTCTATTTCTGCTGGCGGCTACGTACGCCACGCCTTTGCCACAGGTCTACCCGGTGGGTTTCGCTCTGGCGTATATCGTGACGGGGCTGCTGGTTCTCGGAGTGATCGGACAGGTCAAGCTGCCCGACGACATCACGCAGATGCCGGAGGGCGAGAACTTCTTTCTTGCGCTGATCCTCGTGGTCTCGGGTTTCATCGTGACGGCGTACGGGCAGATCTTCGGCAGTTCCTGGCTGTGGGTGCCGCCGAAGTCCGACGAAGTCCGCCTGGGCGCGTGGCTGCTCTGCAAGCTGGCGGCCGATCCGGACCGCACGCTGTCAAGCGACGCCGTCCAGGGCCGTATCGTGGGCATTCTGGTCCGCCTCCGGCTCATCGGCGTCACCGACGCCGGCGCCGCGCTCACCCACAAGGGCCTCGAATTCATGCGCACTACAGCAGGTCCGTGATGGAGAAGGCCACGGCCGCGAAGGAGCAAAGATGAAGAACGAGAAGACCTCGGGAACCGGATCTCGACCAGTTCGGTGGGTTCTGTACGTTGTGTTGTTCGGC
>Ga0209509_1000603_pt1 | contig 31416 bp, 37 predicted proteins | sample BioC13SIPDNA_FD_185743 | JGI IMG/M metagenome (GOLD analysis project Ga0209509, IMG submission 185743) | Anaerobic biogas reactor microbial communites from Washington, USA - Biogas_R1_A C13 SIP DNA (SPAdes) (version 2) | ecosystem: Engineered > Bioreactor > Anaerobic > Unclassified | place...
CAGTAACCTTGTTGATGTTAAAGGCAGTATTAACCAAAATTTAACTGGTTAGTATGCTCTGCTACTATATTGTAGTTTCAAAGAACCCGATTTTTGCTATTATGCAAAAGTCTCAATTATTTTAATAAGGGAGTAGCTTATGTTTACCACCAGGATAATCGATATAAAAGAAAAAGATCGTTTTAATAAATTTGTAGCCTCCCATGGCAAGGGCCATTTCCTGCAATTATGGGAATGGGGTGAGGTTAAAAAAGGTATGGGCTGGGAACCTTTACCTTTGGTTCTGGAGCAGGATGGTGAAATACGGGCATCTCTGCTTATATTAAAACGGAGATTACCGCTTCCCCTTTTGAAAAAATGTATTTTTTATTCGCCCCGGGGGCCGGTAGTAGACATAAACAGTGAGGAATTATGCCAGGCTTTATTTGCCGGTGCAAGTCGGGTAGCTAAAGAACATGGTGCCATATTTTTAAAGATTGATCCTGATATAAGAGTCGATAATGAAGTTTTTAAGAATATTTTAGAAAAATGTTCTTTTCGACGAAACGAAACGGGACTGGATTTTGAAGGAGTTCAGCCTAATTTTGTGTTCAGATTGGATATTACCCCCTCCGAAATAAACCTGCTTCAGAATATGCACTCCAAATGGAGATATAATATAAAATTGGCGGATAGAAAAGGAGTCAAAATTAAACCGGCTGAAAGTAAAAACGATTTGCGGGTATTTTATAGTATCTTGGAAGAAACCGCGAGCCGGGATAAGTTTCTTATTCGCGGTTATGAGTATTTTGAATGGATATGGGATTATATGGTGGAGAAGGGATATGCCCAGATTTTTATGGCAGAATATCAGGGACAGGTTATATCTGCTGCCCTGGTTATGTTGCTGGGTGATAAAGCCTGGTATCTTTATGGGGCCTCCAGCAATGAATATCGTAATGTAATGCCTAACTACCTTATACAATGGGAAATGATTTGCTGGGCTCGTAATCAGGGCTGTACCCTCTATGATTTCCGGGGCGTATCAGGAGATCTGGATGAAAGCAATCCCCTTTATGGGCTGTACCGTTTTAAAAAGGGGTTTAATGGACAATTCACCGAGTTTATCGGAGAGTGGGATCGGGTTTACTCAACCCTTTTTTACTGGCTTTGGACCAGGGTTTTGCCACTGTACTTAAAGCTTGCCAGATCTTAAAGTGGTATACGAATTTAACGGGAGGATAAATTGTGGAAAACAGTTCAGACCGGTGGCTGGAAATTGATATAGACGCTATTAAACATAATCTGGAGCAGGTAAACTCCCTGCTAGAGGAAAAGGTCAGGCTTATTGCGGTAATCAAGGCTGATGCCTATGGCCATGGGGCAGTGGAAACGGCACGTATCCTTTATCAGAATGGGGTGGACTTCTTTGGGGTTAGTTTTCTGGAAGAAGCCATAACCCTGCGCCGGGCTGGGATTCGATCCAGTATTATGTTATTTAGTCCGCTAATTAATGAACAGCAGGTAACTGAAGCTTTGACCAACTACATAACCATAACTATTGCCTCGCTTTATGAATGTATTTTACTGGATAAGATTAGCCGTCGCCTAAATATTAAAACTACTGTACACCTGAAAGTTGATACAGGACTGGGGCGCTTTGGTTTAAACCATGAGGAAATAATTGAAGTTTGTCAAACATTAAAAGATAATCCCTGCATATACATAGAAGGTATATATACCCATATGGCAGAAGCTGCTTCTCATAATCCTGCCTATACTCAAAAACAGTTTACTCGTTTTCTAAGTATTATAGATAAGCTTAAAGAAGCTGGATATACAATACCGGTTTGTCACTGTGCCAACAGTGCTGTTTTTCTAAATTATCCGGAAATGCATTTGAATGCGGTGAGAATTGGAACCTTGATTTCTGGACAATTGCCGGTAGGTAAATTTAATAATAATTTAGATTTAATAGACCCATACAAATATAAGAGTAGGATCATTTCTTTACGTACCCTGGAAAAAGGCAGTTACCTGGGTTATAACCGTACCGAGCGCCTTAAGCAGCAGGCGCAAATTGCGGTAATTCCGGTAGGATATAATCATGGACTTGCTTTGCAGGTAGCTAATCGCCCAAATGGTTGGGGGGATTTTTTAAAGGTTTTAACCAAGAATATACTGTCTTTTTTTCAATTATTCCGGTTTAGACTCAAGGTTAAAATAAACGACTGCGAGTACCCTGTCCGGGGAAAAGTATTCATGCAGATGACACTGGTGGAGATCCCTGTAGAGGCAAGGGTTAAAATAGGAGATGAAGTGGAAGTCCCCGTACGAAAAACCCTGGCGGCAAGAAAACTGAATCGAATATATATTAAGGATGGAGAACCCTGTAAAATAGAAGAACAGGAGAAGATAACTTATATTGTTGAGGAGGACAGTTAAATGCGTAAAGGGCTGGCAGTAGGGCTGATACTAGTATTTTTAATTATAATGGGGGTTTTATCAGTAAGGGTAGTTAATAAGCCTGATAATGCCGCATCACTAAAAGGAAGTGCGGTAGTAGGAGTAATTGAAATAAATGGGGTTCTTGGTGGTGAGGCCACTTCCTTACTGACTGGAAGTTCTGCCGATAGCAGCAGGATAATGAAATCTATTAGGACTGCTGCTAAAAGACCGGATATTAAAGCAGTAGTAATAAGAATAAATAGCCCCGGAGGTACGGCGGTAGCAGCTCAGGAAATTGGCATTGAGCTGGATAAATTGCGTAAGACCGGAAAACCGGTGGTAACCTCCATGGGAGATGTTTGTGCATCAGGAGGGTATTGGATTGCTTGCAGCAGTGATTATATTATAGCCAATGGCACCACCCTTACCGGGAGTATTGGTGCTATTATGGAAACTACTAACCTGCAGGGACTATATGACAAATTGGGTATAAGGCAGGAAGTATTTAAGAGCGGAGAGCATAAGGACATCGGTTCATCAAGTCGGGAAATTACACCCCAGGAGAGGGAGATTCTTCAGGCGGTAGTAAGCGATTCCTATACTCAATTCTTAGACCAGGTAAAACGAGGCAGGAATGGCAAAATTAATTTAAAGGAAATTGAGGATATAGCTGATGGCCGGGTTTTTACCGGGGAAACAGCGTTACAAATAGGTCTGGTAGATAGTCTGGGAAACTATTATGATGCTATCAAACAGGCACAAGTAATGGCCAAAATCCCTGAAGAAAGCCGAATTGAAGTAATTAATGCAGAAAAGCTGTGGGATAGTCTTATATTAGGGACCAGAGCCAGTCGCCTGTTACCTACGCAAAACCTGTGGCAGCTTAAGTATTAAACTTGAGGGGAGAGTAATATGTCTCTGATTGATATTATTTATGGTATATTTTTTGACCCTGTTCCTACATTACGGTATCTGGCGCGGGAAAAACCTTTGCTGTCCGGTTTATTAGTATATCTGGTGGTTTTTGTGTTTAACCTTATAATTAATCGCGGATTGACTACACTTGATAGTGAGATTGCCGGTTTTATTCCTGATGGTAACTTTATCTGGATTTTTGCTGGCCTGGGAGTAATATTATCTTTTTTTATACTGGCCTTAATAGCAGGATTACTTTCACTTTTAAGCGAAATATTTTACCAGCGTGGGAATGCCAGTGGATTACTGGTATGTTTGAGTTTTGCAATTATTCCTGGAGTTTTAGGTCCACCCCTGCAATATGGAGCTACTTTACTGGGAGTTAGCTGGCTGGGGATCATATTTTCTTTAATTGCAGTAATATGGGTTCTTGTATTACAGGTTCTTTCCCTGCGTGAGGCGTTGGAGGTGCAAACTGGCCAGGCCATTTTATTATTTATACTACCCGGTTTGTTTGTTGTCCTTTTACTTTTAGGTCTTATTTTTATTGTTGCTAAAACAATGCCACCATTTCCCGGATAGAAAGCAGGATATTTTATGCAGGTGTAGAAATAAATGGTATAAGTATATCCTGGGAGGTAAGAGCTATGAAGAAAATATTAATAGTAGATGACCAAAAAGGTGTCCGCCGCCTGCTGGAAGAACTATTTAAAAAGGATGGATGGGAAGTCCAGTTAGCGGCCGATGGAAAGGAGGCGGTGGAAAGGGCAAATGAGTTCTTACCTGATATTATACTTATGGACATGAAAATGCCAAATATGAATGGATTAGAAGCTTCGCGGATTATACTAAATAATTTTAGCGATTTAGATATTATTATGATGACCGCCTATGGGGAAATGGACGTAGTTAAGGAAGCCCTGGATGCCGGAGTTAAAAGATGTATAACCAAACCATTTGATATAATAAATTTACGGGATACAGTTAATCAAATGGCAAGCGGAAAAGTATCGTAATGGGAATTAAAAATTAAGAATTGATTCCACTGCAAAAACCCTGTTTGGATGCATAAATATGCGGAGTCTTGGCGACGGAATATTTATGCATCCAAACTAGCACATTATACCTTTTTGCAGTAGAATCAGAATTAAAAATCAAGAATTAGTGGAATCAGTTTGTATATTTAATTAAGAGGTGATATAAATGGCACTGGTTACAGTAGACGAACTTCTGTTTAAGGCTGAGAAGGAAGGATATGCAGTAGGGGCTTTTAATGCCAATAACATGGAAATTGTGCAGGCCATTCTGGAGGCGGCAAAACGAGAGAATGCTCCGGTTATTATGCAGGCCAGCCAGGGTGCTATAGCTTATGCAGGTCTGGATTTTATTACTGGGATGGTAAGGCTGGCGGCTTCAGCCTCAACAGTTCCGGTAGCACTACACCTGGACCATGGAACTGATTTTGACCAGGTGGTAAAATGTATCCGCAGTGGTTTTACCTCGGTAATGTATGATGGCTCTAAACTACCGCTGGAGGAGAACATAGCCATCACCCGTAAGGTTCTGGATATGACCCGTCCCATAGGAGTATCGGTAGAGGCGGAATTGGGCAAAATTGGTGGAACTGAGGATGATGTATATGTTAGCGAGAAAGACGCCATGTATACTGACCCGGAAGAGGCCCGCCATTTTGTGGAACAAACCGGAATTCAGAGCCTGGCCATTGCTATAGGAACTGCCCATGGTCAATATAAAGGAGAACCTCAGCTGGATTTTGACCGCCTGGCTAAAATTAAAGCACTGGTTAAAATACCTATAGTGTTACATGGCTCTTCCGGTGTTCCGGATGAATCAGTACGCCGGGCCATAGAACTGGGAGTTCGCAAGGTAAATATTGACACCAATATTAGAGAGGCCTTTGTTGGGGAGATGCGTCGGGTGATGATAGAAAAACCTGATGAAATAGACCCTCGTAAAATACTGGGGCCGGCACGGGAAGCAGCAGCAGCTATAATTGCTGAGAAGATAAGACTTTTTGGTAGCTCCGGTAAGGCCTAAATTCTCGGCAGGTAATAGCTGGCAATATAACAGATGAAAAAGGAAATGGATTACTGGGAGAGGACGGAATAAACTCTACAGGTTGACGAGGGTATTCAAGGAGGAACACATATTGCGTATTTTTATTGATTCAGCTAATATTAACGAGGTAAGGGAAATTCATGCTCTGGGGTTTCTTGCTGGAGTAACCACTAATCCCAGCCTGGTTGCGAAAGAGAAGCGCGATTATAAACAGGTGATAAAAGAGATATGTGATATAGTTGATGGCCCCATAAGTGCCGAAGTAATAGGCCTGGACTATGATTCCATGATTCGGGAAGGACAAGAACTGGCGGCTATTCACCGTAATGTGGTGATAAAAGTACCACTTACGGAGGAAGGGTTAAAAGCCATTCATACTTTTAGAGAAAAAGGAATTGCTACCAACGCCACCCTGGTTTTTTCCGCCAACCAGGCTTTACTGGCAGCGCGGGCTGGTGCCAATTATGTTAGTCCCTTTATTGGCAGGGTTGATGATACCAGTAATGATGGATTGCTTATGCTAAATGACATTATTACTGTGTTTGATCAGTATATGCTGGATACCGAGATTATTGCTGCCAGTATCCGGCATCCTCTGCATGTCACCCAATCTGCTATGATGGGCTCCCATATAGCTACCATACCTTATAATATTATTAAGCAAATGCTTAAACATCCTCTAACCGATGCCGGGATAGAAAAATTTCTACACGATTGGAAGCAGGCATTTTAGGCAACAAATAGGAGGGTTTGGTCGTGGAGAGAGAATTAGCTCTTGAATTTGCAAGAGTAACCGAAGCTGCTGCTCTTGCTGCTGCTCGCTGGGTTGGAAGAGGGGATAAAGAAGCCGCTGATGATGCCGCCGTAACGGCAATGAGGGTTATGTTTGATACGGTTTCTGTAGATGGAGTAGTGGTTATTGGGGAAGGGGAAATGGATGAAGCTCCAATGCTTTATATCGGAGAAAGAGTTGGTAACGGTATCCCTCCGGAGGTCGATATTGCAGTTGATCCCCTGGAAGGTACTAATATTGTAGCTAAAGGGCTTACCGGAGCTATTGCGGTACTGGCAGCAGCTCCCCGGGGTAGTCTTCTTCATGCTCCCGACATGTATATGGATAAGATTGCCGTAGGACCGGAATGTAAAGGCAGGGTTTACCTGGAAGCCAGTGTAAAGGAAAACCTGCGCGAAGTAGCCCGGGCTCTGGGTAAACTGATGAGTGAAGTAACCGTTGTAATTTTGGACCGTCCCCGTCACCAGGAGATAATTGAACAGGTTAGGAGTGCGGGGGCACGTATCAAACTTATTACTGATGGTGATGTATCGCCTGCGGTTGCTGCAGCCTATGATAATTCAGGAGTTGATATCTTAATGGGCATAGGCGGGGCTCCGGAAGGAGTTATAACAGCAGTCGCTCTTAAATGCCTGGGAGGGGATTTTCAAGCCCGACTTTACCCGGAAGGCGAAGAAGCTCCCGAGGAAATTCGTCGTTGCCATGAGATGGGTATTAGTAATGTTAATAAAATCTTTACCATTGATGAACTGGCTCGGTCGGATGATGTTATTTTTGCTGCTACCGGTATAACTGATTCCTTTCTTCTAAAAGGCGTACGCTACAGTAAAAGGCGTGCTATAACCCAAACCCTGGTTATGAGAAGTAAATCGGGAACCATAAGACATATCGAAGCTACCCATCACCCGGACAAAAAACCACTATTTAAAGACGAGCGCATCAAATTAAAACTGGATTAATAACAATTGGGGGATTAAACTATTTTTTTACTGGTATAATAAAACTAGAAGTAAAATAAATAGCAGGATAATACTTACGTTTTCCTGCTATAAGCCTTCGCGTGGCAACATTGCCTGCCTGGTCTGATTCATTTCATCGCCTAAAATCAATCCAAAAGGTTGTTTTTTAATTTGATAGTTTCTGTGAAAATACCTGGGATGATGTAGTCGTATTTATCACAGCATCTATAGGAGTCGCTATGTTTGTAAACCAAACATTTAATTAATAGAAAGGAGGAAGTTCTTGAACATATCTGAATTAGATAATAAGACCATGTTAGAGCTTTACCAGATCGCCAGGGATCATAATCTTTCCGGTTATTCCAGGTTGCGCAAAAAGGAGCTTATTTTCGAAATAACCAAGGCTATGACTCAAGCTGATGAACTGTTGGAAGCTCATGGCGTACTGGAAATAATGCCGGACGGATACGGTTTTTTAAGGCCTTTTACCTACCTTCCTAGCCAGGACGATATTTATGTTTCGCCTTCCCAAATTAGAAAATTTGAACTACGTACTGGAGATCGGGTGGGTGGACAAGTTAGATCCCCCAAAGATAATGAGCGTTTTTTTGCCTTATTAAGGGTACAAGATGTCAACGGCTTTCCACCTGAAGATTCCGTAAAAAGAATCCACTTTGATGCCCTGACTCCTCTATATCCAAGGGAACGATTAACTCTGGAAACCTCTTCCCAGGAGTTATCAACTCGTATAATTGATTTAGTAGCACCCATAGGAAAAGGGCAGCGCGGGTTGATTGTTGCCCCCCCTAAAGCAGGGAAAACCATTTTATTACAAAAAATTGCTCAGGGTATTACTGCCAATCATCCGGAAATAGATGTTATTATTCTGCTGGTTGATGAAAGACCGGAGGAAGTAACTGACATGCAGCGTTCGACCAAGGCAGAAGTAGTAGCTTCAACCTTTGATGAACCGCCGGAGAACCATGTCAAGGTTACCGATATGGTGTTGGAGCGGGCCAAAAGATTAGTCGAACATAAGAAAGATGTAGTTATACTCATGGATAGTGTTACCCGCATGGCCAGAGCCCATAACCTGGTAGTTCCCCCTAGCGGCAGGACTCTATCCGGTGGTATTGACCCGGCCTCGCTAGATAAACCTAAACGCTTTTTTGGGGCTGCCCGCAATATAGAAGAGGGTGGCAGTCTGACTATAATAGCTACAGCCCTGGTGGAAACTGGTTCCCGAATGGATGAGGTAATATTTGAAGAGTTTAAAGGACGAGGCAATATGGAACTGGTTTTAGATCGAAAACTGGCAGAGAGACGGGTTTTTCCCGCTATTGATTTAAAACGTTCAGGAACCCGTAAAGAGGAACTGCTCTTTAGTAAGGAGGAGTTGGAGTTAACCTGGAATCTGCGTAAGACCTTCAGTGATTATAGCCCGGTTGAAACCATGCAGATGATGATTGATACTATGAAGAAAACTAAGTCCAACAAAGATTTATTGCGGGCTGCTCCTCTGGTTTTTGGTAAAAAAGATTATGCCCGTAATGCCTATTAGGCAATAAAAGTGAATAAACACCTCTTTCCTGGTCAAGAATATAGGGCAGCGGGCTCTTTATTCGGTGTTGCTCGTGGAAAGAGGTGAAAAAAGGTGAATAAGAGGTGGATAAGTTCACTGCTGTTATGCACCTTCCTATGGTATGCAGGCAGTAGCCCGGTGATAGCTGCTTTAAATCAGGCCGGTTTTATGCCCTGTAATGCTAAAAAACAACTAGCAGGCAAGTCTATACAGTATTACTATGTAAGACCCGGTGATAACTTGTGGAATATATCCAAGAATTACCAGGTTAATCTGCAGACACTGCTGAGTGTTAACCAGCTGAGCGAGGATAGTATTTTAAGAGTAGGTCAAAAACTGGAAATACCTTGTGAACGGGCTCAAGTTCATATTATACGTCCCGGGGAAACCCTCTGGGACATTGCTCGTAACTATAATGTCGATTTAGCTGAATTACAAAGACTGAATAGCAATATGCAGGCTAGTAATCTGAGAATAGGTGCACAGATTAATCTGCCCCGGAATACTTCACGGATGGCCTTCAGTGAATCACTTACACCTTCACGTAGTATTGTATCTCGTTTTACCTGGCCGATTCGTGGAACTATTACTTCCCCCTTTGGTTGGCGCAGTTCTGGTTTCCATTATGGAATGGACATAGCTGGTAATTTTGGGGATTCGGTGCGAGCTTCTGCCGGTGGTGTAGTATCTTTTACCGGTTATTTATCTCTTTATGGTAATACGGTTATAATTGATCACCCTAATGGAAAGCAAACCCTGTATGCTCATCTTAATCATATCGATGTATCTCAGGGAGATAGAGTTGCACGCGGTGCGGTTATTGCCGCGGTGGGTAGTACCGGTCGCAGTACCGGACCTCATCTTCATTTTGAAATCAAACAGGGCGATACCAGGGAAGACCCGCTTCCCTATCTTAGATAGAGTATCACAAAAGCCTTCTGTAAAAAACAGGGGGCTTTTTTTATGCCTGCAATTAGGATAGGCTATAATAGAATTAGGAATTAAGAATTTTGAATTTTTAATTAATGTAGAAATGCTTACGCATTTCTCTTTATTGATATAACTATAAAAGGACCTTAATATTCATCAACCTAAAACCTTGTAGGATTTATTTAAACTCATAAATGTTTAAGATTAATAGAAATACGAAGTATTTCATCCATAATTCAAAATTAATAATTGATTCTACTGCAAAAAGCTATAATGTGCTAGTTTGGATGCATAAATATTCCGTCGCCAAGACTCCGCATGGGAAACACCAACTGCTCGTTTTGCGTCTCCAGGGGGACGTTCCAATTCCGCATCCGTGCGGAGCGTCACTCTCGCCCCGTCCATGGGGCTCGCCCCCTTCCGCCGCTTCACCTCGCAGGGTGTTTCTACCATGCTCCGTCGACGGCTCCTGCATATTTATGCATCCAAACAGGGTTTTTGCAGTGGAATCAAAATTAAGAATTCAAAATTAAAGTAATGTTTGGATTGAGTACCATAGGGGGGGAGTAGATGTTTCTAACGCTTTTTGCCAATGAGCGGGGAGAATTAATGGAATATCCCGGTATAGGGATGCTGGGGCGCAGTGGTTCTGATTGGGTAGTTCCGGAGGAGGATGAGATGATTCCCTTGCCCCGGGGATCTTCGCTGGTAAGCGTTCCTGGGTGTATACCAGTTGGCCTGGATAGTGAGGGAGAATTAACTTATTTTGAGTGGGCACCTGATTGTGAAGGAAAAATTCAGGCAGTAGCTGCTCTCTTACCCCAGGGTTTTACCCGCACCCTTATGCCTGCCTGTGTGAAACGCAAATCGAATATAGACCTTCCCTTACTGGGTTATGCGGCGGTAGGGTTTAAGAAGGATAAAATATATGTAGCTGCAATCCAGACTGATGCTCACCGCAAATGGCACCCAACCTATTACAATACTGAAGGTTTGCCGGCGCGGATTGAAAAAAAGCTAAAAAAGTATCCTGATAATAGGATTCTCAGGCAACTGGCTCGCTGCTCCCTGGAATATAGCTGTTTTACGGCCCAGAATATATTCTACCAGCGCTGGGAGGGGGGCATACCTACTATACCCAGGTGTAATGCTAATTGCATAGGTTGTATATCAGAGAGCCATCTTAACGTAAACTCGCCCCAACAGCGCCTGAGTTTTAATCCCTCGGTAAATGAAATAGTGGAAGTAGGTATTGACCACCTGATAAATGCCCGTGATGCTATAATAAGTTTTGGCCAGGGATGCGAGGGTGAACCTTCTTTAAATGCTAAAAACTTGTCCCGGGCAGTAGAAATTATGCGTAAAGAAACTTCCCAGGGAACCATTAACCTGAATACTAATGCCGGCTATACTGCAGGTATAAGACAAATATGCGATGCTGGTCTAGATACTATGCGGGTGACTATATTTTCCTGCCAACAGGATAATTATATGGCTTATCATCGTCCCCTGAACTATACTTTTAAAGATGTGGAGAAGTCTGTTACCTACACCAAAGATAAGGGAGTTAAGGTATCCCTTAATCTTTTAACTTTTCCGGGATTTACCGACCGGGAAGATGAAATTGAAGAACTGCTTTATTTTCTTGAAGGAAACCGTATCGATATGGTTCAATTACGTAATTTAAACATTGACCCCGATTATTTAAACAGTAACTTCAGCGGTGACAGTGGTATTGGTATACTCAATTTCATAAAATTATTAAAGGAAGAGTTACCCGGACTTCAGATTAAGTCCTACAGTCATCCGCTGGATTAGGATAATGTTTATGTCATTTAAAGGAGTCGAGGAGAAGTTGGAAAAGAAGGGACCATTTACAGTTAAAGAACTAAGGAGCCTTTCCCCGGGGACCCAATTCTGGGGTAAATATCTGATACTGGATAAAAATCAGCGTAAAATCAAAGATGGCCGCAATATTGTTAATCTTAAACTGGGCGATGCTACCGGCGAGGTTGATACAGTAGTATGGGATAATTGCAAGGTTACCGGTGAATTAGAAAATGGAGCGGTAATTGGCCTGCTGGCTGATGTAGGCTCTTATAACAACCGCTTGCAGGCAACGGCCAAGCGTATTAAGATTCTGGAAGAGAACCCGTTGGAGTATGTAAAAAAGCCTGATGTAGACCTGGATACATTAATAAGGCAATTTAAGGATATTATAAATTGGGTAACCGACCCATGTTTGCAGGAATTACTGAACCGCATCTTTACTCCTGAGGTACGAACTATCTTCTTTCGTGCCCCAGCAGCTAAAAAAATTCATCATAATTACAGCGGTGGCCTGCTGGAACATACCTTGACCGTAGCTCAGCTCTGTGCCCAGATAGCCGGGAATTATCCTGATATTAACCGCGATTTGCTGATAAGTGGAGCACTTTTACATGATATTGGCAAGCTACAGGAGTATGAAATGAAGGTGGTACCAGAATACACGGTTGAGGGCAGGCTGTTAGGGCATATCGTTATGGGCAGCGAACTTATAACGGCCCGGATAGCCCAAATGCGGGCGGAAAACATAGATTTTCCGCCTAAACTGGAATGGATGTTAAAACATATGATTTTAAGCCACCACGGCAGCCTGGAATTTGGCTCACCGGTAATTCCGTTGTTCCCGGAAGCTTTTATGCTTTATATGATGGATAATCTGGATGCCAAGATGTTTGTTTATAAACAGAAGATTGATGAAAGTGATGCAGATGAACTCTTTACTAATTATGACAGCTTCTTTGGGCAGTATTTTTTCACCTATCGTTATCAGGAAAATAATAATCGAAAGGAAGAATAGGTATGCCGATTTTAAACGTACAAATGATTACTGGCCGCAGCCAGGAAACGAAACAGGAGCTGGTAGCGGTTTTAACCCGAGAAACAGCTCGCATTCTGGATATCGAACCTGATTGGGTGACAGTGGTAATTAATGAATACACCCGGGATAACTGGGCCAGCGGCGGTGAACTTCATTCCATCAAATTGGGTGAAGGTTTTGGCCGCCAGGGAACGGGGAAGTAGTAAGAGGAATTAATCATGAAACCATCGTATAAGAAATTATTTGTCACTATATTTATATTACTTTTACTGGTAGTTATATTGCAGGAATACTATGGTAACCGCCTGGATCCAACTATGATTACGGACAAGTTAGATCTGGGACCCGCCTGCCAGGTACCGCTGCAAATAAGTTCAGAGGACCGGAATGGCAATAATATTCCTGATGCCCTGGATCTGGTACAGGGCGCTCGCCAGGAGGTAGAGCGAGGAACCCTTTATGATGCATCATATTATTCCGGCGGTTATCCGCCTCAGGGCAAGGGTTGTTGTACAGATGTAATCTGGCGAGCCTTTGAGGCGGCCGGATATGATTTTAAAACTATGGTAGATGAAGATATAAAGAATTATCCTGGAGCTTATGGTACTACTGGCAGACAGCCTGACCCGGATATAGATTTTCGCCGGGTAAAAAACTTGCAGATATTTTTTAAGCGTCACGGTCAGGAGCTTACCACCGAAGTAAAACCAGGAAAGGTGGAAAACCTCAAGCAATGGCAGCCGGGCGATATCGTGGTTTTTGGCGATCCCCTGGAACATATAGGTATCATTTCCGATCAACGTCTACACAGCGGGGTACCACTGGTAATCCATAATGGAGGCCCCCGGGCCAGTGAGGTTAATGCTTTGCAGCTCTGGCCCAGTAAAATCATCTATCACTTCCGCTTTTTCACTTAAAAAGCCAGCCATATAGTCCCTATACCGGGAGATATTAGGGATAAACGTAAAGGGAAAGTATAACCTGATATGAATTTTCTTGTGTTTTATTAGCTTTCTTGATATAATTTTCTTTGCAGTTTTTAATGGAGATTTATACATCATAATAGAATAAACAGTAACCTTTGAAGTGAGGTGAAAACAGAAAGTGAAAGAAAAAATACATCCCCAGTATCGTATGACCACAGCTAGATGTGCCTGTGGTAATGAGATTGAAGTTGGGTCTACCAAGGAGAATATAAAAGTAGAAGTTTGCTCCAAGTGTCACCCCTTCTACACCGGCAACAAAGGCAGAGTAGTTGATACCACCGGGAGAGTCGACCGGTTTAAGAAAAAATACGGCTTACAGTAAAGTGATAGCAGGGCGTAGACTCTGCTATTTTTTTAACTATCGCTATGACCGGAGGACGTACCCTAAAGGGTACACGGCAACCGCGAAAATGTCTTGACATGCTCTTCGTATACAGGAGCACGTAATCTGTAGGGGCGAACCCATGTTTTCGCCCGGAATAGGCAGTTTTATAGGCAACGGGATTCACCCTTCGGTGGTCAGCGGTCGGCTGTGCAGACACACGGGTTAAGCCCCTACAAACATATTTAAGGTGGTATTTAATGAACAAGAAAGTTCAATATGGCGGTATGGCTGTTATAGAAGGGGTAATGATGCGGGGACCTGAAAAAATAGCCCTGGCTGTCCGTAAAACTGATGGCAGCATTGAACTGGAAGAAGAACCTGTATCCGACCTGCCGGTACGTTACTCCTTTTTAAAATGGCCTTTAATAAGAGGTACTTATGTTTTAATTGATTCAATGGTAGTGGGTATGCGGATGCTTAATAAGTCAGCTAATATGTCACTGGATGAAGAGGAGGAGGAACTCTCCGCCGGGGAAATTTTTATTACCGGTTTACTAGCATTCGTTCTCGCTATAGTGCTTTTTGTGGCACTACCAACTGCTATCGTACATTACACCAGTCAGTTTCTGGGCGGTGTTTTAATACAGAATATAGTAGAAGGCATTATACGCATATTCTTTTTCCTGGCTTATGTTTGGGCTATTGGGCGAATGCAGGAAATAGATAGGGTTTTTATGTATCATGGGGCTGAACATAAATCCATATTTACCTATGAAGCGGGGGAAGAACTTACCGTGGAAAATACCAGCAAATATACTACCCTCCATCCCCGTTGCGGTACCAGTTTCATTCTTATCGTTTTGATTATTTCTATCCTGGTGTTTGCCCTCCTGGGTGAAGGAAATCTGTTTTACCGTATATGGTCCAGGATTGCAGTTCTGCCAATAATTGCAGGCCTGGGTTATGAGTTTTTAAAGTTTAGTGGAAAATATTATAACAACCGCTGGGCTCGGATTTTAATTGCACCCGGTCTTTACCTGCAAAAGCTTACCACCCGGGAACCTGATGATAGCCAATTGGAGGTTGCTATCGCTGCCTTAAAGGCAGTTATACCCGGGGAAAAGACCGAGGATTGCGTGGAGATAGCAAAGGGTTAGGTAGCGAGATTAGTAATGGTACCCCGTTGTACCGGGGTTAATTTTGAATTTATAATTATGGGAAAAATACTTCGTATTTCTAGATGACAAAATTTGTATGCTCTTTGATGTTCCCTCTACGTCTAAATTAATTAATTTTAGACTATTGGATACAAATAAGAAGAAATGCGAAGCATTTCCACATTAATTCAAAATTTAAAATTCATAATTAAAAATTGCAGAGGAGGGTTTCGAATGCTGCATAAACTGGATAGTATCGAAGAAAAATATGATGAATTAACTGAACAACTGAGCAAACCGGAAGTAATATCCGATCAGAATAAATTCCAAAAATATGCCAAGGCTCATTCGGACCTCAGTGATATAGTTTCTCAGTACCGTGAGTACAAATCATTAATCCAACAGATTAATGATGCCCAGGAGATGCTTACAGAAGAACAGGAAGAAGACTTTAAAGAGATGCTGTTGGAGGAACTGGAAAGCCTGAAGGAAAAGAAGGGGATGGCAGAGCATGATTTAAGAGTATTGCTCTTACCCCGTGACCCTAACGATGAGAAAAGCGTTATTATGGAAATCCGGGCAGGAACCGGAGGGGAAGAAGCGGCTCTTTTTGCCAGTAATCTGTTTCGTATGTACACCCGTTATGCCGAATTGCAGGGTTGGAAGATAGATATAATGGATTCCCATTATACTGATATTGGTGGTATCAAGGAAATTATTTTTGTAATCGATGGTCAGGGAGTCTATAGCCGCCTTAAATATGAATCAGGTGTACACCGGGTACAACGGGTTCCCACCACCGAATCAGGTGGGCGCATACACACCTCTGCAGCTACGGTAGCTGTATTGCCCGAAGCGGAAGAGGTAGAAGTGGAAATAGATCCTAACGAAATCCGGGTGGACGTATATTGTTCCAGTGGACCTGGAGGACAGTCGGTTAACACTACTCAGTCGGCAGTTCGCCTTACCCATGTTCCTACCGGCCTGGTAGTAACCTGCCAGGATGAGAAGTCTCAACATAAAAACAAGGCCAAGGCCATGCGAGTTCTAAGAGCCCGGCTCAAAGACATTATGGAAGCGGAAATGAATGCTGAAATGGCTGGTACCCGCAAAAGTCAGGTGGGCAGCGGTGACCGCAGTGAACGCATTCGTACCTATAATTTCCCCCAGGGTAGAGTAAGTGATCATAGAATTAACCTCACCCTGCATAAACTGGATTTGGTACTGGAAGGGCAGCTTAATGAAATAATTGACGCTCTTATCGCCAATGACCAGGCTGAGCGTTTAAAACAGGTGGATTAATTTGCAGAGCTGGACGGTAAAAGAACTACTGGAGTGGACCAGCAATTATTTTAAAGAAAAAAATATTAAGGAAGCCCGCCTGGAAGCGGAAATCCTGTTGGCCCGGGTACTGGGGAAAGACCGGGTCTATTTATATTCCAATTATGACGCTCCAGTTAATCAGGATGAAAGAAGTATCTTCAGGGAATTTGTAAAAAGAAGAGCCAGGAAGGAGCCGTTAGCTTATATTACCGGAACCAAAGAGTTTATGTCCTTGGAGTTCAAGGTTAATCCGGCAGTTTTAATTCCCCGTCCGGAAAGTGAAATAATAGTGGAAAAGGCTATCGATCTGTTTAGAGACCAGCCCTGTTCTATATGTGATATAGGTACCGGCTCAGGTGCGTTAGCTATTAGTATGGCTCATTACCTGCCTTTAGCCCGGGTTTTTGCCACCGATATATCGAAGCAAGCACTGGAAACGGCTCGAGAGAATGCTGCTTCGTTGCAGGTAGGGGTTGAATTTTTGGAGGGGGATTTGCTCTCTCCTTTTTTAGATAAAGAACATTATTTTGACTTAATAGTAGCCAACCTTCCCTATATTTCGCAGGAGGAATACCATACTCTGGACTCCGGGGTAAAAAACTACGAACCCCAACTAGCCTTATTGGCTCCCGGAGATGGGTTGGATATTTACCGACATCTTTTGCCCCAGACTTTCGATTTGCTTAAAGAAGGGGCTTATCTTTTTCTAGAAATAGGATGCCAGCAAGGGGAAAAGGCTATACAGATGATGAATAGTTTTGAAGAAGTGCAAATAGTCAAAGACCTGGCTGGATATGATCGGGTAGTCATGGCCAGAAAGGGGTCGGTCAGGTGATAACCGAATACTGGAAAGTCGATCCGGTAAATCCGCAATCAGATATTATAACCCGGGCTGCAGATTTAATAAGGGATTTACAACTGGTAGCATTTCCTACCGAAACTGTTTATGGTTTAGGTGCCCTGGCCAGTTCCAGTGAGGCAGTGGCGAAAATATTTGCGGCCAAAGGCAGACCTCCGGAAAATCCCCTGCTGGTACATGTAAGTAAAATAGAGCAGGTAAAGGAACTGGTTCCGGAGATACCGGAAACCGCCCGTTTATTGATGGACAAGTTCTGGCCCGGCCCCCTGTCGATAATATTGCCGTGCCGGAAAGAGGTTCCAGCTATTGTCCGGGGAGGGAAAAGCAGTGTAGGCCTGCGGATGCCGGCTCACCCGGTAGCAAGAGCTCTTATTGAGCAAACCGGGCCTATTGCTGCTCCCAGTGCTAACCTTTCCGGGCGTCCCAGTCCTCTTACTGCCGAGCATGTTAGAAGTGACTTGGACGGTAGAATAGCAGCAGTCCTTGATGCCGGCAAGACTGGAATCGGATTGGAATCAACCATAATTGATTTAAGCCAGGATAAATATCGGGTATTGCGTCTGGGAGGACTTCCCCTGGAGGAACTGCAACAGGTGCTGGATGACAAGATACAAATTATAAATAATGAAAGCGATGAACTGCCCCATTACCAAACTAGCTCCCGGGTTATTATTTGTCAAAATGAAAGAGATTTTATTGATCAGCAGGAATACTGGCTTGGGCAGGAAAAAAAACTGGGAATTGTTTCAAGTAAACCAGGATACTCGCATATAATTAACAAATCAGACCCGGTATACTATTTAGACCTGGGCCAGGATAGTAGTAATCTCTATACTATATTACGTGATGCCGAACAGGACGGTATACAGATACTGCTCTTCTCCCCCTTACCCCAAAACTTAACCGGTATTAACCGGGCTTTGCTGGAACGTATTAATAAATTATGAATTTTAAATTTTTAATTATGAATTAATGTAGAGATGCTCCGCATCTCTCTTTATTATCATTAAATTATCACTGCGAAAGGCATAAAAAGGAATTAGACTGACGTTGAAGATGATTAACGATTATTCATAAAAGATAGAAATAAAAAGAAATACGGAGTATTTCTACGATAATTCAAAATTCAAAATTAAGAATTCAAAATTAATACACTATCTTTTTCAACCATGTATTTACCAAACAATTCAGCCCGGGGTGAGCTAACCTGATAGGGGATTAGAATAATGGAACAGCTTTTAACTATAATACTGGTAGCAGTGGTACTGGGCCTGGATGCCTTTTCACTTTCCCTGGGGCTAGGATTGCAGGGAAGGTCCCGGAGTTACGGATTAAAATTTTCTGCTATGGTAGGGGTTTTCCATATTATAATGCCGCTGGTAGGTCTTAATCTGGGTCTGGCAGCAGGCAAATTTCTGGGAGTATGGGCTTCCCGTTTGGGAGCTGCTATACTGGCCTATATAGCTGTTGATTTCATAATTAAAGGTTATCGCCAGACCCGACCTCATAGTTATAGTTTCAAAGAAGGTAAAGCGGTAATTACAAAGCAGAACGATTCTTATCGGGAAAATTGGGGAAACATGTTACTATTAGGAATATCCGTAAGCATTGATGCCTTGACAGTAGGGTTTAGTTTGGGTACCTTTAAAATGCCCATTTTTATAACCGTTATTATCATGGGTATGGTAGCTGCTATCATGACCATGCTAGGATTCTTAGGAGGACGAATGTTCAGCCGCCTGGTCGGAAGCTATGCCCAGATGGCTGGAGGGCTAGTGCTGGCAGTACTAGCTATAAAACTACTGTTTTAAAGGAGGATAAAGGCTGTGAAGAGGATACTGTTGGTTTGCACCGGTAATACCTGCCGTAGTCCCATGGCACAGGCTATATTAACCAGACTCCTGCAAAGCAGTGCAACAGGAGCAGAAGAATACGAGATATTAAGTGCTGGATTAAGCACCATTGATGGATTAGCTGCCACTTCTGAGGCGGTGATTACCATGTCTGATGAAGGCATAGACCTTACCTACCATAAATCCCGCCAACTTGACACCGATTTAATTCTAAATGCTGATTATATTTTTACTATGACTGGTGCCCAACGTGACTATCTACAGGACAAGTTTTCTGATAAAATTCCGGTAATCCACACTATTAATGAATTTGCCGGTGAAGGAGATAAAGATATAATTGACCCTTTAGGCCGGGGTCTGAAAGCTTACCAGGAATGTGCGTATCAGCTGAAAACATTACTACCCCGGGTTATTAACAAACTGCAAGATTTAGAAAAGCCCGGGCAGAATAAACGTAAGCTGGTCATAGGTGGTGACCATGCCGGTTTGGAGCTTAAAAGAATATTGATAGAAGCACTGGAAGCCGATAATTATGAGATTATAGACTGTGGCACTTTTTCCACTGAATCGGTGGATTATCCGGATTTTGCCGAAAGAGTAGCAACAGTAGTTTTGCAACATAAAATCAAGGGCATTATTATTTGTGGAACTGGTATAGGTATTTCCATTGCTGCCAATAAAATTCCGGGAATACGGGCAGCCCTCTGCTATAACCTGGAGACCGCCAGGTTGGCCCGGGAACATAACGATGCCAACATTATTGCCTTAGGAGCCCGCATGTTGGATGACCAACTGGCTATAGATATAGTTAAAACCTTTCTGGTTACCGAATTTGCTGCTGGGAGGCACCAGCGACGGGTAGATAAGATAACGCAAATGGAGAAAAAATGTTTGGAAGGAGATAAACCGGGTGGATTATATTGAAAAATATGTAAAGCCTGTAGACCCAGATGTTGCTGCGGCTATTCAACAAGAAGAGCTGCGCCAAAATTACAAACTGGAGCTGATTGCATCGGAGAACTTTGTTTCCCGGGCAGTAATGGCAGCCCAGGGTTGCGTAATGACCAACAAGTATGCTGAAGGTTATCCGGGTAAAAGGTATTATGGGGGCTGTGAAAACGTAGACGTGGTAGAGGAATTGGCCCGGGAAAGGGCTAAAAAACTGTTTGGCTGCGAGCATGTTAATGTCCAACCCCATTCAGGAGCTCAAGCCAACACTGCGGTATACTTTGCTGCGGTAAAACCAGGAGACAGCATATTAGGAATGAATCTTAGCCATGGGGGGCATTTAACTCACGGCAGCAAGGTTAATATATCAGGTAAATACTTTAATTTTGCCGAATATGGGGTAAATCCGGAGACTGAGACTATTGATTATGATGAGGTTAGAGAAATAGCCCGGCAGGTAAAACCAAAGCTTATTGTAGCTGGAGCCAGTGCTTATCCCCGCATTATTGATTTTGTGAAGTTCAAAGAAATTGCTGATGAAGTAGGCGCGCTGCTATTTGTAGATATGGCTCACATAGCCGGACTAGTAGCAGCTGGACTTCATCCCAGTCCAGTACCCTATGCTGATTTTGTTACTACTACTACCCATAAGACCTTACGGGGGCCCCGCGGCGGCATGATTATGTGTAAAAACGAGTGGGCGAGAAAGATTGACAGCGCTGTCTTTCCCGGGATCCAGGGAGGACCACTAATGCATGTTATAGCTGCCAAGGCGGTTTGCTTCAAGGAAGCTTTGAACAGTGATTTTGTTGATTACCAACATGGTATTGTAGAAAATGCTCAAGCTTTAGCATCCAGCCTGGTTGAAAAGGGATTACGTTTGGTATCCGGCGGGACTGATAACCACCTTATGCTGGTAGACGTCAGGCCGAAAAAACTAAATGGCAGCGAAGCTGAGGAAATACTGGAATCCATTAATATTACCGTTAATAAAAACGGCATTCCCTTTGATCCGGAAAAACCAACTGTAACCAGCGGTATAAGAATAGGTACACCGGCGCTAACCAGTCGGGGAATGAATCGAGAGGATATGCAAGAAATAGGAAATATTATTGCTATGGCACTTAATGATCCGGCAGAAGAAAAAGTACTGGCAGAAGCCAGGAATAGGGTAGCAAAACTTTGTGATAAATATCCCTTGTATTAAATATAATTGCATGAAAGTTTTTGGGGAGATAAAAAATGGAGACTAAAACATTATCATTACCCAGGCTTAACCAGCTAAATCCAACTTTGGAGTCAACTGCACTTAAACTTATGGAGGAGGCCGGAGAACTAGCTCAGGCTATTGGCAAGTTTAGAGGGTTAAGTGGAGAAAAGGTTAGTATGGATGAGAGTACAGTAGTTAAGGAAATAGCACGAGAACTGCTTGATGTAGCCCAAACGGCTGTGACCATGATGTTTGTTATGGAAGAACAATTTGGAATCGACATAGATAGCGTTCTCTGGGAGCACCACCAAAAGCTGGAACGTAAAGGCTACTTAGTTCAGGGATAAAATATAATTCGACAAAATATACTACAAAAAGGCATGATTCTTTAAAGGACTTTGCTTTATCGTGCTCGAAATAAATCTACTTATTGAGTATGTAATAGATTTCACCAGAACAAATGAGCTATATATACCGGTAATTACTTAAAGTCAGAATACCGTTAAATTTTAATAAAATTAAAAAAGGATTTTGCCCGTTTATGACGAATAACGAAGAGGGGGGTTACGCCTCGCTCTTTAGACTGGTAAGGTGTTCGATATGTCAGAACGTCCAAAAAAACATTGGGCGCGCGCTTTGAGCGATGCGATTAATATGGTCACTACCACTGCCGCTGCTATAGCTATCTGTGGTTATGGCGGGTACTGGTTGGATAACAAACTAGGTACAGATCGCTGGTTAACCGTGTTTGGGGTCTTACTTGGAGTAGCCACTGGTATTAAGGTTATGTGGGACAAAATGTCGACCAGTCAGACTACGTTTTCCCAGGACGAAAATGGGGACAAAGACAACAGTTAACTTGGGGAAATCACCCGGAGTCAGGAAGCCTGCTGACTCAGGTTGAAGTTTTTGTGTCACTCCAGTAGGGGGCGGCAAAAAAACGAAAGTTCAATTAGGAGGGGGGGAGAAAGACAATGATCTTTGGTATGTGGGATGGCACCCTATTTTATTTGGGCCCAATTCCGGTCGACCATCTGGTTGTTACCGAATGGGTTCTTATTGCATTAATAGGCACTATTGGCTATTTTGCCACTAGAAATATGCAGATGGTTCCCCGCGGATTGCAAAATGCATTTGAAGCAATCATCATTTGGACCTATGATTTTTTCACCCAATTGATGGATAAGGAGCATGTAGCGAAAAAGTGGGCTCCCCTGCTAACTGCATTTTTCCTGTTTATTCTGTGCAGTAACTATAGCGGTCTGGTACCTGGTGCAGCAAATATTCCGGGTTATCAGCCTCCAACCAGTAACTGGAACGTGACTATGACATTGGCCTTAATCACGTTCTTTTCTGTTCACGTAGCAGGCTTAAGTGAACATGGAGGTCACTACTTTAAACACTTCGTGAGTCCAAGCCCGGCAATGTTACCATTAAATCTGATAGAAGAGGTGGCACATCCGTTGTCCCTCACCGTCCGTCTATTCGGTAACATATTTGGTGAGGAAATGGTTATAGCATTCCTGCTATTCCTGGCACCATTTATTATTCCATCAGCAATAATGGGTCTTAGTTTGCTGCTGGGTGCTATCCAGGCCATAGTGTTTACTATCCTGTCGGCTAGTTATATAGCGGCTGCTACAGGAGAGGGACACTAAATATAAACTTATATATTATTTTAAGCTCAATGTGATAAACCAGAGAGCATGAAAGGAGGGAAAAAGATGGGCGCAGCATTAGGCGCAGGTATCGCTGTATCTATCGCAGGTATTGGTGGCGGTATCGGTATGGGTATTGCCGGTGGTAAGGCTTTCGAGGCAATCGCAAGACAGCCTGAGGTTGGAGGAGACGTTAGAACTCTTCTCTTCATTACCTTGGCATTTATTGAAACTCTAACTATTTACGGTTTGCTGATTGCATTCATGCTAGTTGGTAAAGCATCCTAAATTCTTTAAAAGGTATACACACACTGAGATTTGGGCGATAGAGCAAAGACTAATTTACAATTTAATACGGCTCTATCGCCCCAAATACTATTTGCTCTTAGATTGGAGGTAGCACATCCGTGAGAAGGAACAAAAGATATTATACAGCGGTGCTCCTTTTGACCATGGTAATGGTTCTGGGATTTGCAACCTTCTGCATGGCGTCGGAAGTTATTCCACAACCTGGAGGCGAAACCCCCGCATTTGGGAACTGGTTTGTGATTGGTTGGACGGCAGTAAACTTCTTCGTTTTAGTAGCCCTTTTATACAAATTTGCCTACAACCCGATCAATGCAATGTTAGACCAGCGTTCTAACACCATTGAGAGTTCACTTAAGCATGCAGAAGAAGTTAAAATCGAAGTGGAACAGATGAGAAAAGAAACCCAGAGCAACCTGGCCGAATCTCGCAAAGAGGCACAGGAAATTGTGGCACGTGCAACAAAGGCGGCTGATGATGCTAAAAACGAAATTATCAACAAGGCCAAGGAAGATGCCACAAACATCAAAAATAAAGCCACCGCTGAAATTCAGGCGGCTACTGAGCAGGCCAAGGTCGAGCTGAAAGATACGGCTGCAGCTCTAGCCTTGCTGGCAGCAGAAAAGGTCCTGAATAGAGCTATTACCGATGATGACCACAAGAACATGGTTAAACAATTTGTTAACGAGGCGGGCGATCTATTATGTTAAATAAGAGCGTCGCTAGGCGCTATGCCGAGGCGTTTTTTACCATTGCCCGTGAGAATAACAAAATAGATGAGTATCAGCAGGAACTAGAAAAGATAGTCGCAACGATAAAAGAAGTAGAGAATCTGGAAGCCTACTTCGCCCATCTTCTAATCCCTGCCAAAGATAAGAGGGACGTTGCGAGCAAAATATTCACCGGTCAGGTTTCTCAACTTACGCTAAACTTCCTGTATATGATCATTGATAAACGTCGGGAAGCATATTTGGAATCCATTGTTGAAGAATATCAGGAAATGGCTGATGAATCGAGAAACATTACCAAGGGAGAGCTCACAGCTGCTCGTGAAGTACCGGATGATGAGGTTAAGTCCCTGGCTGAAAAATTATCTGCCTCTACGGGTAAAACGGTACAGCTTAATGTGAAGGTCGATCCTGCTCTTATTGGCGGAGTTAAGATACGAGTAGGAGACCAAATCATAGACGGTACGGTTGCCAAAAGACTGGAAATGTTAAAAGACCAATTGAAACAAGCGAAGATAAGTTAATGCGATAGGGGTGAGCACATAAATGAGTATTAGACCGGAAGAGATTAGCGCTATACTCAAAGAACAAATTGAGCGCTACCAGTCCGAGGTCGAAGTTAGCAACGTAGGTTCGGTTATCTATGTTGGTGACGGTATTGCCCGTGTATATGGACTACAGGGCGCCATGGCTGGCGAGCTTCTGGAGTTTACAGGCGGAACCTACGGAATGGTTCTCAACCTTGAAGAAGATAACGTTGGTGCGGTGCTATTAGGTGAATATAGCCACATCAAGGAAGGTGACGTAGTAAAAGCAACCGGAAGAATCATGGAGGTTCCCACCGGAAGAGCTATGCTAGGCCGTGTAGTTAATGCTTTGGGTCAGCCTATCGATGGCAAGGGACCTATCAATACCAATACCTTCCGCCCAGTTGAAAAGGTGGCTCACGGGGTTGTTACCCGTGCTCCAGTTGATACACCCATGCAGACCGGACTTAAATGTATTGACTCCATGGTTCCTATCGGACGGGGCCAGCGTGAGTTAATTATCGGAGACCGCCAGGTTGGTAAGACCGCTATTGCTCTGGATGCTATTATCAACCAGAGAGAAAAGAAAGACATGATCTGCATCTATGTCGCCATCGGACAGAAACAATCCTCCATAGCTGGTATAGCTGCCAAGTTTGAGGAAATGGGCGCCATGGATTATACTATTATCGTTGCTGCTACTGCTTCCGAACCGGCACCATTGCTGTATATTGCACCGTATGCCGGTGTTGCTATGGCTGAAGAGTTTATGGAAGGCGAAAGTCTGGACGTTTTAATCATCTATGATGACCTTTCCAAACATGCGGTAGCCTATCGTGAGATGTCACTATTGCTTCGCCGTCCTCCCGGACGTGAGGCTTATCCTGGAGACGTTTTCTATCTCCACTCTCGTCTACTAGAGAGAGCATGTAAGCTTAACGACGATCACGGTGGTGGATCCATAACTGCTCTGCCGATTATCGAAACCCAGGCAGGTGACGTTTCCGCTTATATCCCCACCAATGTTATATCCATTACCGATGGCCAGATATACTTGGAAACTGACCTTTTCTACGCTGGTCAGAGACCTGCTATAAACGCTGGTCTATCTGTTAGCCGCGTTGGTGGCGCTGCTCAGACCAAAGCTATGAAATCGGTTGCCGGTCAGTTACGACTTGATCTGGCCCAGTATCGTGAGCTGGCGGCTTTTGCTCAGTTCGGTTCCGACCTGGATAAAGCTACTCTGGCTCGTCTGACCCGTGGTGAAAGAGTTACCGAAGTTCTAAAACAAGGGCAGTATCAGCCCATGAAGGTGGAAGAGCAGGTTGCAATTATTTATAGTGGCGTAAATGGTTACCTGGATGACCTGCCCAAAGATAAGATACAAGCCTTTGAAGTTGATTTTCTAAAATTTATGCGCAGTGCTAATGCCGATGTTTTAAACAGCATCAGAGATTCCGGCAAAATAGACGATGCGACTGAAGAAAAACTGATCAAGGCCATCAATGAATTTAAGTCCACGTTTTCGGTTTAGGTGGTGAATTAAGATGGCAGGAGCAGGTGTAAGAGAATTTAAACGCAGAATTCGCAGCGTAAAAAACACGCAGCAGATTACCAAAGCGATGGAAATGGTAGCCGCTGCCAAATTACGCAGAGCTCAGGAAAGTGCTGAGGCCTCCAGGCCTTATACAGAGACCCTTCAGGGTACCCTGGCCCGTTTGGCGGCAGTTTCTTTCGATGTCAGACACCCTCTCCTGGATAAAAGAGAGGATGTACGGAAAGTTGGCTATATTGTAGTCACTGCTGATCGCGGATTATGTGGAGCTTATAATACTAATATTATTAGAGCAGCAGAACAGTCCATCCAGGAAGATGACCGTAATCTAGAAACTGGAATTATTGCAGTAGGTAGAAAGACCAGGGATTTTTATCGTAAACGGGGCAGTATTGATGCCGAATTCATAAATCTGGGGGATAATGTAAGTTATGCTGATGCCAGGGAAGTTGCTCAGTATGTAATGAACGCTTATGAAAACGGTGAGTTGGATGAGGTCTATTTGGTATATGCCCGCTTTGTCAATGCATTGCGGCAAATACCAACCGTTACCCAGCTACTACCCCTGGACACCCCAGAAGAAGATACCAGCAGTGAATCTACCCGGGTAATTGACTATCTCTATGAACCCAGTGCAGAGGAGATTCTACTGACTCTGCTACCCAAGTATGTTGGCAGTCAGATTTATCACGCTATGCTGGAAGGGAAAGCCAGTGAACATGGCGCCCGGATGACAGCTATGGGTAATGCCACTGAAAATGCCGGCGAGATTATTGATAGTCTTGAACTGGCCATGAACAAAGCCAGGCAGGCGGCAATTACGGACGAGATTCTGGACATTGTCGGTGGTGCCGAAGCTCTGAAGAACGCATAATAACCAACGTGCACTTAACTGATAAAGCCAAAGCTCTGTATAAAGGAGGAAAGTAGAGGATGGCGAATGTAACTTACGGAGAGGTAGTCCAGGTTATCGGCGCAGTTGTTGACATACGCTTCAAGCCTGGTGAACTACCTGACCTGATGAACGCTATTACTATAAAATCAGAGGATCAAGATAAACAAACGGCAACCCAAATTGATGTTACTCTGGAAGCCATGCAGCTTTTAGGTAATGACATCGTTCGCTGTGTTGCCCTGCAGCCTACTGACGGTGTTTCCCGGGGAATGAAAGCTATCAACACCGCGGCTGCTATCAAAGTACCGGTAGGTGAAGGATGTCTGGGACGCATAGTAAACGTTTTGGGACAACCCGTTGATGAGGCTGGACCAATTGACGCCGCAGACTACTGGGAAATTCACCGTGATCCTCCCGAATTGGTAGACCAGCTACCGGCCACAGAGATTCTGGAAACCGGAATCAAGGTCGCCGACCTGATTTGCCCCTATGCCAAAGGTGGTAAAATCGGTCTGTTCGGTGGAGCTGGAGTTGGTAAAACCGTTATTATTCAAGAACTAATTAGAAACATTGCTTACGAGCATGGTGGATATTCAGTGTTTACCGGTGTTGGTGAGCGTACTCGTGAAGGCAATGACCTCTGGGGTGAAATGACTGAATCTGGTGTTATTGAAAAATGTGCCTTGATTTTTGGTCAGATGAATGAACCCCCGGGAGCCAGACTAAGAGTAGGTCTTACTGGTTTGACGGTTGCTGAATATTTCCGTGACTTCTCTGGACTGGACGTGCTGATATTTATTGATAATATATTCCGCTTTGCCCAGGCGGGTAACGAAGTGTCGGCTCTATTGGGCCGCATGCCGTCCGCCGTTGGTTACCAGCCTACTCTGGCAACTGATATGGGTTTACTGCAAGAGCGTATTACCACTACCCGTAAGGGATCAATAACTTCAGCCCAGGCCGTTTATGTTCCTGCGGACGACTTGACTGACCCGGCACCGGCCACAACCTTTGCCCATTTGGATGCTACTACGGTTCTTTCCCGAGCCATTTCGGAAAAGGGAATCTATCCGGCGGTTGACCCCCTGGATTCAACTTCCCGAATTCTGGACCCGCAGCTGGTAGGCGATAAACATTATGCTACCGCCCGCGGTGTACAGCAGATTTTGCAGAGGTACAAGGAGCTTCAGGACATCATTGCGATACTGGGTATGGACGAACTTAGTGATGAGGATAAAATTATCGTCGCCCGGGCCAGAAAGATTGAAAGATTCCTGTCCCAGCCGTTCCACGTAGCTGAGCAGTTTACCGGTCAGCCGGGAATATTCGTTCCGGTTAGCGAGACCGTAGACTCCTTTGATGAAGTTCTTGCTGGTAAACATGATGGTCTACCGGAAGCAGCCTTCCTCATGGTAGGTAATATCGAGACTGCAATAGCCAAAGCGAAGAGACTGGAGGCGTAGTTTATGGCAGAAAGCACCTTCATGCTAGAAATAGTAACCCCTGAACAAATCCTTTTGCGGGATGAAGTTCAGTTCATGGTTGCTCCCGGTGCCGAAGGTGAATTGGGTATTATGAAAAACCATGCGCCGCTAGTTGCAGCTTTAGATATAGGCGTGCTGCGCTATAACAATACTAGTGGTACCCAGAAAAAAATGGCCTTGAGTGGTGGGTTTATGGAAGTCATCGATAATGTAGCCCGGGTTCTGGCGGAAACTGCCGAACATGGGGAAGATATCGATATATTGCGGGCCAAGGCAGCCAAAGAAAGGGCTGAAAGACGCTTACAAGCACGGGAAGATACTCTAAACTTGGCGCGGGCGGAAATGGCTCTTAAGCGTGCTATTTCAAGGTTAAAGGCAGCGGAAGCATTGTAACTAGAAATAGAGAAGCTAATTCCTGGCCGGAAGGAATTTTAACATTCCTTCCGGCTTTGGATTTTAGTAAAATATAACACTGGTAACTATTAATGTAATGTGGTAACTTAATAACAAATATGCAAATTTATGATGGGGGAATTATGCAAGAACCAGATGAATGATTTATTAAAATATTTAATCATTGTGACTCTGGCCTATTATTTAGTTAAAGGACTACTCTATTTACTATTATGGCAGATGACTTACAAGGTACAAGAAAAAGCTCTGGCTGAAAAAAAGAAGCAGAAAGAGCGCAGGCAAATAGAAAAAGAAATTTGGAAGAACGAGGATGACGATTCTTGATCATAGTGGTTGACGGGTTTTTATACTGGGGGGGGATGATGTGCAGAAACTGTACTTCATATTGATAGGTTCGGTTTTTATACTAAGTATTTTATTTGCTATTGTAATATGGCGGCAAACTATTAAGTTTGAAAAAAAAGCTCTAGCTGCTAAACAAGCCAAAGAAGAGTATTTAAAGCAGCTGATGCTGGAACAGGAAGAGGAAAGAAGACTGGCTGAAATAAAGCTGCAGGAAGAGCTTCAACAAAAAGCGGAAAACCAAATGCTTCAAGAAGATGCTGCAATTAGTCAGCCAGATGAAACCGATGATAATCCAGAGGCTAAACCCGGAGACCATAAAGAATAAAAAGGTAAAATAAACAAAACATTAACAAGACAAAAAACCTGATCTAATCAGGTTTTTTATTTTTTAAAGGAAGTTGTAGAAGCATAATTGAACTCTATGCTGGCAAGAATCATGATACGTCCCTTAGTAAATTTCTCCCGTAAGATAGGAGTGAGAGATTTTGAAACGATCCATAGCCTACATAATAATTTTTATAATTTTGTGCTCAATTAGTAATTATAGTATTGATTACGTTCAAGGAAAACAAATTAAAGAACAATCACCATATTACCTATCTTTTGCTTCAATCGGTGCAATTTATAAGGAATCACGTCTTGATTGCTGGGCTAAAATAAGAACAAGCTCAACGAAACAAGAATTACAAGATTATTTGCATAATATCTTAAAGAGTCTGGATATGAACTTGGATCCCAAACTTTTAACTATAACCAGCACAGATAACACTGCCATTTTTAACTACGAATTGTCTCGACCAGAGCAAAACATAATTATCACCTTAAAATCCAATAATCAGCTAAATGAAAGCTACCTTATGCTCAGTATTGTCTGTCAGGATCAAAAAATTAGTTTGGATGAGTACGAAAGCAAATTAAATAAAATTATAGGGCTAAAATGGCAGTTTTACTACCTCTATACGGGCGAATTACCTCATATGATAGCATTTGATGATCATAACAAAATGATTACAGTGTTGTTAAAAACCATGAAAGCACAAAGAGTTGAAACTTATGGTAATAAGGGAATTAGCAGTGTAACAGCCTATAGTTCCCAGTTGGAGGGAAGAATACCCGCATTAAGTATTAACGGGAAAAGGTATAATCTACAGATTGCTGTTTGTAACAATAAGGATAAAGCTAAAACTGATGTGTACATAGGTTCCCCCTTAATTTTAGGCGAGTATTAGTGGTTTTTATAGTTGGAGGTGATCTTGGCTATTGGATTTATATATTAATGATAAGGCCTGTTTAATTGGAGAAGTTTCTGCAAGTTCTTCTAAAAATGCCATACTACCTATTCTTGCCGCTTCTCTTCTTACCGAAGAAGATATTCAAATTAATAAAGTTCCCAACATCAAAGATGTAAAAATAATTACTGAACTCATTTATCATCTGGGCATAGAAGTGGAAAATAATGGGGATAGCCTTGTTTTTAAGGGTGAAGTACAAGAAGTTAACCCTAATTATGATTTGGTAAGACAAATAAGAGCATCATTTCTGGTAATGGGACCATTGCTGACCCGATATGGTAAGGTGCAAATTGCACTTCCAGGTGGCTGTGCTATAGGCACCCGACCTATTGATTTACATTTAAAAGGATTTACCGCTTTAGGGGCTAATATAAGCTTTAGCAGTGGTAATGTAATAGCCACAAGTTCAGGATTAAGAGGCAACCACGTATACCTGGATTTCCCCAGTGTAGGTGCTACCGAAAACATAATGATGGCAGCGGCACTGGCTGAAGGTAACAGCTATATCGAAAATGCTGCTTTAGAACCAGAAGTAGTTGACCTGGCTAATTTTATTAATAGTATGGGAGGAAAAGTCAGTGGTGCCGGAAGCAATGTAATAAAAATTGAAGGGGTTAAGCATTTGCGGCAAAGTGACTATACTGCTATAACTGATCGTATTGAAGCAGGAACTTATATGGTAGCTGCAGCCGCTACTGGTGGCAATGTAGTAATAAATAATGTAATTCCCGAACATCTTAAAGCCATAACGGCTAAGCTTTTAGAAAGCGGAGCAGAAGTGGAAGAAGGAAATGATTGGATTAGAGTTAAACGAGACTATAACATAAAACCCTTGTATATTAAAACTTTACCTTATCCCGGTTTTCCAACTGATTGTAACTGTCAAGTAAAAATGAACAAAAAATGATAAATAACTTTGGACACCTAGTTATTCCCAAAAATGGTTTGGCGGTGTTTTAAACGATAGCTGTCACCGCTTAGATGGATAACCTCACTTTTG
>Ga0209509_1000607_pt1 | contig 31316 bp, 31 predicted proteins | sample BioC13SIPDNA_FD_185743 | JGI IMG/M metagenome (GOLD analysis project Ga0209509, IMG submission 185743) | Anaerobic biogas reactor microbial communites from Washington, USA - Biogas_R1_A C13 SIP DNA (SPAdes) (version 2) | ecosystem: Engineered > Bioreactor > Anaerobic > Unclassified | place...
GTTCAAGTCCAAGTGAAGATATTGCCCGGCTTGCAGGAGTACGCTTTGTGAATATCTCCGAACCTAGCAGAGGACTTGTCCTAAATGCTGCACAGGTAAAAAGCATGACGGGTGGTGACACCATCAACGCAAGGTTTCTACATGAGAATTCTTTTGACTTTTCGCCAAAGTTTAAGCTGTATATCAACACCAATTATCTGCCCGTTATTACGGATATGACGCTGTTTTCCAGTGGCAGAGTGGTAATTATCCCTTTTGAACGACACTTTGATGAAAGCGAGCAGGATAAAAACTTAAAACGTGAATTCGCCAAAGCGAAGAATCAGAGTGCTATCCTTAACTGGCTAATTGAAGGCTACCAGCTGTTAAAGAAGGAGGGCTTGACTTTACCTGATTCCGTTAAGACAGCAACGGAGGCTTATAAACGTGACAGCGATAAAATAGCATTGTTTTTCGAGGATGCCTTGGAGGAAAGTCCTAATAGTGAGGTGCGCACATCCGAAGTGTATGCCCGGTATCAACGTTGGTGCAGTGGCAATGGATGTTATTCGGAGAATGCAAGAAACTTCAAACAGGCATTAACAGCTATCGCCCGTGTAGAACGGAAACGACCACGTTCTGGTGGTGGAATGACCACAATGCTTATCGGATATAAGCTGACTGAAGAAGAATTTTTTCTTATTTAAACACAGTGTAGCAGCTTGTAGCAAGAAAAACAGGTTATATAAAAAATCGCTCTCGTATAGAGAGTTTAGTTTTTACCTGCTACATCTTGCTACAAAGCTTAATACCACTGAAAACACTGGATAAAACTTAATGTGTTGATACCTGCCCCTAGGGGAGGTCAAATCTCCACACCTTTTCATCTGGACAACGGGCGTGGGGCAACGCGTAAAAAAACGCGGTTTCAAACGGGGTATATACCCCACAATCAATTTTAATTTAGGAGGTAAATGATTATGGCAACATCAACAACTTATAATAGAGCGTTTTGGAATGTTATGAAAGGAAAAGAAGAAAATAATCAAAATCTAAGAGAGGGTTTTGATAATGCAGGAGCCTATGTCGCACCAGATGAGTTCAGAGAAGGCTTTAACACTGCTTTGGCAAAGGAGAATATATTCCGCAGATTTGCTACTGTTATCAATCTATCTTCTGCAGAAGGTAAAATTCAAGCGGTATCCTCAACGGGTACAGCAGATTGGGTTGAAGACGGAGATCCAATCCCTGAAAGTGCCGATACATTTACACAGTTTCTGGTGAAATCATACAAGCTGGCATCTCTTGTCAAGCTAAACCGCTCATTCGTCACCGATATGAACTTTAATCTTGAAAAATATCTGATGGGAGATTTTGCGAAGCGTTTTGGCAAGGCTGAGGAAAATGCATTGCTTAATGGAAATGGCACAACACAGCCAACAGGTATCCTTACAGCAGATGCAGATGTAACTACAGCAGATAGTGCTACCATCTCTTTTGACGAGATTATCTCTCTGTATTTTTCATTAAAAGATGAATACCGAAATAACGCTGTGTTTATCATGCACGATAATACAGCTATGCTTCTTAGAACTCTTAAGGATACAAGCGGCAGTTATCTATGGAATTCTTCGGATAACACCATCTTCGGAAAGCCTGTAGTTACCTCTCCATATATGCCTACAGTATCAGCAGGAGCAAAAGGCATTGTATTTGGAGATTTATCATACTACTGGCTAATTGAGCGTCAGCCAATAACAATAAAGAAATTAAGTGAGTTATATGCATTGCAGGGGCAGATTGGCTTTTCTGCTTACGAGAGATTGGATGGAAAGCTAATTCAACCAGATGCTCTGAAAATATTACAAATAAAAGCTTAAATAATGGATTAGGCACTGAGTCATCAATTCTGCTCAGTGCCAGTTCCTTCAAAACATCAGACAGGAGGTCAAGATATGGAAAACCAAATTAACAGCCGCACAACCAAATCCGATATCGGAGGTACGGTCTATGTGGTGGAATCACGAGTAAGTGATTCAGCAAAGGAAAGTGCATATTCCAAGCTGAAACGACTGATTACAGTCAACGCAAAAAGCCTTCCAAAGTTATCAGATAGTTCAAATAAACCCACGGAAATCAACTCGACTTCTTCAAGGTAGTACGGTAATATACATAGTGCTAAACCGCTTGAAGACTGTCGGAAATGGAGGATAAAAATGAATAGACAGTCAACATTTAGCACTATACTTAAATCAACAATAGCATTTGAAGAAGCAAAAATTACTGCTCTGTACTGCAGGCTTTCACGTGATGATGAGCTTGCAGGAGACAGCAACAGTATAGTAAACCAGAAGGCAATTCTAAAAAAATATGCTGAGGACAACGGTTTTCACAACATCGAATTCTATGTGGATGATGGGGTCAGCGGTACAACTTTTGATAGACCAGGCTTTAACCGCATGATTACTGATGTGGAGAACGGTAGAATTGGAACGATTATCATCAAGGATATGTCCCGTTTCGGCAGGGATTACCTTAAAGTAGGATATTATACCGAGATTATGTTTCCTGAAGCAGATGTACGATTTATTGCTATTAACAATGGTATTGATAGTGCAAACCAAGCAGACAGTGACTTTACACCGTTTCTTAACATTATTAATGAATGGTACGCTAAGGATACTAGCAAGAAAATCCGTGCCGTGTTCAAATCCAAGGGACAGTCAGGCAAGCCACTCTGCACTAATCCGCCTTATGGTTATATTAAGAATCCTGAAGATAAGTTGCACTGGATTATAGATGAGAAAGCCGCCGAGGTAATCAGAGATATTTTCCGACTGTGCATGGCTGGTTTTGGACCCACGCAGATAGCAAAGCAACTTGAAAAGCAATGCATTGATACACCTACGGTTCATCTTCGCAAAATGGGTATTAACACTCCAGCAAGACCACCTGAAAATCCATATGCTTGGTCGGCTCGTACCGTAGCAGATATTTTGGCTAAAATGGAATATCTAGGTCACACGGTAAATTTCAAGACTTCTAAAAAGTCATATAAGAGCAAAGTCAAGATAATGAACAATCCAGAAGATTGGCTGGTTTTCAAAAATACCCATGAAGCAATTATTGATGAGGGGACTTGGGAAACAGTGCAGAAAATCAGAGATGGCAAGCGAAGACCATCACGGTTAGGTGAAATGGGAATGCTCTCTGGCATGATGTTCTGTGCCGACTGTGGTGCAAAGCTGTATCAGGTTAGAGGCAAGGGATGGACACACGATAAGAAATACTTCGTTTGTGCTACTTACCGCAAGAAAAAGGGTATGTGCAGTTCACATCAGATACGCAATGTTGTAGTGGAACAGCTTTTGTTAGAAGACTTAAGGCGTGTAACCTCCTTTGCCAAAGACCATGAACAGGAATTCATCCGTATAGTTATGAATAATTCAGAAAAGGAACTTGCCAAAGAACTCCGCCAAAGTCAAAAGGAATACGAACAAGCACAGACTCGCATTGCTGACATAGACAAAATCATTCGAAAGCTATATGAGGACAATGTGATGGGCAAAATTCCCGAAGAGCGTTTTTACAAGATGTCGGCTGAATATGAAGCCGAGCAGAAGACACTGGAAGAAAGGATAACCAAATTAAAACATACCATTGATACAGCAAATGAACAGTCCCTCAATACCGACCGCTTTTTGGCACTGGTTAAAAAGTACACAGAAATTACAGAATTGGATGCAGAGATTATCCGAGAGTTTATTGACAAAATTATTGTATTTAAGGCTGAAAAAGTAGATGGCCGCAGAACCCAGCGGATTCAAATTTTCTATAACTGCATTGGCGCTATCGACTTACCAAACTAAACGAAAAAACGGCATAGCCGAATATCAACGACTATGCCGAATTTTTCAGGAATTATAAATCCCTATCTGACCGCTCCTAATAGGTAAATCCTTTTTTGTTTTCTGATAATGCCTCAGGGTCTCGAGTTGCAAATTATTCATTCGTAACCAGGTGGAGAATCAGATGGGCGAAAAATTTTGACGGTCTCGCCTGATGTTTGCTATGGTTAATGATGGGGAGGGATGGTAATGAATCCGTGTCCAAGATGTGGCAGTACCCAGGTTATTGAGCGTAAGTCGGCCTTTTTCGCAGTCATCGGTTTAGCAATGGTAGTTATATTCTTTTTCCTGTCTTTCTTGATTCCAGCGCTCGGTATTGGCGGGGTGATCGTGGGACTAGGATTTATTATCTACGCTCCATTCGCCAAGCACTATTTTCACTGTAAGAGCTGCAATCGTTTATTTAGAGTAAAGAATTAGGGTAATAGGCCAAACCAACAAGACCGGGAGATGATCTCCCGGTCTTGTTACAAATGATAGTGTTCCTAAGGGTTCGCTTACTTTTCTTCTGGCTGGCAACCGGGACCTCTTTGCCCTCGGTGCATGCCCTCACCTTTACCCGGATGGCCCAGCACGGTTTGGACCTGGTCCGCCTGCTCCTGGGTCAGCACTCCGGAGGTGACCAGTTCGGCCAGTGGATTGTCGGGCCGGTTGTCCTTCATATACTGCCGGCGCTGTTCGGCAGTCATACCCCGCATTTTTTCCATTTCAGCCTGCCGATCGTTCATCATGGCAGTCATTTTACTCACAATAGCGATGGATTGCTCGGACGATATTACATTCTTCTCCACCAGGCCATTCAGAGCCGCGCTCAGCCTCTCCTGCTGTCGAGTGGCTCGTTGGTCCCGCATCGCGGTCTTAATGGCATCAGCCTGTTCCTGGGTAATGGTCCCCTCCGTCACCAATTGGGTGAGCAGGTCGACTTTTTTGGCTCGGTTCTGCTTGCGCAGAGTCTCCCGTTCGGCCTTGGTCATGTCCCGCATCTTTTCTCTCAGCTGCTGGCGCTCTGTCTGTAACTGCTTTTGGCGGGCGATGATCTGGTCGGCTTGAGCCTGGGTGATTTGGTTGGATGCGACCAGGTTATTCAGAACCGACTGCATACCGGCTCCGTCAAAATCACACGGACCAGGACCCATCTTGCCAAACATGCCTGCCCGCATCTCATTGACGGGAGCAGAACTGGAAGCAGTGTTGTCCGCCGCCGCCAGGCTGGTTCCTCCCAGCAATAGACCTCCGATCAGGAGACCACCGATTATCCTGCCCATTTTTATTCTACTTCCCATTATTCACCTTCCTTTCCTAGTCACCAAAATTATTTTCAAAGGGGACACTTTTATTATGCTTCGCAAATGTGAAGGACTCATGAAAAATTAATGAAATTTATTATCCGAAAATGGAATCTTAAGGTTTTGATACCGCCTTTAAATCAAACCAAAAGGATACTCCGCCTGGTTGGTTCAATACCCCATAAGCATTGTGATGCTGTTCCATTATCGCCCTAACGATAGACAATCCCAATCCGGTTCCTCCCAAAGCCCGAGTGCGGGCTTCATCCACTTTATAGAAACTGGTGAAAATTTTATCGATGGCTTCAGCGGGAATGGCTGCACCACTATTGAAAACCGAGACCCGCACCTGGTCGCCAGTATTCTCAATCGTTACCCGTATCTGCCGTTTCTCATCGACATGATCGATGGCGTTGTTGAGATAATTGCCCAGCACCTGCTCTATCCTGGTTATATCCCCTTCGACCCACATCTCTTGGGGGCGGCACTCCAGTTCCACACCCTTATCCCGGAAGAGAAGCTCATATTTTTTCAGTACATCCCCCACCAGCGCTCCTATGTCGAATGCACTGACCCTCAGGGGCAGGTAGCCGGCTTCGATCTGGGAAAGATCGAGCAGCTCTTTCACCATCCGGTTCATCTTGCCGGCCTCATCGATGATGACCTCACAATAGTAATCTTTACTGGCCTCGTCTTCGGCCACATCCATTTTTAAACCTTCCGCATAACCCTGGATGAGCGCGATGGGTGTCTTCAATTCGTGGGATACGCTGGATATGAACTGTTGACGCATTTTATCTATGCGGCGTTCCTGCTCGATGTCGTCCCGCAGTTTCTGATTGGCGGCCTGTAGCTCGGTTATCGATTTATCCAACTGGGCCGATAAGGAATTGATGCTGTAGCCCAATTCCCCCAGTTCATCTTCCCCATGACTGATATAACGGGCGGAGAAATCCAAGTGGGCCATCTTCTGAGCTATCTGGTTCAGCTCCAATATGGGTTGGGTAAATTTACGGGCAAAAAGAAAACTGGCTAAAAAGCCCAGCAGAATGGTAAGCAGGCCTGTGAAGAGAAAAAAGCGGTTGGCCACCTGGGCGCTCTCCTGGATGGAGACCAGGGGGGTGCTGAGCAGCAGGTAATCTCCATTGTTGAGCGCCGCGACGACATTTATCAACCCTTCCTGCTCATTCTGTTCCTGGCTGACCGCGATGATCTTATCACCGGCTTGCAGCAGGGGCAGGTATTTTATAAGCAGCGGCAACAATGATTCAGGACGACGGCCCATCCTGCGGTCCAGCGCGGTGGACTCCCACCCTTCTGCTCCCAGCGAGTAATATTTCAGATTAAGATTGGCATCGAATACCAGCAGATTTAACCGAGCCGCTCGCTCCCCTCTCTCTATCTCCCGGTTGAGGCTTTCGGCGTCGCCCCGGTAGTTGGCATCGATTCTCGCAGCGATGGCTACCAGCTGTTTTTTATTCTGATAGATATAGTATTTCTCCAGCCAGGTCGAATTCAGCAACCAGGCAAAAACCACAAAAAACATCACCAAGAGGCTCACGGTGGCGAATAAACGGGTGCGGATGGACATTTTCATAGTACAACCTCGAATCTGTAGCCAACCCCGCGCACCGTCTGCACATATTCTCCCCGGACCCCCAGCTTTAGGCGGAGGTTCTTTATGTGAGCGTCCACAGTACGGATATCGCCGTAATAGTCATAATCCCAAACCGCGTTAAGGATTTGCTCGCGGGTCAGAGCTCGGCCGGGATGGTCGGCCAGGTAGACCAGCAGTTCGAATTCCTTGGGAGTCAGGTCGACAGCCTGGTCATCTACATATACATAATGGCCCGCTTCATCTATCTTGATGCTACCCAGGGTGCGCATCGTCTGGAGAGTCTTGCTCCCGGCTCGCCGCAATAAGGCTTCCACCCGGGCCAGCAGTATCCTGAGGCTGAATGGTTTGGCTATATACTCGTCGGCCCCCAGATCGAAACCGAACAACTCGTCGGATTCCTCTCCCCGGGCGGTCAGCATGATAATAGGGACGGCTGACGTCTTGCGAACCTCCCGGCACACTGTCCACCCATCATACCCGGGCATCATCACATCCAGGATGAGCATGTCCAGGGGTTGGTCCCTGAATACCTGCAAAGCTTGCCGGCCATCGGCTGCTTCCAGAATATTAAATCCCGCCTTGCGCAGAAAGTCACCCACCAACCGCCTCATTCTCTCTTCATCATCGGCCACCAGGATATTTTGAGTCATATTTCAATCCCTCCATGCCGCCCAATCATCACTGCCATGCCTGGCTCAAGCAGGGTTTCCAAAATCATTTTAGATTCATTATCTATAATAATACTTGCCGGTGCTGATCAATTCATCCATCTTCTTTTTGGCAGTATTAATGGGTATGGCGAATCCTATTCCCTGCCCCTGTGTACTTACCGCAGTGTTGATTGCAATGGCTTGTCCGGCCATGTTGATCAAAGGGCCGCCGCTGTTGCCCGAGTTGATGGCCGCATCAGTCTGAATGAGATCGGTGTAATTACGGTCTCCCACCGTTATGGGCCGCCCTTTAGCCGAGACCACGCCGGTGGTCACCGAGTGGTCGAGTCCCAAAGGATTGCCGATAGCGATCACCGGATCACCTGAGCGCATCAAGTCAGAATCCCCCAGAGCCAGGATAGGCAGGTTATCGGCATCGATTTTCAAAACCGCCAAGTCCAGGTTGCGGTCCTCCCCCACCACCTTCGCCGGGTAACTGAATTCATGATTCTGTACCTTAACGTTTATTTGATTGGCTCCTTCGATCACATGCTGGTTGGTAAGGATATAGCCATTGGCCTGGATAATGAATCCGGTACCAGTGGCTTTCTGCGTATGCTGGGGCAGATTGAAGCCATAAAAACGGAAATACTGATCCGGGAAAGCGGCATTGCCGCTTGCTTCAATATAAACAACCGCTGGCCCAGCCTGGGCTACGATATCGGCCACATTGTTGTAAAGCGACAAAGGACCGGCCACTGCGGTATTTCCCGCTTGTTCAACCAGGGTATTGGATCCATCCGGATCTGACATACTGATGCTCTGGTACCAACCGCCTCCCAAAAAGCTTATTATAGCCACCAACAGCACCATGATGATAGTGGTTTTTCTCATGAGGGCAATCACTTCCTTCCCTATTTCTTCATAATCGAATCTGCCCATGGGGCTGGTCTTAATCTACCACTGGATTACGTCAGATTAATGAAGGAAATGTGAAGGAATTGTGAAGCGAGCCAATCTGAATAAGATGTTCACCAAAGCTGGAGAATGAAAGAGGCGGATCGAGGGGAGCCCTGATTGGGTGGACAGTCTATTTGATCGGAATCGAGTACACGAGATCGGGGCGTTCGGAGTAGACCTGACGCCCAGGGGTGGCCAGACTCAGATCGGCAGCGGACAGGATGTCCAGGATGCGGAAATAGATGTCCTGTTTGACCTCAAGGTAATGGGACCAGAGGGTGGTTTTGGTGTAGAAATAGACGAAGACCTCCAGTCCGGTGGCATTAATGGCATCCAGGCTGACCAGGATGGTTTGCGGATGGATCTCATCATGGCTGGACAACATAGCGTTGATGTTGTTTATACAGGTTTCGATCCGGTCACGGGGCCCGGCATAGTCCACCGGCAATCTGAAAGTTACCAGGCGTTTGCCCATCTTGCTCCAGTTGGTGATCGGTTCATTGGCCAGGGTGGAATTGGGCATGGTCACCAGAGCCTGGGGGAAGGTGCGAAAGCGGGTGCTGCGGAAGGAAATATCCTCCACCGTACCTTCCACGCTGGGGGTCTGGACCCAGTCCCCAATGGCGAAAGGCTTCTCCATAATAATGACTATCCCCCCGAAAATGTTGGCCAGGGCATCCTTGGCTGCCAAAGCGAAGGCCAACCCGCCCAGACCCAAACCGGCAATAAATCCATTGACGTCGTAATCCCATTCATTGGCCAAGAGTACTACCGCAAGGGCAATAAACACGAATTTCAGCACCCGCGAGAAGAACACTACCAATACGCTATCCAGTTTGTATTTCTGCTGCAGTCCGCTCGCCAGTGACGAATTGGCGGCAATCACCACACAAATCCCCCAAGCCAAGATGATGATAAGCAAAGAACGAAATATCCTGGACAGCAGAATATTCCATGGCAGCAGCAGGGTCAGGTATTGCAGGGCTACATAAAGCCCCAGCAGCCAGATCAACGCTCGGATTGGCTTGAGAGCAGCCGTGATCAGATCCCTGTCGGTATCCACCCCGCGCCGGCTCTTTAATTTTATTATGGCCGGCACGATACTGCGGCAAAGGATAACCTGGAACACCCAGAAGCCAGCCAGTATCAACACCGGCATGCCGATGTAGTGGGCCAGCGGAAGTGTATTCAGGTAATCCAACCAGTTACTCATATCAGGCTCCCTCCATAGGATTATTTGGCATGGCATTAAGCGCGACTTCCGCAACAAAGCCGCTATTGGCCTTTCGCTTTGGGCGACCGTGCCAAAATGGTCAAGGGCGAGGCCGTTCGGGAGTCTCGCGATTGAGGCGTACATTGGGTACGTCGATTGAGCGCGACTTCCGCAACAACGCCGCCATTAGCCTTTCACTTTGGGCGACCGTGCCAAAATGGTCAAGGGCAAGGCCGTTCGGGAGTCTCGCGATTGAGGCGTACTTCGGGTACGCCGATTGAGCGTGACTTCCGCAACAACGATGCCATTGGCCATTTTGGCCGGTCGGAAAAGAGGGCTTGCGCCCTCTTTCTTACTACCCCTATTTCTCTTTCTCTTCGCGCTCTTGTTTGGCCTTGGCTACGATCTTTTCCATGTCCTGGGCCGGGACCTCTTCGTAGTGGTCCATCTCCATGCGGAACTTACCGCGGCCCTGGGTTATGGATTTCAAATCGATGGTGTAGCGGCTCATTTCAGCCAATGGCACCTGGGCCTTGACGACCTGCTTTTTACCGGCCGGTTCCATACCCAGCACCCGGCCCCGTTTGCTGTTAAGGTCACCAATGATATCGCCCAGATAAGCATCGGGAATCTCTATCTCGACGTTGACAATCGGCTCCAACAGCACCGGTTTGGCTGCTTCCATTCCCTTCTTGAAGGCTAGTTTGGCAGCGGTCTTAAATGCCATTTCAGAGGAGTCTACACTATGGTAGGATCCGTCATAAAGGGTGGCCTTTATGCGGGTGACCGGGTATCCGGCCAAAACCCCTTCCTCCAGTGCTTCCTGCAATCCTTTTTCCACAGCCGGGAAGAAGTTGCGCGGCACTGCACCGCCGAATACGTTTTCTTCGAATTTAAATCCTTCCTCATCATTGGGCTCGAACTTGATCCATACGTGTCCGTATTGTCCATGGCCCCCGCTCTGTTTCTTGTGTTTGCCTTCTACTTCCACGGTTCCCCGGATGGTCTCCCGGTAAGGTATGCGCATCTCCTTGGTGATCACCTCTACCCCGAATTTGCGCGACAGTTTGTCGGTGATTATATCCAAATGGGTATCCCCCATGGTACGCATTACCGTCTGCTTGGTCTCGACGTTTTTCTGCACCTCCACAGTGGGGTCTTCTTCGCAGATACGCTGCAGAGCACCACTCAACTTGTCCTCGTCGACCTTACTCTTGGGCTCGATGGCGGTACTCAAAGTAGGCCGGGGGAACTCGATCGGTGCCATCACCGTCGGATTAGCTTTGACGGTCAGGGTATCGGAGGTATTGGTAACCGCTAGTTTGGCGACCGCACCAATGTCGCCGGCGTTCATCTCGGGCACCGCCGACTGCTCCTTACCGGTCATGACCAGAACCTGGGTGATCTTTTCATCCTTCTCCTTGGTGGCATTGTATACCACACTGTCGGCCTTGAGCTTGCCGGTAAATATCCGGAACATATTGAGTCGGCCGATATAGGGATCGGCTATGGTCTTGAATACCTGAGCGCATAAAGGCTCAGCCTGGATGTCCTTGCCCTTCACCTTGCCATTACGATCGGGGGTGGGTGAACAATCGACAATGAAATCCATCAGGGGCTGGATGCCTATATTCTTAAGGGTAGAACCGCAGAATACAAATACTGCCGAACCGGCTGCTGCCGCCTCCTTGACTCCCTGGAGTATCTCCGCATCGGTAAGCTCTTCACCGTCCAAATAGCGGGTCAAGAGCTCGTCATCGGATTCGGCGGCGGCTTCTATCAGTTCCATGCGATAAGTTTCTACATCATCCATCATGTCGGCGGGGATTTCCTGTTCCGTATACTTGCCGGTTCCGGCCTCGAAAACATAGGCCTTCATCTTAAGCAGGTCGACTACACCCTTGAAATTGTCTTCAGCCCCGATAGGCAGCTGCACTGGTACCACAATATCCGGGAAAGCAGACTTGATGGCCGATAACGTTTTGTCAAAATCGGCATTCTCCCGATCCATTTTGTTGATAAAAGCGAGCTTTGGTATATCGGGGTTCTCTTCCCAGATGATCTGGGTCTGGACTTCCACCCCAGCGGTGGCTGAGAACATCAGCAGCATGCTGTCAACCGCCTGCAGCGCCCCGCACACCTCAAAATAGAAATCGGCATATCCGGGAGTGTCGAGTACATTTATCTTACAGTTCTTATATTCACAAGGAATCAAGGTGGAGCTAATGGTGATTTTCTTCTTGATTTCTTCCGGCAGGTAATCGGAAACGGTATTACCGTCATCAACCCTCCCCAACCTCTTGGTAGCGCCGGTATTGTAAATCATGGCTTCCGCCAGTGATGTCTTTCCGGTTCCTCCATGGCCCACGAGGGCAATATTGCGAATTCCTTCTGTAGGGTATACCTTCATCCAATTAACCTCCTCAATAAATTTAGCTCGTAAAAATGGTACTATACTTTAGATGGACAGGCAAAATTTTTCTCTCCGGTTACGACTTTTTGCCGTAGAACATCCAGAAGAGCAATGCGGCCACCAACAAGAACATTATCAGTTGGTAGTACATAACGCCGCGGTAGGCGTCCACCAACATGGTGAAGGCCACCGCCAATCCCAACGGGAACAGGATGGATTGGGCGATGGGTTTGGGCGGGTAATTCGGATCCACCCGCCTTTTTTGGATATAGGACCAGTTGAAAATCAAGAGAAATATGATCGAGTTGATAGCCAAGCTGACGATTGTGATATTTATTCACCTCGCAGCAGGTTATTAAGATACTCATCCGATAATTTACTGAATTTCTTGATCAGCCCGTAATGGGTCAGGTCCAGGTGGATGGGGGTAATGCTTATGTAACCGTGCTCCACCGCATACACGTCGCTGTCCTCGTCCTGTTCCTCGTTCAGCACCCCGCCCCCCAGCCAATAGTATATGTTGCCGCGGGGGTCGCGCCGCTCTTCGAACAGGTTGTCATAATTGCGAGTGCCCAATTTGGTCATCCGGATACCCTTGATCTGCTCCGGGGGCAGTAGGGGCAGGTTTACGTTGAATAGGGTGGTGCGGGGCATGCTCTCTTGCAGGATCGCCGCCACCAATCGGCGGGTGAACCCGGCCGCAAAGCTAAAATCAGCCGAGGCATCGAAAGTATCCAGGGATACCGCGATGGCTGGATAACCCATTATCACCCCTTCGGTAGCGGCAGATACGGTACCCGAGTATAATACGTCGGTACCCAAATTGGAGCCGTGATTAATGCCGGACACCACCAGGTCGATGGGTTCGGGCACCAGTCTTTTCGTGCCCAGTTTGACACAATCGACGGGTGTCCCCCCGACCAGCCAACCCTTCTTGATGCCTGGTATCTTGGTTTCAATGGCTTTGATGGGGTCAAACACAGTAATGGAATGGCCCGTACCGCTCTGTTCGCTGCGGGGCGCTACCACGTAAATCTCGGCGATGGTGTTCAACTTATTGATCAGGGAATGCAATCCCCGGGCATTGATGCCATCATCATTGGTAAGCAATATCCTCATTGAAACGATACCTCACGCGGCAATAGCCGGAAATGATCAAAAGGCCAGTAGATGGCAATGGCTTTACCCATCAGCCGGTCCTTGGTCAGCCAAGCGTTCCATTCATGACTGTCGTAGCTGTTGTTGCGGTTGTCGCCCAGCACCAGCAGAGCACCCTCCGGAACCACCACTGGTCCATAATCATATTCGAGCGGTTCGGCCACATACGGTTCCTGCAGGGCTCGTCCGTTTATATACACCTTGCCATCCTTCATTTCCACCGTTTCGCCCGGCAAGCCAATCACCCTCTTAAGATAAGGGGTAGTAGATTGGACGGTTTCAGGAGGCTGGAACATGACGATGTCCCCCCGGACCGGCTCTTTGAAACGATAAATAAAGCGGTTCACCCACACCCGGTCCTTCAGCTGCACCGTCGGCAACATGGAGCCAGTCGGTATCTCCCGCCCCTCGATGACGTAGTTACGTAAAATGGCTGCCAAAATAAAAGCGATGATGATTACACTGATAGTATCTTTGATAAATTCCTTGGTTTCCTTGCTCATTTGCCACCTCAAATCAGGCTGGATATCAAACCTCATAAATAGAAATGATCATCTGGTCCTTTTCGCCGTCTTTGCTCACTCCGAACATGACATGCTTGCTTTTGAGACTCTTATTGAGAAAATCCACTACTTTCACCAAATCAGTATTGGCAGGAAAATTCTGGCGAGCGATGAGCTCCAGCTTTCCTTCGTCTTTGTCGGCCAAGGCGCCTCTCCTTTCCACATCTATATATTCTAAATTAAGCTCCCGCCTTTGACAAGATATGCCGGTCGATCGCCCCCGCGCACCGTTGGCTCTGGTTTGGATCTATAAATCGAACACGACCGCCCGTGACTTGCAGCGAGCTTCGTAGATGCGCTCCAACTCCATCTTATAGCGCAGCATCACATTCTGGGCGAAAGCAGACAGGTCGGTCACACCCAGTTCGTTCAATCCAATGGTCTTGACCGGAGTGCCATGGGTTTCGACATTGATACCGGTATGAATCAGTGTTGAAACCACTGTACTGGTAGCTATCGACACCGACAGCTTGGCCCGGTCCTGATACAGGTCATCGCCGATACGCTGCAGCTGGATTTCCCTACCCTCCAGCTCCTCCTTGATCGCCATGGTCAGGATGAACTGACGGTAGATGGCCTTTTCCAGGTCGGTATCGAAATGCTCGGCTATAAAGCTCAGCATTCGCGGTGAATAGATAGCCTCCTTTTCCCGGATATCCTTCAGATCCATCATTTTTTCCGTCTCCACCTGGACCGGTCCAAAAAAGGCTACGATAGCGTCTCCCAAAAGCCCATGGTTGCGATAAATCCAATGGGGCCGCAACTGTGAAGCGTCGTATTTGATCTCTTCCTTCACCAGTAATGTCTTTAACATCACTTAACCTCGCTTTCTTTACCGTTGTCGATTGGATGAACCAGTATCTTCCTTAATATGATAGCATTTATCCCCCATCATGATTACCCATGAAGTCATTATCCAGGGATTGTTTTTGCCCCCACCATTAACATCTCCACGCGAGCGGTCTTCTAAACTCCCCCCCGCACATAGCAAAAGCGCCGTAAATTAGCGGCGCCTTCATCAACACTGATCTATACAATTACCGCCCGATCCTGGTGGGCCAATCTATTTGGCCAATTCCTCGGCCAGGGCTCGGCTCTTCTCCGAAAGATCCATCGCCAAAGCAGCGGCATCTTTGTTTTTCCCCAGGATCAATGTAGAGGCAAGATCGGCAAAAATCTTCTTCAGATCCATTAATAATCCGGTAACCATGTGTATCCCCCCCCGTTATATGTCAAAGAGACCGGAGAAATGAATAATAAAGTATATTCTAATACAGAATACGCATGACTCCGTTCTTTAATAAGATTATAGTTAAGAAATCCTCATTAGGTCAATGTCAGATTTGTATGTGTTCAAACCATTTCCTGTATGCCTGTTTATACGCAATCTATTTATACACAGCCATGACTCCGTTGTCATTAAAGGTGAAGAGCTTGCGCACATCAGGGCAGTTTTTCCATAATCTGGACTACTATATTGTCGACATCGGAAGATTGGTATTCGGTTATTTTGCCCTGGTCAATCAGTTGGTTCAGTTTCATATCCCAGGGCAGGCTGCCGAGAAAGTCGATGCCGCTATCAGCCGCCACCTGAGCCCCCTGGCTCTTGCCGAATATCTCCAGTTTCTCGTCGCAGTGAGCACACACCGCATAACTCATGTTTTCCACCAGGCCCAGGATTGGAATATCCATCTTGCGGGCCATCTTGATGGTCTTCTTCACTACCATGGCCACCAGCTCCTGAGGTGAAGAGACAATAATGATGCCTTTGACAGGCAGGGACTGCATCACTGTCAATGGCACGTCGCCGGTACCCGGCGGCAGGTCCACGATCATGTAATCGAGCTCGCCCCAGTCAGCCTCTCTCCAGAACTGATTCACCGCTCCGGCCAGCATCGGCCCGCGCCAGACCACCGGGTCATCTTCGTTGGGCAGGAAAAAATTGACCGACAGGATCTTTATCCCCAGGGGTCCGCTGGGCGGAATTATCCCATAATCAGAAGCCTTCATAGGCACCGGTCCGGTCAAGCCGAAAGCCCGTGGCTGGCTGGGACCAGTGATATCGGCATCCAGTACCCCCACCTTCTTGCCCTGCTTGGCCAGCGCTGCAGCCACCAATCCTGTCACCGAGGATTTGCCGACTCCGCCTTTACCGCTCATGACTACGATCAGGTTGCGGATATTATTGCGTTTGCCCAGCAGGCTGGGTTCGATCTCCACTCCGCAGGATTCGGGTGGAACCCCGCAGGTGCCGCTGGATGGACAGGTATTGCATTTGTCAGACATTTTACAAGCTCCTTTCGTTTATCGAAGGCTTCAGGGTTCATTCTCCATTGTTCCCCGAAACCCGGGTTTCACTATGCGTGGTCCACTATTGAGCAATATTATTCTAACCCTTTTCGCGGCTATGCGGCCAGAGATTATTTTCCAAGATGATCCTCTCCAAGCTTCTGGTGAAACAATCATCATCCGGTTTGGTGCGTTTGCGCGGGCCCTTGGTCCTCTTTCCCGCCTGGCGTGCCTTCTGACCGAGGTAGCGACTCATCAGCAGCTCGTCGATGTTATCGTTGCTGTAGATCCTACCTGATGGGTCCAGGGCGAGACTGCCCTTGGCTATCACCATGGAAGCCAGTCCATAGTCCTGGGTCACTACTATATCCCCAGAGCAGACCATGTTCATTATGGCCAGATCGGCTGCTTGAGACGCGGCATCCACCATTACAATCGATGCATAACGGCTCTGTAACTGATGATGGATGTTGGATACCAGCACCACCTCAAGTTGGCAGCGCTGGGCCACCGCCTCTATGATATCCTGGACCGGACAAGCATCTGCATCCACCACTATCTTCATGACCAACCCCCACTTGACCGGATCGGACAGCCTTTCCATCCGTGGGCCATGTGAATTTTCTTTCAACGGAACAAGCAATTCGTGCTATCATTATTAGGTAATTACCAGTGCAAGTTACTTAGACACCATCCGTATATAGAATAGAGTGAACGGAGGATCACATTGTGCCGACCGACGAGACGCTGACCGCCAGAACTCTACGTGGTGATGCATCGGCTTTCGAGCAACTGATAAACCGTTACAAAAATTCGGTGTTTACTATTATATACCGTATGACCGGCCAATACCAAGAAGCCGAGGATATCTGCCAGGATGTGTTCATCACCGTTTACCAGAAGCTGTATCAGTATGATCGCGGTAAAAGATTCGCCCCCTGGATTTACAAAATTGCCGTTAATACTACTATTAGCGCGTTGCGTAAAAAGAACAAAGTGATTACCTTGAATTTCGATGAATCCTACAGTCTGCAGGAACCGGGAAACCATTATGATTATGGCGATCCCCAGTTGTTCCTGGAACGCAATGAGATGAAGGCGGAGATAAAAAAGGCCTTCTCCTCACTCCCTGAGAACTACCAGATAGTGCTGGCGATGCGCTACCAGTTGGATATGGATAACCAGGAGATTGCGGAGGCGCTGGGAATCACCAAAGAAAACGTAGAAGTCAAGATCCACCGGGCTCGTAAGTCGATGCGGAAAGCGATAATAAAAAACAGGGATGAAAGGGGGAAGCAAAATGGATTGTCGGGAGTTAAGTAGCCAGATCGAAGACTATTGCGACGATTCCGTTTCCCCCCAGACATACCTCAAGATCAGCAAACACCTTAAGGAATGCCCAACCTGTCAGCAACTTTACCAGCTGACCCGGCTGGAAAACGAGGTATTGCGAGATACTTCCGATATTCCGCCCCTATCCCCCGATTTCACTTCCCGGGTTATGGAGTCGATCGGCTCGGTGCGCCGGAGACCGGGGATATTCTACAACCGCAAATTTCGGTACAGTGGCATTGCCGCAGCGGCAGTAGTGGTTTTAATCCTGTTTGTGCCCCAATTGCTGAAAAACCCGTCTGCTGTGAATGTGGCCGACAATTCCGGGTATGGCAACGACAGCATGGCCCCTTTGGTGGTTTCCACCCCGGCCAATGGGAGGACCACGGAGTTATTGGCAGAAAAGCAGGGTTCTCAAGATATGGCTGCTGCGCCGCGTTCTGGTGACGAAGCAGAGACTCCCAGTACCTCCATCATGCTCGACGCTCCTGCCGAAACCCCATCCCTGCCTTCAGTCCTTGGCACCAAACTGAATTCCGCTGCAGATGCCATCCCGGAAGAGGATGTTCCCATTCAGAAATCCCTTGCTTACCAACCCGAACAGCCGGAAGTATTAATGCTGAGGACATCCGATCCTTCAATTATGTCTCCCATGGCCACCAGAAACGGCTCAGCAGAGGTGGTAGAAAACATCGAACCGGTCCTTACCCCGGTGAATATCCCCCCCCACCTGCAGTTGGTGGAGGTAGACATCAGCTCCAGCAGCCGAACGGTATATGATTACGCCAGCCTGGACGGTCTGGCCAAGGTACAGATAACGTTAGACCCCTACATCGAACCCGAGGTACAGATGCAGGCTCTTGAAAAGGCCAGCACGGAAGGTATAAACAGCTTGTCCCGCTGGGTTAAGCTGGGTGACAAGATGATAACGGTCACCTATTCCGGCAATGTGTCAGTGGAGGAGCTCACCAATCTGGCCAACACGGTTAGATTTCAGTAGTCGCTGCCGAACCTAGCTAATCTAGACTATATGTTTCAAGCAAAAACTGATCGATAGGCCAGATCAAAAAGACCCGCTGTTGATAAGCGGGCCTTTTTTTATCGGATATGACCTTATTGACTTTTGAATTTTACAAAATCAGGACAGGCTGCTTATACGTGCCTCCCAATCAAGATGCGATGTTTTTCTCCTCATAATGGGAGAATTCCATAGAGAATCCAGCCCTTCCCTGGGTGCTGGAGCGCAGCACCGTGGAATAGCCAAACATCTCGGCCAGGGGAACATAACCACGGATGATTTGGGTGCTGTTGTGCATCTCCATCGAATCCAGCTTGCCGCGGCGGTTGCTGATGTTGTTGATGATGTTGCCGGTGAATTCCTCCGGCGAGGTCACTTCCAGCCGCATGACCGGTTCCATCAGCATCGGACCGGCTTTCTTCAGGCATTCCCGGGCGGCCATCATGGCTGCCGTACGGAAAGCCATCTCGGACGAGTCCACTTCATGGAAGGAACCATCCAGTAGGCTGGCTTTGACGTTGACCACTGGATATCCTTTCAGGACGCCCTCCTCCAGAGCCTGCCTGACCCCCGACTCTACCGCCGGTATATATTCCCGCGGGACCGCCCCGCCTACTACCTTGCTCACGAATTCAAAATCTTCAGCCGGTTCCAGTCTCAGCACCACGTGGGCAAACTGCCCCCTGCCTCCGGTCTGCTTGACAAAGCGGGTCTCGTGCTCGGCGCTCCGGGTGATGGTCTCTTTATAAGCTACCTCCGGCTGGCCGACATTTATGCCTACATGGAATTCCTTGGCCAGGCGCTCGGTAATAATCTCCAGGTGCAGCTCACCCATACCCGACAGCAGGGTTTGCCCGGTCTCCTTATTGTAGATCATCCGGAAGGTCGGGTCTTCCGCCGATATCTTGGCCAGGGCTTCGGAAATCCTGCCCTGGTCGGACTGGGTGCGAGGCTCGATGGCAATCTGGATGACTGGTTCGGGGAATTCTATCGATTCCAGCAGCACCGGCATGGCTCCATCGCAGATGGTATCCCCGGTGCCCACATCCTTAAGCCCGATAAGAGCGGCTATGTCGCCCGCTTTAACCTCTTCGATCTCCTCCCGGTGGTTGGCGTGCATTTTTACTATCCGCCCTACCCTCTCCTTTTTGCCCTTGGTGCTGTTGAATACGTAGGACCCGGTTTTGATCGAACCCGAGTACACCCGGGTGAAAGCCAGCTTGCCCACGTGACGGTCACTGACTATCTTGAATATCAGGGCGGCCGTGATATCATCCTGGGGCTGGATCTCCATCTTTTTGCCCGTGTCAATTTCAACCGCTTTGATGGCTTCCACATCAAGGGGCGACGGAAGGTAATTGACCACCGTGTCCAACAGGGTCTGCACCCCGATGTTACGGTAGGAACTGCCGCAAATAACCGGGACCACACTAGCGTTGATAACATTGGCACGGATGGCAGCCACCAATTGTTGGTCGGTTATGGGCTGATTATTATAATAAAGATCGAGTAATTCCTCACTAGTCTCAGCCATTTTCTCCACCAATTCCAGGCGCCAACGCTCAGCTTCCTCAACGTATTGCTCGGGAATGGCGGTTTCTTTAACATCATTGCCCAGGCTGCCTGCAAAGGTCTGGTAATTCATTTTAATCAGGTCAATAACGCCGGTAAACACCTCATCCTCGAAAACCGGCAGGGTCAAAATCAAGGGATTGCCGCCCAGTCGCTTTTTTATCTGTTCCACCACCCGGTGGAAGTCAGCCCCGATGGCATCCATTTTGTTTACGTAGGCAATGCGCGGCACCCGGTATTTGTCAGCCTGGCGCCATACCGTCTCCGATTGGGGTTCCACCCCGCCTTTGCCGCAGAAAATAACCACCGCCCCATCCAGGATTCGCAGACTGCGTTCGACCTCAGCGGTGAAATCCACGTGCCCGGGTGTATCGATAATGTTGATGCTGACCCCTTTCCAGACACATTTGGTAGCGGCGGAGGTTACCGTAATTCCGCGTTCCTTCTCCACATCCAGGTAGTCCATGACACTGGCTCCGTCGTGGGTCTCCCCAACTTTGTGGGTCAGGCCGGTGTAATAGAGTATGCGCTCGGTGGTAGTGGTTTTACCGGCATCGATATGAGCAATAATACCTATATTTCTGAAGTTCTCAAACATGGGGAATCTTCCACTCCTTAAATAAACCAAAAATTTAACGGCATTACATACTGTAGTGCCGCATATAACTCAGGTTCTTAGTATTCCTTGGTTCGTTTCCATTAATGCGCCCAAGGTTATATTTTATGAGGTTAAGCAGTAATTGTCAAGGAAAATTCCTTTATTTCACCAACGGGGAAATAGCCTTAAACTCCGGTGTGCCGGATATCCCCATCAAATCAAATACCACCGTCTCCGCATTGGTGATAATCGCTCCCGCCCCCTTCATTAGATCGAGGCCGTTTTTGAAATTGTTCTTGAAACGCGAACAGACCGCATCTTTAACTACATGCACGATGTGCCCGGCTTCTATAAGGTCACAGGTGGTCTGGAATACGCATACGTGAGTCTCGCTGCCGGTCATGAGGACGGTTTTGCGGTTAGTGGCCGCTAATACATCCTTCATGTCATCGAAAGCGGAAAACTTGATTTTCTCTATACACGTGTATTCTGCCAGGCTGGACTTGATCTCCTCAACAGTAGGCCCCAGGCCGCGAGGGTATTGCTCGGTGATAATGACCGGGATGCCCATCTGGTTGGCTGCCGCCACCAATAGCCGGGTATTGCTGTAAACCTGCTCCCGGTGTTTCATGGCCGCCATCAGCTTCTCCTGCAGGTCGACGATGACCAGGACCGTATCATTTCTATCCAGTCGGTAAGGATTGGCCATACTGTTCCCTCCATTCATTTATTTGACCCGGTCGTGAACCGGTTATAAATCATTTTATCCAATCCATAGGGGGGCCGGCAAGGGCTATCCCTGATCGCGCCATTCTTGTCTGGCTCATTTGCATGGCAGCACTGCCACCGCGAAATCTTTGGATTCTGCCCCCCGCATATACCGCCTGGGAAACACTCCCCCGCCAGTAGGATGAGTTATAATGATGAAAGTTGACGATCTGGACGAGCATTTATCGTGAATATTCTACCTAATGTCAGGAGGAACTCTAAATTGCGCAAGCTCATACCCGCGTCCCTAATCCTGCTCTTGCTGGGGCTGGGCTGGTTCAAGCTCTATCCCCTCTACCAACAGGAAGGCAGTCTCCTGCCTTATGCTTCGACGGCATGGCAGTTGGAAACCGGTTCAGCTGATATAGCCGCGGTACCGGGCGAGACGGAGAAATACATGGCTCGTAGTACCGATGCTATGCAGGCTCTGACCGACATGATGGCGTCCCGGGGTTGGACCTTTAAGGAGCAGATGGGAGCGGGCATCATATTCGTCAAGAACGGGGCTGTGGCTACGGTCAGCAGCCGTATGTACAGCGGCCGCTATATGCTGTTTTCCATTCCCGAACCCGACCAACAAACAGTCCTGGCCGATGCCGCCACCATCAACCTGGTTGCTACCGGTGATATCCTCATGCACAATACCGTCATCGCTTCCGGACTGAAAGACGGGAGCTACAATTACGACCACCTCTACGCCCCCATCAAACATCTCCTGACTGCCGGGGATTATGCCTCGGTAAACCTTGAATGTGCCCTGGCCGGGCCATCCTCAGGCTACACCGGGTATCCCCTGTTCAACAGTCCTGACGCGATCGCCCCGGCCCTGAAGAATGCCGGATTCGATCTGGTCGTCACCGCCAACAACCACATTTTGGACCGCGGTTACCAGGGAGCCATGCGCACCATGGACACGTTGCGCCAGGCTGGTCTCGACACCACTGGCACTTTCAAATCCGAGCAGGAACGCCAAAGTTTTCTAATCAAAGACCTGCGTGGAATAAAGGTCGGCTACCTGGCTTACAGTTATTCCACCAACGGTATACCGGTCCCGGCCGACAAACCACACTTTTATAACTTCCTGGATAAAGAGCAAATCATCAAGGACATAACCGCCCTGCGTCCCCAAGTAGACCTGTTGGTGCTCATCCTCCACTGGGGCATAGAATATAGCCCCTACCCTACCGCATCCCAGCGCCAGATGGCGCGGGAACTATTCGAAAACGGCGCGGACGTGATCCTCGGGAGCCATCCCCATGTGATTCAGCCCATGGAAGTCATGAAAGTAAACGGGCAGGATAAATTCGTCATCTATTCCATGGGCAACTCCATGGGCAACCAAAACGGGGTGGAACGCAACAGCGGGGTGGTCTTGAACCTTCAATTCAGCAAGTATCTTACCGAGAACAAGACCGTTCTAACCGGGGTAAATTATGTACCCACCTATATCCACCCCTACTATGTAGGCCAGAAAAGAACCTTCCGGGTGGTTCCTATCGAAGAAACCCTGGCCGCCATCAAAGCCGGCACCGACCCGGTTTTTGGGCCCGAGGCCATCCCTGAACTGGAACAAGTACTAGCCGCCACCAACGAGACCCTCAATCGGCCCTTGGATTGATTTGGGAATTTGGTCTTGGTGCAGCGTTTGCAATACGCTGGCTAAAGTTGTATGTCGGCGGGCCATGTTTGGTACAATATGGTCATAAGATAAGAGAAGGGGGTACGATTAAATGGATAACAACGAAATCAAGATACTCAAGACCGCCATTCTCAATGAGATCGAAGGCGAGAAGTTCTATAAGCGGGCCGCTCAGGATACCCGGGACCAGGACGCCAGTAAGGCTTTTCTGGCGATGGCTGCGGATGAGAGAAGACACCAGGAGATGTTAAGAGAGATGCTCACCCACGTAATGTCCGGCACCCAGATGATGCTGGACAAGTTTAGCCTTAAAGGCACACCTTCTCCGCAGATATTCACTGCCACTCATGTGATGGAAACCGAGAATGCCATGGAGATATCGGTCTTCCACATCGCCATAATGATGGAGAAAGCCTCTATCGACTACTATCGCTCGGCGGCCGAGCAGACCAAGACGCCTGAGGCCAAAGAACTCTACCTGAGCCTGGCTGATTGGGAAGTGACCCATCTGGACTCCATGGAAAAGATTTATGATACTCTAACCGAGAACTGGTGGGACCATCAGTCCTATTCGCCATCTTAAATCCGGGCGATAAAAACCAATGCAAATAGTCTGAAATATATGATATAATCATGTTTGCTGTGGGGGCGTGGCTCAGCTGGGAGAGCACCTCGTTCGCAACGAGGGGGTCAGGGGTTCGAATCCCCTCGTCTCCACCATGAAAACAAACAACCCAGGTCTATTACGAGATAGCCTGGGTTTTCTGTTTTTTAATTATCTTGTCAGAAGCAAGGTGTCAACAACCCCGTCCCCCTGACAACATACACAGTGGAATCTATTTGCTATTTTCGATTAGCCTTTACCTTAAAAGACTATTAGTGCTAAACTGAGACTGGCGAGTACCAAAATATAACTCAGGAGGTCCGGTAAATGTCCCGCAAAGAATTAGAAAGAAGTTTTAAAAAGGATTTGGTCGGGGATGTGGCTTTCAAACTCTTCCGCAGCAAGCCTTTTGATCGGGTAAGCATGGATGAGATTGCCCAGAAAGCAGAATTTGGCAAGGGTACTCTTTACAAACTATTCAGCGGTAAAGAAGAAATCATGGTTCATGTTATCTGTCGCGGTATTGCGAATCTGTGTCGGGATCTTGAAGAGCAGTGTTTAGGTACCAGCGATGTCCCACAGGCACTAAAACTGCTGCTGGGATTGGAGTATGACTTTTACACTAAATATAGCAATTTGGTATTGGAACTGGTCTTTCACCAGAGCGCTAATTCTGAGTCTGTTTTCCTGGACAGCGTAAGGGTTCAGAACCAACAGCACATGAATTTGCTGGAACGTATATTTGAACAGGCCAGGACTGCGGGGATGCAATTCCGATTGGATAATCACGAATTGATTCAGGCACTGAACGCAGCCATAAAAGGTCTGATGATAAACCGTATTGAACAATCAATCCTGGATGATAGCCGGGAAAAGGATTTGGAATTACTGAATACCATGTTATGGACCGGTCTGCTGGCTTAAAATTTCAACTGCGGGCAAAACAGGAGCCAAATTGAGGAGGGCTTGAGGTGGAGAATGAGATGAACGTAACTGCCGAGGTACAGGATGCAGGTGTAGAAGCAAAAATGGATAGACCTAAAAGCCGCAAATTTATGGTCATAATGCTGGTGGTATTACTGACAGCAGCGGGGGCCGGGATTTATTGGTGGTATCTGCTGCAGACCGTTATAAGCACTCAAAACGCTAAGGTTGCCACTGATATAAGCGATATCAGCTTCCGGGTGGGGGGGCGACTGGAAAAGATTATGGTTGCTGAGGGAGACCAAGTTGCCGAAGGCCAGGAATTAGCTGTCCTGGACCAGGAACAATACCGTTTTGCGGTGGAGCAGGCTCAAGCAGCTTTGGATTTGGCCCGGGCCAATTATGAACGTCTGCCCTATGATTTGCAGTCTAAACAAATGGCAGTGTCCAGAGCGCGCGATCAGGTAGCCATTGCTGCCGCTGCTGTAAATACAGCTGAAATTGCCGTAAATGATGCCCAACGAATCCTGAATAAAAATATAGAATTGTTTGATAGCGGAGCCATTGCAGAAGAAACCCTCAATACTTCCCGCTCCAATTATGAGAAGGCGGTAGCAGCACTGGAAAGCGCGCGTCTCGGCCTGCAGTCTGCTCAAACCAATTTACAGGACAGCCAGCAGCAGGAGTCCGCTGCCGCTAAAACTTCTGAACCGTCATTACTGGCGGGTCTAAAACAAGCCCAAGCGGTTTACGATGCTGCCGTCTTCAACTATAACAACTCCATTTTAAAAGCTCCTCTGGGAGGTACAGTGGTACGAACCGCTGTCCAGGCTGGCGAAACTATTACCGCAGGTCAGACGATACTTTCATTAATCCGTTCCGATAATACCTGGATTATCGCCAATATTGAGGAAAAGAAGATAAACCGTGTACAGCCAGGACAAAAGGTGGATATCCGCATCGACAGTTACCCTGGGAAAGTATTTAATGGGACGGTCGCGACAGTAGGAGATGTCAGCCAGAGTACTTTCGCCTTATTCTCCAGTGGAAGCACTTCCGGAAGCTTCACCAAAGTCAGTCAGCGGGTGCCGGTCAAAATAACCATCGACAACGAGGGACTGGTATTGAGAGCCGATACTTCCGCCCAGGTCAAGATTTACACAGGCAGGTAAAGGAGCATAACATAGTGCATAACGCAGCGGTGACCGCAAAGACTGAGGAAAAACTCAACTTTGCCATACTCCCCGTAATTGTAATCGGTACTTTTATGGCGGTAATGGATGGGACCATAGTCAATGTGAGCCTGCCCAAAATGATTAGCGTTTTCAACTCCTCGGCAGCTGGTGCCCAGTGGATTGTGACCGCCTACATGCTTACTCTAGGAATAGTCATGCCGATTTCCGGCTATTTAGGGGACCGTTTAGGTTACAAACGGGTTTATTTCACCGCCCTGCTGGTTTTTGTCACTGGATCCTTCTTATGTGGGGCAGCCTGGAGCATCAACAGCCTCGTCGCCTTCCGGGTCTTACAAGCGCTGGGGGGAGGGATCATGCAGCCTTTGGGCATGGCCATCCTCTATCAGAATTTTCCGCGAGAAAAGATGGGTATGGTGCTGGGGATATGGGGAATCTCAATGATGCTAGCCCCGGCCATCGGACCGACGCTGGGAGGATACCTGGTCGACTACCTATCCTGGCGTTTTATCTTTTATATCAACGTACCGATAGGCATAGTAAACCTGTTCATGGCTAAAGCCCGGTTAAAAGAGACTCCCTTAATTGAGGGGCATAATCTTGACGTAGTCGGTATTATTACCTCGGCCATCGGATTTTTCTGTCTGTTGTTAGCCCTTAGCGAGGGCAATAACTACGGCTGGACTTCACCATATATTGTTATTCTACTTTTCGTGGCAGCATTTACCCTGACAATATTTATATACAACGAACTGCATCACGGTGAACCGATAATGGATCTTCGCTTGTGTAAAAACTATGTGTTTTCTATTTCTCTGGTAGTGAGCTCAATTATTTCTATCGGTATGTTTGCGGTGGTTTTCCTCATTCCCCTGCTCCTGCAGAGTATGCTGGGAAAATCAGCCGTATTGACCGGACTGATCCTTTTTCCTGCAGCTCTGGCTTCCGGGGTGGTCATGCCGCTCGCCGGAAAGATTTTCGATCGTTATGGTGCGCGAACCCTAGTTATGGGCGGGGTGGCAGTTCTCACCATAACCACCTATATGCTGCATGGGATTAACGCCATGACCCCGGTGGCGGTAATTGTGTTTTGGCTGGTGATGCGCGGTTTCGGTATGGGATTTGCCTTCATGCCTTCAACTACGGCTGGTATGAATACGGTTCCGCCGCATCTGGTAGGGAGGGCTTCGGCTCTAAGCAATGTGATCCGCCAGATTGCCTCCGCCTTCGGAATAACTATGTTCACCAGCATTCTGGCCAACCGTCAGACCATTTATCTGGCCGACCTTGTCCCGTCCATAAACGTTAGCAGCAATGAATATCTGAACCTACAGTCAGAGGTTATGGCGATTGCAAATAGTCTTGGTATCAGAGGGGATTCGGTATTTGGCTTAACCGGCAATATGATGATGCAACAGGCTCTAAAAGAGTCAATGGTGATGGCCATGGGGGATTGCTTCATTGTAGCTGCCGGATTGACAGTGATTGCCCTATTTTTATCCGCCTTCTTCAAAGGCCGGCCGGAACAATTGTAAGCACCGGGCTGTGATAATGATACGTGACACAGGGACGGGGTTGTTGACAACATGTTGTCAACAACCCCGTCCCCCTGACACGTGTTAGGAATGCAGGTTATAGTCGATACTCTATATACTCGTTCTGGCAGGGAGGCCCATATGATATGAGGATCCGTTGTTCCTCCGGAAGCATTATATATGATACCAGGGTCTCAGCGTTAAACAGTCTAGGGGTTCCCGGGTCATAATGGCGGCAGATGGAGAGCGGATAGTCATTGTGATCCGCTAAAATAGCCATCAGTTTTTCCACGGTAAGGTCTCCGTATTCCATCTCCATGAGGCGCTTTATTCTGTCTAAGCGAAGATAGCTGTCCGCTATCCCCATGTAAGCCAGGTCTCCTTTCTTAAATCGATCTGTTACGTAATGATTGGAGTGTACCAATATGTCCCGTTCAGGGTAAATAATATTGAAGTCATCGAACACACTCTCAATGCCCACTATATCACCCTCCGCACTGGCTAGGTGGTAATAGCCAACACCCCGAGCAGCTTGACACAATACACTTAGAGCATCTCCTATGGTCTTCTGGCGCATGGCTTTTGGCAAGTAGCAGGCTACAGGAATATTTAATTGAAAATTTTCAACCGGAGTTATGGTCGAATTTGCACATATTCCCAATCCTGTCGAACTTAAGGTATACTCGGCAAAACCACCTAAGGATATGGTCAGTTGGGTCAATCCATCCTCATGAGTAACTTTTAGTAGATCAATCGGGAATCCTGGGTACCAGTCTATATTCTGACCTAGGATAGTTTTGCTTTCTCTGGTAGCCTTCCCACGAACAGCAAAAGACGTACACAATCCGGAAAGCTTAGGATAATATGGACCGACTTCCAAGGTACAGCGTAAAGCGAAAGCCTGATCAAAGCTAATTCCAGCTCCTTCAGCCTGCCCCTTAATCATTTCAATCAACTCAGGATCAAAGTTTTTTACCAAAGGTAGATATTTTTTAGCGCTGTCAATAATCTGATCTTGGCTTATCTTGTAACCGGACGTTAGTATTCCAAAATTGATTTCTATGGATTTGAGGATACTATCACGGCAACCTTCACCATATTGTTTGCCGATTTCAAATGGAGTCCCTCTACATTCGATAACTTTGAGCGCTCTTTTATTTTTCATGTACGATCCCCCCATGATTTCCAATTCCGTACCAGATGTTATCCCAAACCACTTCAATTTTGCGTGGTTCGAAATTAGGATTCAACAATACCGCCAACAATAAGCCTTCTCTGAAACAGTAAAACGAAAATAGTGTATCTAACACCACACTATGACGCAGCTCTCCGCGATCCATGCCAGCTCGAATAATTTCGGCTACTTGTCCATACAAGCTAGTTTCCAGATTGTTAATTTGAGTAAACAGTTTTTCTTTTAGCGATGCTGGAGGAAAAATAAGAATGCGATTCCAAAAAGCTGATAGCTCAGGGTTTTGAGCAAAATAGGTAATATATCTTTGGAAGATATGATAAAGTTGATCTTTAGCGCTTTCCATCTGTAGAGCTTCTTCCAAGATCTGTTCGATATATTGACGATATTCTTCTGCTACTTCTGTGAAGATCGATAAAAATAGTGCTTCCTTAGACTCATAGTATGAATATAGTGTCGGTTTTTTAATACCTACTGCAGTCGCGATTTGGCTCATGGTGGTCAACTCATATCCATGGGCGGCAAATAGAGAAAAGGCTGTTTCTTTTAAGCAGATCTGGGTAGATTTCACCAATTGCTCTCCCCTTCCTACCAACCGGTCGGTAGGTAAATGCTAGCACCTGGTATTATGAGTTGTCAAGTGGATAAATCGGCTTATCAAAACAATTAACGACGGACATTCGAAATAATTTGACCAGGCCCTTGGGGCCGGGTTTATACTTCACTTCGAATAATCAGAGAACGTCGGGGGAAGTCCTGCAGTCCTTGCGCCGCGAATTACTCAGCGAGAAACAAACCCTGGAGGAACGGATAGTCAAAATTAATACTATGTTAAGTAACAATGCTCCGTTACTGGATGAAGACTGTTTCGAGTCCGCCTCCTTTCAAATGATCACCGAGGTACTGGGGGCAGATCAAATTGAGAGATATTCGAATACCTGCCCGGAAATTCATGATCAGCACCGCAGGTTGTCCGGTATCCTGGATGATTTCCAGTGGTGTGATGATTACCGGGAGGGCTTTCGTATCCTGGCCGAATATTTTAAGAACCATTCCCAACAATATGAACTGGCATTGGAATCAGGTCAGCGTTGGGCGGAAATTGCTCACCTTGATGAAGATGATCCCCGAATCGAGGCTTTCGCACGTGAATCGGTGGCTCTGGTAAACAGCATGCCTCCAGTAAGAACTGTATCGCATGCAACCGGCGATGGATCAGCCTCTGGAAAGTCTATATCAGGAAAAGGTCGCCGGAGTACTGACCCCTGCTCAAATCAAGTATCAACAGCTTTTCGACTGAGGTATTGTTACGCCCCCTGCCCCACTCGTTGAGCCAGCAAAACGCCTTCCCTGACCTTCAATTACAGGACCAAACGATTCACCCTATTGTAAAATTTGTTATCCTGTATATAGTTAAGCGCTTCCCGGATTTCTGCGATTACCCACTCAGAACTCTCTTCAGATAATGCTCGCTGCAGGATTGGCTCGGCCTGGTCTCGTAAGACCTTTTCTTCATTCCAATCAATGTAATTAGCTGCCGAAGCATAGATTTCGTTTGAGGATACTTTTCCTCCTATACGTCCCAGTGCCCATGCGCTGTAGGCCCGTACAATTTCTTCTTCATTATGAATTGATAATTCCAGGTCAGGAACGGTTGAAGGGTCATCCAGATTCCCGAGGGCGATAGCAGCATTGCGCTGCAGCAGCTGGCGCTTATTGAAATAGTTATATACCAGAGGCCTGATCCGTGTCTGATAGGTTTCTTCATCCATGTTGACTATTCGAGTGAGCTGAAAATCTGGAACAAGACTCTCGAGATAAGCGTTAAATGGCAATTTAGAGCTATGCTTTATTTTGTTAAGCGGGCATACATCTTGGCAGATATCGCACCCATGGATATGCACTCCTATTTTATCTCTTAAGTCGTGAGGGACTACTTGTGGGATGCCAGGTAAATTCCCGGTGCCGGTTAAATTAATAAGAGTGATGCACTTGCAGGGATTCATCTTATACGGTTCATAAATTGCTCCGGTGGGACAGGACTTCATACAAATGCTGCAATTTTCCGGGCAGATCTCTTCATATACAGGCTTATCGTAATCTAACTCCAAGTCAACCACGAAGGAACTAAGGATTAAGTAGCTTCCGCTGTTTTGCCCGTACACAAAACCGTTCTTTCCGTAATTGCCAATGCCAGCACGGACAGCCGCCTGACGTTCCGGAACCGCTACCTTATCCCCTACTGTACATCCGCAGAATTCCAGGAACTCCCTCATCAACTTGCGCCGGTGTTGATTAATAGGGCTATAAGCGCTTGAAGGTTGGGCACGGCTGATGTAATAGCGTCCTAAAATCTTGGAGAGTTCCTCCGGCATAGCTTCCTTATAATAATCCATGGCAACAACAATAATTGACTTGGCAGTTGGCATCTGCATCTTTGTGTCAGCAGCTTGCATAAGTCGCAGTGGTCCTTCAATGCCAAATTGGTACATTCCGTATCGTTCTTGTAGATTCTCTAAATGCTCGGGGAAACCTTCGGCATCGATTATCCCAACGTAGTCATATCCCAAACTCAGGGCATAATTCTTTATCTTTTGGCTAAGGGACATAGTAAATTCTCCCTCCTTAATAAGCTTCCTCTAGTTCCTTAATCAGATTCGTTCCTCCCGTGATATACCGTAATCAAAATAAGACTTCTAAATCTTACATTAATTGTAACAAATAATAGAATATACATACCCCCATCCTGAAATCGTTAAAAGATTGCTTGGGGGGTGTAAAATATACCCCATAGAATGGACAGCAAAAAGTGTAGAGACCCGTATTGTGGACAGGAAAAAAGGTTTGAGAAACATCGAAATCCTTGAACGTGGACACAAAAAGGTTTAATCTGCATGGAAGCAA
>Ga0209509_1000611_pt1 | contig 31159 bp, 22 predicted proteins | sample BioC13SIPDNA_FD_185743 | JGI IMG/M metagenome (GOLD analysis project Ga0209509, IMG submission 185743) | Anaerobic biogas reactor microbial communites from Washington, USA - Biogas_R1_A C13 SIP DNA (SPAdes) (version 2) | ecosystem: Engineered > Bioreactor > Anaerobic > Unclassified | place...
GGACAGCCGATTTAATTTTCGAGGTTCAGGAAAACAGGGGACCTGTTTTCAAATCTGTCTCAAACAGCTCCGCAAAGCCCTGGAAATTCAGGGTGCTATTTTTGATTTCGCTTTATTTTGGACAGCAGTGGGGAAGGATCTGTTTTTTCCTAGGACCAGATCCTTCGTCGCAAAAAAAGCTCCTCAGGATGACAGAATTGACGGCACAACGGATAACAAAACGGCCCTAAATCACCTGCCGCTCGATCCGCTCCAGCTCCGCCTGCTTCGACTCCCCGGCATACCACCGGGGATTGCGGAACTGGACAAAGCAATCGCAGCCTTCGGGCAGGACGTTGCCGTGGGGCGTGTGGACCCGGATGACCTGGCCCGCGATGTTCACGTGGTACTCGATGCAGAAGGTCATGTAGAGCCGCTTCTCTATCCGCGCCGGGTATCCGGTCCCTTCCGTCCGGCTGAGCCCTATCTCGTTCGGCCGGGACGCCAGCAGTCCCTCCCCGTCCGACACGCCTTCGGGAAGCTCGAAGGGAATGGGCTGAACGGTCCCTTCCGCGGGGAATACATGGCCGTCCCTCACCCGGACCTTCAGGAAGTTCGACAAGCCCAAAAAGCCGTAGACGAACTTGTTGGAAGGGTTCTGGTACATTTCCATCGGCGTTCCCACCTGGATGATCCTGCCCAGGTCCATGACGAGCATCCTGTCGGACAGGGCCATGGCCTCAGACTGGTCGTGGGTGACGAAGATGATGGTGAAGTTGAACTTCTTCTGCAGGGCCTTGATCTCGAACCGCATGGACTCCCGAAGCTTCGGGTCGAGGTTCGACAGAGGCTCGTCCAGGAGCATGACCCTGGGGTTCGTGACGATGGACCGGGCAAGGGCGATCCGCTGCTGCTGACCCCCCGACAGGTCCGACGGGTAGGCTTTCTCGGCGCCCTGGAGATCCGTATGGGTCAGGGCCGTCATGACCCGCTCCCGCAGTTCATCCTTCGGGACCTTCTTGACCCTCAGGGGGAAGGCCACGTTCTCGAACACGTTCAGGTGGGGCCACACGGCGAAGGCCTGGAAGACCATGCCCAGCCCCCGCTCCTCCGGCGGGACGTAGAGGTTCTTCGACTTCACCGACACGGGCTTGTCGCCCAGCCAGATTTCCCCTTCCGTCAGGTCCTCGAACCCGGCGATCATGCGGAGGGTGGTCGTCTTCCCACAGCCTGAGGGGCCGAGAAAGGAGAAGCACTCCCCTTCCCTGATCTCGAGGTTGAAGTTGTCCACCGCTGTCACCCGGTGGCCTCCCCGGGTGACGAATTCCTTGGTCACGTTCTTCAGCGTAATCCTGCTCATGTTATAAACCCTTCCTGTCTCTGGTCACATACCGGAGGGCGAAGTGCCCCGCGATGATGATCCCGATGGCCACGGTGGCCAGGGCCGAAGCCTGCACCGTGTTCCCTTCGGAGTTGATGGCGTAGATAGCCACCCCGAGAGTCCTGGTGAAGGGCCCGTAGAGCAGCACCGACGTGGTCAGCTCCCTCATGGCCGGCAGGAAGATGAGGAAGAAGCCGGCGATCATGCCCGGGCGGATCAGGGGTATGGTGATGTCCCGGAGGGACTCGAGGTGGGTGGCCCCGCAGGACCGCGCCGCCTCCTCCAGGGAGTAGTGGACCTGCTCAAGGGAGGCCGACGCCGATTTCATGGCGAAGGACACGTACCGTGCAATGTAGGCGATGAGGATGATCCAGATGGTGTTGTAGAGGTTGATCCCGAAGGCGCCGCTCCAGACCAGGATGACGCCTATGGCGAGCACCAGTCCCGGAATGGAGTAGGGCAGCAGGGAGAGCATTTCCAGGAAGCCCTTTCCCCGAGGTTTTACCTTGATGACCACGTAGGCGATCATCACGCCCAGGAACATGGTGATCACGCCCGAGGACACCGACAGGAAGAGGCTGTTCACGATGGAATCCCGGACCATTTTCGACTGCCCCAGGATGTACTCGTAGTTCCGCAGCGTGAGGTTCTGCAGCGTCAGCGGCAGGCCGTAGGCCTTGAGGAACCCCACGATGAAGATCATGAAGAGGGGGACCACCACGATGACGAACAGGGAGAGCAGGCTGATCCCCAGGAGGGGGATCTTCGCCCCCCGCAGCTTGATGAGCATGGGGCGCATGCTTTTTCCCTTGATGATGTCGTAATGGCCCGTCTTGAGCACGATGCGCTGGATGTAGAGGGCCGCCACCACCACGCCAACCAGCAGGATGGACAGGGCCGCCCCCTCCCGGATCCCCTCGAAGCTGCCGGCGGACCGGTTGATGAGCTGGTAGATCTTCGTGGGCAGGGTGAAGATGTTGTTGGAGAACCCGAGGATGGCCGGCACGCCGAAATGGGAGATGGAGGAGATGAGGATGAGCATGGCTCCCGCGGCGATGGCGGGCAGGACCAGGGGAAGGGTGATCTTCCGGATCACGTACCACTGCCCCGCCCCGGCGATCCGGGCGGACTCCTCCAGGGTGGGGTCCATGCGCTCGAGGGCGCTCACCACCTGAAGGAAGACGAAGGGGAAGTAGTAGCAGGTCTCCACGAAGACGATGCCGCCGATGCTGTTGATGTCCAGCAGCGGGGCGGTGCTCCCCGTGAGCTGCATGAACCACTTGTTCATGTACCCCGACCGGGGGGCCAGCAGAAGGCTCCACGCCATGGCCCCGAAGAAGGGGGGGAACATGTAGGGGATGGTGAAGAGGGCCTTCATCAGGCCCTTCATGGGGATGTCGCTCCGGCCGATCAGCCAGGCGTAGAACAGGCCGAGCACGGTCCCGAAGAGGGTGACGAAAAAGCCGATCTTCACGGTGTTGTAGATGGCCGAAAGATTTTCCGGCGCCATGACGACCCGGGTGAAGAGGGCCCAGTCGGGCTGAGTGCCCTTGAAGAAGGTCCTGACGACGATCATGAGCATGGGCATCAGGACCGTCACGATAAGGATGAACAGCGAAAGGAGGAAGACGATCCGGTCCAGGCCGAAGCGGCGGTCTCCCCGGGATGTTTCTCTTCCGAACATGCTTGTCAGAAAGAATTTCATGTCAATGCTCCTGTATGGGGAAAATCAAAGGTCAAACCGGGGATCCAGGGGATCCGCCTCGTACACCGCGGGCTTGAGGAACTCCACCGCGCAGGGTGACCCCTCGGCGGGAACTCCCCGGCCGAAGGCCTCGAGGGAATCCTCCTGCACCCGAACGGTATGGCCGCCCACGTTCACGAAATAGTCGAACTGGTGCCCCAGGTAGGTCACCCGCTCCACCACGCCCTCCACGCCTGCCGCAGAGTCCGGAAGGGGGGAGACCCGGATGTCCGTCGGGCGGGAGGCGAGGAGCAGCCTGGAACCGAAGTCTTCAGGAATGTCCGCCGCGAGGCTGCCGAGTTTCCGCTTTCCGGAAGACGAGACAAGATGGAGGGAGCCGTTCTCGTTGAGGAGGGGAAGGAAATTGGACACGCCGAGAAAGGCGTAGACATCACGGTCCTTCGGGTGGTTCCAGATCTCCTCCGGGGTCCCCAGCTGGCGGATGGCACCTTTTTTGTCCATGATCACCATGCGGTCGGAGATGGTCATGGCCGTTTCCTGGTCGTGGGTGATGTAGATGACGGTGACCCCGATGGTCTTCTGGAGGTTCCGGATTTCGTAGGCCATCTCCTCCCGGAGCTTGGCGTCGAGGTTGGTGATGGGCTCGTCCAGGACAATAAGCTCCGAGGACGAGACCAGGGCCCGGGCCAGGGCCACCCGCTGCTGCTGCCCTCCCGAAAGCTGGGAGGGCAGGCGGTCGGCGAAATCCTGCATCTTCACCTGGGCCATGGCGGCCAGGGCACGCTCCTTCGCCTCTTCCTTGGGTACTTTCCGCTTTCTCATCGGGTACACGATGTTTTCAAAGACCGTAAAATGAGGCCAGACGGCGTAATCCTGGAACACCACGCCGATGTTCCGCTTCTCCGGGGCGACCATGATCCTCCGGGACGGCGACGACACCACCGCGCCGTTGAGCAGGATCTCGCCGCGGGCAATCTTGATGAACCCGCACAGCGCCCTCATCAGGGTCGTCTTGCCGCAGCTGGAAGGACCGACGATCGCCAGGTTCTCTCCCCGCTCCACTTCAAGGGACAAGCCGTCGATGACGGTGTTCTTTCCATAGTGTACGGTGATGTCCCTCATCGAGACTATCGCCATGGGCGCACCTCCTGGATATGATGCGCGGTCCGGGATGATCCCCGGACCGCACGGGCAATGCCGAAAATACCGGCTTCTATTTGAAAATGGCGTCGAACTTCTGCAGCATGTCCAGCTTGTCCCGGACCAGGGCCGCGGGATCGACGGGAAGCATCCTGGCCTCGGCGACCTTCACGTCGATGGCGTTTTCCAGCTTCATGTCCGGGTTGATGGGCATGGTGAACTCCTCGAGGAGCACGGACTGGCCCTCGACGCTGATGATGTAGTCGTAGAGCTTCTTCGCGGCCTCGAGGTTCTTGGTGTTCTTGATGATGGCGATGGGGCTCTCGATGATGGGGATGTCATTCTCGGGGTAGGCGAAACCCACGGTGGCTCCCTGGGCCATGACGGTGCGGGCGATGTAGTCCACGCCGATGGAAACCTTGTACTCTCCTGCGGCGGCCTTGTTGACCACGGCGCTTGATCCGTTCTCGAGCTTCAGGCCGTTGGCCTTCAGCTTCTTCAGGTAGTCCCAGCCGTATTTGGGGCTCTGGACCAGCCCGGCAACGGTGAACAGGGTGGTGCCGCTGGTGGTGGGGTCGGTCATGGAAATGTAATCCTTGAACTCGGGCTTCAGCAGGTCTTCCCATGTTTTGGGGATCTGGTCTTCCTTCACGAGGTTGGTGTTGTACACGAAGCCCAGCATGATCAGCCGCGCGGACATGTACAGCCTGTCGGCGTCCTTGAACTTGTCGGGGATATCGGCGGCCGCGGGGGAATCATAGGGCATCAGGAGGTCCTGCTCCTTGAAGGTCAGGTAGTTGGTGGGGTCGCCGACCCAGATGATGTCGGCCGCTATGCCGCCGGACTGGTGTTCCGTTGCCAGCTTGGTCATAACGTTCCCGGTCCCGGCGGTGTAGTAGTCCATGGTCACCTCGGGGTGCTTCTTCATGAAGCCTTCACGGATGGCCGCGAGCTGGGAATCCTTCAGCGAGGAATAGAGCATGACGTACTGCTTCTCTTCGGCCGCCGCGGCCGTCTGGGCGAAGGACCCCGCCACCGCGGACGCCAGCAGCGAAAGAACGAGCACTGCCTTAACAAACTTTCCCATAGAAATCATCTCCTCCTTGAACTTTTTTTTAAACCTGGTGATATTGTAGGAGAAAGGGATTTCCCGGGAAACTGCAAATTTCGTTTCTTTGTCTTTTCCCCGATTATCAAAGGCGGAAACGGGAGCGGTACTCCCCGGGGGTGGTGCCGAAACGCTTCCGGAAGAGGGTGTAGAAATAGTTCTCGTTGGAAAAACCCGCGGCCGCGGCCGCGTCACGGACGGGGATGTCGGTCTCCGCCAGCAGCGCCGAGACCTTTTCCATGCGGACCTCCAGGCAGTAGTCGCTGAGGGAGACTCCTCCGGCCTCCTTGAAGATTTTGGAGACGTGGGAGACGGAAAGGCCGACCCTGTCGGCCAGGTACTGCTGGCAGAGGTTTGGATTGGCGTACTCCTCCCGGACCGTCTCCCGGATCTGCTCCACCAGCGCCCGGTTTTTCTCCGTCCTGCACCGCTGCAGGGTCTTTTCGAAAGCTTCGAACCACTCCCGAAAGAAACCGTCCAGGGTCGTCCTGTCCTCGAGAGTCTCGACTGTCTGCTCAAATTCCCCGATGTTCATCTCCTTCGGGCTGCCGAACCCCTTCCCCATCTCCCGTGCCAGGAGCTGCAGTGAAATGTAGAGCCTCTTCATGGAGAACCGGAAATGGGTGAAGGAACCGCCGGAGATGGCCTCGAAAAACTGCAGGTACGCCTCGAAGGCATCCTCTGCCCTGCCCTGGCGGAGAAGCTGAAGCAGCTCCTTCTCCTTCTCCGTGGGGTAGGTCACTGCGGTTCCGCCGCTCCTTGACTCTTTCGGGCGCCCGAGGACGGCGCCTTCAGGGTAGAGGAAGGAGAACCGCAGCTCCCGGAGAAGGGGATCGGCCAAGGCGGGGAGGGAGGAAAGGCCCCCCGGAGGGGAGCCCACGGCGAACCGGGCTCCCAGGGAGACGGCCCGGGAGCACAGCTCCTCCGCCGTGGCGGAATCTCCCTGGAACAGGACCACCATCCGCTCCCCGTCAAAGGGCACCCCCATCAGGGCCGCTTCCGGAAAACCGGACCTGAGCCGGTCGAACTGCTCTTCCGTGAAGGGCCTGAGCCCCGCCAGGCCGAAGGGCGTGTCAAGAGAGAAGGGAATCCGGAACTCCCGGAACTGCTCCAGGAGGCTCCCGGGATCGGCGCCCTTCCCCGACAGGGCCCCCCGCAGGACGTCGGTCTGCAGGAGTTTCCGGTAGGACTCGGCCGTCTCCTCCACCGTCTCGGCCCGGGACAGGATGCTGTCTATCCGGGAGGAGAGGAACCCGAGATCTCCCTGGCCGGACGTTTCTCCCTCCTCGTGGGGATCCACCCTGCGCACGAGCTGCCTGATGGGCCTGTAGAGTTTCCTGGAGACCGCCACCACGAGGAGCATGGCCAGGGGAACGCAGACCAGCACGAGGATCATGGTGGTCCGCCGCCGGGCGAGGATCTCCCCCATGATGGCCCCGTAGGGATAGGTCCGGATGAGGAAGGGGGAATTCTCCCCGCTCCGGGAATAGAAAACGAACACCTCGTCCTCCCCGGACAGGAAGGAAAAGGAGCCGCTCCGGTCTCCCCGGGCCTTCAGCCGCCGGAACAGCCCGTCACCGGCGATGTTCTTCAGGAACATGGACGGGTCGGAATGGTAGGCGATGGTGCCGTCGGCGTCCACGAACATCACCCGCGACGGGGAAGAGGGCGTGTCCAGGAACACCTCCCGGAGCCAGTCCAGGGTGATGTTCATGATGAGGGCGCCGCCGATTCTCGGCTCCGTCTTCCGGATGTCGTAAAAAACGAAGGAATAGACGGGAACCTCGCCGGAGGCCTGGCGGGAGAACCGGGGGATGGGCTCGAGCCTTCTGCGGTCGGCGGCCCCGCCGAGCAGGGAGAGAGCCCCCTGGTCCCGGAACCGTTCCGCCCTGTCGGAATCCACGTTGCTGGTGGCGTACACGTACTTCCGTGCGCCGTTGTAGACATAGATGGAATGGATATGCATCCCCGCGCTCATGACGGCGTCCAGCCGCCGTATTCCCGTCACCTCGTCGAAGTTCTTCAGGTCACCCCGGTACATGAGGTTCTGGATCGACGGCTCCAGGAACAGCTCCATGCCGCTGATGCGGATCATCTTCTGGAGATACTCGTTCATCCGGCGGTTTTCCGCGAGGAACTCCCGGTTCAGCCTGCTCGCCATGGACGCGGAGAACTGCTCGAAATGGTAGTTGAGGAACCAGGAGAGCACCAGGATGGTGATGATGACCGTGGCGGCCACCAGCAGGAGGATCTCGGAAAAATAGGTTTTCAGTATCCTGAGTCTGACCATGGTTCCCGGAGCGGCTCCTTCCTCCCGCGGCGGCGGATTTCTGTGCGGATGCACCCGGAAATATGGTACCATACGCCGCTCCGCCTCCAGGCCGGGAGGACAAGATGCACTTCATCCCGCCAAACTGAAACAGGGTCTCCCGAGCCTCAAGGCGTTTACTTGGCGTGTTGATTTTAAGTAGTTTAACGATGTAATCCCTTGCTATGACTGTCCCGGCGAAATTGTTGCACAAAGGAAAAATTTCCTAAGAAGAAAGAGCCCCTGATATCTTGTAATCAGGGGCTCTGCTCATTTTTATCAACACATTAAGTAAACGCCTTGTCCCGAGCCTCTCCCTCCTATTTTTGCCCCAGGACCGTTCTGTTCCGCCCGCCCTCCTTGGCCCGGTACAGGCCGACGTCGGCCCTCCGGACAAGGGACACCGGCGTATCTCCGGGCACGGCCTCCGCAACGCCGATGCTCACCGTCACGTACCGGGTGATGCCGAAATCCCCCTGTTCCACCTCGCACCGGATTTTTTCGGCCAGGAGAAAGGCGTCGTCTATACCCGTTCCCGGAAGAACCGCCAGGAACTCCTCGCCGCCCCACCGGCCGACGGAACCCCGTCCGCCCACGACCGAAGAGAGGATGGCCGCCGTCTTGCGGAGTACCCCGTCACCGGCCTGGTGGCCGAAGGTGTCGTTCACATTCTTGAAATGGTCCAGGTCCAGGATGAGGACCGACAGCGGAGGGTCTTCCCTTTCAGCGCACCCGATCTCCCTCTGGAGCACCCCGTCGAGGTGAAGGCGGTTGCTCACCTGTGTCAGGGCGTCCGTCCTCGATGTCCACTCGAGCTGGACGATCTTCTCTTCCAGCATCTCCAGGATTCTTGCCACTGCGGCAGTCACCGCCGCGACCTCGTGCTCCCCCCTCCCGGTATCCTCCTCCAACCTCCTCCTCAGACCGGGCAGGTCGGCGTCCTTCTCGGAAAGGCGAAGGAGGTTTTTCATGAGGAGGGTGTAGGGACGGAGGTGACGCCGGAGCATCAGGAACAGCCCCAGGGGAAGGGCGAAAACGAAGAAACCCACCCCGAGCATCAGGTTGTTGTTCAGCTCCGTGAGGGGTGTTATGGCCAGGTCGTCGGGGAAATAGACAAGGACCCTTTTCATTGGGATTCCTTCGTTGATCAGCTCCGGATCCATGGAAAGGAAGGATCTGCCGCAGGTCCCGTCAAAACTGGCCGCAGGCGGATACCCCTCCGGCTCCACCATCAGGTCGAGTCCCGTTCCGGAGACGAAGGAGGCAAGGAGCGCCGGGGTAACGGGTACCGCCACAATGACCGTTCCCACGGGAATTTCTCCGTAGAGTTTCACGGGAGCCGCGCAGACGATGCTGAAAACCCCTTCGATCTCGTAGAAGGCCGCCACGTCCCTTCCTTCGGCGGCGCCCCGAAGCGCCGGGTGGGACCGGAGACTGTCTCCGAACCTGGCAGGGTCGTGGGGCCTGGAGAGTACCGTGCCGTCAAGGTCGGTGAAGAAAATCCTGTCCGTCCCCCCCGAATCGAGAAAGAGTTTTCCCCAGGTGGTCAGGTAGTCGGAATCGGCGCCCTCCACTGCCCGGGCTGCATCACCCGAAGCGCCGAGGATGGACGCTGTTTTCTGCATGTCCTTCAGGAAAGAGGAAAGCCGGAACCGGAGAAGGGACACCTTGAGAAGGTTCTCTTCCGCAACGCTCTCCTCGTGGAACTTGAGCGACCTGTTCACCTGGAACATGCTCAGCCCGAGGACCAGGGCCAGGGGCAGCATGGCCGTAAAGAGCACCTTCCAGTACAGCTTCACATCCGTCTCCCCCCTTCGTCCTCAGTCGCCGGCACGTATCCCGAGAGCCCGGCGGAGGGGGTCGTAAATGGAGTCGTCCAGTACGGCGAAGCCGGCGGCAGGCCACTGCAGGTGGGCACGAATGGCTTCCACGGCGGCGGAGTCCACCGCCAGGCTTGAAAGGACCATCCGCAGTTTCCCGACATGCTCTTCCGGGACATTTCGCCCGGCAACCACAGCGTCCAGGGGAATGGGCTCCGAAGAGGCGAGCACCCGGAAAATGTTTCCATCCGCGGCTTCGGCGTTGGCAAGGATTTCGGAGGACACGGCCCCTCCGTCCACGGAACGGGCTTTCAGGGCCTCGATGACGGCGTCGTGCTTTCCGACGAAGAAGATTTTGCCGAAGAAGGTCTCCGGGTCGATTCCCCTGTCCCGGAACAGAAGCAGGGGGATGATATAGCCCGACGTGGAATAGCGGTCTGTGAAGGCGAATTTTTTCCCCTCCAGGCCCGAAATTTCGCTGACGGGACTGTCCGCAAGGCACAGGATCACCGAGTGGTAGAAGGGTGTGGGCGCGGTTCCCTCCATTTCCATGTAAGTGACCACGTAGGAAAGTCCGGGGATGGAGGGCCCGAAGCGCACATAGCTCGCCGAGCTGAGCATGGCGATGTCCACGGTTCCGTCGGTGAGACGGTGGATGATCTCCTCGTAATTCCTCGTCACCACGGTACGGACCGTCCATCCCGTTTCGGCGGCGATGCAGTCGCCCAGGGGTTTCAGGGCATCATAGACCTTTTTCGGGTCGTTGGTGGGATAAGCAGCAAGGGTGTAGGCCGGAGGTTCGCCGAAAACCTGCGGCGCAGGAGAGAGAAAGGAACTGAACAGAAAGAGGAGGACCGAAAAAAACACGCCCCGGCAGAAACTCCGGGGCGTGAAGCCTGCTTCCTCCGGGGCCTGCGAACGATTGTCCTCCACGAAACGGCTTCTCCGGAAGAAAGTCGACATATTATTCACCTTCTTTTATTCTGTTCACCTATTCTTTCAGGGTAAAAATATCATTTCTTTTCCCCGGAGTCAATGATCATCCCGCTCTATCACAGGAAAAGGGAAAAAGGGAACAGAATACATACAATTGCTTCTGTTTCGTTCATCTGCAAAAAAAGGAAAAAGAAATCGCCGGGGGGATGGCCTTTCTACCCAGAAAGCTTAAAATGGTTGTGAGGGAGCGTCAGCCACAGGCCCCGGAGCGCTCCTCTCCGGAATCGTTCCTCCCGGCGCTGGAACAGCGGTGATCCACTGCCGGCTGCACCGTCAGCGCGGATTCGTTCCTGGAAACGGTGAACGCCGTCCGGGACTTCTAAATTCACCCCCCTCGGCGGGGAAAGGAGAATGAGCAATGGCAAAGAAGAAAGGGCGCCTCGATTTCGTGAACATGAAGAAAAACGGCGAGCAGGTCACGTGGGTCACCGCCTACGACTTCCCCATGGCGAGCTTCGCCGAGGCGGCGGGGATGGACATGATTCTCGTGGGGGATTCCCTGGGCATGATCACCCTCGGGTACCAGGGGACCATTCCCGTGACCATGGAGGACTGCATCAGCCACTGCAAGGCCGTGCGCCGCGGTGCGCCGAACACCTTCGTCATGGGTGACTTGCCCTTCGGATCCTACCAGGTCTCCGATCAGCAGGCGGTGGAGAACGCCGTGCGTTTCTTCAAGGAAGCGGACATGGATGCCATCAAGCTCGAGGGCGGCGTCCGGGTGGAATCCCGGATCAAGGCCATGGCCGACGCGGGGATGCTTGTGTGCGGCCACATCGGCCTCACCCCCCAGAGCTCCGGTCCCCTCGGAGGATTCAAAGCCCAGGGTCTCGACCCGATTTCCGCCCGGTACGTCATCGAGGACGCCCTTGCGGTGGAGCGGGCAGGGGCCTACGCCCTGCTCATTGAGGCCGTGCCGCCTGAGCTCACCCAGTTCCTGGCGAAGAAGCTGACCATTCCCGTGTACTCCATCGGCGCCGGCGGTCCCTGCGACGGCCAGCTCCTGATCTGCGGGGACATGATAGGCATGTTCCAGGCCTTCACGCCGAAGTTCGTGAAGGTGTACGCCAACGTGGCGGGGGTCATCACCAATGCCTTCAAGGAGTACGTGGATGACGTGCGGACGGGCAAGTTCCCAGGAGACGAGCACTGCTACCACGTGAGGAAAGGCATGGAGGAGGAGTACGCCGCCATGCTGAAGGAATACGAGTAGAGAGGACATTCCCGGCCCGCACCCCCGGGGGTGCGGGCTTTTTTCTTCCCCCTGCGGGGAAGGGACCGCAAGAACAAGGAGAGGGTAGCATGAAGTTCGCCGAACGGTACGCGGGGCTGCAGCCCTCCGGCATGCTGAAGATCTTCCAGGCGGCGGCAGCCGACCCGGACATGGTCAACCTGGGAGAGGGAGAGCCGGATTTCGACACGGAGCACGACATCATCGACGCCGCCGCGAAGGCGGCGAAGGAAGGATACACCCACTACGGACCCATCATGGGATTCGAGGACGTCCGCCGGTCCGTGTGCCGCTACTGGGACAGGCGGTACGGCCTGAAATCCTCCCCCGACGAGGTGATGATCATGGCGGGCGGGGTCCAGTCGGTCCACCTGGCCCTCCAGGCCCTCCTCGATCCGGGCGACGAGGTGATCACGGCGGAGCCGTGCTTCGCCCCCTATTTCGACCAGATTTACCAGCACCGGGGAACGGCGGTCCACCTCACGACGACGGAGGAGGACGGCTTCGTCCCCACCGGGGAGGCCATTGAACGGGCGGTCACTCCGAAGTCGAAGGTGCTCATGATCTGCTCCCCCAGCAATCCCACAGGAAGGGTCATGACCAGGCGGCAGATGGAGGCCATCGCCGCCGTGGCCGAACGGCACGACCTCACGGTGCTCTCCGACGAGATCTACGACTCCCTGGTCTACAAGGGACGGCACGTGCCCTTCGCCACCATCCCCGGCATGAAGGAGAGGACCCTGACCATGGGGGGCCTCTCCAAGAGCCACTGCATGACGGGATGGCGCATCGGCTACGCCATCGGCCCGGCGCCCCTGATCCGGCTCATGGCCCTTCTCGGGGCGAACCAGACCTACGGAGTCAACGTCCCGACCCAGATGGCCTCGAAGTACGCCCTGGACAACCATGACCGCAAGCTCGAGGAGCGGGCGGATATTTTCCGGCAGAGGCTGGGCTACGTGGCGGAACGGCTCAACGCCATGCCCGGCGTCCGGTGCTCCGAGCCCGAAGGGGCCTTCTACCTCTTCCCGGACATCCGGGGCACGGGGCTTACCAGCGAGGAATTCGCCTGGGGGCTCCTGGAGAAGGGAAAGGTGGCCACCCTTCCGGGATCGGCCTTCGGCGCATGCGGCGAGGGCTACGTCCGCATCGCCTGCACCCGGTCCCTTGAGGTACTCGCCAAGGGCATGGACCGCATGGAGGCCTTCGTGAAGTCTCTGAAGGGATAGAAGCGTTTTTTCAGGAAAGAACAGGAGCGGCCCCTTCCCTGCATGGGAGAGGGGCCGCTCCTGTGTTAACACAATCCCGAATACAGAAGGGGGAGTGCACCAGTGCTCGCTTGGGCCGCCGACGCACATTGTCGTCCCTGACAACTGCGCCTGAAACCGACATCCATGTCGGTTTCTCGGCCCGGGCGCTGTCCCCCAGGGGATATTCTCTCCGCCCCTGGCAGGGCGAATTCACCTTATGCCTGGCGACACTCCCCCTGCAGGAGAATTGAGTATTTCATTCTTTTTACTCGAAGGTCCCCCGGACGGCGACTTCGCCCTCCTCCATAAGGAGCCGCCCCTTCGCCGCCACGAACAGGGGCCTGAAGTTCCCGTCGAGGACCAGCACGTCGCCGTCGCACCCCTGACGGACTCTTCCCTTCCGGGCCAGCTTCAGGTGGTCCGCCGGGTTCGCCGTCACCAGGGAGATCACCGTCTCCCGGAGTATCTCGCCTTCCCGGAGCATCTCCGCCACCGACTCCAGGACCGATTCCAGGGGGCCGACCTTCAGCCCCGTCATCTCGCCCTTCTCGTTGAAGGAGGGCATGGACCCGTTGCCGTCGGAACTCAGGGTGATGTTCCCCGCGGGAACCCCCCGCTCCAGGAGAGTGGAGACCACCGACGCCGTGGCGAGGCCGAACAGGGGGTTTTTCCCCGGGGCGGCGGTGATGTCCAGGTACCCGCCCCGCAGCCCGAAGGCCGCGGACTGCTCCACCAGGGCTTCGCACCTGGAAATGTGGGTGGGGGCGAACTGGGCGATGGGGATGTCCGTCCCCTCCATGGCCTCGAGAAGGGGCGTCAGCCCCGAGGTCTCGTTCCCCATGTGGACGCAGAGGCATCCCGCCTTGCCGGAGAGGATGCCCCCCACCCGGACGTTGGAGGCGGACCGCCGGATCTCCTCCACCGAGGGGTGGGAACTCCTATGGTCCGACACGGCCAGCTTGAGGCCGATCACCTTGTCGATGAGGCAGAGATCCCTCGCCACGGAGCCCGTGAGGGTCGGCGAGGGAAGGCCGTAGCTCCCCGTGAGGATCCACGTGGAGATGCCCTCCTCCTCGAGCCCCCTGGCCTTCATCAGGAGCTCCTCCAGGGCGCGGCAGGTGCCGTCGGTCCCCAGCATCCCCACGGCTGAGGTCACCCCCGCCCGGACGAAGGAGGAAAGCTGGAGGGGCGGTGTCCTGTTCGCCGGTCCCCCTTCACCCCCGGCACCGTTGAAGTGGACGTGTCTGTCGATGATACCCGGCATTGTGAGATTTCCCCCGGCGTCCACCGTCCGGAAATCGGCGGAGAGGCTTGATAGGACCGCCTGGTCCGCCGTTCCGGCGGGATATACGGACAGAATGCGGCCGGCGGCCATAAGAATGTCGCACAGCCCCTTGTGTTCAGGGTCATACAGGTCGGCGTTCCGAATCAGAAGCATGAAATGGGTTCTCCTTTCCTCCGTCCCGCCTTGGCGGGGGAAGACAAACTTTTTCTTCTTGGGTCAGTGTACCGGAAGGTGTAGGGAAGGGCAACGGTCCCCGGGGAGCCGGGGCTCCCCGGGGAACCGGGTGGATCAGGCGGCTTTCTTTTTGTCCGACGGCCAGATGGCGATGCCGGTGAAGCCGTAGAACCAGGCCGTCAGGAAGCCGAGGTAGCACAGGATGGCCCAGGGCACGTACTCGAAGACGGACACCCCGAGAACGGTGGACATGTAGATGCCCGCCGCCGACCACGGAATGAGGGGCACCACCACGGTGCCGGAGTCCTCGAGGGTCCTCGAGAGCACCCTGCGGGAGATGTTCATGTCGTCGGCAAGATCCTTGTACATGGTGCCCGGGACGATCTCGCTCAGGTAGGAATTTCCCGTGCCGAGGCCGGTGAGAATGCCCGTGACGGACGCGGACACGACAAACCGTCCCTTGCTGTTGCCGATGAAGCTCTCCTTCAGGGAGGAGCAGATCTTCCGGAAAGTGCCCGTGTACTCAAGCTGCCCGGCGAAGATGTAGGCGAAGAAGACCACCACCACCGAACCTGACATGAAGGCCAGGCCGCCTCTGCTCAGGAGCTTGTCCAGGCTCGCCACCTCGGTGACGATCTTCGGACCGGAGGCCATGGACTTCACGATGGTGGTGAGATCATAGCCCTGCATCATGGCAAGGGGCACGGCGAGGACGATGGCGATCCACAGCACAGGAAGGGTGGGATAGCGCCGGTAGGCCAGCACCAGCACCGCCAGGGGCGGAACCAGCACGAGGGGGGTCATTTTGAAGGTCTTGGAAATGCCGCCGAGAATTTCATTGACGGACGTAAGGTCGATCTCGCCGGAGGCGTTCGAACCCACGTAGCCGTACACCGCGAGGCTCACGAGGAATGCCGGGATGGTGGTCCAGAGCATGGAGCGGATATGGTCCACCACCTCAACCTCGGCCACCGCAGCCGCAAGGACCGTGGTGTCCGACACGGGGCTGAGCTTGTCGCCGAAATAGGCTCCGGCCACCACCGCTCCCGCAGCGGCAGCCAGGGGCACGCCGAGGCCCTGGGCGATGCCCATGAAGGCCACGCCGAAGGTGGCGGCGGTTCCCCAGGATGTTCCCGTCATGGTGGACGACAGGGCGCAGATCACGAAGGCAGCCATGAGGAAGGATTTCGGGCTGAGAAGCTGAAGGCCGGTATAAATGAGGTAGGGAATGGTCCCTGACAGCATCCATGCTGCGATGAGGGGGCCCACCGTGAGCAGGATCATGATGGCGCCGGACGCCCGGGCGATCATGGGAACAACGCCCTTGTCGAAAAGCTCCTCCCACGTGAACCTGTAGTGGAACACGTACACGGCCGTGGTGAACATGCCGATGAACATCAGGAGCAGGGCCACGTCAAAGCCCAGTATCAGCCGTCCGACGACGATGATCGAGAGAATGATTCCGAAGATAAGAACTGCTCCGCCGAGAGAAATATCCCTGTGTTTCCGTTCTTCAGGCACTGAATTCTCCTCCTTTTTTCCCCTGTGGGGATGGGTTTCGTTCACTTCCCCTTCAGACACGTTTTTCCCGGATCTTTCGCTGCCCCCCTTCTTGTGAATCCTAAAATGGATACGTTTATGGATATCATTGTGCTTTCGTTTCCTTCTGTCAAGATGATTTAATTTTAGAATTTTATAAATCAAATATTAATTGAACATTTTTACAGGCAATGCGTTTGTCCGGAATATCTGGTACACTCATGGACAGCTCTTTTTATCCGATGCCCTTTTGAGGTGATCCGCAGTCATGGAATCGCTTTCAGCTACCGACAAGGCCGGCAGGGAGATCGTCCGTCTCATTGCCGCCCACCGCTTCTCCCCCGGCGAGCGTCTTCTCGAGACGGCCCTCGCCAGGGAGCTCGGCATGAGCAGGACCCCCGTGCGGGAGGCCCTGGGGCAGCTCGCGTCCACGGGATTTCTGGTCAAGTCGGAAGGCTCGAGGGGGTACCAGATCCCCGTCCTCACCCCCAAGGACATCGAGGACGTCTTCTTCATGCGGGGCATCCTGGAGAGCAAGGCCGCCATGCTCTGCGCCCGTTCCGCTCCGGAAAAAACGGTCCGGGAGCTCCGGAGGATCAACGCCCGGGAGGAGGAGACCTTCAAGGCCAACCTGAAGGGTGAATACGCGGAGCTGAACGAGGAATTCCACATGCTCCTTGCGGATTCGTCGGACAACCCCTACATGAAGATGTACATCCGGCAGCTCTACTGGAGATCCAACCTGTACGTCCTCTTCTTCATGAGTTTTTACTGCCTGGAGTCCGACTACGACACGAAGCGCCTGAGCTACATGGAGCACAGGAAGGTCGTGGACGCCGTGGAGGCGGGAAAACCCGTCGCGGCAGAGGCCGCCATGAGGGGGCACATCCTCAGCAGCTACAACCACCTGCTGTTCCCGAAAAAACCCCTGGAGGAAATGTCCTGATCCGTTATGAAAGAAACGCCCGGGGCTCAGAGCCCCGGGCGTTGTGTTTCTGTCCCCTTCTCCGACGGCCAGAGGGCGATCCCCGAAAAGGCGAACAGCCATGCCGCCGGCACGCCGGAATAGCAGATCAGGGCCCAGGGAAGATATTCCCCCGCGGAGACGCCGAGCACGGCTGACATGTAGACCGCCGCGGCGGACCACGGAACAAGGGGGACCACCACCGTCCCCGAGTCCTCGAGGGTGCGGGAGAGCACTCTCCGGGAGATGTCCATCTCGTCGGCGAGGCGGCGGAACATGGTACCGGGGAGGATCTCGCTCAGGTAGGAGTTCCCCGTGGCGACGGCCACCGTCATCCCCGTGAGGGAGACGGAGAGGACGAATTTTCCCCTGCTGCGGCCGATGAACCGCCTCTGGAGAAGGCCGCTGACCCGGCGGAAGGTTCCCGTGGCTTCAAGCTGCCCGGCGAAGACATAGGCGGCGCAGACCACTGCGGCCACCCCTGCCAGGAAGAGCAGCCCTCCCCTGCCGAGAAGGTCGTCCACCGCCGGGTTTCCGGTGACCACCCGGGGCCCGGCGACCATGGCGGCCAGGATCTCCCCGGGACCGTACCCCTGGAACAGGGCCATGGGAAGGGCAAGCCCCACGGACGTCCACAGGGCCGCCAGGGTGGGAAACCGCTTCCATGCCATGAGCAGGAGGACCAGGGGAGGAAGGAGCAGGACGGGACTGAGGAAAAACCGTTCAGAAAGGGCCGATGTCATTGCAGCGATTCCCGCCGTGTCCATGGCTCCTCCTGCGCCGGAGCCCGCGGCGGCGTAGACTGCCACGCTCAGGGCCGCACCGGGGAGGGTGGTCCAGAGGGTGGACCGTATATGGTCCATGATGTCCACTTCGGCCACGGCGGCGGCGAGGACCGTGGTGTCCGAGACGGGGCTGAGCTTGTCGCCGAAGTAGGCGCCCCCGACGATGGCTCCCGCGGCGGCGGCGGCGGGAATGCCGAGGCCCCCCGCGATGGCGGTGAGGGCAACGCCGAAGGTGGCGGCCGTGCCCCAGGAGGTACCCGTGAGGAGTGAGGCGAAGGAGCAGAGGACAAAGGCCGCGGGCAGGAAGATTCGGGGCGTGAGAAGGTCAAGCCCTGCACAGACCAGGTAGGGGATGGTGCCGGAGAGGGTCCACGAGGCGATGAGGGGCCCCACGCTGAGAAGGATCCCCAGGGCTCCCGAAGCCCGGAAAACCATGGGGAGCACGCCGTCCACGAAGAGGAGCCTCCACCCGAACCCGTATTTCAGACGGAAAAGGGCCGTGGTGAAGACACCGCAGAGGGCCAGCAGCACGGCGATAGAAATTCCGAAGGCCAGGTTTCCCCCTGCGAGGATGGCCAAGATGCCGCCGAGGGCGGTCAGCGCCCCGGCAAGAGAAATATCCTCCCGCCGTTCCTCTTTCGTCATGGCCGTCCCTCCTCCTCTCCAGGTTTTCTTCCGGAAGAACACTATACCAGAGAAGGACGGTGCCGGTGAGGGGAAAAAATGGTAGGATGTCCGGGAGACGAGCGAAGGAGGGTCCATCGTGACAGGTTTCCAGAAAGAACTTCCCCCCTACGGCGTGGAATTCAGCAGGCGAAAGACCCTGCAGATTTCGGTCCACCCCGACGGGCGGGTGACGGTGAAGGCGCCCCTGGTCCTCGACAGGGCAGCCGTGCACAGGGCAGTGGAGGAAAAGGGTGAGTGGATACGAAAAAAGCTGGAGCATTTCCGCTCGATCCCGGCCCCGGCTCCCCGGCCTCCCCTGGGGCAGGGAAGCCCGGTCCCCTTCCTGGGGGAGCTCTACCCCCTCGATATCAGGGAAGGGAAACGGCAGAACGCGGTCATCGAGAGCGGCGCCCTGCGGGTTACCCTCCGGAAAGGCGCGGAGCCCGAGGCGTCCCTCCCGGAGCTTCTGAAGCGGTGGTATTCCGCCCGAGCCGCGGAGGAATTTCCCCTCGCAATGAAGCGGTGCCTTCCCAGGTGCTCTTCTTTCCTGAAGGAGGAACCTCCCCTCCGGATCCGGACCATGCGCTCCCGGTGGGGAAGCTGCACCGGAAAGGGTGTGGTCACCCTGAACACCCTGCTGGTGAAGGCTTCACCTGCCTGCATCGACTATGTTGTGCTCCACGAACTCTGCCATACCGTCCATCACGACCACGGCAGGGGTTTTTACGCCCTGCTGGAAAGCATCCTCCCCGGATGGAAGGACCTCCGGAAGGAACTTCGGGACCAGGCGAAATGCCGCCATTTCATCTGATAAATTTTCCTTTTCTGAGCCAAAATACCCTTCCGGCTCATTGTGAAAGGACCTCTTTCTGCTACACTTTACCGGTATACGCCGATGATAACCGTTTACTTTTTCTGCTTGAAGGGAGGGACCGGTCTTTGAGTCAAACACCGTCCAGTCAGACCGGGGACAAGGCGGAGAACAGGCTGGAAGAGCAGTCCGCGCTGCTGGAGCAGCTCTTCAACAACGCTCCCCTGCCTATCCAGCACTGCAGCATCGAAGGACAGATTCTCAGGGCAAACCATGCATCGGAAGAGGTGTTCGGCTACACCTGCGAGGAAATGAAGGGCCGTTTCGTGGATGACCTCTTCGCTGCCCCGGAAACCTACGATGAAGCGGTGAAAAACACCCGGGACGTCCTGGAGGGAAAGACCGTCTTCTTCGAAGGCAGGCGCCGGCGGAAGAGCGGCGAGCCCATCTACGTCAAGGGAACGGCCTTCCCCATCGTCCTGAAAGGAGTTCAGATCGGGACCTACAGCATCTATACCGACCAGACGGCCGTTCAGGAGGCCGAGATCCGCCTCAGGCAGAGCGAGGAGCGGTACCGGTCGCTGGTGGACGACATCCCCGCCATGATATGCGCCTTCGACGACCGTGGCATTCTCTCTTTCGTCAACCGCGAATTCTGCACCTTTTTCGGCCTGCCTGCGGATAACCTCCTCGGAACATCTCTTCTCCGGTTCATCCCGCCGGAGCATCGTCCGGCAATGGCCGGCCATCTCCTTTCCCTCTCGGAGCATAAGCCGGTCATCACGACGGAAATACCGACCCTCCCACCCGGCGCCGCCCCCCGGTGGCACCGGTGGACAGTACGGCTGGTCTCCGGAGGCCCGGCAAGCCGGCGCTTTTTCCGGGCAGCCGGCCAGGACATCACCGATTCCCGGCTCGTCCAGACCACCCTGGCCGAAAACCTCGCCGCCATGGAGCGGACCTTCAGCGAGGCCATAGAAGTCCTTGCATCGGCTACGGACGCGAAGGACCCCTACACGGCGGAACACCAGCGGAGAGTAGCACGCCTTTCCGCGGCCATGGCCGAACAGCTCGGATATGACAGCGCCTTCATCCGCGGAGTGGAACAGGCCGCCATGGTCCATGACATCGGCAAGATAGAAATCCCCGGTGAAATCCTCAGCAAACCCGGCAGGCTCTCCCCCCTGGAATTCGAACTCATCAAGGGACATTCCCGGGCCGGTGCGAAAATTCTGGAGAAAATCCACCTGCCGTGGCCCCTCCACACCATCGTGGCCCAGCACCACGAGCGGCTGGACGGAAGCGGCTACCCCGACGGTCTTTCAGGACGGCAGATTCTTCCCGAGGCGAGGATCATCGCCGTGGCGGATATCGTGGAGGCCATGTCCTCCTACAGGCCCTACCGTCCTGCCCTGGGCATCGGCGCCGCCCTGGATGAGATCCTCCGCCTCCGGGCAGAAGCTCTGGACGAAGACTGCGTGGACTGCTGCGTCTCCCTGTTTTTGAAAAAAGGGTATTCGCTGGACGGATAACCGTCCTTTTCTGCTGAAATCAAAGTGCTTTTTTCCTTTTGATTGAAATGCTGTTTCATGAAATGATAAAATACCGTGGTCTGTAGCGGTCCCTCCCGATGGATCCTGTACTTTTTTCCTGGAGAGGGGCACCATCCACCCGGGAGGCGGGGCAGTGACGAAGCGCTGGATTCTTTTTTCCGCTGCTTTTTTGTGTATAATTTCACTTTTTTTCTGGCGCAAGTCGCCCGAAATTGTTTCCGTGGCCCTTCTCTTCGACGGGAGGGACACTACCGGCGCGGTGGTTTCCCGGCAGGCTCTCCAGTCCGTTGTACTGGCCATGGAGCACTTTAATGCCTTCTCCTCTTCCAGGAAATTCCGGCCTGTTCTCCTTTCGGAGACTGATCCCTCTTCCGCCCTCAAAGCAGCCGCCCAAAAGAATGTTTCCGCCGTGGTGGGGGGAATTTCCGCTCCCTCCCCGTCCCTTCTCTCCCAGGCCTCGAACCGTATCGGGGTTCCCGTCATCTCCCTTGCACCCGGATCGTTCCTCGCCAAGGGGGACGATCTTGTCTTCCGGCCCAGGCCCGAGAGCGGCGGCCGTACCCTCGGCGCCGAGGCGAAGCGGCGGGGAATGAGAGCCTATTCCGCCATCGTGAGCGGTTTCGAGAGCGGCTACGTGCAGGAATTCATCCGCGACTTCGAAGCGGGGGCCGGGGCTCCTCCCCGGAGAACCATGGTGTTCAGCGGCGACCTGAACAAGCAGATCGACGATTTCGAACGGATAGCCGCCGGTATGGACGCCATGCTCCTCGTCCTGCCCGACTGGCTTGCCGCCATAGCGCTGAGGGAACTCCGCCTGAGAAAACCCGGCATCGCCGTGTATGCTTCCAACAGGGCCGTATCCCACCGGACCCCCCTCCTCACGGGGGATACCGGAGAAGGAATGGTCACCGCCGCCACCCTTCTCCGGGACTGGTTTCCCGGGGGAAGCGGTTTCCCCCGTTTCGTGGCTGAAACCTATGGAGAGCACATCCCGCCCATCACACTCTCCATCGGGTACGATACCGTGGCCATGCTCGGCGCCGCCCTGGACCGGGCAGGAACGACGGATCCCGGGGCCGTGGCCCGGGCCTTCTCCGGACTGGAGCGTATCGAATCGTCAGCCGGTCCGGCAGCCCTCGATGCCGGGGGTGACCTGTCCCTGCCCCAGGGAACCTACTCCCTGACAAAAGAGGGCTGGATTCCCATTACCCGGCCGTCCGCCTCCCTGCCGGCCTCAGGCGCTCCGGACGAGGCTGCCCCATGAAGCGGAGGATTATTTCCCTCGGCGGCTTTTTCTCGGTTATCCTCCTGTTCTTCCTGGCCGTTATCCTCCTCGAGGGAGGGCTCACCGCCTTTTTCCGGATCAGGTCCCAGCTGCAGGAATTCACCGACCGGGGGGAAACCTTCACCAGGGTGGGCTCCCACTTCCTGAAGCAGCAGGTCCGCCGGGGTGAAGCCTCTGTCCGGGGACTCGTCCGGGGCTGGTCATCCCCCGACAGGGTCAACGGCGTGCTCCTGGCCACCGTTATCGAAGACAGCACCATTGTTTCCGTCCTGAAGGGATGGCTGCCGGAAGGAATGGTCCTCCCCCCCGAAATCCTCATTCCCGGCTGGGAGATGAACGACCTCCTCGACCAGTTCGGGCGGAATCTTCTCACCGGCACCATGACCGTGGACGGAAAAACCGTGTTCGCCGCCATGGACCTGGACCTCAACGAGCTGAACGTGGCCGGGACGCCGGACATCCTGCCGATCCTCTCCACGTCCACGGGATCGGTGGTCTGGACGGGCTCCGAAGAAAACACATCCGGCCTGGCGTCCCACATCCGGGCCCGGGGTCTCGTGGCCAGGAAGGCAAGCGCCGAGGGAGCCTGGTCCCTCCTTCGATCCCACTACGGCGAGCGGGTGGTTCTCCGGCAGGAACCCTTTCTGTACGGGCTCCGGCTGAGCCTCGTCTACCCCCTGTCGAGCCTTGTGCGCAGCGCCATGTACGGTGCCGCCGTTTCCGGCTCGGCCACGGTGGCAGCACTGCTGGCCCTTTTCCTCATCTGGTTCGTCTGGAGGCGGGGGATATACAGCGGCATCAGGAACATCACGTCCCTGGCCGAGGATATGAGCGCCAGGCTCGCGGACCTCGAGGGAGGGGACCACATCAAGGCCGCCGAGGCCATGTACTCCCTCTCGAAACGCTTCGCCGGCCTGAAAGAGACCTTCGTTCTGGAAATGAACGCCTTCACCGGCAACCTGAGGAACCTTTTCCAGGTCATCTCCCAGCAGCAGGAGGAACTCACCGCCTTCAACGAGGAGACGGAGGCCATGAACCAGGAACTGGAAACCGTGAACAACCGTCTCGTCATGCGGGAAGCCCTGTGGGAGAGGACCCTGGAGTTCTCCCGCACCTTTGCCCGGAGCGAGGATTCCCACCAGGCCATCTCCTCCACCCTCCACACCATACGGAGGGACGTGGGGGCCTTCGGCGTACTGCTGTCGGCCGTGGAGGGTGACCACTACAGGCTCACCGCGTCGAGCGGGTACAACGGAGAACTCGCCCCTTTCACCATTCCGAAAAACGGCATCGCCGCCACGGAAAGCGTCCTGACCGGCGCGCCCCTGTGGGTTGAGGACATTTCCCGGTATCCTTCGGCCCGCCCCGTCCACCCCTCGGTGAAGAGCGAGCTCCTCGTTCCCCTCTTCCAGAGCGGCGAGGAGGAGGGCGTGCTCGAGATCGCCTTCGACCGGGTCTCGAAGAAGGACCCCTTCCTCATTGAAACCCTCGTCCCGGTGGCCTCGTATCTCGGTGGGCTCGTCCACGGCGAGAAGATGCGCCGGGAGGTGGAGGCCTCCTATTCCTACCTCGCGGAAAAGCTCCAGTTCGTCACGGGGATCTACCACGACGAGACGGAGAGCCATATCGCCCGCATCGGGGAATACTGCCGCGTCCTCGCCGGAGAACTGGGCAGGAGCCACGGGGAACAGGAAAAAATCGCCCTCTTCGCCAGACTGCACGACATCGGCAAACTCAAGGTACCCAGGGAGATCCTGTCCAAACCCGCCGAACTCACGGCCGAGGAGTTCAGGGTCATCACCGGCCATCCGGCCTGGGGTGCGGATATTCTCGGAGACGCGGCCTGGCTTGCCATGGCCAGGAGGATCTGCCTCACCCACCACGAAAAATGGGACGGAAGCGGCTACCCCAGGGGGCTGAAGGGCAGGCAGATTCCATGGGAAGGACAGGTCACCGCCCTGGCCGACGTGTACGACGCCCTCCGCTCGTGCAGGGCCTACAAACCCGCCTTCTCCCACGAGCAGGCGGTGGAGATCATCACCAGGGGAGACGGCCGGGTGGAACCGGATCATTTTTCTCCGGAAGTCCTCCAGGCCTTTGCCCGTCGCCGTGAAACCTTCAGGGAGATTTTCGAAACCATGAAGGACAGGGAGTTCTCTCCGAAGGAACAGGAGTTTTTCCACGGCTGTCCTTGAAGTTTTTGTGGATAACCTTCCCACACTGTCCACATTCCCGGCCCGGGCTTTTTCAAAAAGTGATCTTTCCTGTATCATGGAAGGACAGGATTCCGGAAAGAATCCTGGAAGGAGGTCTGTCCATGAAGGGAAAAACACTCTTCACCATCGCGCTCTTCTGTATTCTGGCCCTGCCTGTTCCCTCCGCCGGCTCGCCGGAAACAGCCGGTCCCTTTCCCCTGGTGTTTTCAAGGGGTGACGAACTGTTCCTCACCGACACGGAAGGAAACAGCCCGGCTCTTCTCCGGAAAGGGTACGATCCCGAAATCTCCCCCGACGGAACCGAAGTGGCCTTCACCGTCCAGACGGGGAAAGACGGCGGCGGAAGGCAGATCGGCCTGTACACCATCTCCACTACAAAATCGAGAAACTACAAGTCCGTCATCCCCGGGGAGAACAGCTACGGCCCAAGGTGGTCCCCCGACGGGACCATGATCGTCTTCAACCACTGGGACCCGGAGCAGTCCGACTGGGTTCTGGGGCTCCTCACCCTCACCGACGGCACGTTCCGGGTGCTCGCTCCCGAGCTGAAGGGGGTCTACTCTCCCTTCTGGTCCGCCGACAGTTCCTCGGTCTACTGTCACGACCTGGAAAACTTCTTCCGCGTCTCCGTGGAGACGGGACGCACGGCGGCTCTCCGCAGGTTTTCCGAGATTCTCGGCGAAGCCATGCCGACCAGCGCCGTCCGCTTCGCCGTCTCCCCCGACGGAAGCCGCTGGCTCTTCGACGGCGAAGTGAAGGACACGTCCGAGTGGCTGAAAAGCGGCGACGGCCTCATCTCGGCTCTCTTCCTCCATACCCCCGCCGACGGAAAAACCCGCAGGGTCACCGACAACCGGATTTGCGCCATCGGCCCGGCATGGCTGCCGGGCGGGGAAGACTTCCTGTTCTACGGGTACACGGAAAAGGAAATGAGCGGAGGGGGCTCAGGATTCGCCGTCTTCCGGGGCTCCCTGGCGGAAGGAAAGACAAACCTGCTGGTGCCCGACGGAGGAACCCCCTCGGCCCGGCTCCGGTAACGGGAAAGAATCACCCGAGGAGTGCCGGGTTCAGCCTCCAGACCGAAAAGGCCAGGACGGCGGCGAAGGTGGTCCAGGCGAGATAGGGAACCAGCAGCAGCGCGGCCGCCGGGCGTATCCTGCGAAATTGGTCCATGGTGGCCGCAAGGAGAACCCAGAGCAGAAGGATCTCTGCGAAGGCAAGGGCTCCCTGCCGCCAGGAAAAGAAAATCCAGCTCCAGAGGGCGTTTGCGCCGAGCTGGGCAAAAAAGAAGGCGAAAGCGGCGGGAGCTTCGCGGAAAGCCCGCTCCCGCCAGGTAATCCATGCAGAGAACGCCATCATCAGGTACAGGACCGTCCATACAGGGCCGAAAATCCATGCAGGCGGCGCCCATGAGGGCCTGGCCAGCTCTCCGAAAAAGCCGGGAGCCCCTGCCGTCGCCGCACCTCCAATGACCGCGGCCGCGAAACAGACGGCAATCCAGCCGGCGAGTCCGGCGGCGTCCTTCAAACGGCTCAGTCTTCGTTGTTCACTCATTGTTCCCGCCTCCCTCCGGAGTGCGCTCCGGAACAGGGAATGCACACTTTCCGGCCGTCCGGAAGCGGCATGAGCCGAGTCTCCATGACTCTCTCGCCGCAGAGGGCGCAGACGCCTGACTTTCTGATCACGGCCTTTTCGGGCATGGGTTCCTTCGGCTCCCCCACGGAAAAAAGAACCTCGTCGGGTTCCTCAAGAAGGCGTTTCGCCGACTCCTCCCTTGTGAGCTCCCGTCCGGGGGCGTTGAGGACGAGCCGGACCCCCTTGCCGTCGGAACGCCTGAACACTGTGAAGGCCTGCTTGCCGTAATCCCGGAAATGGAGGTTTCCCTTGCCGAAGGTGCACCCGAGGATGAACTGAACCGCATCCACGCCGCAGGCATCGTTTTCGGCCACCGCCGCCATCTCCTCGTCCCTGTCGCGGGACATGCCGAGAAGCTTCAGGGCAAGCTTCGACGCTCTCCACCCTATGAGCACGCCGGGGCAGAAATGGCCGTGAAAATCCACAAGGGATTTCAGTTCCTCTGGAAAGGGAAAATCGTTCAAATCCATTCTTGGTCTCCTTGAACTCTTTCGGGGCAAAATGCCACGATTTTTAAATTTCGTAGCATTATTGTAGCATTTTTTTCCTCCACCACCTGGAATTTATGATTTTCACAGTTTTTTGCCCTTTTTTTCTCCGGGAAGGGGGAAAATAAAATTCAGTATTTTTACTGAGAAGAACCCATCCCCTGTCCGATACCATAAATTAATCATCGGTAATGCATCCTTATCGAAGGGGGCGGTTTCGTGCCTTTTCCCCGGCGTTTCGCTTTCTTGTCCGTTCTTTCAGGTCTTTTTTCCGTTCTTGCAGTTCTTTCCTTTTCCCCGGCCGCTTCGGCCAATTCCCTTCCGTGGGTGGAACATTCCGTTCGCAGCGGTGAATCCGTTGCATTCATCGCAGGGAAGTACGGCGTTTCCCCCAGGACCATCGAGCGGGCCAATGAACTGGCCGTCCGGGAAGATGACGTCCTCCCCGGCGAGAAGCTCCTCGTTCCGAAAAAGGATTCGGATCTTCTGACCACCCTGGCCGAGTACAGGGCCCGGCAGAGAGGGGAAACCCTCGTCCCCATGATCCGCATCGAAGAGCCCCTTCCCCCTCCCCCACCCTCCAAAAAGGAACAGGAGACCCTCCTTGCCGACGGAACGGAACCCCTGATGAGACCCCTTGACGGCAGAGTTTCCTCACCCTTCGGGAAACGGGGCCGAAGGCTCCACGACGGCATCGACATCCCCGCCAGGGCAGGAACTCCCATCCTGGCCGTCAGGTCGGGGAGGGTCATTTTTTCCGGCGTCATCCGCGGTTTCGGGAATACCGTGACCATCGACCACGGCAACGGGTTCGTCACCAGGTACAGCCACAACAGCGCGAACCTGGCAAAAAAGGGAGCCTGGGTCCGCCGGGGCCAGCCCGTCGCCAAGGTGGGAAAGACCGGACGGACAACCTGCAACCACCTTCATTTCAGCGTTCTGGTCAGGGGAAAGCCCGTCAACCCGGAGAAATACCTGCCGAAGCAGCGGCAATAAGTTTCCCCGATTTTTTTCTTCAAAATTTAAAACCCCGGACCTTTCCGGGGTTTTTTTTCTGTTTCAATCCCAGGGGATGAAGAACGGATCCCTTTCCTCCACCACGGTGTAAATCCTTCCCCTCTTCCGGTCCCAGGCGTAATAACCGTTCGACTGAGGCCTGCCGGCCCCGTCGAGAAAAACCATATCCTCCGAAAGGGCCCTGCCGTAGGTCACCCAGCCGCGCACGGGGGCGGCGAAAGGCAGCCTGCCCGCCTCCATGCTCTCCGGCCATCTCCCGAAGGAGGGGAGAAGGCTCCGGGCGGTCATTTCGGAAACCAGGACCCCGTACTCCGCCGGTCCGGTGGTGAGAAAGAAGTGCTTCGCCCTGGACGACTGGAGAAGCCCTTCGAGGAGCGAAGCCGCCAGGTGGCCTGCCATCTCCTCCTCCATCCTGAGGAGATACAGGGCCGCCATGTAAACCGCATCGGCGGCGGCAAGGGGTTTCGGCGTCTCGGAAGGGTAGAAGAAGCCGGCGGCCGAGTCCCACCGGGCGGGATCCCCGTCCTTCACAAGGAGAGAGAGAAGGGAGAGGGCGTTCGCCGCTCCTTTCTCGGGCTCCGTCCCGGAACGGAAAAGGGACCGCCAGAGTTCGTAAGGGGAAATCCTGTCGGCCCGGGCCTCCAGAGCGGCCCTATATTCCGCCGCGCCCGCTCGTGCCTCCGTCCTGGCCCCGTACCGGAGCACGAGATCCTCAAACCTCTTTTCGACCGTTTCCGAAGCGGCGCTTCCAGCAAAAGTCAGGAAAACAGCCGTCATCGCAATCCACGAGAAGAAGCGAATTCTTCGTTTCTTTTCCATCGCTGCCGCCTCCTCCAAATTCATCAGGTATGATCAGTCATTATACCCTCTTTTCATGAGGGATCCCATAGGGAGACGCACCGTTTTTCCTGCGGGAGAAGGCATTTTCCGGTAAAATTTCAGTACTTCTCCGCTGGAAGGGTGGGACTATGATGGAAGAAAACCGTTCCCTGCACCCGGACTCAGTGCTTTCCGGCATCCTGGCCGTTCAGCCCCTGCTCGATTCCCTCGGGCACGAACTGTCCCTTCTGGACACGAACATGAGGTACCTCTGGGTTTCTTCGTCAATTGCCGGGCGCCTGGGAAAACCGAGAGAGGAACTCATCGGCATGAACTGCCATTCCCTTCACCACTCTTCTGACTCCCCGTGCGCCGGCTGCCCCGTCCGGGAAGCCCTCGTCACCGGTGAAACCAGGGAAAGAGTCATCATTACCAACGGAAAAGTTTTCCTCTCCCGGGGAATACCGGTAAAAGACGAGTCCGGAACGGTATGTGCGGTCTTCGAGTACGAGCGGGACATCACCCTGGAAAAAGAAAAGGAGAAAAGTTACCTCGAGCTGGAAAACCGGTACATCGAACTGGTGGAGAACGCCCCCATCGGCATGTACCGGGTCACCTTCGACGGGAAATACCTCTCGGCCAACATCCACCACGCCCGGATTCTCGGTTTCCCTTCCCCTGCCGCTCTCATGGATGAAGTCAACAGGACATCGGCAAAGATCCACTACGCCGAGCCTGAAGCCCGGGAAGGAGTGGTGGCTCACCTTCTCGCCAATCCGAACCGGTGGCTGGAGCGGGAGACGGTCTTCCTCAGGAGGGACGGTTCTCCCATCCACGTGCACCTCTTCCACCGGAGCGTCTTTTCTCCCGGCGGAGAGCCTTTGTACATCGACGGTTTCCTCGAGGACATCACCGAACGGAAGAAGCTGGAGGAAAAGATCCGGTCCGAGCTGGAGCTGAGGCAGCAGATCTTCGACGCCGTTCCGGTCCATCTTTACCTCAAGGACAGGAAGGGAAAATATACCTTCGTGAACAGGGCCTTCACGCAATTCCGGAACCTGAGGCATGACGATGTCATCGGCAGGACGGCTTCCGACGTCCTGGAAGAACCCACCGCCTCCGCAGCCCGTGCGGAGGACGAAGAAGTGCTCCGCACCGGCAGCACCCTTCAGGGCAGGGAGCGGCTGATCCGTGGCAGTGCCGGGGAATTCTGGTACAGCATTTCCAAGAGCCCCATTTTTGACGAAAAGGGGAACGTGGAAGGCATCGTGGGATGCAGCTTCGATATCACCCCCCTGAAGCAAATATCCCAGTCCCTGGCGGAGAGCGAAAGGAGGTACCGGTCCCTGGCCGAGGATATGCCGATTCTCATTTCCACAAGCCTTCCAGACGGGACACTCCTCTACGCCAACACCGCCTACTGCCGGTGGTTCGGCAAAGAGCAGCAGGAGATTCTCGGCACATCCTTCCTTGATTTCCTCCATCCCGGCGACCGGACGGAAATCGAGAAAACCCTTTCTTCCATTACACCGGAACTGCCGTCTTTTTCCAGGGAAGAGCGGGTGTTCGCCCCGGACGGCTCCCTGCGGTGGCAGCGGTGGATCAACAGGGGATTCTTCGATCCCTCGGGGAAGCTCCAGTTCCTCCAGGCCGCGGGAGAGGACATCACCGAGAGGAAAACCGCCGAAGAGACGATCCGCGCCGCCAGGGACGAAGCGGAAAGAGCGAGTGCCGCAAAATCGGAATTCGTGGCCAGCATAAGCCACGAGATTCGGACCCCCATGAACGGCGTCCTGGGAATGTCGGAACTCCTCCTGGAAACGCCTCTCGACTCCCCCCAGCGGAATCTCGCCGGGATGATCCACGAGAGCGCCCGGCACCTCCTCGTCGTCCTCAACGACCTCCTGGACTTCTCCAAGATCGAGTCCGGGACATTCGCCCTCTCCGTCCTGCCCTTCCCCATCCTCAGGACCCTGGAAGACACCGTGGCCCCCTTCCTTTCCCAGGCTGCGGAAAAGGGACTGTTCCTCTCCCTGGAGGCGGACCCCTCCCTGCCGGCCGTCCTTCTGGGAGACCCCATCAGGATCCGGCAGATACTGACGAACCTCCTCAGCAACGCCATAAAATTCACGGAAAGGGGGTCCGTCAGCCTCTCCGTCAGACTCCTCGGCTGGGAGGACGGGGAGGCAAGAATTGGCTTCACTGTCACCGATACGGGCATAGGCATCCCGGAGGAATTTATGGGTGAAATTTTCACCCCCTTCAGGCAGGGGGAGGCATTCCGGACCAGAAAATACGGCGGCACGGGACTCGGCCTCTCCATCTCCCGGAAGCTCGTGGAGATGATGGGGAGCGTTCTGTCGGTGGAAAGCGCGCCCGGAAGAGGCTCCGCCTTCACCTTCATTCTTTCGCTGAAGGCAGGGGATTCCGGCGGAGAGAGCGGCCAGCCCGGGGAAAGGGCCTCGATTCCGGCGTTCGGCAAAGAAGCGGGGGATAGGAAACCCTCCGTTCTAGTGGTGGATGACAACAGGGTGAACAGAGAACTGGTGCGGCTGATGCTGGAAAAAAGGGGATTTCTGCCGGAAACCGCCTCCGACGGAAGGGCGGCAGTTGAACGGCTTTCCCGGACTCGGTTCGACCTGGTGCTCATGGATATCCAGATGCCCGAAATGGACGGCTACGAAGCCACGGCCTTCATCCGGGACCAGGGGTCTCCTGTGCTGGACCACCAGGTTCCGGTGGTGGCCCTCACAGCCCATGCCATAAAAGGCTTCGCCGATGAATGCCTCAAAAAGGGAATGAACGACTACCTTCCCAAGCCCTTTTCCTCGGACGAACTCCTCGGACTGCTCTACAAGTGGATTCCTTCTTCGGGAACCCGGGTCCCGGATTCCGCGGCACCGTCCTTCTCCGGAAAGGAACCCAAGACGGAAGAAGTCCACGTCTTCGACGGGGTCAGTTTCTTCGCCAGGCTTCTGGGGGACCGGGACGAGGGGAAAATGCT